>Ga0196976_1000155_pt1 | contig 46098 bp, 47 predicted proteins | sample S3v_513CmetaG_FD_148644 | JGI IMG/M metagenome (GOLD analysis project Ga0196976, IMG submission 148644) | Soil microbial communities from Anza Borrego desert, Southern California, United States - S3+v_5-13C | ecosystem: Environmental > Terrestrial > Soil > Desert | place: USA: California... | reverse complement strand
CTCGCCGACGAGCAACTCGGTGAGCGTGAAGACGCAGCCGGGCGGCAAGAGCCGCGCGGCACGGCACTGACGGCGCACAGGACGGGCTGAAGCCCGTCAGGTAGAATCACGGCCGATGGACCACCGCAGGCCGAGAGCAGACTTCATCGTGGAGAAGCCGGGCGGAGCCATCCAACTCGTCGTGGAGGCGAAGAATACCGTTGCTCCGTCTCCCGAATGGGCCGCGAGATTTCTACGCAACTTGTTCGTCCACGCCGAGATCCCTCCTTCGCCATTCTTTCTGTTGGCGCTGCGTGATCATCTCTATCTGTGGCGCCATCCGAGTGGTGAAGCTGGCCCGCCTGAGTTCGAAGGCGACACCGCCATCGCTCTTCGCCCCTACCTTCTCCGCCTGCACCGCTCGCTCGATGATCTCAGTGAGCCGAGTTTTGAAGCACTTGTCTACGCCTGGTTGAGCGACGTTGTGGCCGGCAGCTCGGAAGCGGAACAACTACCGTGGCTGCATGAATCGGGACTGTCGGAATCGATTCGAGATGGGGTCATCAGGACTCAAGCGGCCGCGTGATCCTCTACGCTGAAACAAACTTTCTCCTCGAGGTCGCCTACCTTCAGGAGCGTTCCGAAAGCTGCGATGCCATCCTCGCGCTCGCAAGACAAGGGTCCGTGTCGCTCGTTGTGCCGGCATTCTCGATTGCCGAAGCCCGGACCACGTGGAGCGTGCGCCTGGCCGAACGGAACGTGCTGCTGAGAGATCAGTTGCAGCCGCTCATTCGGCAACTGTCGCGATCGCAGCAGTTCATCACGTTACCGGAGACCACCGGAGACATCGAAGGAACTGCTGGCGGCAATCGTGGCCAGTGGCGAAGATGCGCGCGCTCGCCTTGACCAGGTAATCGCGATCGTTGAGCAACACGGAGTGGTTCCGCAGCTGACGGCGGACATTCTGTCTCATGCGGCGGAGCTCGAGAAACGCTTCTCTCTGTCACCACCGGATTCGATCGTCTTCGCCAGCGTCATCGCTCATCTCGCTCACGCGCCGGACGGACCGAAATGCTTCGCCAGCCAGGACAGGAAAGGGTTTGCGAATCCCGCGATTCACGATGAGCTGACCCGCTATGGTTGTAAGGTGCTTGTGAATTTCACTGATGCTGCCGGGTATATCGAGAGCGTCTTGCGGACGGACGGCTAACTAGCGAGTACGCACTCTGCACGCGACCAGATCGCCAGGAGATTTTTCTCTGCGCGGGTGCGCTTCGGGTAGAACACAGGGTTGACGCCGGCGAGGTCGCAACGATCCCGTGGTCAGAGGTTCGGGCGAAGCTGCGGCAGTGACGGGCTGAAGCCCGTCCTACGTCAAGCATGTTTCTCGCGAGCCGCATGCTGAACGTAGGGCGCGGCTTCAGCCCGCCCAAACATCAGGTGAACCCTTGGACGCCCATCCCCACGCCAGCGTATTCGGGGTATGAAACGTCCCCTGCTCCTCGGATTCCTCACCCTCCTCTTCTCCCCCCCCCCTCTCCGCGCAGGTGCGCAGGCTGTCGGATCGCAGCGTCGCGGACCGGAGTCCCAACGGGCCGGCGCTGCTCGGCGGCGTGCGCGTGACGCTGAGTGAATAAAAGTGCAGTTTATTGCTCCTTTGATGCAACAAACGGCGTCGCGGGAGCATTGGATTTCACCGCCGATGGGATCGATCTCACCGCCGATGGGATCGATCTCATCGCGGATGGGATCGATCTCTTCGCCGATGGGATCGATCTCTTCGCGGATGGGATCGATCTCATCACGGACGGGATCGATCTCATCGCGGATGGGATCGATCTCTTCCCGGACGACATCGATCTCTTCGCGGACGGCATCGATCTCTTCGCCGACGGGATCGATCTCTCGGCCGCCGGGATCGATCCCTTGGTCGTCGGGATCGGTCCCATCGCGGATGCAATCGATCCCCTCGCCGAAGGGATCGATCCCGTCGCGGATGAAGCGGCCGCAGCAAGCTGGTCCCTCTCTTGCTCCCGTGCGGAAGCGAGAAAGAGGAGCATGCATTGAACGTCGTCCTGCGCAGTCTGCTCGTGGTCGTCGCCGCGCTTCCGTTGTTCGCGCAGACGGAAGAGAACCCGGAGCGGGTGCCACCCACCCCCACTCCCGAGACGCGGCCGATCCGTTCCGCCGTCGAGCTCCAGTACTACAGCTTCGGGAACTTCTTCCAGGCCGGCGCCGGGGTGCCGCAGCGCCGCGTGAACGCCCTCGGCGCCGCCTATCGTGCCGCCTGGGCCCCGGTGACGGACGGTCCCGACCTCTACGGTCGCGTCTCGGCGCTGCGCTACTCCGGCGGCGCCAGCGAGACGTCGTATACCGGCCAGGTCGGCGTCTCCAAATACGGCAGCGTGCACTGGTACGACGTCTACCTCGAGCAGACCTGGAACGGCTACGCCTTCGACATCGACGAGACGCGCGCCAGCGCCGACATCACCGCCCTGGCCGGGCACTACTCCTACGGCATCACCGACGAATGGCGCGTCGGCACGGACGCCTACCTCGACTGGACGCGCTTCGACGTCGACGCGAACCTGGAGAACGACTACCGCTCCCTCGGGTTCGACGTGCGCTATCGCGGCTTCGGCGACCTCTTCCAGCCGCGCCTCGGCTACGTGGCCGGCGAGCGCGAATCGCAGAACGCCAACGACGACGCCTCCGACCGCTACTGGTTCATCGAGCTGCGCTCGAAGGTGAGCGACGCCGTCGACGTGCGCCTCCGTTTCCGCGACCGCACGCGCGACTACGACAACATCGCCCGCGAGGACGAGCGGACGCAGTGGACGCTCCGCGGCACGTTCAAGCAGAGCCAGCACCTCACCTGGAACGCCTCGTACACGACCGAAGACGTCGACTCCTCGCTCCCCGGGCGCGACTTCGGCCGCAACACCGCCTACATCGGCCTCACGTACGGCTTCTGACGCGCTCGCTAAGTGTTTCCATGGCAGATGTTTTGCTGAGGATGCAACCACGTAGCTATCAATTCACTGACGCGGCCTCGGCCGCAAACGCTCTTCGTGCCCCATGGATTACCACTTCGATTACGAGCTTCCCCCCACGCAGGCGCTCACGCACGCTGAAAAACGCGAGGCCCTGCGCCGCCGGCGTGCCAAAGGCATCGTCTTTTCCGGCGCCGACGGTTCCGGCAGTTACTATTACGACCTCACCACGCGCTTTCCGGTCGCCAGCCGCCTCAAGCGCGCCTTCGACATCCTCGTGTCGCTGACCATCATCACCATGATCTCGCCGCTGCTGCTGCTGATCATGGCCCTCATCAAGCTGACCAGCCCCGGGCCGATCATGTTCTACCAGCGCCGCGTGGGCTTCCGCTGCAACGAGTTCGAGATCTACAAGTTCCGGACGATGGTCGTCGGCGCCGACAAGATGCAGGTCGGCGGCGGCGAGAACTTCGTCAAGCCGAAGAACGATCCGCGCATCACGCCGATCGGCCGTTTCCTGCGCAAGTACAGCCTCGACGAGCTCCCGCAGCTCTTCAACGTGCTGGAGGGAACGATGAGCCTGGTCGGCCCGCGCCCGCTGCTCAAGTCCGACCTCGAGAAGCTGCCGCTGCGCACGCGGCTGAGCCGCTTCTCCATGCCCCCCGGCTGCACCGGGCTGTGGCAGGTCAGCGGCCGCAGCGACTGCTCCGAAGCCAAACGCATGCAACTCGACCGGCAGTACGTCGATCGCTGGAGCCTCAAGCTGGATTGGGAGATTCTGCTCAAGACCATCGACGTCGTCTTCACCGGGCGAGGGGCTGTGTGACGCTCCGGCAGTAGGAACGGGAGCGGCCGGCGAGATCCGCGACATGGCCGAGACCCTCGATGTGCAGGTAGAAACGACGACAGCGGCCCCGGCCGCCTCCGCTTCCGGGCCGCGAGTCCGCACGGCCATCGCCGTGATCGTCACCCATTTTCCGAGGATCGACGAGACGTTCATCCTCCGCGAGATCAACGAGCTCGAGCGCAATGGCCAGCCCGTGGTCGTCGTCCCGCTCGTCCGCGTCTTCCCCCGCGTCATCCATGAAGAGGCCAAGCCGTGGATGAAGCGCGCGCTCTTCACGCCGCTCCTCGACCTGGCCATCCTCCGCTCGAACGTACGCGCGTTCTTCCGCGCGCCGCTGCAATACCTGCGGATCCTCCTGACCATCGTCCTGCACACGCTGTGGAGTCCCTCGACGCTGGTCCGCAGCGTGGCTCTTTTCCCGAAGGCGGTCCATCTCGCGCAGACGCTGACCGGCATGGGCGTGCGGCACGTGCACGCGCACTTTGCGACGCACGCCGCCACCGTGGCCTGGATCATGGCCTCGATCTCCGACATCACGTACAGCTTCACCGTGCACGGCCCCGACGTCTTCGTGCACCGCCCGCTGCTGCGCGAGAAGATCGAGAAGGCGAAGTTCGTCCGCTGCACGTCGACGTTCAACAAAGCGTTCCTCTCCGGCCTCTATCCGCTCCTCACGCAGGGGAAGCTCGAGGTCATCCACACGGGAGTGAATCCCGACGTCTACGCCGAGGCCTCGCGCGCGGCGAAGAAGAAACCGTCGCTGCAGCTGCTCTCGGTGGCCGCGCTGACGCCGAGCCGCGGCTTCCCGGTGCTCATCGACGCCTGCGCGCGCCTCATCCAGGCCGGCTTCGACCTGGAGTGCAACATCGTCGGCGACGGGCGGCTGCGCCTGGTCACCGAGCAGTGGATCGCGCGGCACGGGCTCGACCAGCGGGTGCACCTGCTCGGCGCGCTGCCGCAGCATGAAGTGGCCCGGCTGATGGGCGAGGCCGACATCTTCGTCTTTCCCAGCATCATCGCCGTCGACGGGCAGATGGACGGCATCCCCATCGCGCTGATGGAAGCGATGGCGGCCGGCAAGCCGGTGGTCGCCTCGGCCATCTCCGGCATCCCCGAGCTGGTGCGCCACGAGGTGAGCGGCCTGCTCGTCGACGCCGCGTATCCGCAGCGCATGGAAGCTACGGTCCGCCGCCTGATCGAAGATCCGGCGCTGCGCCAGCGGCTCGGCGAGGCGGGACGGCAGACCGTGCTGGCACGGTTCGACGTGCGCCGCACGACGCAGTCGCTGATCGCCTTCCTCGACGGCACGAGCGAGGTGAACCAGCCGACGCAGACCACGAAGGAGCGCATCCGCGCCCTGAACTGGAAACGGCTGAACGCCGTCGGCGTCGGCGTGCGCCGCGTGCACGACCGTCCCGACTCGTACGTGGCCGAGGTGACGATCAGCGACGGCGTGGCCAAGCAGGACGTCATCGTGCGCCAGCATTGCGGCCCCACGCTCGCCGAGGCCCAGGCCCGCGCGCGGAACGAGTTCGAGACGCTGAGCACTCTGCAGCAGTCGATTCCGCAAGACGCGCGCTGGACCATGCCCCGCCTGCTCATGTTCGACGAGCCGAACGCCGCGCTGGTGGTCGAGCGCGCCGACGGCAAGTCGCTGGCCGGCATCCTCGCCGAGGGGGGCGGCCGCGTCGCGCAGGCGCTGCGCCAGACCGCGATGTGGCTGCGCTTCCTGCAGGAGAAGACGCGCGGCAGCCGCGAAGACCGCCGCTACCTCGTCACCGGCGTCGTCCTGCTGGCACTGCACGACCTCGAGCTGGCCCTGGCCGGAGATCCGGTGCTGGCCCGCCGCTGCTCGCGCATCACCGAGCGCCTGCGCGAGCTGGAAGGACCGGTGGCCGAGCTGCCGCAGCAGGTCACCGGCACGCACGGCAACTTCATCCCGGAGAACATCTTCATCGGCAGCCGCCACGTGGTGGTGGTCGACTTCGGGAGCTACCGCGAGGGGCTGCCGCTGGAAGACGTGGCCGAGCTGCTCCTGCACCTCGAGCTGCGCGGCGCGGGCGCGCACCGCCGCGCCTTCCTCGACGGCTACCGCAGCGAGATCGATCCGCGGGCGCTCGAGCTCTTCACGGTGACGCGCGCGCTGCACTGGCTCGCGCGCCGCGGCGTCACCCGCGCCGAACGGAGAAAGCTCCGCACGATCATCCTGCGGAGCGTGGGATGACCGCACCCGCGCGCCTTCTGTGGCTGGTCGACTCCCTCGGCGCCGGCGGGGCGGAGGCCTTGGTGGTCACGTATGCCGAGGCGGTGCGCGGGAAGCAGCCGTTCTTCGTGGCCTGCCTCAGCGGCGCGGACGGCGTGAACGCGCAACGCCTGCAGGCGCTGGACGTGCCGGTGATCGACCTCCGCGCGCGCAACCTGCGCGACGTGGCCGCCTTCCGCCGCCTCCTGGCGGCGATCCGCGAGCATCGCATCGAGCTCATTCACGCGCACCTCACCTACTCGTCGATCTGGAGCGCGATCGCCTCGCGGCTGACCGGCGTGCCGGCCATCGCCTCGCTGCACGTCTCGCCGAGGGCCACGCGTACGCTGAAAGACTCCGCGCTGCACCGGGTGGCCACCGACCTGCGCGACCGCCTCATGCGCGCCATCCTCAACCGCTGGTCGCGCCTCGTGGTCATGGTCTCCGGCGCGCTGCGCGACGACTATCTCGCGCGCGGGCTGCGCGCGGCGAAAATCCGCGTCGTGCACAACGGCATCGAGCTCGATCGCTTTCGCCGTCCGCGCGAGGAATCGCGCGCGCGGCTGGAGCGGGAGCTGGACATCCCGTCCGGCGTGCCGATCGTCGCCACCGTGGCGGTGCTGCGTCCGAAGAAAGGGATCGAGGTGCTGCTCGAAGCGGCGCCGAAGGTCCGCAACGCGCTCTTCGTCATCATCGGCGACGGGCCGCTGCGCGAGGAATGGACGCGCCTCGCGGCGTCGCTGGGCGTGGCGGACCGCGTGCGCTGGGCCGGCTATCGCAAGGACGTCGACGCGCTGCTGGCCGGCTGCGATCTCTTCGTCCACCCGAGCCTCGACGACGCGTTCCCGACCGTGCTGCTGGAGGCGATGGCCGCGGGACTGCCGATCGTGGCCTCGCGCGTGGGCGGCATTCCGGAGATCGTCACGCCCGGCGTGACCGGCGAGCTCGTGCCGCCCGGCGATGCCCCCGCGCTCGCCGCGGCCATCAACGCGCTCCTCGGCAGCGCCGACACGATGCGCCTCATGCGCGCGGCCGCCGAGTCGCACGCCTCGCGCTTCTCCACGGCCGCGTGGATCGAGCGCCTGACCGCTGTGTACCGGGAGTGCGCTGCTTGAACATTGTTTACCTCGAGCCCGCCGGCAAGGGGGGGATGATCCACTACGCCTTTCAGATGTGCCGGGCCATGGCCGCGGAAGGGGCGAACGTCACGCTCATCACGGAGCGCAACTACGAGCTTGCGGCGCTGCCGCATCCGTTTCGCGTCGAGACGTCGATCGAGCTCTGGGACCCGAAGCCGTCGGGACGGCAGTCGAGCGCGCCGTGGGCCGTGGCGTGGCGGAAGCTCCGCCGCGCCGGCCGGGCGGTGCGCTACTACCGGCAGTGGCTGCAGCTCGTCCGCCGCGTCGGGCAGCTCGACCCCGACATGGTCATCCTCGGCGACGTCCGCTTTCCGTTCGACCTCTTCCCGCTGATGCTCCTGCGCCGCAAGGCGCGGCGCTTCGTCGACGTCTGCCACAACGTGCATCCCTACTCGACCGGCGGCGCCGCGGCCGGCCTCTTCGACCGCTCGCGCTGGCGGGAGTCGTTCTACCGCCGCATCTACCGCCTCTTCGACCGCGTGTTCGTGCACTTCGAGCGCAACCGCAACGAGTTCCTGCAGTCGTTCGGCGTCCCCGAGGAGCGCGTCGACGTGATCGTGCACGCGAACGAGGAGATCTTCCGCGACCTGGCCAGGCCGGGCTTCGGCGCGGCCGACCTGCGCGCGCGGCTGGGCATCCCGGCGGACCAGCCGGTGGTGCTCTTCTTCGGGACGCTGTCGAAGTACAAGGGGATCGACGTCCTGCTGCAGGCCTTTCCGGCGATCCACAACGCCACCGGCGCCCGCCTGGTCATCGCCGGCTTCCCCTCCCCCGACTTCGACCTGGGCGCGCACCGGTCGAATGACCCGTCGGTGACCTGGGTGCCCGAGTACATCGACTCCGGCGAGGTCGCGGCGTGGATGGAGCTGGCCTCGGTGATCGTCTTCCCGTACCGCGACATCTACCAGAGCGGCGCGCTGCACGTGGCCCAGGTGTTCGGCGTCCCCACCGTGGCCAGCGCCGTCGGCGCGATGCAGGACGTGATCGACGACGGAGTCTCGGGCCTGCTGGTCAAGCCCGAGGACGTCCCCGCCCTCACCGAAGCCATCGCCCGCCTCCTCCTCGACCGCCCCTTCGCGGAGAAACTCGGCGCGCGCTTCGCCGAGGACGCGCAAGGCCCGTTCTCCTGGAAAACCGTAGCCCGCAAGATCCTGGCCCCCCCAGTCCCCTCTCCCCGCGCACGGGGAGAGGGTTAGGGTGAGGGGCAAACCCTGGAACCGAGGCACGACCCCTCACCCTGACCCTCTCCCCACTGCGGTGGGGAGAGGGGACTGCTCTACGCGGGGTGGTGACATTTGCGCGCCGAGGTACCCTCGGCGCGATGTCGAGCTTCGCGAGATCGCTTCGCCAACGTTCCACCAAAGCCGAGCAAACCGTCTGGCGCTGGCTGCGAAACCGCACCATGTTCGGGTTGAAGTTCCGGCGCCAGCATCCGGTCGGGAACTACATCCTCGACTTCTATTGCGCCGAGTTGAAACTCTGCATCGAAGTGGTGCGGGTGCGGAACGAGGATGTGTTCAGGCAGCCGACCGCAACGTGGGACTTTCTGGTGGGGGCGGTGGTGAGGGTGCTGTGCGAGAAGACGGGACGAAGTGAGATGGACGTGCTGCGAGAGCTGCACGATCCTGCCGGTCCCCTCTCCCCACTGCGGTGGGGAGAGGGGACTACTCGGTGGCGGCGGTGAGGGCGTCGAGGCACACTCGCCCGCCGTTTGCGCGGGTGGTCTCGGGGAGCGACACCACGAGCTCGTTCACGCGTTGGCCGGCGTGCGGGTTGTCGAGCGAAACGGGCGTGCCGCCGTCCACCTGCAGGGTGACCGTGCCGGGGGAGCGCCACGACACCTCGACGAGATGCCAGCCGTCGCTCAGCGTCACGAAGGGGGTGGCCACGAAACCGTCCAGGCCGCGGCGGCCGACGCGGATGCGGCGGGTGTCGCCGGTGCGGTCGAGCTCCACGCTCGCCGCGGTGGTGGTGGTGGTCTGGGTGCGCGAGCGCAGGGTCAGGATCGGCATCGGGTTGTCGATGCGCTGCTGCAGCTCGTCCGCCTTGACGTAGAACTTCACGTGCACGCGATCGCGCGACTGCTCCGCCGGCGCGAGGCTCCGCGCCAGCGCGATCGGGCCGTTGCCCGACAGCTCGAGTCCTCCCGGCCCCTCGTACGCGCAGCTCGCGGACGTGGTGCCGCGGCCGACGTCGCCGCGCCAGCCCGGATTGGCGATGAGCGTGGCCGGACAGTTGAACGTGTCCATGGCCACGACGCTGGTCTGCACCGGGTCGTACACGAACGGGTTGCCGAACGAGAAGCGGTCGAGCACGTTGCGCGTCATCTGGCGGATGGTGGGATTGTCCGCCAGGCCGAACAGCCACCCCTGGGTCGCGGCGTTGAAGATCCCGCCGCCGGACTGGCTCACGTAGAAGCCCATCGTCCCCCACCCCGCGGACGCGGGGGTGATGGCGAGGATGTGATAGTTCAGCGGCGCCTCGTCGGAGCCGTCGGGCCCGAGGATGCTGCCGTTCGCGCCGCAGTTGAAGACCACGCCGTCCACTTCCAGGCCGGCCGCCTCGCGTCCGAACTGCGCGCCGTTGACGAGGTCCGTGCCGGCGAAGATCCAGTGCGACGCGTCCGTGACCGTCCACGGCGTCCGCTGCTCGACCGGCTTCATGTCGTAGTTGTCGGGGATGTCGTTGAGCTTGTTTGCGAAGCCGCCGTTGCGGAACGACGCGCCGAGGATGCGGTTCTCCGGGTCGTTGACCGGATGCGTGAACCAGTTCGTCGTCACCAGGTCGTCGTCGTTGCCGAGCTGCGGGTCGTACGGTGCGCCCTTGAAGGCCACGATGGTGCGCTGGTTGTCCTCCAGGCGCACCTGCCACCACATCGTATTGCCGCCGAGGATGGCCAGGTGTCCGCCGCTCTGGCTGAACTGCTCGAGGGTGCGGCGGGCGGCCGAGGTCCAGTACTCGGAGTGCCCGGCGATGACGGCCACGTCGTAGCGCGAGAGGATCGTCGGATCCTCCATGTCCGTGTCGGTGATCACTTCGAAGCGGCGGTTCTCCGACGTCATGAAGTCGACCAGGAGCTTCTCCCAGGCCACGTAGCGGCCGAGCCCCGACTCCTCGTCGTACGGACGGTCGAAGGAGAGATGGTTGATGCGGTTCGGGTCGTCCGACGGCGCGAAGCTCCGGCCGCCGTAGTCGTTGTAGGCCTGGTAGGTGTTCGTCGGGGAGATGACCACCGTGCGCGACCAGGTCGCGGGGACGTCCTCTTTCACGACGAAGATCACCCAGCGGTCGCCGAACGAGGTCGGGAAGAGCGCGCCGTAGTAGCCGGGCGTCCAGACCTGCGGGATGTCGATGGTCGTGGTCACCGGCCAGCCGCAGCCGGAGGTGCCGCGGCCGGAGCAGTTCCGCGCGGTCGAGGTGAGCTGGCGGGTGAGCAGGACGTCGGTCGGGCGCGCCAGGTTGACCACGCGCAGATTGAAGGGACTGACGCTGGTGGCGATGCGCAGGTTGATGGCCGATCCCTGCCGCACGCTGGTGGCGTCGGCGTAGCCGCCTTCCGTGAATGCGGCGTTGAAGGGAGGCTCGGTGCTGTGCACGGGCCGCCGGCGGGCGGCCTCGGCCTGAGTGGCGCTGACAAGCATCGCGACGGCGAATGAGGCGATGAAGAGGTTTCGGGACATTGGGCGCTCCGCGTTATTTGGTGCTATCGCCGTCGCCCTTGTGCAGCTTCGATGCCGGTGGCCGGAGGATTGCTAAACCGGCTCGCTGGTAGCGTTTCACCACCACTCATGACAACCGCCGAGCTCGCATCCACACCTCTGCCCACGCAGATCCCGTCCGCCGAACCGGTGGCCGTGCTGCTCTCGCGCTTCCCCACCGTCACGGAGACGTTCATCCTCCGCGAGGTCGACGAGATGGAGCGGCAGGGACAGCGCGTCCGGCTCGTGCCGATGCTGCAGGAGCACCCGCCCGTCATCCACGACGCCGCCCTGCCGTGGACGGAGCGCGCGCTCTACACGCGCTACCTCTCGCTGCCGATCGTCCTGGCGAACCTGCGGACCCTGATCCGGCGGCCGGTGCGGTACGTCTCGCTCTTCCTGCGGCTCGTCCTCGGAACCATCCTGCGGCCGGGCACGCTGGCCCGTACGGTGGCCGTCTTCCCGAAGTCGGTCTACCTCGCCGGGCAACTGTCGCGGGAGGGCATCCGCCACGTGCACGCGCACTTTGCGACGCACCCGTCGACGATGGCGCTGATCATCGCGTCGCTCTCCGACATCACTTTCAGCTTCACCGTGCACGCCCACGACATCCAGCTCGACCGCAGTCTCCTCGGCTGGAAGCTGTCCGAGACGCGCTTCGTCCGCTCCATCTCCGATTTCAACAAGCGCTTTCTCGAGGAGCTCTACCCCCAGGCGCGCGGCAAGATCGTGGTGGTGCACGTCGGCATCGAGCCGGAGACCTACGAAGCCTCCGCGCGCCGCTTCCAGACCGCGGCGACCGGCGTCCCGAAGGTGCTCTGCGTCGCCGCGCACCGCCCCTACAAAGGGCTGCCGGTGCTGATCGAGGCCTGCCGGATTCTCAAGGACCAAAGGGTGCAGTTCCGCTGCGACGTCCTCGGCCACGGCCCGATGCGCGACGAGCTCGAACAGATGATCCGCGACCGCGGCGTGGGGGACGTCATCCATCTCCTCGGCGCGAAACCGGAGCACGTCGTGGCCGAGATGATGGGCGAGGCCACGCTGTTCGCGCTGCCGTCCATCATCGCCCCCGACGGGCAGATGGAGGGGATCCCGGTCGTGCTGATGGAGGCCTCGGCCAGCGGCAAGGCCGTGGTCACGACGTCGATCTCCGGCATCCCCGAGCTGGTCGAGCACGGCGTGACCGGCCTGCTCGTCCCTCCCGGCGACGCGCAGGCGCTGGCCGCCTCCATCCGCACGCTGCTCGAGGATCCCGCCCGGGCGCGGGAGATGGGGCGGCGCGGCCAGGAGAAGGTGCGCGCGGAGTTCACGCTCTCGAAGTGCGTGGCGCAACTGCTGGCGCGGCTGGAGCAGGAATCATGATCCTCGCCGCGCAGATCGTCTTCTGGACGTGCCTGGCCGTCTGCGTCTACATCTACTTCGGCTATCCGGCGCTGCTGTGGGGGGTGAGCAAGCTGCGTCCGCGGCCGGTAGCCGTGGGGGACTTCACTCCTCTGGTGACGTTCGTCATCGCGGCCTTCAACGAAGAGAAAGTGATCGCCGAGAAGATCGAGAACTCGCTGTCGCTCGATTACCCGGCGGACCGCATCGAGGTGCTGGTCGTCTCCAACGGCTCGACCGACCGCACGGATGAAATCGTGCGCGGCTTCACCGACCCGCGCGTGCGGCTGCTGGCGCTGCCGCAGCCGGGAAAGATGCAGGCGCTGAACGAGGGGGCGGCGGCCGCGCGCGGCGAGATCCTCGTCTTCACCGACGCCGACTTTCTCCTGGACAACCACACACTGCGGCTGATGATGTCCAGGTTCGCCGATGCCGAGGTGGGAGGCGTGTGCGGCTCGCGCAACACGAACGTCGCCCGCGGCGGCGACGCCACGGGCGAGGGCGAAGGGCTGTACGCGCGCTGGGACAAGTGGCAGAAGACGCTGGAGAGCCGGATCGGCAGTGTCTTCGCCGCGGACGGGCTGCTCTACGCGATCCGCAAGGAGCTCTACTCCCCCATCACCGACCTGCACGCGGCGGACGACATCTGGATCTCGACGGCCATCCCGCTGCAGGGCTACCGGCTGGTGTACGAGCCGAAGGCGACGGCGTTCGAGCGCGCGGGCGTGCAGGCGGAACAGGAGTTCGGGCGGCGCATCCGCGTCACGAACCATTCCGTGCGCGCGCTGCTGGTGCTGCGGTCGCACCTCTTCCGGCACGGCTTCTATTCGCTGGAGCTGCTGTCGCACAAGCTGGTGCGGCACATGATCCCGTTCTTCCTGATCCCGCTCTTCTTTGCCAGTGCGCTGCTCGCGTTGCATGGGTGGTTCTACGCGCTGGCGCTGGCGGGACAGGCGGCGGTGTACGGGCTGGCGCTGGTCGGCTGGGTGTTGCGCAACCGCCGGATCGGACGGGCGAAGCCGTTCTTCGTGCCGTACTACTTCTGCTTCGTCAACGTCACGGCGTTCCTCGGCATCCTCTCCATCGCCCGCCGCCGCAACATCACCGCCTGGGGCCCCCGAGGCGGAGCACTGCCTGCAGCAGAATCGCGAGATCCCGCCGCAAGCTCCACTCGTTGACGTACTCGCGGTCGAGGTCCTGCTCGCGTCCCTCGCGGATGCGCCAGAGCCCCGTCCATCCCGGCTTCACGCTGAACCGGCGCGCGTCGTGCCGCTCGACCTCGGACGGCATCATCGGACGCGGCCCGACGAGGCTCATCGTTCCTTCGAGCACGTCGAGCAGTTGCGGCAGCGATTTGAAGACGCGCCCTCGGAAGACGTGCACTTCGAGCTCACGGCCGCGGAATCCGACGCGCGGCTCGCGCACGATTTCACGGAAAAGAAACAACGGCGCGGCGAGGAGCGTCAGCGGCGCGGCGATGGCGATGTCGATGAGCCGCTTCACTCCCGCCGCGAGCGGATCGCGCGCGCGCAGGTCGTACCAGTACGTGCCGCGCAGAGTCCTGTCCGCCGCGCTCAGCGTTTTCACGTGCGCGGCGGCCGTACGAATCCCGATTACCTGCCTCGGTCGTTGCATGAATACACCTTTGCCCTTGGGTACACCGTCCTGAGTTAGAGGGAGATCCTTTTGGAGCTACGTTACGGACGGTAGAGCAAAGGACGTGCTAACTCAGCGAGCGCAGCCACGCGACCGTGCGCTGCAGTCCTTCGCGGAGCTGTACGGGCTCGGGCAGGCTGGCCAGGCCGCGCAGGCGCGTGCCGTCCAGCACGCTGCGCATCTGTTCCCCCGCCTTGGCCGGGCCATGCTCGGCACCCACCCGGATGTCGAGCGCCTCGGTGAGTGCCTCGTAGAGCTGGACCACGGAGGTTTCGACGCCGGTGCCGACGTTGAAGATGCCGTCGACGTCGAGCTCCGAGGCGGCCATGTTGGCGCGCACGACGTCCTCGACGAAGACGTAGTCGCGCGTCTGCTCGCCGGTGCCGTTGATGCGCGGCGTCTGCCCGTCCAGCAGCGCGCCGGCGAAGATGGCCACGACGCCCGCCTCGCCGTCCTTCCGCTGCCGCGGCCCGTAGACGTTGCCGTAGCGCAGCGACACGGCCTTCACGCCGTGCACGGCGCGGAAGAAGCCGAGGTACTGGTCGATGGCCAGCTTGGCGCAGCCGTAGGGGGAGAGCGGCGCGAGCGGGTGCAGCTCGTCCTGCGGCGCGTAGACCGGCTCGCCGTACGCGGCGCCGCCGCTGGAGGCGAAGACGATCTTCTTCACGCCGTCGTCGACCATGGCCTGGAAGAGCCGCAGCGTGGCCACGATGTTCAGCTCCGCGTCGGCCGCCGGGTCGGCGACGGAGACGCGCACGTCGATCTGGGCGGCGTGATGGTTGACGAGGTCGAACTTCCGCCCCTTCAGCCGGTCGATCGTGCCCCGGTCGCGCAGGTCGGCGACGAGCAGCTCCGCCTTCGGGTTGACGTTCGCGCGCTGGCCGCTGCTCAGGTCATCGACGATCGTGACCTCGTGCCCCCGCTCCACATATGCATCGACGACGTGCGAGGCGATGAAGCCCGCCCCTCCGGTGACCAGCACTCTCATTGGCTCTTCCTCTCCGCGCATCCACTGTAGTCCGCCGCGCCCACTACTGCCAGATGGTTGCCGACGGCGATGTCGCTCCCGGCGACGACCGCGTTTCCGACCCACATCGTGCTCGACATGCCGCCGTCGAGGTTCATGGCCCGGCAGGCGCCGAGCTCTCTCACCAGGAACTGCGCCAGCTCGGGCAGGGTCATGGCCTCGGCCACGACGAGGTACAGCGTCTTCCCGTCCCGCGAGGTCGCCACCGCCGTGCGGGGCACCTTGACCCGGGTGAAGTGATCGCTCCCCGGGATCTGCCTCTCGGCCTTGCACCCGTCCACGAGCAACGGCCACCCCGACACCGCCCCCCGCGCCCACCCGCGCGCGCTCTGCGTGTTGCGCTGGATCTCGACCCGCCCCGCCCCCGCGCTGACCAGCCCCTGCCTGCGGGCGATCCGCTTCCCCTCCCACCACACCCCGCACGCGCCGCCGGCCTTCCCGATCGGCCAGTGCTGCTCGTCGAAGTAATCGCCGTTGACGGCCACGATGGCCCTGTGCTTCTTCGCAAACGCGCTCACGGTCATCCCCCTCTCGCTTTTCGCGGTGGCGATGACCTTCGTGTTCGCATGCTTCAGATCCACCCGCGTCACGTGCACGTTCCCGATGCGCTGGTGCGCCACCCCCGGCGCCACGCTCCGCCACTGCGCGAAGGCGCTGGTCGCGAAGAGGAGAAGAAGCAATAGCCGCCGCATCCGTGCCGCGGCACTTCAAGAATGGGGCCGTTCTGGAGTGCGGCAGCGCCAGCTGCCGCTCTCCATGCCGCAGCGCCAGCTGCGGCGGGGGGGCGGAGGCTGGCGCCTCCGCATGGAGAGCGCCAGCTGGCGCTCGCGCACTCCAGACGCTGCGCGAGCGCCGTCAGTTCGCCAGATCCGCCGCGATTCGATCGACCTGCGGCTTGAGCGCCGGAACCTCTACCGTAGCGATGTCCCAGATGCGATCGAGATTCAACCCGAGATAGTCGTGCACGATCACGTCTCGGAATGCGATCACCGCACGCCATGGCAACTCGGGATAGCGATCACCAACCACCGAGTGCAACCGTTTCAGGGACTCGCTCAGCTCGTGTAGTTTCCGGATGGTCGCAGCCTGGGTCCGGACATCGGTCATGAACACGGCGCGCCCTTCAGCGACCCAGCGTTCGATGTGCGCCATCGACTCCTGCACGTGATCGACGTAGTCGCGCGGGTCGCGCTTCACAGCGTCACCGCCTCCTCGAGGACATGTCCGCGCATGCGCGGACGCAGGGCGCAGGTCTCCACGACATCGACCGGCCTGCCGAGCAGGTCGCGCAGATCGGCAACAAACCCCGCGGGAAACCACGGCGTCACGTCTGAACCCGCCTCGATCAGAAAGTCCACGTCGCTCTCCGGTCCCGCCTCCCCTCGCGCGACCGAGCCGAACACACGGATGCTCGTCACGCCGTGTTTCGCGGCGATCCGCAGGATCTCTTCGCGCTTGTCGCCGAGAATCTCTTCGATCCCCATGGCGCAATTCTATAATCCCCGCCCTGCATGAAACCGGGTCGTGCGCAGCTCGATGACGTTCTCGCCTCTCTCGCCGATCCGTCGTTGCGGTATGCGGACATCCGCTATACGGCCACGCAGCAGCAGCATGTGAAGGTGCGCAACGGGGAGGTCGACCATCTCTCCTCCACCGTCGACCGCGCCGTGGGGGTGCGGGTGCTGGTGGGGAATGGGTGGGGGTTCGCGGCGACCAGCGACATCAGCGAAGCGTCCATAAGAAAGACGGCAAAACGGGCGCTGGAGGTGGCGGCGGCGAGCAACATCGCCTCGACGCAGCAGGTCACCCTGAGCGACGTCGCCCCGCACGTGGCGAGCTGGGAGTCGGCCTATCGCATCGATCCGTGGTCGGTGCCGATCGACAAAAAGCTCGAGCACCTCATGAACGCCACCGAGCCGATGCGCGGCGACGCGCGCATCCACCAGGTCTCGGGCGAGATCTCCTGTTACCGGCAGGAGAAAGTGTTCGCCTCCAGCATCGGCAGCTTCATCGAGCAGACCACGACGCAGATGGGCGGCGGCATCGAGGCCGTGGCCATCGACGCCGGGGAGTTCCAGCGGCGCACGTATCCGAACCCGTTCGGCGGCGATTTCCAGGCCGAGGGGTGGGAGCTCATCGAGCGGCTGGACATGCCCACCCGGGCGCTGCAGATCCGCGACGAGGCGCTGTCGCTCCTCTCCGCGCCGAAGGCTCCCGCGGGACGCTTCGACCTGATCGTCGGCAGCGCGCAGCTCGCGCTGCAGGTCCACGAGTCGTGTGGCCATCCGACGGAGCTCGATCGCGCCATGGGCCTCGAGATCTCGCTGGCCGGCGGCTCGTTCCTGCAGCCGTCGATGCTGAACACTTTCCGCTACGGCTCGCCGCTGGTGAACCTCGTCGCCGACGCCACGATCCCCGGCTCGATCGGCTCGTTCGCCTTCGACGACGACGGCGTCCCCGCGCAGCGCTTCCACCTCGTCCGGGACGGGATGTTCGTCGACTATCTCACCGGCCGCGACACGGCGCCGCACATCGGCCGCGCCTCCAATGGCACCGTGAGAGCCGAGACGGCCGCGCGCATCCCGATCATCCGCATGACCAACATCAACCTCGAGCCGGGGGAAACGCCGCTGAGTGACATCATCGCGGACACCAAGCGCGGCATCTTCGTCGAGACCAACAAGTCGTGGTCGATCGACGACCTGCGCCTCAATTTCCAGTTTGGCTGCGAGGTGGCGTGGGAGATCGAGGACGGGAAGCTCGGGCGCATGCTCCGCAACCCGCTCTACACCGGCAACACGCCCGACTTCTGGCGCTCCTGCGACGCCATCGCCGACCGCGACTCATGGCAGATCTGGGGCCTCCCGAACTGCGGCAAGGGAGACCCGATGCAGACCATGCGCGTGGCCCACGGCGCACCGGCGGCGCGGTTTCGCAATGTGGAGATGGGGTGAGACCTGGCTCATAGGTGCATAGGCTCATAGGCTCATAGGCTCATAGGAGGCCGCGAGCTCCTGTGAGCCTATGAGCCTGTGAGCCTGTGAGCCTATGAGCCTCTTTTGATATCGTCCCGCGACCAATGACCCAATCCACCCCCATACAGTCATTGATCGACGCCATCGAGTCCCGCAACGCCGTCGTCGGCGTGATCGGCCTTGGCTACGTCGGTCTCCCCCTGGTGCTCCTCTTTGCCGAGAGCGGCTTCCGCGTGATCGGCTTCGACGTCGACGCCGCCAAGACCGAGGCCCTCGCGCGCGGCGAGTCGTACATCCGCCACATCGGTCCCGAGCGCGTGGCCGCCACGTTCACCGGCGGGCGCGCCGAGGCCACGGACGACTTCGACCGCCTGGCGGAGTGCGACGCCATCCTGATCTGCGTCCCCACCCCTCTCGGCGTCCACCGCGAGCCCGACCTCAAGTACGTGCGCATGACCGCCGAGGCCATCGCCGCGCGGCTGCGCAAGGGGCAGCTCGTCGTCCTGGAGTCGACCACGTATCCCGGCACCACGCGCGAAGAGCTGCTGACCCGCTTCGAGAAGCGCGGCATGACCTGCGGCGAAGACTTCTTCCTGGCCTTCTCGCCCGAGCGCGAGGATCCGGGCAACGAGCGCTTCCACACGAAGAACATCCCCAAGGTCGTCGGCGGGATCGACGCACCGTCGCTGAAAGCGGCGGTGGCGCTGTACCACTCGGCCATCGACCAGATCGTCCCCGTCTCGACGGCCGAAGTGGCGGAGTCGGCGAAGCTGCTCGAGAACATCTTCCGCTCGGTGAACATCGCCCTCGTCAACGAGCTGAAGATCGTCTTCGAGCGGATGGGGATCAACGTCTGGGAGGTGATCGAGGCCGCGCGCACGAAGCCGTTCGGCTTCATGCCGTTCTATCCCGGTCCCGGACTGGGCGGGCACTGCATCCCGCTCGATCCGTTCTATCTGGCCTGGAAGGCGGCGGAGCACGGAACGTGGGCGCGCTTCATCGAGCTGGCCGGCGAGATCAACACCTTCATGCCGCGCTACGTCATCGACCGGGCCACCGAGGCCATCAACGCGCAGGGGAGGAGCGTCCTCGGCGCAAACGTGCTCGTCCTGGGGATGTCGTACAAGCCGAACATCGACGACGACCGCGAGTCGCCCTCCTTCGAGCTGATCGAGCTGCTGCGCGACCGCGGCGCGGTGGTGGCGTACTGCGACCCGTACGTCCCCGTGACCAAGCGCGTGCGCAAGCACAACCTCGAGCTGGAGTCGGTGCCGTGCACGGCGGAGGAGTTCGCCAAGTACGACGCCGTGCTGCTGTCGACGCCGCACGACCAGTTCAAGGACCCGGCGCTCTATCGCGGCGTGAAGCTGCTGATCGACACGCGCAACGCCGTGCCGCCGTCGGAGCTGCCGCAGACGACGACCGTGGTCCGCGCCTGAGACGATGCGAGACCAGCGCGAGTCGTACGACATCCTCGATCGCGCGCTGGCCGCGGCGGATGCCGACGAGGCCGACGCCGCGTTTCTCTCGTCGGATCACAACATCAGCCGGTTCGCGAACTCGCAGCTCCACCAGAACATGTCGGAGGAGAGCGCGTCGCTGACGCTGCGCGTGATCGTGAACGGCGCGATGGGCGTGGCCACCACGACCATCTTCGACGATGACGAGATCGCCCGCACCGCGGCGCTGGCGCGCGAGGCGGCAAAGCACGCGCATCCGGTGCAGGGCTTCCAGGGCCTCTACCGGGGCGGCGAGCCGCTGCCGCGCGTGGAGGCGTTCGATGAGGCCACGGCCGCGCTCGCGCCGATGGAAAAGGCGAAAGCGCTGCGGACGATGTTCGACCGCCACGCCGACGTCCTCTTCGCCGGCGCGTACGGTACCGGGAGCGCCTCGGTGGCCTGCGGCAACACGCACGGCGTGCGGCGTTACGCCACGGTGACCGACGCCGACGCGACGGTGATCGCCATTACCGGATCGGGCTCCGGCTACGCCACGCGGCGCGAGCGGAGCGCGGCGCGGATGGATCTCGCCGAGCTCGGCGCCGAGGCCACGCTCAAGGCGACGCTGTGCGCGGAATCGATCGAAGAGCTGAGTCCCGGTGCGTACGACGTCATCCTGGAGCCGCCCGCGCTCGCGGAAGTCTTCGACTGGATGAACATGATCGCCTTCACCGGGCAGTCGTACGAGGACGGCTCGTCTTTTTTCGTCGGCAACCTCGGCAAGCGCATCCTCGGCGAGAACTTCACCCTCATCGACGACTCCCTCGACCCCGCTTTCCTCCCCTTCCCTTTCGACCTGGAAGGATTGCCGAAACGTTCCGTCGCGATCGTGGAGAACGGCGTGATCCGGACGCCCGTGCTCGACAAGGCGTGGGCGGACCGCCTCGGCCTCGCGCCGACGGCACATGCCTGGAGCCTCGGCTCCCCCGAGCACGGCGCGGCGTTCCACCTCTCCATGGCCGGCGGCGACTCGACGCGGGAGGAGATGATCGCCTCGACGCGGCTCGGCATCTGGGTGACGCGCTTCAACTACGTCAATGGCCTGCTCGAGCCGAAGACCGCGCTCATGACCGGCACCACGCGCGACGGCACGTTCCTCATCCGCGACGGCAAGGTCGCGGCGCGGCTGCCGAACCTGCGCTGGACGCAGTCGATGGTCGAGGCGTTCTCGAGCATCGAGGCGCTCTCCCGCGAGCGCCGGATCGTCGGCACCTGGTACAACTCTTTCGGCGGGACGCTGGCCCCGGTCGTGAAAATCCGGGGATGGAACATCACCGGGAAACAGGAGCAGCGCTCCTGACCGGCGAGCTGTTTGCAGATCGGACGCGACGGTGACGCAGTACATCATCCGCAGAATCCTCCAGATGATCCCGATCACCCTCGGGATCCTGACGCTCATCTTCTCGCTGATCCATCTCATCCCGGGCGATCCGGCGATGCAGATCGCGGGCGAAGGGGCGCGCCCCGAGGACGTGGCCAACGTGCGCAAGGCGCTGGGGCTCGACCAGCCGCTGTGGAAGCAGTACGTCACGTACATCAGCAACCTCGCCCACGGCGACCTCGGCCGCTCGTTCCGGACGAACGAGAGCGTGGCCAAGGAGATCGCCGCGCGCTATCCGGCCACGATGGTGCTCGCGTTCGGCTCGATGCTCGTGGCGCTGCTGGTGGCCTTCCCGCTGGGGATCATCTCGGCCATCTATCGAAACTCGTGGATCGACAACGTGGCGCGCTTCTTCGCGCTCATCGGCGTGTCGATGCCGAGCTTCTGGTTCGGGCCGCTGCTCATCATCGCCTTCGCCATCAACCGGCAGTGGTTCCCGGTGTCGGGACGCGAGGAAGGGTGGAAGTCGCTGGTGCTGCCGTCGATCACGATGGGCCTGGCGCTGTCGGCGATCCTCACGCGCATGATCCGCGTCAGCCTGGCCGAGGAGCTGAATCAGCTCTACGTCACCACGGCGGTGGCCAAAGGCGTGTCGCGCGGAAAGGCCATCTTCCGGCACGCGCTCAAGAACGCGCTCATCCCGGTGATCACGATCCTGGCGCTGCAGTTCGGATCGCTGCTCACGGGCGCGATCATCACCGAACAGATCTTCTCCTGGCCGGGACTGGGACGCCTGCTGATCCAGTCGATCACCACGCGCGACTACCCGCAGGTGCAGGCGTCGATCCTCGTGATCGCGCTGACGTACATCATGGTGAATTTCATCAGCGACCTGCTGTATGGGGTCGTGGATCCAAGGATCAAACTGGAGTGAAGCTGGCAGCTGTCAGCTGTCAGGGGTTCTCCTGAGAGCTGACAACTGACAGCTCTGATATGAAAACACTCAAGCGCCTGCTGAAGAACTTCGCCTTCACGGCCGGGCTGCTGCTTACGCTGCTGCTGGTGCTGGCCGCGCTGGCGGCGCCGCTGCTCGCGCCGCACGACCCGAATCATCAGGACACGGGGCGCCGCCTGGAGGCGCCGTCGCAGAATCATCCCCTCGGTCTCGACGACCTCGGGCGCGACGTGCTGTCGCGCATTGTCTACGGCTCGCGCGTGTCGCTGCGGGTCGGCTTTTCCGTGGTGCTGCTGGCGTCGCTGATCGGCATCACCCTCGGCGCCATCGCCGGCTACTTCGGCGGCTGGGCGGACGTGCTGGTGATGCGTACGTGCGACATCCTGCTGTCGTTCCCCGGCATCCTGCTGGCGATCGCACTCGTGGCCGTGCTCGGCCCCAGTCTGAACAACGTCATCCTCGCGCTGGTGATCTCGGCCTGGGTCGGCTACGCGCGCCTCGTGCGCGGACAGGTGCTGAAAGTGCGCGAGATGGAGTACGTGACGGCGGCCAGGGCGATGGGAGCCAAGTCGCCGCGCGTGATCATCCTGCACGTGCTGCCGAACGTCATCAATCCGGTGATCGTCATGGCCACGCTCGGCCTGGCGGGCGCGATCCTCTCCGAGGCGGCGCTGAGCTTCCTCGGCCTCGGCGTGCAGCCTCCGACGCCGTCGTGGGGAGCGATGCTCACCGCCGGCCGCCGCTACCTCGGCCTGGCGAACCATCTGGCCATCTTCCCCGGCGCGGCGATCATGCTCGCGGTCATGGGCCTCAACTTCCTCGGGGACGGTCTGATCGACGCCCTCGATCCGAAGTACCGGAAGCTGATGCGGTGATCCTCGCGGCGCTGCTGCTGGCGGCCACGGCCGATCTCTCCGTCCCCGAGGTCACGCCGAGCAAGACGGCCGTGCTGTACGACGAGACGTTCAGCTTCACGGCCCGGGTGCTCAATTCCGGCCCGGACGCGGCGGAGCACGTGCGCGTGACGCTGGGCGGCAACGGCACCACGTTCCTGATGGGAGTCACCGCGCCGGCCGGCTGGACGTGCGAGCCGCCTCCGCGTTTCGCGACGGCGCTCGCCTGCACCGCCGCCTCGCTGGCCGCGAACGCGGAAGCGCGCTTCACCCTGACCCTCACCGCGCCGCAGCCGACGGCGAGCACGTACCGCGTCGGCGCCTCCATCACCTCGGATTCGACCGATCCGCGGCGCACGAACAACGCGTACGAGCAGGAGCTCGCGCTCGTGGCGCCGCCGCGGACGGCGTCGCTGCAGGTGACGGCGATTCCGGCGAACAACCTGGTGGTGCCGGGCGGCCTGATCCGCCTCCGCTACGACGTGCGCAACGCGGGGCCGGATGACGCGCGCGACGTGATGGTGCTCCTGACGAGCGAGATTCCGTTCACCGCGGTGGGCGCGGGATGGAGTTGCACGGGTGCCGTCTGCACGCGCGCGGAGCTGCGCGCGGGAACGACGGAGTCGATCGAAGTGCGGGCCACCCCGTTATCGGAGGACACGGTCGACTTCACGGCGACCGTGCGGGCGGAGCAGCTCTTCGACAGCAATCGCTTCGACAATCAGGCGCACGCGATCATCAGCGTCGGCAGCGCGGCGAGTTGGGAGCGGCTGCTCATCCCCGTCAGCATCGAGACGCTCCCCGGCGCGGGCGGCGCGCGCTGGACGACGGACCTCTCCGCGCTGATCCTCGCAGACGCGCAGCTGGACTTCGCGCCGCATCCGTGCGAATTCGCGGCGATCGCGTGCGTCATCGACCCTCCGCCGCTCCGCCGGCAGATCCCCGGCGCGTTCCTCTTCAGCGCGAGCTCGCCCAACGGCCAGTTCTTCTACATCCGCCCGCAGGACGCGGGAAAGTGGCGCTTCAACGCGCGCATCCGCGACGCGGCGCGCGTCCAGCAGACCGCCGGCGCGGAGATGCCGATCGTGCGCGCCACGGAGTTCCGCGCCGACACCATCGCGCTGCTGAACGTGCCCGTCGCGCCGCAGTACCGGCACACGCTGCGGATTTACGATGACCTGGGACGCGATCGCACCGGTGTGAGCATCCGCATCTACTCCGGCGACGAGACCGAGCCGCGCCTCATTGCCGGGACCGAGCTGGTGCGCGCACACAACCAGACCACCACCACAGCCCTGCTCTCCACGCACCCGGCCTACGCGCAGCTCGAGCTGGGGCAACTGCTGCCGCTGGCGGGGCTCGAGTCGCTGCGCGTGGAGATCGAGCCGAGGGATCCGGGCGTGCGGCTGTGGGCATTCATCAGCATCGTCAACAACGAGACCCATCACGTCACCGTTGTGACACCGCAATGACGGTTAAACTCCGCCCGTGATCCTGGCTGCCCTGCTCGAAATCCTCTCCGTCCTTCCCGAGAAGAAGTTCGTCAACACGGACGAGACGTTCACCTTCGCCGTCCGCGTGCGCAATTCCGGTCCCGACGCCAGTGACGTGAAGCTGCGCGCCGGCGCGAATGCCGAGGCGCTGATCCGCTCGATCGAAGGTCCTCCCGAGTGGACGTGCGACGCGGCAGGGCCGCGCTTCGACTCCGCGACCACGTGCACGGCGCCGTCGATGGCCGCGGGCACGGATGCCGTGTTCAAGGTCACGCTGGCCGCGCCGCAGCCGAGCGCGATGACGTACCGCATCGGCGCGGCGCTCAGCGCGAAGGGGATGAAGACCAGGCTGCTCGAGGCCAACCTCATCCTGATCCCCAGCGACGTCAACGCGGAGCTGTCGCTGTCCGCGCGCCGGCTCGACGACGAGCGCGCGGCGTTCGAGGTGAAGAACGACGGTCCGGACGAAGCCAGGGAGGTGCTGGTGGTCATCACCGGCGCGGCGCTGGCGAGCGGCGACGGCTGGACGTGCACGCCGGCCGCGCACGGGGTCGTCTGTACGCGCGCGGCACTCGCCGCCGGGACGGCGTCGACGCTCGAGGCGCGCGGGACGTCGAGCGCGGCCATGCAGGGGCGCGTGCGCGCGGAGAAGATCCACGAGACGCAGCCGCGCGACAACGGCGCGAAGCCGCAGTAGCCATGCGCGTGGTCTCGCTCGTACCTTCGCTCACCGAGACGCTGTTCGATCTCGGCGCGGGCGGCGACGTCGCCGGCATCACCGACTTCTGCATCTTTCCCCCCGGCCTGCAGCTGCCGCGCCTCGGCGGGACGAAGAACCCGCGTGTCGAGGAGATCCGCGCGCTCGCGCCCGATCTCGTCTACATGAACTCCGAGGAGAACCTGCGGCGGCATGCCGAGGCCATCGGGGCGTTCGCGCGGGTGCATGTGTCGGAGCCGAAGAGCGTGGAGGATGTGGCGGCACTCATCGGGGAACTGGGGGAGATTCACGGGAGGCGGGAGCGGGCGAAGGAACTCGTCGACCAGTTACGTGCCGAGTTGCACGCCTTCCCCCCTCTCCCCGCGCGCGGGGAGAGGGCCGGGGTGAGGGGCCGCCCTTCGCAACGGGGCAAAGCCCCTCACCCTGACCCTCTCCCCGTGCCGGGGAGAGGGGACGTCGGTATGTTCACGTTTGCCTGTCCGATCTGGAAGAACCCGTGGATGTGGTGCGGGGGGGACACGTACGTTTCGCGGCTCGTCGAGTGCGCGGGGGGCGTGAACGTCCTCGGCGAACGTTTGCGCTATCCGCACGTCGAACTGAAAGACGTGCTGGCGCTGCGACCTGATGTGATCTTCCTTCCCGACGAGCCGTATCTGTTCACGCAGGCAGACGCGGCGGCGATCGGCGCGAGGACGATCGGTCCCTTCCCTGGCCACTTATTCACGTGGCATGGGACGCGGACGATTCAGGGATTGCGCTTTTTGCGTAACGAGGTGCCCCGGCCGGAAGCGCCATAGGAGAAGGGGGTCACGCAAGGAGGATGAACGACCGGAGCACCATGGCATAACTTTATGCCGATACAGCATAGGTGTCAAGAAGATTCCAATAACTCTTCCGCCCACGACCGCATCGTCTCTTCCAGCGCCTCGAGCTGTTTCGTGAAGAAGTGATCCGCGCCGGTGACGATCACGCTCTCCGCGTTCCGCACCGTCGGGATCAGTTTCTCCAGCTTGCCGACGTCGCCATGCTCGTCCTGTGTGCCGTGCACGAAGAGCATCGGCTTCTCGCAGTGGCGCAGGTAGTTGAAGTCGTACTTGTTGATCGGCGTACCGATGAGGAAGACGGCGTCGACGTCGGGACGCTCGCAGGCGGCGCGGCTGGAGACCCAGCCGCCGAACGAGAAGCCGCCGACGATGAGCTTCTTGCCGGGCAGTTTCTTCTTCGCCCACTCGATGGCGGCGTTGACGTCTTCGACTTCCCCTTCCCCTTCGTCGTGCTTGCCGCCGCTCGCGCCGACGCCGCGGAAGTTGAAGCGCAGCGTGGCCACGTTCGCGGCCTCGAGTCCGCGCGCGGCGCGGAAGACGACCTTGTTGTGCAGCGTGCCGCCGCCGAGGGGATGGGGATGGCAGACGACGGCGATCGCGGCCGGGTCCTGCAGCTCGCGGTAGATCGCCTCGAGGCGTCCCGAGCGGCCGTAGAGATCGACGTGGCGGAGCGGCTTCGGATTCACGAGACCCTCACCAGAATGCGCTCGCCGTCGACGCGCAGCTCGTGCGTGGCCACGGCGATGTCGGGATTCCCGGCACACAGGCCGGTCTTCACATCGAAGCCCCACAAATGCCAGGGGCAGGTGATCTCCTCGCCGATGAGATCTCCCTCGGCCAGCGGTCCCCCGCGATGCGGACAGGTGTTGTCGGTGGCGTAGAAACCGGAGGCGGTGTGGTACAGCGCGATCGTCCGCCCCGCGGCCTGAACTGCCTTGATGCGCCCGACGGGCAGCTCGCCCGTCGTTGCGATGTCGATGAACTCCGCCATGCGGGCGCGAAGGGTAGCACGATGCGCGCCGGTGGAAACGCAGGGCGGGCTTCAGCCCGCCCATGGCCGGGCTGAAGCCCGACCTACGTCACCGCAGCCACACCGGCCGCGGAATCCCGCTCCGCCCCACCGCCACCTCCCCGTCCCAGATCCCCGGGATCGGCGTCGCGCACTCGGGGCACTTGCCGTCCACCAGGCGGTACGACGACACGCGGAAGCCCGTGCGGCCGATCACCAGCGCATTGCACTTCGGGCAGTGCGTCCCCTCCTTGTCGCCGAAGGCGCCGGGGATGTTGCCGGGGTAGATGTAGCGCAGCCCGGCGCGCTTGCCGATCTCGTACGCGCGCAGCAGGTGCGACGCCTGCGTGGACGGATTGTTCATCTTGTAATCCTCGTGGTACGCGGTGATGTGCCACGGGATGTCGGGATCGACGCCGGCCAGGAACTCGGCGATGCCGGTCAGCTCTTCATCCGAGTCGTTGAAGCCGGGGATGACCAGCGTGACGATCTCGACCCAGATGCCGCGCTGCTTGAGTCCCTTGATCGTGTCGAGCACCGGCTGCAGTACGCCGCCGAGGTCGCGATAGTGGCGGTCGTGGAATCCCTTGAGGTCGACCTTGTACATCGTCACGTACGGCGCGATGTAGTCGAGCACCTCGGGAGTGCCGTTCCCGTTGGAGACGTACGAGCAGATCAGTCCTTCCTTCTTCGCCTCCCGGAACACCTCGACGGCCCATTCCGAGGTGATGAGCGGCTCGTTGTACGTCGACGTGATGACCGTCGCGCCGTGGCGTTTGGCGATCTTCACCAGCTCGGCCGGCTCGACGTCCTGGGGCGGCGCGATGGCCATCGGGTCGCGCAGCGCCTGCGAGGTGACCCAGTTCTGGCAGTAGCCGCAGTGGTAGTCGCAGCCGAGCATGCCGAACGACAGCGCGAGGGCGCCGGGATAGGCGTGGAAGAACGGCTTCTTTTCGATCGGGTCGACCTGCAGCGCCGCGACGTAGCCGCGCGGCACTTTCAGGATGCCGTCCTCGTTGTAGCGGACTTTGCAGATCCCCTTCAGCCCGTCGAGGATCTTGCAGCGGTGGCCGCAGGCGAAGCAGCGCACCGCGTTCTTTTCGAGCTTCTCGTACAGTTCGCCCTCGGCGGTGCGCTCGGCGAGCACCGCCCCGAGGGTCGTTTCGGTTCGTGCAGACATGCCTTGAAAACATGCATCAGCGGCGCCGAAGTTCCAGCCAGCGGCGTAACTTTGCACGTCGCGCAAACAGCTTGTAGCAGGCGAGCGCGAGCAGAAAGCCGGCCACGCCATCGACGAAGTAGTGCCAGCCGGTGATCATCGAGCCGAGAAAGATCGTGGCCACGAAAATCCCGAAGAGCACCTCCCCCGAGGTCCAGAGGCGGCGCATCCAGAGAAAGACGTACGTCTGAAAGCCGACGTGCAGGCTGGGAAACGCGCCGATGCCGAACATGATCGACGCCGACCCGTGCGGCTGCCCGTGCCACGCGCGGATCACGTTCTGGTAGTTGCGCATGAGGATGGCCTGGAACTTCTGCGTGAGCTGCAGGTTGTCGCCGTGCGCCATCCAGACCTCGGGGAAGCGATATGCCGGGCCGAGCGACGGCACGAGCATGTACAGCCAGGCGCCGGCGATCCAGAGCACCGCGTAGCCGTTGGCGAAGCCGATGCGGACGCGCCGGCTCGCATCCGACAGAAAGTACGCCGCGCCGATGACGATGCTGGCCGCGAAGATGTTCGCGTACGACCAGTCCACGGCGCGCAGCACCACCGGCTGGCCGAACAGGTCGAGGACCAGGATCGTCGGCGCGATGCCAAAGAAGAGGAGCTGGTCGAGGTCCCACAGCGCCTGGTCGTACAGCGTCGGGTGCACGATCGGCACGACCAGCTTGATCCAGCCGTAGATGTAGATGACCAGCGCCGCGCCGATGACGATGCGGACGGAGTCGAGCAGCCAGCGCCGGCTGCGGAGGATGCGGAAATAGCCGTGCTCCCGGCGCACCGCCGCCACCAGCGAGCGGATGAGCACGCCGAGGGCCGCCTCGCCGGCGATGGTCATGACCAGCTGGCTGATGACGCGCTGCGGGAAGGCGAGCAGCGGCATCTCGCCGCGCTGCACCAGCAGCAGCAGCACGGCCAGGTTGGCCAGGACAAAGATCTCGAAGAAGTACGGCCGCTTCACGCGCCCGCGATCATAGCCGGAAGAGGCGGCGGCGATGTTGCATGGAGTCCCAACGGTGCCGAGTCCCCTGTCCGAACCGTTGCAGCGCTTCGTCCGCGAGCGGCTGCCGTCTCTCGAGCAGATCGAGATCGTGCTGCTCCTGCGCGCCGACCACACGCGCTCCTGGAGCGCACCGGAGGTCTCGCAGAACCTCGGCACGCCGCCGGAGTCGACCGCCATGCGGCTGTTCCTCCTCGCCTCGAACGGCGTGGTGACGTTCGAAGGGGGACGCTACCGTGCGGCGTCCGATGCCGCCGCCGAGCCGCTATTCGAGGAGCTGTCGACGGCGTACGCGCAGAACCGCCCGGCGCTGACTGCCCTGGTCGGCGGCCAGCCCGCCGACCCGCTCCGCAGTTTCGCCGATGCATTCAAGCTGAAGAAGTGAAGGAGAGTCGATGCTGGCCACCGCGATCTACATCCTCTGCGCGCTGACGAGCATCCTCTGCACGGTGCTGCTCTGGCGCGGCTACCGGCGCTCCGGGGCGCGGCTGCTGTTCTGGAGCGCGCTCTGCTTCGCCGGCCTGGCGCTGAACAACATCCTGCTGATCGTCGACGTGCGCGTCCTGACGGACGTCGACCTGCAGATCGGGCGCGCCCTGCCGGCCGTCGCCGGCGTGCTGCTGCTGGTCTACGGGCTGGTGTGGGAGACGGGACGATGATCGACCTGATCTCCGGCATCCTGATCGCCGGCGACGCCGTCATCGGCCTCTTCTTCCTCCGCTTCTGGATGGTCTCGCGCGACCGCCTCTTCGCGATGTTCGCCGCCGCCTTCTGGATCCTCGGCATCCAGCGGCTGCTGCTCGCGGTCACGCGCACCATCTTCGAGGACCAGGCGATCTTCTACACGCTGCGCCTGGCGGCGTTCGTCATCATCATCATCGCCATCGTGGACAAGAACCGGCGCTAGACCGTCTTCGATCCTTCCTCGTGATACGCGTCGTGCAGCTTGACCGGCTTCGACTTGCGGCGGAACTGGATGTTCAGGATTTCCACCATCACCGAGAATCCCATGGCGAAGTAGATGTAGCCCTTCGGAATGTGGAACTCGAGCCCTTCGGCGACGAGCGCCATGCCGATGAGGAGCAGGAAGCTCAGCGCGAGCATCTTCACCGTCGGATGCCGGTCGACGAAGGCGCTGACCGAGCCCGCGGCGAACAGCATGATTCCCACGGAGATGATGACGGCGGTGATCATGACGCCGAGGTGCTTGGCCATGCCCACGGCGGTGATGACCGAGTCGAGCGAGAAGACGATGTCGAGCAGCATGATCTGCGTGATCACCGACGCCAGCGACGGCGCAACCTTCTTGACAGTCGATCCTTCCTCCCCTTCCAGCTTGTCGTGAATCTCATGGGTGGCCTTGCCCATCAGGAACAGACCGCCGAGCAGGAGGATGAGATCGCGCCCGGAAATCTCGGCGCCGAAGACGGTGAAGAGCGGAGCCGTCAGCTTGACGATCCACGCCAGAGACAACAGCAGCAGGATGCGCATGATCATCGCGCCCGCGAGGCCGACGTTGCGCGCTTTCTTCTGTTCCTGCGGCGGGAGCTTGCCCGCAAGAATCGAGATGAAGATGACGTTGTCGATGCCGAGGACGATCTCGAGAACGGTGAGCGTCAGCAGCGCGACCCACGCCTGGGGATCTGATAACCATTCCATGTGGAGCACCTCCGGTGGCGGCGCATTCTAATCGTATAGTCTGCCCCGCATGTCATTCATCAACGTCGAGCGCGACGGCGGCGTCGCCACCATCACCCTGAACCGCCCTGACAAGCTGAACGCTTTCACCGGCACGATGCGCGAGGACCTCCTCGCGGCGCTGCGCGAGTGCGAACGGGACGTGGTCGTGCTCACCGGCGCCGGACGGGCGTTCTGCGCCGGCGGGGACGTGGAGTACATGCACTCGCTGCAGCAGGACAATGACGTGGCGGCGTTCCGCGGGCTGCTCGATGCCGGGCGCGACGTGATCCTGCAGATCGCGGCGATGCCGAAGCCGGTCATCGCCGCGGTGAACGGCGTCGCCGCGGGAGCGGGATGCAATCTCGCCCTCGCCTGCGACTACCGCATCGCCGCGGAGACGGCCAGGCTCAGCGAGTCGTTCGTGAAGATCGGCCTGCACCCCGACTGGGGCGGCACGTGGCTCCTCCCCCGCCTCGTCGGCCGCAGCCGCGCGCTGGAGATCCTCATGACCGGCCGCATGGTGGAGGCGGCCGAGGCGCTGGCCATCGGGATGGTGGACCGCGTGGCCGCCGACGCATTGGCCGAGGCGCAAACGCTGGCGCGGACGCTGGCCGCCAACTCAGCGCTGGCCATCATGGGGATCAAGCGCGCGCTGTTGCTGGCGGAGAGGAACGACCTCGAATCGCAGCTCGAGCTGGAGGCGGAGCATCAGGTGGAGTGCTTCCAGTCCGAGGAGGCGATCTCGCGAATCGCGGCATTCGCGACCAAGCGCTGATCTGGAGTGCGGCCGCGCCAGCTGCCGCTCTCCTTTGCGGCAGCGTCGAGCTGCCGCGGCGGGGCGGAGGCTTGCGCCTCCGCCATGCAGAGCGCGAGCTGGCGCTCGCGCACTCCAGACTACTCGATCAAAAAGAACTTCGACCCGGGGCCCACGCCCGACTTCAACGGCGTGCCGTCGACCGGGCAGCGGTACGGGCCCGGCCCCGCATCCGGCGGGACGATGACCTTGGTCCCGTCCTTCGGGCAGACGTGGTAGGTCGTGTCGTCCCGCATCATCGGCTTGAACTTCTTCGGTAAAGGCACGATCCCCGGCGCCGGCACGCTCTGCGGCGCCGGCGTCATTTCATCCATGAGGTGCGGCTCGAGATCGATGCCGTCCACGATGACCTTCGGGCGGTCCACGACGATGAAGCGGCGCGGGACGCCGTTGTTCTTGCGGCCGATGGACAGCTCGCCGTCGGCGCGGGTGAGCGTGACGGTGTCGAGGCGGTCGCCTTCCTGCACCATGACCGTGGTCGTGTCGCCGGACTTGTGCACGGCCACCTTGCGGCTGCCGGACAGGAACGTCTGCGTGGTGCCGTCGGCGAGCCTGCTGGTGTTCACCTCGATCGCGGCGGTAGAGAACAGCAGCAACGCAAATGCGAGTGACTTCATGGTCCCTCCTGGAGCGAAATGTGTTCGCATTATGTACGACAGGAGGGACCGGTTCGTTACATTACGCCTGCGTTTTGGCCTTCTCGAAGGCCGCCGCGTAGCGCTTCGACGCGGCCGGATCCTCGGTGATCCTGCGGATCTTCTGCTCGAAGCTCTTCTCGTCGAGGCCGTGCTCGCTGAGGATCTGCCTGGCCTGCGCGGAGCTCTTCGAGATCCGCGCGCCGATCTCGCCGAGCTGCTCGGGCGTCAGCTCCTGGCTGGCCGCGACCGCGGGCACATCCACCGCCGCGCCGGCGGCGGCTTTCGATTCGGCGTTCCGCTCGTTGCTGCACGCCACGAGAGCGAACGAGAGCGCGAGTGCCATGGTCCATCTCATCACTGCTTACCCCTTTCCTTTCCCTTTACCGTTGCCCTTGCCGCCGCCGGAGTTGCCTTTTCCGCCGCCGGAGTTGCCCCTGGCGGGCTTGCCGCCGCCACCGTTCCCGCGGGAGACGGCAACGTCGCGCTGTTTCACGCGCGGGGCGCGATCCACCTTCGGCGCACGCTCCACACGGGGCCGTGAGACGCGCTCGACTTTGCGAGGTTTGCTCCGCGAGGCGACCACGCGATCGCTGCCGCGGCTCTTGCGCTCGGCCTTGGCCACGCGCGTCGCCTTTCCGCGTCCCGGATGCACGCCGTGCACGACTTCCGCGCCGGTCTGCAGTCCGAGCTGCTTTTTCACCTGTCCCGGCGGGCGGTGCGCCACGGCGACCGGCGCGACGAACACCTCGGACACGGACGGGCGGACGACCTCGATGTCGCGCAGGCCGAGCACCTCGTAACGATCCTCGATCCGCCGCGCCAGCTCGATGCCGCGCGTGCCGTCGCCGACCTGGGTCGTCACGTACGTCAGGAACGCCGGATCGTCGTCGACCAGCGCCACGGGCGAGTAGCGCACGATCTCCACGAACTGCGCCGGCGGCACGTTGGCCTGGTTGAGCAGGCTGACCATGCTGGCCAGCTCCAGCGGCGGCACGTCGGCGAGCTCCGCGACCGCGGCCACCGCCAGCGGCATCGCCACCAGCGCCAGCGGGTCGTATCTCACCGGCTGGAACCGCGTGACCACGACCTCGGGGAGAAAGTGCTGGTCGACCACGACCACGCGAGGCGCACTGACGACGTCGATCGTCTCCGCCCCTTCATACCGCTCGATGCGGTCTTCCATCACCACGGCCAGTTCCTGGCCGGTCACCCCTTCGTTCACCTGGCTGGTGATGTACGGCACGAACGGCTCGCTCGTGTCGACGAGCGCCACCGGTGCGTAGCGCACCACTTCGATGAATTGCGGCGCGGGGACCTGCGCCCGGTTCATGGTTGCGATCAGGCTCAGGAGATCGGCTGTCGGAACGTCCGTGATCTCTGAAACCGCCGCGACCGCCAGCGGCATGGCCGCGATCGCCACGAGATCTTCTGTCTGCAGCGCGGACGCCTGCACCGGAAAGAGCAGCGCCAGCAGCAACAGCGGAAATACTGTCTGTCTCATGCACAACGCTTGTGCAAATAACAGTCCTTAGGAACTACGGAACCATCGTTCCATCGGAAGCGTGAACGCTCGCGTTGCCAGCAAACGTGCTTCGGTCGCCAGCGTTCTCGCGCCCGCGGCAGCTCGCGCTGCCGCAATCCAGAGCGGCAACTGGCGTTGCCGCACTCCAGATTACGTCCGCTGGACGATGACGATGGTCTCGTCGTCTTTCTGGGGGGCCTCTCCGACGAACGCATCGACGGCGTCGGCGATCTGGTTGCGGATGAGCTCCGCCGACTCCCCGATGTGCTCGGTGAGGATCGCCTCGAGCCGCTCGTTCTCGAACTCTTCTCCGTCGATGCTCTCGGCCTCGGTGATGCCGTCGCTGTAGAGCACGGCGTACGACCCCGCCGGGAACGGCCGCGTCTGGGCAAGGTAGCGCGAGTTCGGCAGGATGCCGATCGGCAGCCCGTGCGACTTGATCGTCTCCAGCCGGCCATTGGTGATGAGGTAGCCGGGGTTGTGACCGGCGTTCACGTACTGGATGGTCTCGTTCTCCCGGTCGATCGAGATCATGATCATGGTGATGAACTTGTTCTCGGCCGACCAGCTGTGGATGTGGCGGTTGAGCTCCGTGGCGATCTCGCCGAGCTCGCGGTCCTGGCCGAAGAGGAGCTGCAGCACGGCGTGCAGCGCCGACACGAGCAGCGCCGCGGGCATCGACTTGCCGGCCACGTCGGCGACCAGCGCGGTGACGATGCCGTCGCGGGTGAAGAAGGCGTGGTAGTCGCCCCCGACCTGCCGCGCCGGACGCGACAGCGCGGCGATGGCGAGGTCGTCGAACTGCGGGATGCTCTTCGGGAGAATGTTCTTCTGGATGGTCGCGGCCAGCTCGAGGTCGCGCTCCATGGCCTGCTTCTCCAACGCGTCGCGGTGCAGGCGCGCGTTCTCGAGCGCGATGGCGACCTGGTTGCCGAAGAGCGCGAGCAGGCGCAGCTCGTTGGCCTCGAAGGCGCCGATGCCCCCCTCGCGCGTCTCGCGGTCGGCCGCGGCCAGGACGCCGATGACCGCGTCGTTGCTCCCCTTGATCGGCACGGCCACGTAGGTGATGCAGTCGGGGAAGAGACAGGCGCTGTCGCCGTCGAAGGCGAGCGGCTTCCCCTCGCGGATGAGCTGCTCGGTGAGCTCGGAGTCGAGGAAGTCCTCGCGCACGTCGCCGAACGTGCGGTAGAGACGGAAGCGGCTGTCGTCGCGGAGGAAGAGCGCCGCGCGGCGCGCGTTGGTCAGCGAGATCATGCGGAAGAGGATCGCGTCCGCGAGCTCGTCGACGTTGAGGGTCGAGGCGATGGAAAGGCCGATGTCGTACAGCGACTCGAGCTCCCACAGCCGGTATTTGAGCTGGAAGTCTCCCTCGCGCGTCTCCTGCATCAGCCGCTGATTGGCGATGAGCGTGGATAGGAACGCCGCGCCGGCGCGCACGAAGGCCACGTCCTCGTCCATCGTGTCGTCGATGGCGGGCGTGGAGAGCGCGAGCAGCCCCATCTCCTCGCGATGCGACTGCAGCGGCACGACCACGGCCGGCGACGGGATCACGAGGTCTTCCGCGCGCCCGTCGCCGAGGATCTCGGGAGCGACGCACTGCAGCGACTTCGCCGCCAGCTTCAGCGCCGAGCCGCGTCCGTCGCGCAGATACAGCGCGCCGGAATCGAAGCGGGTGTGACGCGCGAATGCATCGAGGATGCGCGGCCCCTGCGCCGCGATCGACGTCCGCTCCAACTGCTGAAGCTCGTGCACGAACTCGGCGAATCGATGGACCTGGGGCATGGGGAAGGGAGGATATCAGCGATGAGCGATGAGCGATGAGCGATGAGCGATGAGTCGGTTCATCGCTCATCGCTCATCGTTCATCGTTCAGGTCAGTCCCATCTCCCTGACCGCCGACTCTTCATCCGCATAGATCGAGGCGTAATTGGCGAGGCCCATGATCTGGAAGGTCTTGTGGATGACGGGGGTGAGGCAGCAGAAGCCGATCTTGCCGCCCTTGTCGATCATCTTCTCGATGATCTCGATGAGGATGGAGATGCCGATGGAGTTGACGATCTTGGTCTCGCGGAGGTTGAGCAGGAGCGAGCGGACGCCGTCGTCCATGAGCTCGTAGGCGCGGTTGGCGATCTCCTCGCCTCCGACGTTGTTGATGTAGCCCTTCGTAAAGAGGACCGCGCCTGCCGTGCCGCGGCGGTCCACGGCGACTCTCAATTCGTCTGTCATGACCTCTTCCCGTATTTCACCATGTGGATCGTCGTGCCGTCCGCGTGCGTGGAGATCCCCACTTCGTCCATGTGAGCTTCGATGATCTGAAGGCCCCACCCGCGCTTGTGAACCGCACCGAGCTTCTGCCGGCGCGAGCGCGCCTCGGTCACGTCGAACCCCTTGCCGCGGTCGGTGATCCAGATATCGATGCGCGAGTTGCCCTCGCCCAGGGAGGCGCCGCGGATTCTTACATAGATGCGCTGATCTTCGCTACCGGAGTGCTCCCGCGCGTTGATACAGGCCTCGATGATCGCGTGCGCCATCTCGTCGATGGATTCCGACTCCATCCCCAGCTCCCGGGCGAGATTGCCCGCCGCACGCGCGGCCGCGATCTCGATGTCCGGGACCATCGGGAGCGTCAGCTCCATCTGCCGTTCGGCCGTCGCAGTCATGGGGAGGTTCTCCGCAACGCGGCGATCCCTAGAACGCGAGGAAGAGAGCGGCGGCGGTCTTGACCCAGCTCGGGATGCCGCCGAGGCGATCCAGCGCGAAGAGCGCGACCGTGTTCAGCGCGAGCATGCTCGGCAGCACGTACTGCGTCGAGAGGACGGATTCGAGCCTGGTAGTACGGGTCTGTGCGACGTTGTTCATGGTGTGCCCCCTGTTTGTTCGGGACCAGCCTTGAGCAACGCGACTGCCACGGCGTTCTGACCAGCGCAAATCCTCCTAACCGTCTGACGGCGCGTAGTTTACACGATGTGCTGTGCGAGTGAAGAGATTTGGGTCACTGTGGCATTTTGGTACAAAGTCATAAGTTCCCACGGTCACAACACTACAACACGCTTGTTTTCTGTGTGTTACTAGTGAATGTCCCAATTGTCCACAACAGGGACAAATTGTCCCAGCTCCAGCCGCTTCCGATAGAGAGTCTTGCGATCGACCCCCAGGATCTTGGCCGCTTTCGACATGTTTCCCTTCGTCGAGGCCAGGACGCGGGCGATGTAGCGCGCTTCCAGCTCGTCCAGGGTGGGCATGTCGGCGGGGAGCGCGCCGGCGCTCGCGCTCGATGCCGGCTCGTCGGGAAGGAGCAGGTCGCCCGGGTCGATCACCGGGTCGGTGGTCAGCGCCAGGGCGCCCTCGATCTGGTTCTCCAGCTCGCGCACGTTGCCGGGGAAGGGATAGCGCATCAGCTTCTGCAGCGCCTCCTGGGTGATGCGCACGTCGCGCAGCCCTTCGCGCTTGCCGTATTTGTCGAGGAAGAACCGGACGAGCTTCGGGATGTCGTCCTTCCGCTCGCGCAGCGGCGGCAGGACGATCTCGACGACCTTCAGGCGGTAGTAGAGGTCCTGGCGGAACTCGGTCCGCTCGATCATCTCTTCGAGGTTGCGGTGCGTGGCCGAGAGGATGCGCACGTCGACGGGGATGCGGCGCCGCCCGCCGAGCTTCTCGATCTCGCGCTCCTGCAGCACGCGCAGGAGCTTGGCCTGCAGCGTGAGCGGGATGTCGCCGATCTCGTCGAGGAAGATGGTGCCGCCCTTGGCCAGCTCGAACTTGCCCGGCCGTGCCTCGACGCCGGTGGCCACGCCGCGCTCGATGCCGAACAGCTCGGACTCGAGCAGCGTCTCGGGGAGCGCCGCGCAGTTGATGGCCACGAAGGGGCCGTCCTTGCGCGGCGAACTGCCGTGGATGAGGCGGGCCACCATCTCCTTGCCCGTCCCCGACTCGCCGCGAATGAGGACGCTGGCCTGCGAGTCGGCCACGCGCGCCACCAGGTCGATGACGCGCTGCATCTTCGGCGAGTCGCCGACCATCAGCCGGTCGGAGTAGTCGCGCAGCATGCGCTGCTTGAGGGCGCGGTTCTCGTCCTCGAGCGTCTCGCGCACGAGGTCGAGCTTGTGGAAGCGGCGGGTGTTGTCGACGGCCGCGCCGCCGATGGAGGCGATCGACTCGAGAAAGCGGAGGTCGTCCTCGATGAAGCTCCCCGCCTTGGCCGCGCCGCGCACTTCCTTCCCGCCGACGCCGATCACGCCGAGGATGGCGTCGCCGGCGATCATCGGCGCGATCAGCAGGTCGCCCGCCGGCTGCCCGATGAACCGCGAGACCGTGACCATCATCGGCTCGCGCGAGGCCAGGACCTGCTTGATGGGCGGCTCGAGGAGCATCAGCTCCGGAGCGGCGACGTCGAGGCCGAAGGTAAAGTGCGTCTGGACGTTGAGCTTCTCGTCGAGCGAGAAGACGAAGCCGGTGGTGGCGTCGAGGACGGCCACGGCGCGGTGCATCAATTCTTCGAGAAGGTCGTCCTCCGGCCGCAGCGTGTTCAGCGCGCGGCCGACGTCGTAGAGCGCCTCGAGCTGGAGGAGCTTGCGTCTTAACTCGAACTGAGTTTGTGCCATTGCGGTCTGTTGCTGGTTACTGGTTGCTGGTTCGTGGTGCCGCGTTGCGAAGCGGATCCTCCAGGCGAGACGCCGCCACGAACCAGCAACCAGCAACCAGCAACCTCATTTGCCGAGCGCCTTCCGACACTCCCCGAGCAGAAAATCGCCGTTCCACGTCTCGTAAAACGCCGAATCGAGCTCGTAGATTCTGATGAGCAGGGCGTGGGCCTCGTCGAAGCGGCCGGTCTTCATCAGCGTGCGGGCGAGAAAGTACGTGGAACGGATGGTCCGCGGGTCGCGCTCTTCTTTCTCGACGATGGCCCGGAAGCGCTGCTCGGCCTCCCCGAAGTTGCGGCGCTGGTAGGCGCAGAGGGCGCGCTCGTAGTCGCTCGTGCCGCCACAGGTGGTGGGCGGCGGCCCGGCAAAGGCATGGTTCAGCGCGATCTGCGCGGATAGTGCGAGAATCACAGCCAGGGCTTTCATCGGTCCTCATTATGCGCCTTGGCATCCTCGGCGGCGGCCGCGCCGCATGGGCATTCGGCTCCGCCTGGAAGCGGATCGGCTGGCCGCTCTCCGGCGTCTGGCTCCGCGACGAGTCGCGCAGCCACATCGCCGAGCTCCTCGGTACGGCCCGGGTCGACCTCTCCGACCTCGCCGCCGAGTCGGAGCTGCTCCTCGTCGGCGTCAGCGACCGCGCCATCGCCGAGTGCGCGAGCCTGATTCCCGAGACCGACGCGCTGGTCTTCCACGCCAGCGGCTCGCTGCTCGCGCTGCGCGGCGGCTTCTCGCTGCATCCGCTGAAGGCGCTGCCGCCGGTCGGCGAGCCGGGCGATCTCGCCGGGACGCTGCTCGTCTTCGAGGGAGAGCATCGCCGCACGGCGAAGCTCATCGCCGCGGCCATCGATGCCCGCTTCTGCGAGATCGCGGGTAACCAGAAGGCGCTCTATCACGCCGCGGCGGTCTTCGGCGCGAACTACGTCGCCGCCTCCCTCGACATCGCCCAGCAGCTCATGACCCGCGTGGGACTGGGCGACGTGCGGGGGGATCTCGTGGCGCTGGCGCAGTCGGCCATCGAGAACTGGCACCGCCACGACGACGCCCGCCGCTTCACCGGCCCCGCCGCACGCGGCGATGCGGAGGTGATGCAGGGCCACCTCGACGCGCTGGCCGAAGACCCGCAACTCGCTCGCATCTACGAACTTGTCGCGGCGCACATCCTTGCTACGCAAAAGTAGCGGGTGCTAGCATCGGCAGCCTCTCGAGAACGGTGCACTGAACGATGGTCTTCTTCAACTACGCAACCATGCAGATGGCGGCGAAGATCGTTTATTACGGTCCGGGCCTCTGCGGGAAGACCACGAACCTCCATCACATCTATACGAAGACCTCGCCGGGGAGCCGCGGCGAGATGGTCTCGCTCGAGACCGAGACCGACCGCACGCTCTTCTTCGATCTGCTGCCGATCGACGTCGGCGTCATCGGCGGCTTCAAGACGCGCCTCCAGCTCTACACCGTCCCGGGACAGGTCTTCTACAACACGACGCGCAAGCTCGTGCTCAAGGGCGTCGACGGGATCGTCTTCGTGGCCGACTCGCAGATGCCGATGCTCGACGCGAACGTGGAGAGCCTGAAGAACCTCCGCGAGAACCTGGCCGAGATCGGCGTGAACCTCGACGAGCTGCCGCTGGTGCTGCAGCTCAACAAACGCGACTTGCCGAACGTCGCGCCGGTGGAGATGATGCTCGACGCGCTCGACCCGGAGCGCCGGCTCGAGTACGCCGAGGCCATCGCCAAGACGGGCGTGGGGGTGTTCGAGACGCTCAAGCAGATCTCGAAGCTGACGCTGCGCACCCTGCGCCGCCGCATGACCGGCGACGAGCCGGCGAGGGCACCTTCCCCCGTCTCCCACACCTCGGCGCAGTTCCGCGTGCGCGACGAGAACAGCCGCACCAACGCCCAGACCGTGGCCGTGCCCGACATCGAAGAGGCGCTCGCCGAGGATGAAGTGCAGGCTCCGGAGCCCGAGCCGCAGCCGCCGGCGTTCGATCCGGAGGCGACGATCGCCGCGGCCAGCCTCGATCCCCGCATCCTCGCGGGCGCGCCGGTGGCGGAGCCGGAGCCGGAAGTCGTCGAGTCTCCGAGTCTTCCAGTCGTCGAGCCAGAACCAGTCACCGAGGCGGAGGCCGCGCCTGCGCCATTCGAAGACTCGACGGCTCGCCCCCTCGAAGACTCCCCCGCTCCCCCTCCCGCCGAGGTCAAAACAGTGAAGGTCCGCTCTGCGGTCGACGTCATGGCGGAGCTCGAGGCGCTGCGCAAGCGCGCCACGCAGGCCGCGCCCAGGGCGCCGAAGCGCGACATCCTCGCGGACCTCGACAGCCTCCGCCCCAAGCGCGACGTCCATCGCACGCTCCACCTCCAGCTCCCGCAGGACGTGCTCCCGCGGGTGAAGAGCGTTCGGGTTACACTATCGTTCGAAGACGCCGAAGCGGGCGTGATCGAAACCCGGGACCAGCAGTTGGAACTGGGCGACACGTCCGACGTTCAGAGTCTCTCGGTCAACCTGAAGATCGATCTCTCATAGGCCGCAGCCGGCCGGGACGCGAAGGGGAGTGGCGATGCGCAACACATTTCTGTTGTCAGCCGTGGCTTTGTACACCGTCGCCTGCGCGACCGCACCAGCGCCGGTGGTGGTCCCTGCGGCCCCGACGGTCTCGGCGCAGATCGACGCCGAGGAGTACCGCAAAGACCTCGAAGCCGCGCACACCCACATCCTCGCCCGCACCGACCTGACCGTGCCGCCGGCCGACGCGCCGGTGGTCGACCTCGAAGCCGCCGCCTCCATCCCCATGCCGGAGCACCGCACCATCGACTCCGCGGTGCGCCTCTTCAGCGTCGACATGAAGGACTCCATCCAGGCCTCGCTGATCCGCTCGGGCAAGTACAAGCCGCTCATCGACAAGGCGCTGGCCGCGGAGAAGCTGCCGAAGGGGCTGGCCTACCTGCCGGTCATCGAGAGCGCGTACCTGCCGACCCTCACCTCCCGCGCCGGCGCGTACGGCATCTGGCAGTTCATGCCCGACACCGCGCGCGAGTACGGGCTGCGCGTCGACTGGTGGGTCGACGAGCGCGCCGATCCGGAGCGCTCCACCGCCGCCGCCGCGAAGTACCTCAAAGACCTGCACCGGATGTTCGACGACTGGGCGTTGGCCCTGGCGGCGTACAACTGCGGCCCGGGACGCGTGCGCCGCACGCTGAACGAGGCCGGCGCAACGACGTTCTGGGAACTGCTCGAGCAGGGGCTGCTGCCGAGGGAGACGCGCGGCTACGTACCGACGTTCTACGCCACGATCCGCATCGCCAGCGATCCGGAGACGTACGGCTTCGAGCTCGGCAAGCCGCACGAGTACGACGGCAAGCGCGTCGACGTGCGCGGCCCGGTGTCGCTCGCGTACATCGCCGAGGTCATCGGGGCGGATGAAGAGCTGCTGCAGGAAATGAACCCCGCGCTGCGCCGCGGCGTCGTTCCGCCGGGACGGACGGCCGTGCGCGTGCCGGCGAAGCACGCCGAGACGCTCGTCGCCCGCGCCGACACGCTCCGCCAGGAAGACGCATACGTCAAGTACTGCGCCTTCAAACTGCGTGACGGTGACACCATCAAGCGCCTGGCGCGCAAGATCGGCGCGAAGCCGGAGACGCTCCTGGCCATGAACAACCTCGATGAGAAGGACCGCCTCGACGCCGGCGACTCGATCTACCTCCCCGTGCGCGCCCGCGAGCTGAGCGCGCTCCTCTCCCGCGGCGAGGACTACTACGCCGTGCGCAAGGGCGACACGCTCTACTCGATCGCCAAGAAGAACGGCCTGACCGTGGACGAGCTCCGCGACCTGAACGACCTGTCGAAGAACGCCAAGCTCCGCGTCGGGCAGCAGTTGCGCGTGGATGCGCCGAATGCGCTGGCGGCGGGGGGGATGTAGGCTCACAGGCTCACAGGCTCATAGGCTCACAGGCGCATAGGCTCACAGGCGCATAGGCTCACAGGCGCATAGGCTCACAGGCGCATAGGATCACAGGCGCATAGGCTCATAGGCTCACAGGAGCTGCTATGAGCCTATGAGCCTATGAGCCTATGAGCCTCCTCCGCCACACGCTCCTCCTTCTCCTCCTCGCCACCGCCGCCCAGGCCCGAGTCACCCGCGTCGACGTCGCCTCGCGCACCGACCTCGCGTACGGCTACGAGCGCATCGAGGCGAAGGTGCATTTCGCCGTCGATCCGAAGAACCCGCACAACCGCGCCATCACCGACATCGACCTCGCCAGCTCGTACGAGTTCGCGGCCGACCTGGTGATGCTCCGGCCGAAGCACGGCGGCAACGAGACGCTCTTCCTGGAGGTTCCCAACCGCGGCGGCCTGGGACGCTTCTCCGATCCCGCGCGCGACAGCTTCCCCTTCGTCCGCGGCTACACGCTGGCGTGGCTGGGCTGGCAGTTCGACGTGCGCGACGAGGCGGGACGGCTGCGGCTCTACGCGCCGGTCGCCAAGGGCGTCAAAGGCAAAGTACGCAGCGACTTCATCGTCGAGGAGCCGGTGAACGAGCACACCATCGGCCACTGGATCTCCGGCACGATCGGCGGCAAGGGCTATCCCGTCGCCGACCGCCGCGATGCCACGCTCACCGAGCGCGATGACGTCGTCGCGCCGCGGCGGGTCATCCCGAAGAAGAAGTGGCGCTTCACCAGCGACACCACCATCGCCCTCGACGGCGGCTTCGTGCCGGGAAAGATCTACGAGATCACGTACACCGCCGCCGATCCGGCCATCGTCGGCATGGGGCTGGCTGCGGTACGCGACTTCGTCTCCTACCTCAAGCATGACCAGAAGACGGTGAAGCACGCCTACGGCTTCGGCATCTCCCAGACCGGGCGCTTCCTCCGCCACCTCGTCTACGAAGGTTTCAACGCCGACGAGGAGGGGCGTCAGGTCTTCGACGGCCTGCTCGTGCACGTCGCCGGCGCGGGCCGTGGCGGCTTCAACCAGCGCTTCGCCCAGCCGTCGCGCGACGCGCAACCGCTCGTCCCCGCCTTCTATCCCGTCGACGTCTTCCCCTTCACCGACGACGGGCTGCTCGCGAAAGCGGTCAGCGAGCAGGTCGTGCCGAAGATCTTCTCCATGAACACCGGCTACGAGTACTGGTCGCGCGGCGGCTCGCTGATCCACACGACGCCCGACGGCACGCGCGACGTCGAGCCCGCGCCGACGAGCCGCATCTACGCGCTCCTCGGCCATGGCCACGTCGGCGGACCGTTTCCGCCGGAGAAGCCGAAGAACGCCCAGTCGCTGCAGAACTTCCTCAACTACTGGCCGCTCACGCACGCCCTCCTCGACGCCATGGACGCCTGGGTGAAGAAAAACACCGCCCCGCCGCCGAGCCGCTACCCGCGCCTCGCCGACGGCACCCTCGTCCGCGCCACGACGCCGTTCGCCTACCAGCCCTTCCAGCCCGATCAGGTGAGTACCTACACGGCGCTCGTGCCCGCGACCGACGCCAGCGGCAATGAGCTCGGCGGCGTGCGCATGCCCTTCCTCACCACGCCGGTGGCCACGTTCCGCTCGTGGAACCTGCGCGACGCCAGCGTCGGCTTCCCGCAATACCGCGCCAGCTTCCTCGGCTCGATCGTGCCGTTCGCCAAGGACAAGCTCCCGCCCAAAGAGGAGTACCTCGGCCGCTTCACCCGCGATACGCTCAAGCTTGTCGAGGAGCGCTATCTCGTGAAAGAGGATGTGTACGATCTGATCAAACGCGCCGAGGAGTGGTATGACTGGATTTGTTGTCGGTGATCGGTTGTCGGTTGTCTGTGAGCTCTCGCCCGGGCGGAACTGCACAGACAACCGACAACTGACAACCGACAACAAAGCATGCTAGTTTCGCCGACCACCATGGCCGAGAGCAGTGATTACAAAAAGACCCTGAACCTGCCCCAGACGACCTTCGCCATGAAGGCGAACCTCCCCCAGAACGAGCCGCTGCGGCTCGAGAAGTGGCGGGGCATGAATCTCTACCAGCTCATCCGCGAAAAGTCCGCAGGCCGCCCGAAGTTCATCCTCCACGACGGGCCGCCGTATGCGAACGGTCGCATTCACATCGGCCATGCGCTGAACAAGACCCTCAAGGACATCGTCGTCAAGTCGCGCACGATGCTCGGATTCGACTCGCCGTACATCCCGGGCTGGGACTGCCACGGCCTCCCCATCGAGCACGCCGTGAACAAGGAGCTCGGCCCGAAGCGCGCCGACATGTCGGCCGCCGAGATCCGCCGCGCCTGCCGCCAGTTCGCCGCCAAGTACGTTGATGTCCAGCGCGAAGACTTCATCCGCCTCGGCGTCTTCGGTGACTGGGACCACCCCTACACCACGATGTCCTTCGACTACGAGGCCGACATCGCCGGCGCGCTGGGCCGCTTCTTCGAGACGGGCGCCGTCTACAAGGGACTGAAGCCCGTGCACTGGTGCACGTACGACCAGTCCGCGCTGGCCGAGGCCGAAGTGGAGTATCGCGAGCACACGTCGCCGAGCGTCTACGTGCGTTTCCGCCTGACCGACGACGCCGTGACGTCGCTCGACCTGCCGATCGAGAAGCCGCTGTACGCGGTCATCTGGACCACCACACCCTGGACGCTCCCCGCCAACCTGGCCATCGCCCTCAAGCCCGACTTCGACTACACCGTCGTCGAGCACGAGGACGCGAACTGGATCCTGGCCACGGAGCTCGTCGGCTCCGTGACGAAGAAATTCGGCTGGACGGATTACAAACACGGCAAGGTGTTCAAGGGCTCGGCCTTCGAGCATCTCCAATACCGCCATCCCTTCATCCAGCGCGAAGGTCTCTTCGTCCTCGGCGACTACGTCACCCTCGACGCCGGCACGGGCCTCGTGCACACGGCACCAGGCCACGGCGCGGACGACTTCGCCACCGGCCGCCGCTACGGCCTCGAGATCTACACCCCCGTCAACCATCGCGGCGAATTCACGCCCGACGTCCCCTTCTGGGCCGGCACGCACGTCTTCAAGGCCAATCCGCAGATCGTGCAGCACCTGCGCGACCAGGGCGTGCTCGTGCACAGCGAGCAGATCACGCACTCGTATCCGCACTGCTGGCGCTGCAAGAACCCCGTGATCTTCCGCGGCACCGAGCAGTGGTTCGTGTCGATGGAGGAGACCGGGCTGCGGCAGAAGGCGCTGCAGGAGATCGACAAGGTGAAGTGGGTGCCGTCGTGGGGACGTGACCGCATCTACGGGATGATCGAGAACCGCCCCGACTGGGTCATCTCGCGCCAGCGCCTCTGGGGCGTCCCCATCACCGTGCTCTATTGCGAACAGTGCAACGAGACCGTGACCTCGCCGGAGCTGTTCGCGAAGGTGACGGAGGCGTTCCGCGCCGAGGGAGCGGACGCGTGGTACGAGCGCCCGGCCACCGACTTTCACGACCAGCCGTGCGCGAAATGCGGCGCGACGGGCTTCCGCAAGGAGACCGACATCCTCGACGTCTGGTTCGACTCCGGCTGCTCGCACCTCGCCGTCATGAAGCGCCGCGAGGAGCTGACGTGGCCGACCGACGTCTATCTCGAAGGACACGACCAGCATCGCGGCTGGTTCCACTCGTCGCTCCTCGTCGGCACGGCCATCGAGGGAGGCGCGCCGTACCGCGAGGTCGTCACCTGCGGCTTCATCCTCAATGAGACGGGCGACAAGATGTCGAAGTCGGCCGGCAACGCGCTCTCGCCGCAGGACGTCATCAAGCAGAGCGGCGCCGACATCCTCCGCCTCTGGGTCTCGGTCAGCGACTACACCGACGACATCCCGTTCGGCCCGCAGATCCTGGCCCGCACATCCGAGGGGTACCGCAAGATCCGCAACACCGCGCGGTTCCTGCTGGCGAACCTGAGCGACTTCGATCCGGGCAAGGACGCCGTTCCGCTCGATCAGTTGCAGCCGCTGG
>Ga0196976_1000154_pt1 | contig 46233 bp, 36 predicted proteins | sample S3v_513CmetaG_FD_148644 | JGI IMG/M metagenome (GOLD analysis project Ga0196976, IMG submission 148644) | Soil microbial communities from Anza Borrego desert, Southern California, United States - S3+v_5-13C | ecosystem: Environmental > Terrestrial > Soil > Desert | place: USA: California... | reverse complement strand
GGTGAACCCGGCCGCCGCCACCAGCGCGGCGATCTCCTTCAGCCCCGTCGCACGCGCGAACGCGAACGTGAAGAACGCCGCGATGAAGAAGGTCATCGAAGCGCCGAACGTCAGCGCGTCCGGCAGCGGCAGCAGAAATCCGAGGAGCTGCAGCGGGTCGTACACGGCCGGCTGTGCCGCCGCGGCCAGGATGTCGCCGTTGAGGATGAACGGATTCCAGAGCGGCCATTCCCCCTGCGACCATGCCCAGCGCACCGCCTTCTGCCACGGGATGATCTGGCAGTGCAGGTCCGAGAGCGCGATCTCGTGCGGCCGCGCCACCCCGAAGTCGCGCGCATAGTCGCGCAACGGCTCCGCCGTGAACGGCAGGTCGATCGGCGCGTAGACCCGCCCCGTGAGCATCGCCTTCCCCGTGAAGACGAGCGGCAGCGCGATCAGCGCGATCGCCGCGGCCACGCTCACGCGCTGGACGAACCGGCTCCAGAGGAAGGAGACGGCCGCGGTGGTGATCAGGTACAGAGCGAGGGCCAAAGCGTGCGGGAGTCTAGACGAGAGGCTCACAGGCTCATAGGCTCACAGGCTCATAGGCTCACAGGCTCATAGGCTCATAGGCTCACAGGTATACAGGAGCTCCTGTGAGCCTGTGTGCCTGTGAACCTGTGAGCCTCGACCGACGCCAGTTCCTCCAAGCCGCCGCCCTCGCCGCGGCGGGGGGGTGAAGGGTGGCAAACATCTGAGGCCCGGCGCGCCCGGCATCGCGAAGGTCGAGCTCAGCGACGACGGCGGAAAGCGTGGCATTCCGTCGAGGTCGAGGTGACGGCATGATCCGCCTCCTGCTCTTCCTCCTGGCCGCGCTGCCGCAGCCCTCCACGCAGTTCAAGCAGCTCCCGCCCGGCGCCGGGAAAGCCCAGGTCGAGGCCGCCTGCTACCAGTGCCACGCCGCCGACCTCCTCGCCAGCAGCGCCTCACCGAAAAGCAATGGCTCGCCTCGGTCGAGAAGATGATCCGCTGGGGCGCCGACGGCCCGCCGAAAGACAAGGACGTCATCGTCCGCTACCTGGCGAAGCACTACGGGCCGGGGAACAAGTTCACGCCGACGAAGATCGCGCCGGTGAAGTAGGCGCATAGGCACATAGGCTCATAGGAGCCCCTGTGAGCCTATGAGCCTATGAACCTATATCCCTACATCCCGTAGAACGGGAACACGATCCCCCCGCCCGGAGTTAGATTGGTTCCTCACATGGATTCCATCGTCATTCGCGGTGCACGCGAGCACAACCTCAAGAACATCGACGTCGTCGTCCCCCGCAACAAGTTCGTGGTCATCACGGGCGTGTCGGGGTCCGGCAAGTCTTCTCTCGCCTTCGACACCATCTTCGCGGAAGGGCAGCGCCGCTACGTCGAGTCGCTCTCGGCCTACGCCCGGCAGTTCCTCGAGCAGATGGAGAAGCCGGACGTCGACTCCATCGAGGGGCTCTCGCCGGCCATCTCGATCGAGCAGCGCACCACCTCGCGCAACCCGCGCTCCACGGTCGGCACCGTCACCGAGATCTACGACTACCTGCGACTCCTCTACGCGTCGGTGGGCATCCCGCACTGCACGCAGTGCGGCCAGGAGATCCGCCCGCAGACCATCCAGCAGATGGTCGATCGCCTGCTGATGCTGCCGCAGGGGACCAAGTTCACCATCCTCGCGCCGTACGTCCGCGGCAAGAAGGGCGAATACCGGAAGCAGATGCTGCAGATGGTGAAGGAAGGCTTCACCCACGCCATCGTGAATGGCAACGAGGTCGAGCTCTCCGACCCCCCCACGCTCGACAAGCAGAAGAAGCACACCATCGACATCCGCATCGACCGCATCGTCGTGAAAGAGGGGATCGCCCAGCGCCTGGCCGACTCGCTCGAGACCGCGACGCGCGTCACCAAGGGCCTCGTCAAGATCCTCTACCAGGAGGACAAGCGCGAGGAGCTGATGTCGCAGAGCTACGCCTGCCCCGACTGCGGCGTCTCCATCGGCGAGATCACGCCGCGCCTCTTCTCCTTCAACTCCCCCTACGGCGCCTGCTCGAAGTGCTCGGGCCTCGGCGTGCTGCTGGAGATGGACGAGCGGAAGATCGTCCCCGACCCGAAGAAGTCGATCGAGGAAGGGGCCATCGCCCTCTGGAAGGAAGGCTCCGACCACTGGCGCCTCCGGCAGATCCACACCGTGGCGAAGCACTACAAGTTCAAGCTCGCCACGCCGTGGGAGAAGCTGCCCGAGAAGGCCCGCAACTGCATCCTCTACGGCACCGAGGAGAAGATCAAGTTCGAGTGGGGCGGCGACGAGTCGGCCTACGAGTACAGCTCCAAGTACGAGGGCATCGTGCCGATGCTCCAGCGCCGCTACAAGGAGTCCGACAGCGACGACCTCCGCGAGGAGATCGAGCGCTTCATGACCCCCAAGAAGTGCCCGGTCTGCGAGGGGAAGCGCCTCAAGCCGGAAGCGCTGAGCGTGACCGTGGCCAACCGCTTCATCGACCAGATCGTGTCGCTGCAGCTCCGCGACGCGGACGAGTTCTTCCGCGACGTGCATCTCTCCCCGCGCGAGGAGGCGATCGCCGGCAAGATCCTCAAGGAAGTGAAAGACCGCCTCGGCTTCCTGAACGCCGTCGGGGTCGGCTACCTGACCCTCGACCGCAACGCCGCCACGCTCTCCGGCGGCGAGGCGCAGCGCATCCGCCTGGCCACGCAGATCGGCTCGAAGCTGATGGGCGTCCTGTACGTCCTCGACGAGCCGTCGATCGGCCTGCACCAGCGCGACAACAAGAAGCTCATCGAGTCGCTCCTCGAGCTGCGCGACCTCGGCAATACGGTGATCGTGGTCGAGCACGACGAGGAGACGATCGAGACCGCGGACCACATCATCGACCTCGGGCCGCGCGCCGGCGTGCACGGCGGACATGTCGTGGCCGAGGGGACGCTCGAGCAGGTCAAGACCTTCCCCAGCTCACTGACCGCCAGATATCTCCGCGGCGACGCCCGCATCGAGATCCCGCCGGTGCGGCGTCCGGTCAACGGCAACAAGCTGGTCATCCGCGGGGCGAAGCAGAACAACCTCAAGAACCTCGACGTGGAGATTCCGCTGGGCGTGTTCGTGGCCGTGACCGGGGTCTCCGGCTCGGGCAAGTCGACGCTGGTGAACGACATTCTTTATAAGGCGCTGTCGCGGCACTTCTACGACGCGCTGGACACGCCGGGCGAGCACGAGCGCATCGACGGGCTGGAGCTGATCGACAAGGTCATCGACATCGACCAGTCGCCGATCGGCCGCACCCCGCGCTCCAATCCGGCCACGTACACGCAGCTCTTCGGCGAGATCCGCAACCTCATGGCCGGCACTCCCGAGGCGCGCATGCGCGGCTACGGGCCGGGGCGCTTCTCGTTCAACGTCAAGGGCGGCCGCTGCGAGGCGTGCAAGGGCGACGGGCAGATCAAGATCGAGATGCACTTCATGCCCGACATCTACGTGAAGTGCGACGTCTGCGGTGCGAAGCGCTACAACCGCGAGACGCTCGAGGTGAAGTACAAGGGCTACTCGATCGCCGAGATCCTCGACATGACCGTCGAGCAGGCCACGGAAGTCTTCCGCAACGTCCCCCGCATCTACAACATCCTGCGCACCCTCGACGAGGTCGGCCTCGGCTACATCACCCTCGGCCAGTCGTCGACGACGCTCTCCGGCGGCGAGGCGCAGCGCGTGAAGCTGGCCAAGGAGCTGGCCAAGCGCGCCACCGGGAAGACGCTCTACATCCTCGACGAGCCGACGACCGGCCTGCATTTCGACGACGTGGCCAAGCTGCTCCACCTGATGCACGGCCTGGTCGAGCGCGGAAACACGGTAGTGGTGATCGAGCACAACCTCGACGTCATCAAGACCGCCGACCACGTCATCGACCTCGGCCCCGAGGGAGGCGACGGCGGCGGCCGGATCATCGCCCGCGGCACCCCCGAGGAAGTGGCCACCATCTCCGGCAGCCCGACCGCGGAGTACCTGGCCAAGACGCTGGGGATGACGAAGCCGCAGCAGGGTCGCAAGGTGAAGGTGGCGGCGAAGACGGTCTCGTTGCGGATCTGAGGCGGTTCCACGCGCGTGTGTCCCGCGGGATCACGCGTGCATCCGCGGGAAACACGCGTGTATCCGCGAGGAACACGCGTGCATTCGCGGGACACAGGCGTGCGTCCACGGAAAACACGCGTGTGTCTTACGGGAAACACGCGTGTGTCCTTGGAAAACACGCATGTGTCCACGGGAAACACGCGTCTGTCCGCGGGAAACGCGCATGTGTCCCGGAGGGCACACGCACGAGGCTTGCGGGACACGACGCTGAAACCGGCTGCCAAACCGCAGGATTCTGCCTGCCCGCTGGTGCACTGCCCGGAACCACGGCGATGCCCTCACGCCGGGCAACGACATTTCATTTGTCCCTTTGGGAACAATGTTCCTTCCCCCGCGGGTTCGCCCGCACATGCCGCACAAGATCTTCCTGGTTTCGCCCGCCAACCTGAGCGGGCTGCGGGCGAAGCAGCTCGCGTCGCCGCGGGCGAAGTTCCAGACGGCGCTGCGGTACCAGTCCCCCGAGGGGGTGCCGATCGCGGACGCGTTCGCGTTCATGAGCGCCCTCTACTTCCGCGGGAAGATCGCCTATGCGCGGCATTTTGCCGATCCGCCGGACGGGGTCCTGATCATCACCTCGGGGTACGGCCTGGTGCCGCCGGACTGGCCGCTCAACGAGGAGCGGCTGAAGCGGATGAAGAAGATCGACGTCGACGTGGCGTCGCGCAGCTACACCAAGCCGCTCCGCGACCACGCGAAGCAGCTCGCGTCGATGCTGCAGCCCGACGCGCAGGTGGTGCTCCTCGGCAGCGTGGCCACGGGCAAGTACGTCGACGTGCTCAAGCCGATCCTCGGTCCCTGGCTGCGCTTCCCGAAGCTCTTCGCCGGCCTCGGCGACATGGCCCGCGGCGGCCTGATGCTCCGCGCCGTGCGCGCCAACCACGAGCTCGAGTACACCACCCTCGACGCACCGCGGCACCGCACCGGCGGGAGCGGTAAGATGCCGGAGACGTGGTAGCGATTGCCTGCGTGCTCTTCCCCGGCTTCACCCAGCTCGACCTGACGGGCCCGTACGAGATCTTCCACCGCCTTCCCGACGCCGACGTACAGCTCGTCGCGGCGACGGCCGAGCCGGTGAGCAGTGAAGGGGGCCTCTCGATCGTGCCGACGATGACGTTCGCGGAAATGGGCGGCTGCAACATCCTCTTCGTCCCCGGCGGCCCGGGGGTGAACGCGGCCATGCTGGACGAGGAGCTGATCGCCTTCCTGCAGCGCCACGGCGAGCGGGCGCAGTGGGTGACGTCGGCCTGCACCGGCGCGCTGCTCCTCGGCGCGGCGGGGCTGCTGGCCGGCTTCGAGGCCGGGACGCACTGGGCCTCGATGGAGTTCCTGCAGGCCTTCGGCGCCTGGCCGAAAGAGGAGCGCGTGGTCGTGAGCGGGAACCGCATCACCGGCGGCGGCGTCAGCGCGGGGATCGACATCGCACTGCGCATCGCCGAGGAGACGCATGGCCGCCGCGTGGCCGAGGAGATCCGCGCTGCCATCGAGTACGGAGAGCCGGCGCGCGAGGAGGTGCGCGAGGCGGTGCTGCGCCGCATGGAAGCGATGAAGCAACTGCGGCGGCGCGCGGTGGAAGAGGCGGCGCGGAAGCTGAGCTCGTAAAGCGATACGCTTTCTGCCATCTGGCCCGCTGACTGCTAAGCTCGACTTCGTGGCGAAGTCGCAGGTCGTCATCCCAACCGATGCAGTGGACGTGATCCTGGGGTTCGGCGACCGCGAGGTGCGCCTGACGAACCTCCGCAAGCCGTTCTGGAAGAAGCTCGGCATCACCAAGCGCGACCTGCTGCAGTACTACGCCGATGTCTCGCAGTGGCTGCTGCCGCACCTGCACGACCGGGCCATGGTCATGAAGCGCTACCCCAACGGCGCGGAGGGGGACTTCTTCTACATGAAGCGCGCGCCCGACCCGCGGCCGGAGTGGATCGAGATCTGCGACATCGACCACGGCTCGGCGGGGCGCATCAACTTCCCGATCGTGCAGGACCTGCCGTCGCTGCTCTGGCTGATCAACCTCGGCTGTATCGATCTCAACCCGTGGTACTCGCGCTGCGGCGACACGGACCGCCCCGACTTTCTGCACTTTGATCTGGATCCGGGTCCGGGCGCGAACTTCGCCCGCGTGCGCGAGGTGGCCCTGCGCACGCGCGACATCCTCGCCTCGCTGCAGATCCCGACGTATCCGAAGACCACCGGCTCGAAGGGCATCCACGTCTACATCCCCATCAAGCTCGGGCCGACGCAGAAGGAAGTGTGGGCCTTCGCCAAGGCCCTGGCCCTCGAGCTCGAGAAACGCCATCCGAAGATCATCACCGCCGAGTACCGCAAGGTGAACCGTCCCTACGGCCGCGTGCTCGTCGACTACAACCAGAACGCGTGGGGCCGCACGCTGGCCTCCATCTACTCCATCCGCCCGACCTCGTTCGCCGGCGCGTCGATGCCGGTGACGTGGGAGGAAGTGGAAGGGGGCGTGAGCGTGGACGACTTCCGCATCGACAACGCCCTCGAGCGGCTGCGCGAGGTGGGCGACCTCTGGAAGCCGGTCGTGGCGAAGACGAAGCGCGTCGACCTTTACAAGGTGTTCCGCAAATGACCTTACCGATCCACCCTCCGTACGCGCCGATGGAAGCGAAGCGCGTCGACAAGATCCCTACCGGCGACCACTGGCAGTTCGAGCCGAAGTGGGACGGCTTCCGGGCCATCGTCTTCCGCGACGGCAACGACGTGTACGTGCAGTCGAAGGCCGGCCAGCCGCTGGCGCGCTACTTCCCCGAGGTCGTGGAAGCGGCGCTGCAACTGAAGCAGAAACAGTTCGTGCTCGACGGCGAGATCGTCGTGCCGGTGGGCGGCACGCTCTCCTTCGACGACCTGCTGCAGCGCATCCATCCCGCCGAGTCGCGCATCCGCAAGCTCGCCGAGACGACGCCGGCGCACTACTACGTCTTCGACCTGCTGGCCCTGAAGACGAAGGACTTCACCAAGCTGCCGATCGAGGACCGCCGCGACAAGCTGGAGGAGCTCTTCGAGTCGGTGAAGCACGAGCTCGTGCATCTCTCTCCCGCGACGCAGGACCGCAAGCTGGCCCTGGAGTGGTTCAAGAAGTTCGGCGCGGTCGGGCTGGACGGCGTGATGGCCAAGCGCCTCGGCGAGCCGTACCACTCTGGCGATCGCGAGGGGATGGTCAAGGTCAAGCACCTCAAGACCGCGGACTGCGTCGTCGGCGGCTTCCGATATGGAGAAGGGACGAAGACCGTCGGCTCGCTCCTCCTCGGTCTCTACGACGATGAAGGGCGCCTGGTGCACATCGGCCACACCTCGTCGATCAAGCACGCCGACCGCGCCGAGCTGACGAAGAAGCTGGAGAAGCTGCGCGGGAAGAACCCGTTCGAGGTGCGCGTCCCCGGCGCGCCGAGCCGCTGGGCCAGCGAGAGGAGCAGCGAGTGGGAGCCGGTCAAGCCGAAGCTCGTCTGCGAGGTCGAGTACGACTATTTCTCCCAGGGCCGCTTCCGCCACGGCTCGAAGTTCCTGAGGTGGAGGCCGGACAAGGCGCCGGAGCAGTGCACGATGGAGCAGGTTTCCCCGAAACGCGCGAAAGGCAAGACGCTGGCAACGCTGTCATCCTGAAGCCGCGTAGACGGCGAAGGATCCCCGCCTACGGAGCGAGCACGGGTTTCAGCAGGGGATCCTTCGCCGTCTACGCGGCTCAGGATGACAGGTTGCCTGAGTTCTGGGATTTCTCTGGGACGTGACGGCGCGGGGATGACGGGGGGCGGACCCCTGGTTTTCACAGGGCGTGAAAAGACTGCTGGTTGTCGCGCTGTTCGCCTTTCCCGCGCTCGCGCAAACGGTTCGCATCACCGACAAGCCGTCCGGCCTCGTCAGCGGCGTGCTGAACGTCCCCGTGGTGGCCGAGGCGCCGGTGGAGCGGCTGGAGCTGCTCATCAACGGCGTGCCGTACACGCAGACCAGCGGCACGCGCATGACCGCGCAGGTGAACGTCGGGCACTACATCCGCCGCATGCGCATGCGCGCGGTCGGTTATGACGCCGAAGGGAAAATCGTGGCCGAGGACGAGATGGTCGTGAACGATCCCCGTCCGCCGTTCCGCGTGAAGATGCAGGGACCGCAGCAGTGGCCGGAGAGCGGGAGCGCCGAGCTGCACGCGAACGTGCTCCGTCCCGCGGAGATCGTCATCAGCGGCGTCGACTTTTACATGGGGGAAGAGAAGGTCGGCACGGCCACGAGCGCGCCGTACCGCGTGAGCGTCGACGCGACGAAGTTCCCCGGCGCGGTGTACGCGCGCGTGGTGGCGCGCAGCGCGCGCGGCGAGGAGGCGAACGACGTCTGGTTCTTCGGCGACCGCGCCCACCTGCAGACCGACGTCACGGTGCAGCAGATCCCGGTGTCGGTCGCGGACGGTGCGCCGCTGCGGGCGGACCAGCTCACGCTCCTCGACAACGGCACGCGCCGCAACGTGGAGAACCTCGTCGCGGCCAGCGACCAGCCGCTGCACGTCATCCTGCTGATCGATTACTCGGAGTCGATGCTCGAGGAACTCCCGGTGGTCAAGGCGGCGGCCAAGGAGTTCGCGCGCAAGCTGCTGCGGCCGCAGGACCGCCTGGCCGTGGCCGGGTTCAACCAGCGCACGTTCTGGCTGACCGGCTACACGAACGACTGGAACAGCGCCGCGGCGGCCGTGGACCGCGTGCAGCCGATCGGCGAGACGCACCTCTACGACAGCGTGATCGAGATGCTGTACCAGATCCAGAAAATCCCCGGACGCGCGGCGCTGGTCGTGCTCACGGACGGCGTCGACCAGGGGAGCACGTTCACGCTCGATCACCTCGTGCACTACGCGCGCTACGCCGGTGTGCCGGTCTACCCGGTGGTGAAGAACAAGTCGCTTTCGCGCTGGATGAAGCTCGGCGTGGGACGGCTGCAGGCCAAGCGCCTCGACCGCATCGCCGAGGACACAGGGGCAACGTACTTCATCATCCAGAGCGAGCGCGAGCTGGAGCGCGTCTACACCCGCATCGCCCAGGAGCTGCGCCAGCAGTACCAGATCGTCTTCCATTCCGAGGCCAACGTCCCGGACCAGTGGAGGTCGTTGCAGGTGGTGTCGGCTGGCGGGCAGAACCTTCGCGCTCCGAGAGGCTATTTTCCGTGACGTAGGGCGGGCTTCAGCCCGCCCATGGACGGGCTGAAGCCCGTCCTACGTTGTCCGGCATGACACGTGAACCAAGCGGCCTCGCGTGCCTGAACGCGGCTCACCGCTTTTCCCCGAGGCGCCCAAGCGCCATCGCATCCACGGCGGTCTGAGAACCGAGCGGCAGGAGCACATCTTCACGTGGATGGCGGTCATCGTCGTCCTGTTGTACGGGACGATGTGGGTCGGCGCGATCGTCGAGCTCCGCGACGCCCGCGACCGGCCCGTCACCATCGCCGGCGGCGAGCACACCGAGCCGGCCGCCCCTCCCCCCAGCCCGATGGAGAGCATCACCCGCTCGGTGAGCCCGGCCGTACCGAAGCCGGCGTACCTCTCCGACGCCATGCTCGGTTTCCTCCATCCGCTTCGCGGGCTCAGCGGCGACCTCCGCTATGCGCCGGCGCTTCCCGGCTCGCGGCTCGTGCAGTCGGTCCCCGGCGGCGCGACCGCGGTCATCGCCGGCAGTCCGGCCGACTTCCGGGCGCCGTCGAAGCCCGGCATCTACAGCTTCGCGGTGAAGATCCAACAGGCCCAGCGCCCGATCGAGGACATCAGCATCGTCACGCTCGTACCGCGCGCCCAGAAGAAGGCAGGGAAGATCGGCACGTATCAACTCGGCACGTGGCCGTTCGAGCGCGGCGGCACCCCCCGCTCCCCGCGCTACGCGGCGCCGCCCGGATTCATCCAGGTCACGCGCGACAACCAGGACTTCCAGGTCTCCGAGCATTTCCGGATCAAGCAGTTCCTGACCAAGGACCAGTTCAACGTCTGGCCGAAGTACGTGTTCATCGACCCGCTCCTGATCGACAAGCTGGAGCTGACCATCCAGGAGTTGAAGAAGGAAGGGGTGCGCGTGGAGCACGTGCACGTCATGAGCGGCTTCCGCACGCCGCGCTACAACTCCGGCGGCGGCAACACGTCGGGACGGGCGAACCTGAGCCGGCACATGTACGGCGACGGCGCGGACGTCTACGTCGACAACAACCGCGACGGCCAGCCGGACGACATCACCGGCGACGGGCGCGTGACGGTCAGGGACGCGGAGAAATTCGCCGCCGCGGCCGAGCGCGTGGAGAAGAAGCACCGCACGCTCGTGGGCGGGATCGGAATCTACGTCGCGTGCTGCGGGCACGGACCTTTCACACACATCGACGTGCGCGGCTCCCGCGCCCGCTGGCGCGGGTCGGGCTCCGGCTGATTCGAAGGAGGTAGAGGTGGCTACAGAGATTACATGCCCCGAATGTCAGAGCAGGCGAACCGACCCGTCGGTGGTCTGCCCGACGTGCGGCGCCCCGCCGGTACGCGAGGGGGACAAGCGCACCCTCGAAGAGGAAGTGCGCTCCCAGGACCTCGAGCCGTACATCACGCTTCGCTACATCGCCCGGCTGTTCAAGGTGCTGGCGGTGCTGATGGTGGTCATGCTGATCGGCGAGATCATCGCCGGCCTCTCCACCGATGCCTCGGAGGCCTTGCCGACGCTGATCGGCGAGGTGACGCAGATGCTCGTGCTGGCGGGACTGATGTGGGGCGGCGGCGACCTGACGCTGCTGGTGATCGACGCCGGCCATGACCTGCGCGTGGCGCGCATCCTCCTCGGCCGCATCAACCACGAGCTGCACCGCCAGAACTCGGAAGACCGGAAAAAGTTGACGTAGGGCGGGCTTCAGCCCGCCCGAAGCAAAAATGAGTGTGAAGGCACTCAGAATCGATTGGCGCCGAGGAAACGCCGGCTGCGGCCGTGCTGCGGTTTGATGCGCCACGCTGAATGTTTGCTCGCTCGGCGCTGACGTTTGCTCCGCGCGTGCCGCGCGTTCATGGCGTCGAGATCGTTCCAGCTCGAGTCGCGCTGGACAAATGGAGCGAAGCTGCCCGGGAACAGCACAAGTCCATCAACTTGCAGCACGTCCCGGGCAGAATTTTGCTTTGAAACACCGCCGTCCAGCTGCCGGCGAGCTGGAAATCCCTCGGCGCCAGCAGGTGCCGGCTCGAAGTCATCATCCTTTTGCTCCGGCGGAACAAAAATTCAGCGCCGCCGAGCAAGAGACAGCAGTGGCGGCAATCCGCGAATCTCGCGGCACCGTCCGTCTAGCTAGGTCTTCCCCATCAACTCGCGCTTGCGCGCTTCCATGCGCTCGCCGAGCTCGCGCAGCTCGTCGCGCTCCATCACCTGCCGCGCGCGCGGGAACATCTCTTTCTCCTCTTCCTCGGCGTGGTGCTCGACGAGCTCCTTGAGCACCTTTGCCTTGGCCTTCAGCTCTTCGTTGTTCGCGCCGCTGCCGGCCTCGGGGAGGAAGGTCTTCACGACGCCGTGCTCTTCGACGGCCTCGTAGTACATGGTCTGGTCGTCTTTCTTCCGCGCGGCCTCGCGCCAGGCGGGATAGAAGATCTCCTCCTCGATCGTGGTGTGGATCTGCAGCTCCTGCTCGATCTGGCCGAGGAGCTTCGTGCGCCGCGGGCCGGTGGCGCGCTCGAGCGAGTCGAGCAGGTCCATCACTTTCTTATGGTCTTCCTTGAGCAGCCCGATCGCGTCGGCCGGGGATTTCTTCTTCGCCGTCTTCTTCGTTGCAGCCATCTGTGATCCTCCGCGGCGCGAAGGATCACGATGCGTGCCCGCGGCTCAGACGATGGAGCGCGTAAGTGTCTCTTTCAGCTCGCGGTAGACGTTTTCGGGCGGGATCCCCAGCTCGCGGAAGCCGCCGGCGCGGCGGAAGAGCGTCTCCGCGGTCTTCTCGTCGAAGGTCACGTTGCGGTTGTTCAGCTCACAGAAGGCGAGGAGCGACGCCAGCGCCACCCGGCGATTGCCGCCGCGGAACGGGCGCGCCTGCAGCAGCGCGAAGACGAAGGCCGCCGCTTTGTCGGAGAAGGTCGGATAGGCCTCGCGTCCGAGAGTCGTGATCTGCGGGCGCTGGACGGCGTTCATCAGTCCGAACTGCGACTCCACCACGCCGGGATGCGCCTGGTTGCCGCCGAACTCCGCACAGACCGCCCGGTGCAGGTCGACCACGTCCTGCACGGTGAGATAGCGCACGCCCGCGTCAGTCGGTGAGCTTGCGGAAAGGTTGGGGTACTTCTTGACGGCGTGCTTGAAGGCGTTGGCGACGGCGGGGTTGGAGAAGGAGCCGCCGGCTTCGGCTGGGCCTTTGGCGGACTTGCCGCCGCCGCCTTCTTTGCCGGCGGGGGCGCCGTTGCCTTTTTCGGTTCCGGCTTTTTTGATGCTGATTTTGCCGCTTTCGGCTTTGGCAGCGCCCGCAGGAGCGCCTTTGCTGCCGCCTTTACCCGCGGCGCTTTGGCTGCCGCCTTCTTTGGTGGGGCTGCTGCTTTTTTTGACTGCTGAGGTCTGGCTGCTTTTGCCGCCGGTTTTGGCTTTTGCTTTGTCGCCATGCGTCATCTGCGTCCTCAGGCCGTCAGTTTAACTCTGTTAAGTCCTTGAGTCAACGGAGGTTACGCCTGAGTCATGAAATGACCCGCCAAAATCGGAAAGCGAGCGGGAAGCGTAAGTCACTGAAAAGGTGCAGGTTAAAGCAAACCATTACCTGCACTGAATTTTGTGCAATCAGACGCCGTCCGCGTCGGGATTCGCGGCTGCCGAGGCTGCGGCGTCGCTCGTTCCTTCCACCAGAGGCGTCGCCTCGATAGCCAGAAAGTCCGTGGCCGAGGGGGCCAGGGTGTAGCCCTCCTCGCCGGCGACGAGGAAGCCCTTGCCCACCAGCGACACGGCCGGCTTCTCCCCGACCGCCCCCACGGGATGCTTGATGGCCTTGATCGTGTCGAGCGGCAGCGTCTGGGCGTTCAGGCGGCGGAACTCCTGGAGCACGCGAATCTCCTCGGAGGAGAGGCCAAGCGGAAGGTGGATTGCCATGGCGGGAGATTAATGTATGGAGTGCGCGAGCGCCAGCTCGCGCTCTCGATGCGGGAGGCGCCAGCCTCCCGCCCCCCGGCGCAGCTGGCGCTGCGGCATAGAGAGCGCGAGCTGGCGCTCGCGCACTCCAGATCAGGGCTGGCACCTGGGGCACCAGTAGGTTCCCCGCGCGTCCTTGCCCTGTTTGGCGTACTCGATCGGCGTGCCGCAGCGCCGGCAGGGTTTGCGGCCGCGGCTGTAGACGTACTGCTTCTGGCTCGGGTCGAGGCTGAAGGTGGTGATGCGGGCGGGGGAGCGTTTCTGGATGTTGGCCAGCATCACCTTCCGGGAGAGCTTGAGGATCGTGTCGAGCTGTTCGTCGGTGAGGTCGCGCACTTTCGCGAACGGGCTGACCCGCGACATGAACAGCAGCTCGCTCTTGTACTCGTTGCCGATGCCGGAGACGACGCGCTGGTTGAGGAGCACGTCGGCGATCTCTTCGTCGGGCCGGGCGCGGATGCGGCGCACGGCCTCTTCCTGGTCGAACGTCTCGCCGAGAAAGTCGGGGCCGATGTTCAGGAGGTCGTCCTGCCGCTCCAGCGAGCGGGAGTCGTGCATCTCCGCCACCGGGACGTTGAACGCCACCGCCACCCAGGCGTCGGTCTCGAGGATGATGCGCATGTCGCTGAAGCGCTTCCGCCACCGCTCGCCCGGCTTGTAGAGGTGCCACGAGCCGTTCATGCGCATGTGCGTGCGCAGGTGGAGGTCGCCGGAGAAGTGCATGAGCAGGTTCTTTCCGGCGGCGTCGACGCGCTCGACGGTGCGGCCGGTCATCTCCACGCGCGCGAGCTGCGGGAAGACGGTCTCGAAGCGGAGGATGGTGCGTCCCGCCAGCGCCGCGTGCAGGGTGCGCGCGGCGCGGTGGATGGTATCGCCCTCAGGCATGCCTGGCCCGCAACTGCATCCCCATGGCCGTGGCCACGAATCCTTCTTCCGCCAGGAACGGCGCCAGCGCCGAGCGCGACGCCGGCTCGTCGTTGACTTCGGCCACGAGCAGCGCCCGCCGCCCTCCTTCATGGACGAGCGCTGCCAGCGTCTTCGCGATCTCCCTCCCGACCATGGACCGCGTCGGCTCGTCGTCGGGGAGGAAGACGTAGAACTGCTTCTCGCCGCGCGAGACGTAGCAGGCCATGAGGCCGTTCACGAGGATGACCTCGGCGCCGACGCTGCGGGAGAGCATCCAGCTCGACTCCGGCCACTTCACGATCGCGCCGTACGGATTGGCCGGGTCGGTGGCGGCCAGCCGGACCGTCTCCGGCGCCTCCGGCTCGTCTTTCAGGGCGCGCAGGAGGTCGATCGCGCCGCCGCTGGCGAACTGCGTCGCGCCGAGGCCGGCCACGAAGTAGCCGCGGCGGATGCGTCCCGCGTCTTCCATGCCGCGGAGCACGGGATAGACGGCGGAAAAGCCGCCGAAGATGTTCTCCAGCGCCGGCGCCTCCCGCGTGACCAGGCCGTAGCGCGACAGCAACTGCTGCGCGAGCGCCGCGGCGCGCTGCGTGTCGTTGGCGTTCCCCGACGGGACGAGCGACCAGCGTCCCTGCGTCGACGCCGGCGCCACGCGCCGCGAGCGGAAGCCGCTCGTGCGCGTCGACTTCGGCCGCGTGTAGGCGCGCAGCGCGTGGAAGGTGTCGTTCGTGACCACCCCCTTCCAGACCAGGTCCCAGAGCGCGTCCGTCAGCTCCGCCGGGAAGCCGCCGAGCGCTCCCTGCATGAGATTGAAGAAGGAGGCGCCGTGCGCGCGAAGGTAGTCCACCACCGAGTCCCCTCTCCCCTCGGGGGAGAGGGGAGGGTGAGGGGCGAGCAGCGGCAAATGATCCGTCAGATACAACGCGATCCGCCCGTCGCGCTCTCCCAGCGGCTCCACCCCCACCCACACGATCTCCCCCGCGGCCGAAAGCGTGTCGAGGTCCGACGACTTGTAGTCGACGATGCGCGCGGCGAGGATCTCGCTCTCGAAGATCGACGCCGCCATCGGGAAGCCCTGCAGCGTCTCGATCACTTCCAAGAGGGCGTCGAGGCCGCGGCGCTTGCGGGTGACGCTCTGCCAGTTGGCGAAGAGGCGCGCCAGCACCGGCTGGTCGACTGGCTCCGCCTCCTTGCGCAGCTTGGCCAGCGACCGGCGGCGGATGGTGCGCAGTACGTCCTGCTCGCACCACTCGCGCTGCGTGCCGTTCGGGCGGAACTCCCCCTCGATGAGGCGGCCGCGCTCGACGAACCGCTCCAGCGTCAGCGTGACCACCGCCACGCCGAGGCCGTAGCGGCGGGCCACGTCGTTCGGCACGAACGGGCCGTGCGTGCGCGCAAAGCGGAGGACGAGATCGCCGACCGCGTCCTGCACCGGCTGCAGGTAGCGCTCGGCCACGCCGTGGGGGATGGGGGTACCGAGGGCGTCGCGGTAGCGCGAGGCGTCCTCGACGGCGATGTAGCGCTTTTCCTTCGCCACGGTGACCTCGAGGATGCGGCGCGTTTTCACGAGCTCACGTAGGACGGGCTTCAGCCCGTCTGGTCGGGCTGAAGCCCGACCTGCGTCGAGCGCACTTCGCGCTTCGATTTCTTCTTCCGAGAGGTCGCCCAGCCGGAGTAAGAGGTCGTGGATCGCATCCGCGTTCTTCGCCTTATGCCGCTCGTCGAGGTGCTGCAGCTCGAGCTCCATCTGCGCCAGCGAGTCGGGGTCGAGCAGCTCGCGCAGCTCCGGCTCGCCGAGGAGCTCGCGGAGCTGCGACTGGTCGATGGCCAGTGCCTGCGCGCGGCGCTCGGCCAGCGGCGCGTCGCCGTCGTAGAGGAAGTTGGCCACGTAGCGGAAGAGCACCGAGGCGGCGAACGGCGACGGCTTGAGCGTATCGGCGGTGTGCACGCGGATCGTGCGCTGGCGGATCTTCTTCGTCAGCTCGACGAGGGCCGGCACGTCGAAGACGTCGCGCAGCGTTTCGCGGTACGTCTCCAGGATGATCGGGAACGAGCCGAAGCGTGCCGCCACCTGCAGCAGGTCGTAGGCGCGCTTGCGCTGCTGCCAGAGCGGCGTGCGTCCCTGGATGCGGGTGCGCGGCAGGAGCAGCGCGCGGGCCGCGGCCTCGCGGAACTTCGCGGCGAACATCGAGCTGGCCCCGAGCTGGCGGAGCAGGAGCTGCTCCACTTCATCGGGATCGGGGAGGACCAGGTCGACGTTCGGCGGGTGGTCGGTCTCGGGGAAGCGCACGATGAAGCCGTCGTCGCTCCACATCGTCTCGACGTCGATGGCCATCTCGTTGCGCACCTTCGCCGTCACGGCCATGGCCCACGGCGCGTGGATCTTGCCGCCGAACGGCGAGAGGACGCAGACGCGCCAGTCGCCCAGCTCGTCGACCACGCGCTCGACGACGATGGTGCGGTCGTCGGGGACCGCGCCCGTGGCCTCCTGCTGGTCCATCAGATATTGAAGGAAGTTCTCCGCGGCCCGCTCGTCGAGATCGTGTCTCTTCACCAGCCGCTGGATCGCGGCGGCGCGCGGCGTCTCGCGGATCTCGCGCACGAGCTTCCCGATGGCCTCGCCGAAGGGGACCGTGCGCTCCGCGGAGTCGGCCTTCCAGAACGGCATCTTCCCCGGCTGCCCCGGCGCGGGGGTGACGATGACCTTATCGTGGGTGATCTCCTCGATGCGCCACGTCGAGGCGCCGAGGACGAACGTCTCCCCGGGAGAGGTCTCGAAGACCATCTCTTCATCGAGCTCGCCGACGCGCGCGGACTGGTTCTTCTCCGTGCCGGCCAGGAAGACGCCGTACAGCCCGCGGTCGGGGATCGTGCCGCCGCTGGTGATGGCGATGCGCTTCGCCCCCTGCCGCGCGGTGAGCGTGTTGGCCACGCGGTCCCAGGTGATGCGCGGGCGGAGCTCCGCGAATTCGTCGGAGGGATAGAGGCCGGAGAGCATGTCCAGCACGCCGTCGAACGACGTGCGCGTCAGCTCGGCGAACGGCGCGGCGGTGCGCACGAGGTTGTAGAGATCGTCGACCGACCAGGCGTCCATGGCCACCATGGCCACGATGTGCTGGGCCAGGACGTCGAGCGGGTTGCGCGGATAGCGCGTCGGCTCGATGGCGCCGGTGTGCATGGCCTCGGCCACGGCGGCGCAGGCCACCAGGTCGCCGCGGAACTTCGGGAAGATGATCCCGCTCGACTCCGCGCCCACCTGATGGCTGGCCCGTCCGATGCGCTGCATCCCGGAGGCGATGGACGGCGGCGCCTCGATCTGGATCACCAGGTCGATGGCGCCCATGTCGATGCCCAGCTCCAGCGACGACGTGGCCACCAGCGCCGGGAGGCGTCCCGACTTCAGCGCGTCCTCGATCTCGGTGCGGTGGGCCCGGGCGATGGAGCCGTGATGCGCGTGCACGAGCGTCTCGCCGGCGAGCTCGTTCAGCGCGCCGGCCAGCCGCTCCGCCAGGCGGCGCGAGTTCACGAAGATGAGCGTCGACGTGTGCGCTTTGATCAGCTCGAGGAGGCGCGGGTGGATGGCCGGCCAGATCGACGTCCCCTTCGGTCCGGCGGAAGCGGGACCGCTCGTGATCTCCAGCGTCTCGCCGAGGCGGGCCATGTCTTCCACCGGCACTTCGACCTTCAGCGTCAGCTTTTTCTTCTCGCCGGTGTCGATGATGGACGTAGGGCGGGCTTCAGCCCGCCCCTCCCCGGGGGGACGGGCTGAAGCCCGTCCTACGTCGTACCCCCCCAGGAACCGCGCCACCTCTTCCAGCGGCCGCTGCGTGGCCGAGAGACCGATCCGCTGCGGCGGCTTCTCGCAGCGCGCGGTCAGGCGCTCGATCGAGAGGGCCATGTGCGCGCCGCGCTTGTTCGGCACCAGGGCGTGGATCTCGTCGATGACGATCGTCTCCACCCCCTGCAGTACCTCGCGCGCGTTGGAGGTCATCATCAGATACAGCGACTCGGGGGTGGTGATGAGGATGTCGGCCGGCTCGCGGGCGAAGCGGGCCCGCTCGGACTGCGGCGTGTCGCCGGTGCGGATGGCGATCTCGGGGATGACGTACTCGTCGCCGCGCTGGGCGGCCACGTTGGAGATGCCGATCAGCGGCGCGCGGAGGTTGCGCTCCACGTCCACGGCCAGTGCCTTGAGCGGCGAGACGTACAGCACGCGGCAGCGGCGCTCCTTGGGCGGGCGCGGCGTGAACATCAGCCGGTCGAGCGCCCAGAGGAACGCGGTGAGCGTTTTTCCACTCCCTGTAGGGGCGAAGATCAGCGTGTGCTCGCCGCGGGAAATGGCCGGCCAGCCGAGTTGCTGCGCGCGCGTCGGGGAGGGGAACGAAGCCGTAAACCATTCCCGTACGGCGGGATGGAACGGCTCGAGACCTGTCGTCGAACTTTTTTTACGAAGCATGTGAGCGCCGTCACGCCGCTGGACTTTCCGGCGCGACGACTGCAAGAATAGTGAACAGCCCCCAGCGCAAGAGAGTGAAGGAATGGGAGATGCGGCTCAAGGTACTCGGCGCGTACGGCGCGTCCGATGCTGAACATAATCTGACCGGGTACCTGATCGACGACTGGTTCGCGGTGGATGCCGGCACTCTCACGTCGAAGCTGTCATTTGCGCAACAGTCACGCGTGCAAGCCGTTTTCATCACGCATCCGCACGCCGACCACATCCGCGACCTGCCGCACCTGATCCACAACCGCTTCTCGCAGCCGACCCAGCCATTGACGATCTTTGCCGCCAAGGACGTGCTCGAGCTGCTGGTGCGCGACGTCTTCAACGGCATCGTCTGGCCGGACTTTTCCGAGATCGTCTCGCCGATCAACAACAAGCCCGCCGTGCAGTACCGCGCCCTGAACCCGGGGAAGCGCATCGTCTTCAACGACGTCGGCATCACCGCGGTGCCGGTCGATCACCAGATCCCCGCGTCGGGTGTGCTCCTGGAGATCAACGGCCAGTCGATCGTCTTCACCGGCGACACCGGCCCGACCCAGGAGATCTGGAAGCGGACGAACAAGATGCAGAACGTGGTGGCGGTGGTGACGGAGGCGTCGTTCCCGAACGACCAGCAGTCGCTGGCCGACGAGACCGCCCACCTCTCGCCGAATACCTTCGGCGAGGAGCTGAAGAAGATCACCGTCGACGCCCCCGTCTACGCCAGCCACCGCAAGATCCCGTTCGAGCGCGACATCGAGTCGCAGATCCGGAATCTGCGGGACCGGCGGGCGCGGGTGCTGCTCGAGAAGAACTACACGCTGTAGGCTCATAGGTACATAGGCTCACAGGCTCACAGGAGAGCCCTATGAGCCTATGAGCCTGTGCGCCTATGAGCCTATGAGCCTATGAACCTATGAGCCTATGAGCCTATGAGCCTATGCGCCTGTGCGCCTCAGTTCACCCCCAGCTCCCGATAGATCGCCTTCGGATCGAACACCTTCCCATCCTTCACCACCCGCACGACCCGCCGGATCTCCGAGATGTTCCTCGTCGGATCCCCATCCACGATGATGAAGTCCGCGAGCTTCCCCGGCTCGATCGTCCCGAGGTCCGCCTCGCGCTCGAGCACCTGCGCGGGGACGAGCGTGGCGATGCGCAGCACCTCGGCCGGCGGGATGCCGGCGCGGACGTAGTTCTCCAGCTCGCGGTGCAGGGCGAAGCCGGCCAGGCCGTCCGTCCCCGCCACGATGGTCACGCCGCTGCGATGCAGCTCCGCGACGAGATCGAGCATGCGCTGGTACGACGCGCGGTAGCGCTCGTCCATCCCCTCCGGCACGGGAAGCCCCCCCGCCAGGAACCAGCGCCGCACCTGCGGCGGCACGCGCTCCGCGATCATCGCGTACGACGGCTCGAGCTCTCCCTTGCGCGCGGTGAACATCCCCTCGAAGACCGTCATCGTCGGATCGACGACGATCTTTCGGCTCCGCAGTTTCTCGATGAACGCCCGCACTTCGGGCGACTGCAGGTCGAGGTCCGCGCCGCGCTTGGCCGGCTCGGTGAAGCGCGCCGGCGTGCGCGTGTCCGTCACGTCCGGCATGAAGTTGAGGAAGAGCATATTGACGTGCTGGATCTCGTCGTAGCCGGCGTCGACCGCTTTCTCCGCGGTCATCCCCGCGGGGATGTGGCCGCTCACGCGCAGCCCTTTCTCGTGCGCGTAGCGCGTCAGGAACGGCACGAGCTCCGGCTTGATGGAGCTGTAGATCTTCAGCCCCTCGTACTTGCGCGAGACGAGGAAGTCGATGGCCTTGCGCCCCTCCTCTTCCGTCGCCACGAGGAGGTTCGTCGGTCCCTGGAACGGCCCCGGCCCGTCGATCAGGCCGGCCAGCACGAGCCGCGGTCCGATGGCCTCGCCGGAGTCGTATTTGTCGCGCAGCGCGGTGACCGTGTCGCTGTCGTTGCCGAGGTCGCGGGCGGAGGTGATGCCGGCCGCGATGTTCAGCAGGCCGTCGGTGTCGCCGAGATGCCCGTGCATGTCCCAGAGGCCGGGGAGGAGCACGCCCCCCTTGGCGTCGATCATCTCTCCGGCGCTGTACGGGCTGTCGCTGCCGACGCTGGCAATGCGGTTGCCCTGGGTGACGACGGTGGTCGGCTCGGAGAGCCTGCCCGTGCGCGGATCGAACACGCGCGCGTTCACGACGATGACCCGCACCGGGTTGCCGGTCAGCCGCTTCGCGATCTCCGCGGCGCGCGACCGCCCGCGTTCATCCTGCGCGTCGATGAGCTGTTTCACGTCGCCCTCGAAGCCTTCGCGGATGGTCGAGCTCCACGACGAGACGAGGCCGAAGAAGTTGCGGTCGTCGTCGAGCCAGACCTCGTACGGCGTGAAGCCGATGCCGGAGATCTCGTACGCGGTGACGTGCGTGCCGCGCAGCGTGGCCTCGCCGACCTTGCGGATCGACGCCTCGCCGCCGCCCTGCAGCGGCAGCTTGCCGCCCGCCATCAGCAGCGCGCGCGAGAGAATGCCCCACTCCTCGGGCGGCCCATACATGCTGGTGTACAGCGCGCCCGCCTTCCCTTCGCCCGTTTCCGCGGTGCTCTTCCAGGTCACGCGGTCGCCGGTGGTGGTGAGGCGCTCCTCGACCGGCGTCTTGAGGTAGTCGTTGCCGGTCGTGACCACGGACACCGGCAGGCCGCGCGCGTCGGTGCGCACGACGGTGTGGGTCTTCGGCCCGCGCCCGCGGTCGTTGAACTCGTAGTCGACGATCGTCTCGTCGCCGCTCGTCGTCACGACCTGCGTGCCGGCCTTGTTGGTGCTCATCAGCACCGTGTAGCGGCGCGTCTCCTCGCGCGCGGGCTGGTGCGCGCACGCTGCAACGAGCAGGATTGCCAGCAGACTATTTCTTTTCGACATCCGCATCCTCCCAATAGAACGACCTGTATCTGCCGCGCCGCACGCGGCCGGCGTGATCTTCGATCTCGACGTAGAGGCTCGTATCGTACGGAATGCGCGGCGGCTTGTCCGGGATGGTCAGCTCGAAGCCCGGTTTGTCATTGAGGTAGCGCTGCCACGGATACGACGCCTGCACGTCGGGACGTGGCACGCGCTCCATCTCGAACCGGTACCGGCCGCTGTGCAGGACGACCGTGGCCCGGCGGATGCCGTGCGGCGACATGGCCCATCCCTTCACGGTGAGCGAGCCTTTGGCCAGGTAGAACCACCCCGGCTCCTCGGTGACGATCATGATGGCGTCGCTGTGCGTCGGCTGCAGCGTCAGGAAACGCTGCAGGGTCTGCGACGGGAGATGTCCGGCCCCGTTCGGCACCTCGGCCATCCGGTAGCGCTGCCACTGCGGCAGGTTCCGGGTGATGGCGAAGACGTAGTCGCCGACGATCTCGTTGTCGAAGCGCTGCAGGAACTGCAGGCGCCCCGTGGCCAGGTTGCGCTTCAGGAAGTCGACGAGCTTCAGGTAGCGCTCCCCCTGGAGCGAGTCGCCGTGCACGATCATGAGGCGCGCGCCGTAGCCTTCGAGCAGGCCGAGCATTTCGTCGTATGCGTCGCGCACCTCGGCGTCGCGCAGCTTCCAGAATTCGGGCGGGAAGAAGCCCGACGTGCCGTTGACGAGCATCACCCGGTGGGTCGCGGAGTGGAGCACGTAGCGGTAGTCGACGCCGTCGCCGCTGAACGGCATCTCCACGACCGGGCCGACGCGCGTCTTGTTCAGCCACGCGTAGACGGGAGGCGTCTCGGGAGGCACGTGCTCCCAGCGCAGCCGCGGCACGACTTCCCACGTCATGAAGGCGAGGATGGCCACCGCGATCGCATGCTTCTTCCATCCCTTGCGGTCCCGCAGCAGCGCCGAGGCGCCGAGCGCGCCCCACACGGCCAGCCCGACGTACGCCACGATGGCGAACCGCGCCGCCACGCGCATGGCCTGGAACGGCTCGAAACGCCGATAAAAGAAGATGTAGAGGAAGTTGTTCGCCCCGAGCGACCCGAAGATCCCGATGGCGATCCACACCGCCGCCGCCCACGCGCCCGGATTGAACCGCGACCGCGCCGCCGCGTCGCGCAGCGCCGGCGCGAAGCGCAGCACCGCCGCCCCCAGCGCCATCATCAGCGGAATGTCGGAGCTGTCCGCCGAGAAAATCCTCACCCCGAACACGGTCAACGCATACCGCTCGCTGACCGCCCCCGCCCACCCGATCGCCAGCCCGATGAAAATCAATGCATCCAGTGCCAAACGTAGGGCGGGCTTCAGCCCGCCTCCCTCGTGGCCGGGGGTCGGGCTGAAGCCCGACCTGCGTTGCGTCGCCACGATCCCGATCAACGCCAGAAACACGATCCCCAGCCCCGGAAACAACTGCTTCTCCGCCGCATACATCTCCCCCCGCGGCACCCGCCCATACGCGCGGTTGATCGACGTCGGCACCAGCCAGTTCCGCCACGACGCCGACCCGTCGCGCACCTGATCGAAGCTGCGCACGTACTGGTAGTGTTTCGACACCACGCGATACGGCTGCAGGAAGGGATAGAGCAGGATCCCCGCGGCGAGGACGCTCGCGGCGAGCCCGAGGTAAAACTTCCACGGCCGCGGCGCGATCACCGCCAGCGCCACCACGGTGAACAGCACCGCCACGCCGCAGAACAGCAGGAAGTAGATGTTCGTCAGCCCGTTGGCGACGATGGCCAGCGCCAGCAGCGCCCCCCGCTTCCAGTTGGCGCGCTCCCAGAACGCCAGCAGCGCCGCCAGCAGCAGCGGAGGCCACGGGCTGAACACGATCTGCAGGTGCGGCAGGTGGTCGAACTTGAACGAGCAGAAGGCGAAGAAGATCCCGCCCGCCAGCGCCCCGACGGTGCTCCCCGACACCCTCCGCGCCAGCACCCACGCGCCGTAGCCCGACAGCGCGAAGCCGAGGATGAAGGCAATGTTGTAGACCTGGATGGCGCTCAGTCCCGCGAGGAAGAACGGCATCACCACGACGGCGACGGCGAAGAGGTTCTCGCTGTACGCGAACGGCAGGATGCCGGGGTGAAAGATCGGCGCGTCGTACAGGCGCAGCGGCTGGTGGGTGAGGGCGTAGCAGGCCCAGTCGAGGATGAACGCGTTCAGCAGCGGGTCGCCGAAATCCGACACGGCGCTGTCGAGATGCGCCGCCAGCGGCCACGTCAATGCGACGGCCAGGACGATGAAGAACAGCAGCGCGGCAAGCTCGCGGACGATCGGTTTGTGGCGCAAGACGTGGGGATTCTAGAATGCCCGGCCATGTCCCGCCCGCCGGTCTCTGTGATCATTCACACGCTCAACGAGATCGAGCAGATCGAGGAGTGCCTCCGCACCGTCGAGTGGGCGGACGAGATCTACCTCGTCGATTCCCTCTCCACCGACGGCACCGTGCCCCGCGTGCGCGAGCGGTTCCCGAAGGCGCGCATCGAAGAGCGCCCGTACCTCGGCGCCGCGGCCACGAAGAACTACGCCATCGACCGCGCCGCCAACGACTGGATCTTCGTCATCGACGCCGACGAGCGCGTCACGCCGCAGCTCCGCGACGAGATCCTGCGCACGCTGGAGGGGCCGCTCGACCGCTGGGCCTACTCCGTCGGCCGCCGCAATTTCATGCTCGGGAAGGAAGTGCGCTTCAGCGGCCTGCAGCGCGACCGCGTCACGCGTCTCTTCCACCGCGGCCACGCGCGCTATCCCAACAAGCGCGTGCACGCGGACCTCATCGTCGACGGCGCGACCGCCGACCTGCGCCACAAGATGCTGCACTACTACATCCGCAGCTTCGACCACATGATCGGCAAGATGACGCGCTACGCGAACTGGGGCGCCGCGCAGATGTTCATCGACGGCAAGACCACCGGCGTGTGGGGCATCTTCAGCCATCCCTTCGGCAAGTTCGTCCGCGACTACATCCTCAACCTTGGCTTCCTCGACGGCGCGCGCGGCCTGATCTCCGTCGGCATGCACGTCTACTACACGTTCTGGAAGTACGCGAAGCTGTGGGAGCTCCAGCAGCTCAAGCGCCTCGGCAAGCCGGTGCCGTTGCCGGAGCTGGACAAAGAGGAAGAGCGGTGGGAGCTGCCGTGGCTGAAGAAAACGTAGGTCGGGCTTCAGCCCGACCAGCCGGCTTCAGCCCAGCCGGGCTGAAGCCCGGCCTACGTTTCCGCCTTCTCCACGATCACCCGCAGCCCCTCCACCCCCCGCACGCGCACGCGTGATCCCGCCGCGATCTCGCCGTTCGCGCTGGCGTTCCACAGCTCGCCGTGCACGAACACCTTTCCGTCCGGCCCGAGCGGCGTGCGGGCGATGCCGATCTCGCCGATCATCGCCTCGACGCCGCTGGCGACCGGGTTCTTGTGCGCGCGCAGGACGAGCGTCATCAGGAAGACCGCGATGATGCCGATCGGCACGCTGACCACGAGCGCCGTCAGCAGCTTCACGCGCATCTCCGGAATGGGGCCGTCCACGAGCATCAGGGCGCCGAGGATCATGCAGATCACACCGCCTGCACCGAGGATGCCGTAGGAGGTGAACTTCGCCTCGGCGGCGAAGAGGATGAACGCCACGAGGATCAGCGCGAAGGCCGCGAAACGCGTCGGCAGCAGGTTCAGCGCGAAGACTGCCAGCACGATGGCGATCAGCCCGACCACGCCGGGGAGGATGGCCCCGGGATGGTTGAACTCCGCCCACAGCGCCAGCATGCCGAGGGACATCAGGATGAAGGCTACGTTCGGATCCATGATCCACGACAGCAGCTGCTGGCGCAGCGTCATGTCGTAGTCGACGATCGGCTTGTTGGCCAGGCGCAGCACGCTCTTCGTCCCGTTGAAGCGGCGGATCGTTTTCCCGTCGGCCCAGCGCAGCAGCGACGGCACGTCGGCCGCCACGACTTCGATGAGCTTCAGCGCCAGCGCCTCGTCTTCGGTGAAGGACTTCGCCTCGCGCACGCCGCTCTCGGCCGCGGCCACGTTGCGTCCGCGGCGCTGGGCGATGCTGCGCATGAACGCCGCGGCGTCGTTCTGCAGCTTCATCTTCATGATCTCGTCGATCTTCTCGCCGCCGATCGTGACCGGGTGCGCTGCGCCGGTATTCGTCCCCGGCGCCATGGCCGCGACGTCCGCCGCCTCGAGGATGAAGAAGCCTGCCGACGCCGCGCGCGCCCCGCTCGGCCCGACCCAGACGATGACCGGCACGGGCGACTTGATGATCTTCTCGACGATGCCGCGCATCGACGTCTCCAGGCCGCCGGGCGTGCGCAGGATGAGCAGCACCGCGTCGGCCTTGCGGCGCGCCGCCTCGTCGAGCGCGCGGCCGACGTACTCGTCGCTGATCGGGTGGATCATCGCGTCGAGCTCGACGCGCACGATGTCCGCCTGCGCGGCCGTTGCCGCCACGAGCAGGGCGAGCGCGACGAGGATTCTCATCCACGCTATTCTGCGCTCATGGCGCTGAATTGGGGAGAGGCGGCACGCCTGCGCGCGCAGCACCCGGACGAGCCGTGGCTGTGGCGCCGCGACTGGGCCGAGCGCGCGGTGCGCGAGTCGTCCGAATTCGGCGGCTGGTGCCTCTGGGGCTTCACCGTCATCTGGAACCTCTTCTGCCTCCCGCTCTGGTTCATCGTCCGCTGGGAATGGCCGATGGACGCGAAGATGATCCTGGCCGCGTCGTTCCCGATGGCCGGCATCGGCCTGCTCTTCCTGGCGATCTACCAGGCGCTCCGCCGCGCCCGGTACGGCATCTCGCTCTGCCGCCTCGAGCGCTCGCCGATTCCCGTCGGCTCGACGCTGCGCGGCGAGCTGGAGGTGCGGCTGCACGAGCCGCCTCCCGCCGGCTTCACGCTGCGGCTGGCGTGCATCCGCCGCACCGTGACCGGCTCGGGGAAGAACCGCTCGACGCACGAGCGCATCCTCTGGCAGGACGAGCAGACGGTGACGCACGGCGTGATGCCGTCGCCGAACGGGGTGCGCGTGCCGTTCCGCTTCGACGTGCCGTTCGACTGCGAGCCGTGCGACTTCGCGAACCCGAGCGACACGGTGCTCTGGCGCCTGCACGCGTCGGCCGACGTCCCCGGCATCGACTACGAGGGCGCCTTCGAGCTCCCGGTCTTCCGTACCGCCGACTCGCGCGACGAGCTCCCTTCGACACCACACAGCGGCGCCTCCTGGCAGCCCTCCCGCGAGATCCGGCTCGAGTCCAACCGCATCGTGGTCGGCTCCCCCGGCCGCATCGCCGACGCCATCGGCTACCTGATCTTCTTCACGATCTGGTACGGCGCCCTCTATCTCTTCCGCGAATTCGGCGCCCCGAAGTGGGTGCTCGTCCTCTTCGGCGCCTTCGCCGGCATCTTCGTCCTCGTGGCCATCGACCTCCTCCTCGGCCGCACGACGCTGACCGCCGACCGCAACGCCCTGACCATCCGCCGCACCTGGCTCGGCCTCGGCCTCCCCCGCCGCACCCTCCCCGCGCCGGACATCGTCCGCCTCGAAGAAACCCTCGGCGTCTCGATCGGCAACCGCGCCTACCACGCCGTCCGCGCCATCCTCCGCGACGGCCGCACCCGCGGCGTGGTCCGCTTCATCGGGACACGAAGGGATGCCCAGCGCCTGGCGGAGCGGCTCTCGCAGATGCTGGGGGTGTGATCAGTTCGCGGGCGGCAGATAGTCCGGTGCCGGCTCGTAGTTGAAGAACTTGGTGATGTCGTTGCGGAAGACGAGCTTGAAGTCGCCGATGGGGCCGTTGCGCTGCTTGGCGATGATGATCTCGGCGATGCCTTTTTCCTCGGTCTCTTTGTTGTACACCTCGTCGCGGTAGATGAAGCAGACGAGGTCCGCGTCCTGCTCGATGGAGCCCGATTCGCGGAGGTCCGAGAGCTGCGGGCGGTGGTCGCCGGTGCGCTGCTCGGGACGGCGCGAGAGCTGCGAGAGCGACAGCACCGGCACGTTGAGCTCTTTGGCGATGGCCTTGAGGCCGCGCGAGATCTGCGAGATTTCCTGCTGCCGCGACTCGACCTTGCCTTTGACCGACATGAGCTGGAGGTAGTCGACCATGATCATGTCCAGCCCCGCCTCCATCTTCAGCCGCCGCGCCTTGGCGCGCATCTCCAGCGGGTCCATCCCCGGCGTGTCGTCGATGAAGATCTTCCCTTTCGCCAGACGGGAGGCCGCGTCCGCCAGATCGCGCCAGTTGCGCTCCGAGAGCATCCCCGACCGGATGAGGTGATTCGACACCCCCGACTCGGACGAAAGGATGCGCAGCCCGATCTGCTCCTTCGACATTTCCAGCGAGAACACCCCCACGCCATACAACCGGTCGCCGCCATTGCGCGGCAGGCCGTCCTTGCCCGGCAGGGCAATGGACTCGGCGATGTTCATCATGAAGGAGGTGTTGTGCGTGACCGTGTAGCCGTTCGTGACGTAGAGGTGTGACGGGTGCGACACGGCGATGCATTGTGTCTGCGTGAACCGCGTAGGGGTGATGGAGCGGATGGTCAGGCGGCGAAGGCGCGATCGTTCCACGCGACGCGCTTCCTTGCTCTGCATGAGGGTGAGCGTGGCATTCGGCGGCACCTGAATGTTGCAGACGTACGCCTGCTTGGCTGAACGCGAAGTACGACTTTTTGCTGAATATGAAGCTGTGCCGCCGATCGATCGAACGAGGTCGACGACGTTCTGCGCCAGATGTTCGCTGCAAGTGGCGTAGCGCAGTTCGCCTGACTTCAGGAGCGAGCCTCGCGTTTCGAGTAAACCCTGCAGAAGACGTATTCGCGAAGCAAGAGAAGCGGTGAAATATTGGGGTGGGATGGGTTTGCCCAGGCGATACTCGCCGTCTCGAACGGTGATCGCGGCGTCGGCTCTCTTGATACTTTGGTTTGTCGAAGGAGGCGTTTCGTCCCCGAGCGATGCGCCGAGGAGCCACGGATCGAGCGGCAGATCGTCATCGCTCCCGAACTCGCCGGAGAACGTCTCGACGTAGAGGCGTCCCTGGTAACGCTTCCGCTGCAGCATCTCCAGGAGACGCTCCGTGGACAGGACGCGGGGCTCGGGCCAGGCGCGGTAGTGCACACGCCACAGATGTTCGAGGCAGCATTCGGCGCTGCGGCCGTCGGAGAATTCGACGCGGTAAACCTCTCGTTCGCCTTGCGGAAAGATCCCGATCACGCGCGACTCGGCACCGTCGATGGACGCCAACTCGTCGCCGATCTTCAGCGATCCCATGCAGGTCCAGCCGCGGCGGGTGAGCACTTTCGCGTCGAGCGGCTGCGCTTTCCCCATCGAGGGTCTTGCCGCGAGGATGATCAGGTCCTGCGGCTGGAACCCGGACGTCATCTCGTTGAAGCGGTCGTAGCCGGTGGGAAGGCCGGTGACGAGGCGGCCGGCGTTGGAGTGGATCTGCTCGATCGCGCCCATGTTCGCGCGGGTGATGGCGCCGAGGGGGACGAAGCCTTTGTCGGTCGTCCCTTCGGCAATCTCGTAGAGCGACTTCTCGGCGATGGTGAGGACTTCTCCCGGCTCGCTGGGGGCGTCGAGGGCGGCCCGCATGACGCTGTTGCCCATGACGATGAGGCGGCGGAGCATCGACTTCTCCTTGACGATCTGCGCGTAGCGCTCGACGTTGGCGACGTCGGGCACCATGTCCAGGAGCGAGGAGATGTAGGCGACGCCGCCGACCTGATCGAGCTGGGCGTGCTTCGCGAGCTCTTCCTTGAGCGTCAGCGGCTCGATCTCGCGGCTCTGCTCGGCCATGCGCCGCATCGTGGCGAAGATGGTGCGGTGCGCGTCCTTGAAGAAGTCGTCGGTATCGATGGTGCCGATCACGCGATAGAACGCGTGATTGTTGATGAGGATGGCGCCGAGGACCGCGCGTTCCGCGTCAGGGGACTGCGGCATCGGCCGGTCCAGGGTTACGTCGAGTTGTGCGACCGTCATGGAACGATGGCGTGGAGTCTACGAGTGGTTCCGCAGACGAAGATCCCCTCCATAACTTTTCCACATCCGGTGCCCCTCTGTGGCCCCCACTTTTCCGCAGCAGTGGAAAACGAAGAAAAGGCTTTACTACTTCTACGCACGGTAGAGCGCGCCCTGACCGGAATGCACTCTTCCCGGAACCTTGTTTGGAACGGCGCGTCACACCTCTCGAGAACCCGATGAAACGAACTCTGCTCGCTCTTGCTCTTGCTGCCGCCGCGCTGCCTGCTCTGGCCCAGACCGATGATGACAAGCTCATCGCCCGGGTGAACGGGAAGGAGCTCACGAACCGCGATCTCGATGCGCTGTGGAAGCGCGTCCCCCCGGCGACGCAGGAGCAGTATCTGGCCAGCGGCGGGAAGCGGCTGTTCCTCGACAATTACATCTCCAAGTACCTGCTGGTGCAGGAGGCGGTTCGCAGCGGGTTCGCGGCGAAGGCCGGCGCGCCGGAGGAGCTCGATCCGGTGGCCGAGTCCGCGCTCTTCGACCGTTACGTGCGCGAGGTGCTCGCGGCGCCGCTCATCACGGAAGAGCTGCTGCGCGACGCGTACACCCAGCATCGCGACCAGTTCCGCGTCCCCGAGCAGGCGTCGTTGCGCATCATCCGCGCGGTGAAGGGCGACAATCCGGAAGCGGCGCGCGACAAGGTGTCGAAGGCGATGATCGAGATCTTCGCGGCGCGCGCCGAGATCGCCAAGCGCGTCCCGGCCGACCAGGCGCTGGTTGCGCTCGCGGGCAAGTTCTCCGAGGTTGCCGCGCGCGTCTCGGACCACGAGGAGTCGGCCCCGAAGGGCGGCGACCTCGGCTGGGTGGCGCTGCACACGCTCGACCCGAAGCTTGCCCAGGCCGCGCGCACGATGAAGCCCGGCACGATCAGCGGCATCATCGAATCCGCCGACGCGTATCAGCTCGTGCTCGTCGACGAGTACCGCGGCGCGGACATCGAGCCGTACGAGACGGCCAAGGACGCGCTCCGCGAGTTCGTCATGGCCCGCAACGCCAGGCATGTGATGGACGCGGTGAGGCAGAAGACCGCCGAGCTCCGCGCTTCCGGCAAGGTCGAGGTCTGGCCGGAAAACATCCGCTGATCAGGCGAAAGCCATCACCCACAGGTCGTCCTCGGTACGCGCTTCCGGCGCGATGACCAGCTCTCCGTTCGCGCGGACGACGACGTCGCCCGCTGCACCACCGACGGTGAGTGAGCCGTGGTCGAACGGCGTCCCGGGCGCGACCCGGGCGCTGACCGACGCCGGCTGTTCGCCGCCGTCGGGTCCGTAGAAGATCACCCACACCGCGAGGTCGTCGCCGAACTCCTCGAAGCGGTGCGCCAGGCCGGCGGAGGCGAAGAGAAAGTCTCCGGGTCCGAATGTGTCGCGGCTCGAGCCGTGCACGAACGTCCCGCTGCCGCTGACGACGACGTAGATCTCGTCGCGGACGTGCGGCTGCTGCGGATCGAATCCGCGCGGCGCGTACAGTTTGACGGTCAGCCCGCCGCCCTCGTGAGCGAGGACGGAGCGGGCGCCGTCGGGGCCGGGGAGTCGCGCCAGCCAGCCGGCTGGCGCGAGTGCGATCTGCGTCACGGGAGGATGTCGATGTCCGGGTCGTTTTCCTGGCCGTTGGCGATGATCGTGTACTTGTAGCGCTTGATGTCCGCGAACGTGCCGGACGTGACGCGGAACCTGCAGTCCGACCCGTTCGTGCCCTTCTGCACGTCGTCATAGCCGTCGATGCGGATGTCGAAATCGAAATCGGCGCACCAGCGAACTTTCTGATTGTCTTTCTTCAATTGGACGGGATCCTGATCGGGGACGGGCAGACCGCTGCCATTGAGCGTAACTCGAACGACCTTGTCGGATTGCATGGCTGAAGTTCCTCTCCTGTTTAGCGCGGCGTGGACCGAGACGCCGCGATGATGGCTTCCAGCCTACCGCTTTTCTTCAAGTTCGCAAATTCGGGGTCGCGTAATACGTCGTCGGCGTTGTAGCCGAGGCGCAGTGTTTGCTCGAGACGGGTCACCGCTTCCTCCTCATCGCCGGCGATGTTGGCGATGACCGCGGCTTCATAGGCGGCGCGGGCGTTCTTCGACTGCAGTTCCATCGCGCGCACGATTGCGGAACGGGCTTCGCGCAGGCGGCCGATCTTCGCCAGAGAGGTGGCCCGTGAGAGATACGCCCGCGCGTCCGAGGGATCGACTTTGATGGCCTCGTCGGAGAGCTCGATGGCACGCGCGTAAGCGCGGCGCGATTTCTCCGTCTGGCCCGGAATCCAACGGTATGCGTCACCGAGGTTGCGCCAATAGAGATACTCGTGTGGCAGCAATTCGATTGCTTTTTCGAATGCAGCCGCGGCCTCGGTGTAGCGTCCGAGGGAGTAGTAGCTGGTGCCGAGGTTCGAATACGCCTGACCCGAAGGCTTGCGGCGGATCGACTCCTGAAAGACGCGCACGGCCTCGTCGTAACGGCCCAGGCGGACGTACGTGCCGCCGAGGTTGACGTAGCCACGCTCATTATTGGGAGCGAGTCGCGTGACGGCCTGGAATTGCGGGATGGCCTGCTCGTAGCGCGATTGTGTGTGGTAGAAGGCGCCCAGCTTGTTGTAGCCGCCCCAGTAGTTCGGCTGCAGTGCGATGGCGCGTTTGTACTGCGCCTCGGCATTCGCGTAATCCGCTGCGGCTTTGTACGCCTCGGCGAGACCGAGCACCGCATCCGCATTGTTCGGCTGCTGCGACAGCACACGCATGAATGCGTCGATTGATTCCTTGTGCCGGCCCGTACGGCGACGCAGTTCTCCGAGCGTGATGTTGACGTCGATGCTCTGCGGATCGGCAGCAAGCGCGCGCTCGGCAGCCTCGCCGGCGCTGGCCGCGTACTGAGGCTGTCGCGTCAGCTCGAATTTGTGCAGGTAGGCGCGGGCGAGTGCGGCCTGCACGGACGGCGACTCGCCGAGGCCGGTCAGGATCTTGATGGCGTTGTCCACCGAGGCCTCATCGTCGTAGCGGCGCATATAGCCGACCGCTTCGAGGTATTGCTGCTGCGAGACCGTCGGATCGAGCGATGCGGCGCGCACGGTAGGCGTGCCGAGATCGAGATTGCGGGCCACGCTCGCGGCCACCTGATCCTGCACGCCGAAGAGATTCGACGCGCTCCCTTCGATCAGGTCGCGCCACTCGCGTCCCGACTTCGGGTCGAGGACGGAGTACGTCACGCGGATGCGCTCGCCCTCGCGCATCATCAAGCCGGTGAGGACGAGGTTCGCACCGAGGTCGTTCGCCACTTTGCGCGGATCGTCTGCGCCGAGATCGGATGGGGGCGGACGCAGGATCTGCACGGTCGAGAAGTGGCCGAGGCGGGCGGCGAGCGTCTCGGCGAAACCGTCGCCGACGAGCTGTGCGTTCGGATCGCCGGAGGTGTCTTTGAAACGGAGCACCGCCAGATATTTCTTCGCAGCGGCCGGTGCGGAAGCTGCCGGCGCTGCCGGTGCAGGATCGGAACGCTCGCGTGAGTAAATGAAGATGCCGGCCAGGAACACTGCCAGCGCGATCGCCCCGATGATCATGCCGGCGGGCTTGCGCGGTTCCGGAATCGGCTGGTGGAAGCCGCTCTCCTCCGCGGCCACGCGGTCGCGCAGCAGGCGCAGCTCGCGGGCGAGGTCGCGGGTCGAGGAGTAGCGGGCGTCGGGCGATTTCGCGAGGAGGCGCGAGATGATGTCGGCCAGTTGCACCGGCACGCGCACGTTCGAGCGCGTCACCGGCTCCGGGTCGTGGTGCAGGATCGCGGAGAGCGTGTCGATGGCGTTCTCCCCGTCGAACGCGGCGCGCCCGGTCACGAGCTCGTGGAGGATGGCCCCGAAGGCGAAGAGGTCGGAGCGGAAGTCGAGGCGCTTCCCCGTGGCCTGCTCCGGCGACATGTAGCCGACCGTGCCGAGGATCGTGCCGGGCAGGGTTCCCGGCATGTCGAGCTGCAGCGTGTGCTCCCCCTCGGGAGTCGGGCCGACCACTTTGGCCAGGCCGAAGTCGAGGATCTTCACGTAGCCGTCGCGCGTGACCATGATGTTCTCGGGCTTGAGATCGCGATGGACGATCCCGCGCTCGTGCGCGGCGGCGAGCCCGTCCGCGATCTGCACGCCGATGTCGAGCACCTGCCGCACGGGCAGCGGCCCCTCGACGATGAGCGTGCGCAGGTCGCGGCCGTCGATGTACTCCATCACGATGAACGGCGCGCCGGCGTCGGCGCCGACTTCGTGAATGGTGACGATGTTGGGATGGTTGAGCGCCGAGGCGGAGCGCGCCTCCTGCGTGAAGCGGTTCAGCGTGTCCGTTTCGGAGGCCAGCCGCGGCGGGAGCAGCTTGATCGCGACCTTGCGCCCGAGCTTCGGATCGCGGGCGACGAAGACCTCGCCCATCCCGCCAGCGCCGATCGGCCGGAGTACCTCGTAATGCCCCAGAGTCTCGCGAATGCTTCCCATTGGACCGAGTGGGTCGGATTCTACCGGTATAATCGCCAGGCTTCCCCCGAGAGTTTTTTCGATGCGCTGGGCCCGCTGCATCGCATTCATCGCCTCGATGGCCGCCGGAGGCTTCGCGCTGTCCGCTGACGAGCGTCATGTCTCCCTGGTTCCGTGGAAGGTGATCGAGCCGGGAGAGAGCGTGGAGGCGCCTCTGGTGCTGTACTGGATTCCGGCGTCGCGCGACGACTTGCGCCGCTCGCCGCTCCTGACCTCGGACGAGCTGACCCTCTACTCGTCGCGCTGTGTGGCCATGCGTGTCGTGCGCGTGGATGACGGCGCACGGCTGGCCAAGCTGCAGGTCGACGGCGAGCTGCCGGTGGCCGTGCTCGCCGACGGCACGGCACGCGTCATCGCCACGGTGGCCGGGGAGCGCGGGGTGTTGTCCGTGGTCCAGGTGGAGGAGCTGGTGCGCGAGGAGCTGGAGACGCGTATGGCCAACGCCGACACGCTGCTGGACGAGGCGCGGCGCCGGCTGGACGAAGGGGACCCCGAGACGGCGCAGGAGCTGTATCGCGAGGTCTGGGACGCGCGGTGCCTCTGTCCCCGGCAGGGGAAGGTGGCGCAGAGGGCGTTGCGGAGGCTGGCCAAGAGGTGATGTGGAGTGCGGCGACGCCAGTCGCCGCTATGGATGCGGAGGCGCAAGCCTCCGCCCACGGGGGCGCGGGAGCTTGCGCTCCCGCGATTGAAAGCGGCAGCTGGCGCTGCCGCACTCCATAGTTACGCGGCTTGCAGGATCCGCACGGCGCGCTTCCAGTGGCGGCGCGAGCGGCGGACGTGCCTGGTGGACATCTTCTGCGTCTTGCGCCAGGAGATGCCCTGGGCGCGCTGTTCGATGGCGCGGCGCCAGAGGGCGATGGCGCGCTCGAGGTGACCGGTGGCGACGCGCAGGCGGCGGCGGGCCTCATCGGCGAGCGAGCCCTGCGCCGTCTCGACCTTCTCCTCCACGACGCGCAGGGCCGCGCGCATGCGGGCCTGTTCGATCTGCGGCTCCGGGGTGGTCAGCAGGTTGGTGGCCAGGCCGAGGCGCTTCGCGCCGGCGATGAACCACTTGGCCGGATCCCACTGATACCAGCGGAGGCCGTTGCGGTAGTCGGCGGGGAAGCGGTGATGGAACGAGTGATAGCCCTCGCCGAGGGTGACCAGCGCGACCATCCAGTTGTCGCGGGCCGAGGCCTCGGCGTTGAACTCCGGCTTGCCGAAGTAGTGGGCCAGCGAGTTCACGAAGAACGTGGTGTGGTGGATGACCACGAGGCGGGTGAAGCCGCCCCACAGCAGTCCGCCGATCGGGTCGCCGAAGGCCGCGCCGATGAGCGTCGGGATGCCGAAGCCGCCCACGATCAGGAGGACCTTGTTCCAGCGGTGCTGCCACATCACGATCGGATTCGCCTTGAGATCCGGCGAGTTCGCGTACGTCCCATCCATCTGTTCATTCTTGTAGAAGATCCAGAAGATGTGGGCCCACCAGAAGCCGCGCTGAATGTTGTACGGGTCCCAGTCCTTGTCCGCGTGCTTGTGGTGCACGCGGTGCTGGGACGACCACTCGAGGATCGAGTTCTCGGCCGCCATCGCGCCGAAGAACGCGAAGAACGACTGCAAGATCGGGTGCGCCTCGTAGCTCTTGTGCGAGAAGAAGCGGTGGTATCCGGCACAGATGGACAGGCCCACGGCGAGATACATCCCGGCCATGAGCAGCGGCATCCACAGACTGAATCCGCGATACCAGGTGTAAGCGGCCGTCCCGGCGATGCCGATGACGGGGGTGAGGGTGAGAAAGGCAATATTCACCCAGTCTTTCTTCAACTGCTGAGCTTCGATGAGAACACCTCCAAGTGGTCTGACCGCCTTAACAACGGCGCAGATCCTTGCACTATTCGCGCCGTAAGTCTTGTCACAACATTGGAATATCGACACCGCGCTCGCGGGCGACGTCGATCGCCTCGTCGTAGCCGGCGTCGGCGTGACGCATGACCCCGGTGCCCGGATCGGTGGTCAGGACGCGGCGCAGCCGCTCCGCCGCGGCCTCGGTTCCGTCCGCCACCACGACCATGCCGGCGTGCAGCGAATAGCCGATGCCGACGCCGCCGCCGTGGTGTACCGAGACCCACGTCGCGCCCGCCGCGGTGTTGAGGAGCGCGTTGAGGATGGGCCAGTCGGCGATGGCGTCGGAGCCGTCCTTCATGGCCTCGGTCTCGCGATTCGGCGAGGCCACGCTCCCCGCATCGAGATGGTCGCGTCCGATGACGATCGGCGCGCTGACCTTCTTCTCCGCGACGAGGCGGTTGAAGAGCAGGCCGGCCTTGTCGCGCTCGCCGTAGCCGAGCCAGCAGATGCGCGCCGGCAGTCCCTGGAACTCGACGCGCTTCTGCGCCATGCGCACCCAGCGGTGCAGTGCGGCGTCGTTCGGGAAGAGCTCGAGGATGGCCTCGTCCGTGACGAAGAGGTCGTTCGGATCGCCCGAGAGCGCGGCCCAGCGGAACGGTCCGCGCCCTTCGCAGAAGAGCGGACGGATGAAGAGAGGAACGAAGCCTTCGACCTCGAAGGCGTTCGGTACGCCGTGCTCGACGGCCTGGCCGCGGAGGTTGTTGCCGTAGTCGAAGGTGATGGCGCCGCGGTTCTGCAGCTCGATCATGGCGCGCATGTGGCGGGCCATCGTCTCGTACGATAAATCGATGTACTTTTTCGGATCGCTTTCCCGTAAAGATAAAGCCTCATCGAAGCTCATCCCCGTGGGGACGTAGCCGGTCAGCTCGTCGTGCGCGGAGGTCTGGTCGGTGAGGACGTCGGGCACGATGCCGCGGGCGATGAGCGCTTCCAGCAGCTCGACCGCGTTGGCCACGACGCCGATGGAGACGGCCTGGCCGGCGTCGCGCGCTTCCAGCGCCCGCGCGATCGCGGCGTCGAGCGACGGCGCCTCTTCGTCGAGATAACGCTTCTCGATCCTGCGCTGGATGCGCGTGCGGTCGACTTCCGCGACCAGCGCCGTGGCCTCGTTCATCGTGGCCGCCAGCGGCTGCGCGCCGCCCATCCCGCCGAGGCCGGCGGTGACGACGAGCTTCCCGCGGAGCGAGTCGCCGAAGTGCTTCTTCGCCACGGCGGCGAAGCACTCGTAGGTTCCCTGGAGGATGCCCTGCGTGCCGATGTAGATCCAGGAGCCCGCGGTCATCTGGCCGTACATGGTCAGGCCGAGGGCGTCGAGGCGGCGGAATTCGTCCCAGGTGCCCCAGTGCGGGACGAGATTGGAGTTGGCGATGAGCACGCGCGGCGCGTTCTCGTGGGTGCGGAAGACGCCCACCGGCTTGCCCGACTGGACGAGCAGCGTCTCGTCGTTCTTCAGGCGCTTCAGCGTGGCCACGATGGCGTCGTAGCACTCCCAGTTGCGGGCGGCCTTGCCGATGCCGCCATACACGATGAGCTGCTCCGGCCGCTCCGCGACCTCGGGGTCGAGGTTGTTCATGAGCATGCGCAGGGCGGCTTCGGTCTGCCAGGACTGGCACTGCAACGTGGTGCCACGCGGCGCGCGGATGACTCGGGGCTCGTGGATTGCGGTGGTCATGAGAGGATTCTATGCCGATGCCTCGCCCGGATCTCAAAGCGCGCGCCGCCGAAGTCAACCAGCGCCTGAAGCAGGCCTACCCCGACGCGAAGATCGAGCTCGACTTCAACAACGCCTTCGAGCTGCTCATCGCCACGATCCTGGCCGCGCAGTCGACGGACGCGCGGGTGAACATCGTCACCAAGTCGCTGTTCCGCAAGTATCCCGACGCCCACGCATTCGCCAATGCGGACCTGGTGGAGATGGAGACGGCGGTCAAGCAGACGGGCTTCTTCCGCAACAAGGCCAGGGCGGTGATCAACTGCTCGAAGGCGCTGGTGGAACGGCACGGCGGCGAAGTGCCTCGGACCATGGAGGAGCTGGTCGAGCTGCCCGGCGTCGGCCGGAAGACCGCGAACGTGATCCTCGGCAACGCCCACAAGATCGAGGCGGGGTTCATCGTCGACACGCACGTGACCCGCCTCTCCGGCCGCCTCGGCTTCACGAAGCACGCGGATCCGGTGGACATCGAGCAGGACCTGATGAAGATCGTGCCGCGCGCGGAGTGGACGGCGTTCGCGAACCGCCTGATCCTGCACGGACGGCGGATCTGCATTGCCCGCAAGCCGGATTGTCCGAACTGCGTGGTGAGTGACATCTGCCCGTCGGCTATGGTCGATCCACAGTCCCCGGCGAAGTCCAGGGGCCGCACCGCGCGATCCGCCAAAGCGCCTTCGCCGACCCCTTCCCGAAGCCGTACCGTGCAATCGCCTCGCGACCGTAAGCCGAGCACGAAGGCTTGAAGCGGCAGACCACGCGCCCGCGCAGGCGGGGGGAGATGTGGGCGCGGTATTCGTCGATGAGGAAGAGCGCGCCGCGCGCGGCGTAGCCGCGGCCGTGGGGCGCGGCGAAGTCGTGGATGGCGATGACGAGCACGAGGAGCGCGGCAAGGATGCCGAACTTGCGGACGCGGGGTCTCATGGCGTGAAGGCTCAGAGGTACACAGGCTCACAGGCTCACAGGAAGTCTCTATGAGCCGATGAACCTGTGAGCCTATGAGCCTCGTTCCTCCTTCGCCTCATTCCATAACGCATCCATCTCCTCGAGGCTGAGCGACTCGAAGTTCTCCGCGTGCGACTCCATCCACTGGAACCGGGTCATGAACTTCCGGTTCGTCGACTGCAGCGCCTCTTCCGGGTTCACGTTCACCTTGCGGGCGATGTTGGCAATCGTAAACAGCAGGTCGCCGATCTCCTCGTGCACGTGTGCGGTGTCGCCCGAGGCCACGGCCTCGCGCAGCTCGGCCATCTCTTCGTCGAGCTTGTCGAACACGTCTTCCGTGCGGCGCCAGTCGAATCCGACGCGGGCGGCCTTCTCGGTCAAACGGGAGGCCTTCAAAAGAGCGGGGAGCGACTGCGGCACGCCGGCCAGCAGCGACTTGTTCTCCGCCTTCCGCTCCGCCTGCTTGAGCTTCTCCCAGTTCGTCAGCACCTGTTCCGCGTCCTTGGCTTCCACGTCGCCGAACACGTGCGGGTGGCGGCGGACGAGCTTGTCGTGGATCGCGGTGATGGAGTCGTAGACGTCGAACGTCCCTTCCTCGCGCGTGATCTCGGTGACGAAGACGGCCTCGAGCAGCATGTCGCCCACTTCTTCCAGCAGGGCGGCGCGGTCGTCGCGGTCGATGGCGTCGACCACCTCGTACGCTTCCTCGATGACGTACGGCTTGAGGTCGGGCAGGGTCTGCTTGCGGTCCCAGGGACAGCCGTCGGGGCCGCGGAGACGCGTCATCAGTTTCACGAGATCATCGAACGAGCGTTTCATCGGCCGGCATTGTAGGAGTTCCACGCGCCCGCAGTTGTTCGGCGAGAATGTTCAGGGCGTCGACGACTCCGGCCGCGCCGGCGTCTCTCTCGAAATCGATGGCGAGCTTCCGCATGGAGGCGGCATTTTCGGCGGTCGGGTCGAGCCTCGATTCGTGCGTGACCCATTCGAGGAAGCGGACCTTGCCCTGAGGCGTCCGGAACATGTGGAGCCGTGCCGCGAGCTCACCGGCATCATTGAAACGCTGCTCGTGCCTGACCTTGCGTGACCACAACAGATGGTCGCGAATTCTCCCCGCGAATATCTGCCAGAACGCGGCGAGCAGCAGGAGTGCAAAGAGGCCACAGAAGACGGGACCGGCAGTGTCGGTGATGGAGCTCAGGCTCGAGCCTGCAACGATGACGACGAGGAGAACGCCCCCCGTCGCCAGAGTGGTGCCTCCGACGCTCAACAGTCCGATTTGCCCGGCACGGGGCAAGACGTTGTCGTCGCGAAATGTGATCAGGATCGGGAAGAAGCTCAGCAGGGGCCACCATCCGGTGGCAGTAAAGTGCCCCGTCGTCGCGGCTCCGATCGCGCCCACGCCCCATAGGCCCATGGCCAGAGCCGATCCCGGCACGAGCGTGGGGAGCATGACCAGAGACATGAAGCGCATCAAAAAGATCATCGCCACGAAGCCGCCCCACGCCGTCGTAGTTCCATTGCGCGTCGCTGTTCCATTGCGCGCGGAGAGCCATGCGGGCAGGTAGGGCAAAGCGGCGTTGAGCGCGAGGAGCGTCGCCAATTCCCTCGCGGTCGGCGAGCTCGCATCCAGTGCGAGCGCACTCGCAAAGATCAATACGTGCAGGATCACGTCGACCGGTGCCACGATCAGCAGCAGCCGCGCGGGCTGGACGAACTGTTCATGCTGCGGCAGCCGGTGCAGGTGCGCGAGCGTGGCGTGGCGCTCACGGCGCAGGCGCCCCGCGGCGAACGCGTCCAGCAATTCGTCGCGGATCGCTCGCGCGATATCCGGCGGCACGCTCCCGAGGAGCGCCACCTGCCGGTAAGCCACCTCGGCAAGCCAGACACTCGGACCGGTGAACGCCTTGCGGATCGCCTGCATCAGGATCGGCTCGGGCGCGATGCCCGCCACTTCCAGCGCCCACTTCCGATCGGCGAGCGTGCCGGTCTCCGTCGCAAGGTGCACGATTCGCCCGGCCAGCTCGCGCAGGCGCTCGGGCGCGGCGTTCGCGCGTCCCTGATAAGCCGACTGCAGCAACGACAGGAGATGGAGCGCCAGCGCGGGCCATGGAAACTCCCGCACGCCTGGCTCCTCCGGCAGGGCTCCTTCGATGGCCGCGACCTCGCGTTCGAGTAGATCGCCGATCGTCACGACGATCTGTTCGAGCCGCTCGCCCGTGCGCGTCTGCAGCAGCACCACGGCCGTCTCGCGCCATCGTGCGTCGGTGAGCAACCGCTCCGGCGGGACAGCGTCGGGCTCTTCGAGCACGACGGACGTCGCAAAGTACTCCTGGAACCGGCGGTGGGCGAAGGTGAACGTGGCGTCGCTGCTCTCCGGCCGCGCGAGCTTGATGAACTCCAGGGCATCGAAGGCAACCATCGGGTCGCCGGCGTAGCCGCGCCGCGTCATTGCCGCCGCGAGCGCTTCTCGCGCCGGACTCAGACCGAGCGCCGGCTGATCGGCCATGCAGAACGCGGCCTGCTCCGCGGCCTCACGGACCAGCACCGAGCCGACGCCGAAGCGTCGCAGGAGCTTCGGCGAAAGCCGAGCCAGCTCCGGCGGCGTCCCTCGGCCTCCACCTCCGCCTCCAGCTCCGCGTACTGGTGCTCGCTCCAGTCGGCGCCGTGGTCGATGCGTCCGATCTCGTTGCGGACGTGCTCGGCGAAGCGCCTGCGCCGCCGCACGCGGCGCTTTTCGCCGGCATCGTAGAAGAGCGGCTTGATCTCCCTGGCGACGCGCGCGATCAGAAACAGCAAGCCCAGAATCGCACCGAGCACCGAAGCCGCCAGCAGGACGTACTGCGGGATGTCAGCGCCGAACGGCTTGAACGCAGCGACGAGTTTTTCGAGATCCATCCTTCTTCGGTGTGATCGGAGAGGCGGACATCCCTACCCACCGCCTGCGAGACGCCAACTCCTGTTAGCATGCATGCAGACGTTCATGGTCAATCAGGTCCTCATCGTTGCCGCGGAGCATGCTGCCCGCACGCCCGCGGAGGTGGCCCGATCCCTGCGCTTCACACCGGTGATCACGGGCTCGGAGCAGGAAGCCGTGGAGCTGCTGGACCAGCACCGTTTTCGCCTGATCGCGGTGAGCGGCGCCTCGGCCTGGCGGCGCCTGCGCGACGCGGCGGAGAGCAAGCAGCCGATGGCGCGCGTGCTGGAGCTGCCCGACCTGACGCATGATGACGCGGCCATCCGCAATCTCATGGTCCGCTACCTCGAGCCGCACCCGGCCGATCGCGCCCGCTTCACGGCCGAGGAGCGCTATCGCTTCCTCTCCGGCATCCTGGAATCGTTCACCGGCACGCTCGACCTGCGCGAAGTGCTGCGCCGCATCGTCACGGTGACGCGCGAGGAGCTCGCCGCCGACCGCGCGTGGCTGCTCCATCCCGTCAACGAACAGGCCGAGTTCGCGAAAGTCGCGTTTGCCACGTCGGCGCCCGGCATCGAGGGCAATGTAGGCGACAAAGGGCCGGTGTCGCTCACCAATTCGCAGGGACTGATTCGCGCGGCGATGGAGTCGTCGCTGCCGGTGATCGTCACGGCGGGCGATGCCAATCTCGATCCGGAGCTGGCGGCGCGCTTCGGCATCCACACCGCCATCGTGCAGGTGCTTCGCCCGCGGGAAGGCGAGCCGTGGGCGTTCGGCCTGCACTCGAGCACCGAACGGTGGTGGACCGAGGAAGAGATCGGGCTCTTCGGCGAGATCGGCCGCTACGCCACGCTCGCGCTGAACAACACGCTGCTGCACAACAGCGCCGTGCGCGAGATGGCCAAGGTCAAGGCCATCCTCGATCAGATCCCCGAGGCCGCGGCGATCTACGACGCGAACGGGCGGCTGGAGCGGATGAACGCGGCCGCGCATCGCGAGCCGACGGTGCTCTTCGCCCCCGAGGCGGAAGCGCGCGTGCGTGCGAACCGCCATCGCTACATCGACGGCAGCCCGCTCAGCCCCGACGACCTGCCGTCGATGCGTGCGCTGCGCGGCGACGCCGTCAAGTCCGATTATCTCGTGCACGACCCGCGGGGCGGCGACGACCGGGTGGTGAACCTCAAGGCTGCCCCGATCCGCGACGATGCGGGACGCATCATCGGCTCGGTGGTCCTCTCCCGCGACGTCACGGACGAGCGCCAGAACGCGGAGCGCGAGTCGTGGCGCCGGCGCCGCGCCGAGACGCTGGCCAACCTCGGCCTGGAGATGGTGGCCATGGCGCCGAGCTTCGACAACCTCGACGATCCGGCCATGCGCGTGGCGCAGGCGGTCGCCGGCTCGGTGCGCATCTACCTCTATCACTCCATGAACGGCACGCTCGATCTGGTCGGCTACGGTACCGTCGAGCCGGAGCTGATGCGGTACCGCGACTACTTCGCGCGCAATCCCTATCGTCCGGGCGAAGGGCTGCCGGGCACGGTCTTCCACATCGGCCGGTCGCTGCTGTTCTACGAGGTGCGCGGCGACGCGCTGCTCGATTTCGCGCGCGACCAGCAGGAGCGCGAGGTGAAGGCGGCGCTGCACGAGCAGAGCCTCATCGCCTATCCGATCGAGTCGTACGGCGAGCGGATCGGCGCGATCGTCATCTCGCAGTCCGACCCGCGCCGCAACTTCGACGCCGAGGACCTCGAGTTCGCGCAGTCGGTGGCCGAGCGCATCGGCGCGGCCAGCCACATCCACAGCCTCACCCGCATGGCCCAGGACGGCCACCGCGCCGCGGAAGAGCTGGCCCGCCGCGAAGTCGACGCGCGCGTCCGCTTCGAGGCCGTGCTCGAGACCGCGCCCATCGGCATCGCCGTCATCTCCGCCGACGAGCTGCGCTTCGAGCTGGCCAACGCCCGCTTCCTCGACTTCGCCGAGGAGTTCGGCCGGGTGCCGTTCGACACGAAAGTGATCATCGGCCTGGCCGCGTCGGAAGTGCTGCCGGGGACGGAGCAGAGCCTCAAGCAGGTGGCCGACTCCGGCGAGCCGCGCGTCGACACGGAGCTGCAGGTCGGCGAGCGCTATTTCAACCGCATCGTCTCCGCCGCGCGCGGACGCTTCTCCGGCATCACCCAGAGCCTGACCGTGCTGGTGCAGGACGTCACCGACCAGGTGCGTGCGCGCCGGGAGATCGAGAACCTCGCCGCGATGATGGCCGAGCGCTCGGCGCGCCTCGACTCGATCCTCGGCTCGATGACGGACGGCCTGTGGGTCTACGACGCGAACGGCAACGTCGTCGACGTGAACCAGGCCGCCCTGAACATGTTCGGCCTGGCCTCGCGCGCCGAAGCCATCGAGAACGGCTCGTTCGCGCGGCTGCACCTGCGCGACTCGGAAGGGCGCGCCATCGCCTTCGGCGACATGCCGTATGCCCGCGCCCTGGCGGGGCAGACCGTGCCCGACTATCTCGCCATGGGCAAGCACCTCATCACGGGGCGCGACCTCGATCTCTCCATCGCCGCCGCGCCGATCGAGAGCGGCGGCATCGTCGGCGCAGTCCTGGTCATCCGCGACATCACCGCCCTGCAGGAGCTCGACCGCAAGAAGGACGAGTTCCTCTCCGTGGCCTCGCACGAGCTGCGCACGCCGCTGACGACGATCAAGGGCTACACGCAGCTCCTCGCGCAGACGGTCGACGACCTGCGCCCCGAGGAGCGGGCCACGTACATCAACGCCGTGCTGGGGGAGATCGAGCGGATGATGGGACTCATCTCCGAGCTGCTCGACGTCTCCCGCATCGAGACCAACCGCCTGCAGATCCACCCGCAGCCCATCCGCTGGCTGGAATTCATCCAGGGACGCGTGGCCGCGTTCCAGGTGCAGCACCCCAACCGCGCGCTGCGCGTCGCGCTGTCGACCGACGAGACCATCGTCACCGCCGATCCGGACCGCATGCGCCAGGTGGTCGACAATCTGCTGTCGAACGCCTTGAAGTACTCCGCCGACGGCACCGACATCGATCTCTCCGTGGAGGTGCGCGGCACGGAGATGCACACGTCGGTCAGCGATCACGGCATCGGCATCCCGAAGGACGAGATCCCGCAGCTCTTCGAGCGCTTCCACCGCGCCCGCAACGTCTCCAGCCGCTACTACGGCGGCCTGGGGCTGGGGCTGTACATCGCCCGCGCCATCGTCGAGGCGCACAACGGCAGCATCGCCGTGCAGAGCGTCGAGGGGCAGGGCTCGACGTTCACCATGACGCTGCCGGTCGGCTGACTTCACGCCGACTTCACATGCGCTGCCATCGCCCTCCTCATGCGGCCGGGAGAATGCGCGTCATGAAACTGAAGTTTTTTTTGATTGCCCTCCTGGTGGCGGCGCCGCTGGCCGCGCAGGAAGCTCCACCCGAAGCCCCGCAGGATCCGCCGCCGCCCGACGAGACGATCGTCGAGATGAAGAACGTCCTCGACGCGCTGAGCAAGCTGAAGATCACCGGCTATCTGCAGGCGCAGTACGTCAACGACGAGCGCTCGACGGACGATCTCGGGCGGAACCTCGACCAGTTCTCCGTCCGCCGCGCGCGCGTGAAGTTCACCTACCAGGCCACGCCGACCGCGAGGTTCGTCCTGCAGCCCGACATCACCAGCTCCGGGGTCACGCTCAAGGACGGCTACGTGGAGCTCACCGAGCCGTGGACCACGTGGAAGCACACGCTCACCGCCGGTCAGTTCAACTGGCCGTTCGGCTACGAGATCATGTACTCGTCGAGCATGCGCGAAGTGGCGGAGCGCTCGCGCGTCGTGCGCACGCTTTTCCCCGGCGAGCGCGACCGCGGCGTGATGCTCTCCGGCCTCGGCCTCGGCGAGAAGCTCAGTTACCGCGTGGCCATCGTCAACGGCACCGGCACGAACCAGACCTCCGATCTCAATCAGCAGAAGGACTTCGTCGGCCGCGTCGGCTACAGCTTCGGCGCGTTCGACATCGGCGCCTCCGCGTACAGCGGCAGCGATCTCGTGGCCACGACGCGTGACGCCACGGGCGAGGAGTTCGACAAGGAGCGTTACGGCGTCGACTTCCAGTGGGCCACGCCGCTCCCCGGCTTCCTCGTGCGCGGTGAGTACATCACCGGATCGCAGGCGCCGTCGTCGGGCACGTCGCGCACGGCGCCGCACGACGTCGGCGGCTGGTACCTGTACGCGATCCAGAACGTCGGCACGCGGCACCAGTTCGCCGTGCGCATCGACGAGTACGACGCCGACACCGACGTCGACAACAACGCCGTCCGCACCATCAACCCCGCGTACATCTTCCACTGGGACGCGCACAGCAAGGTGATGGCCTCGTACGAATTGATCGAGACCGAAGCCAACGACCCTGACGACAACGTCTTCACGCTCCGCTACCAGTACTCATTCTGATGTGGAGTGCGGCAACGCCAGTTGCCGCTTTCCATCGCGGCAGCGCCAGCTGCCGCTGGCGCAATCCAAAGCGGCAACTGGCGTTGCCGCACTCCAAAAAGGAGACGACCATGAAGAAACTCATCCTCACTCTGGCGCTAGCTCTGCCCGTTTTCGCCGCGAAACCGCTCTCGATCAAAGGCTCCGACACGATGGTGATCATGA
>Ga0196976_1000153_pt1 | contig 46350 bp, 77 predicted proteins | sample S3v_513CmetaG_FD_148644 | JGI IMG/M metagenome (GOLD analysis project Ga0196976, IMG submission 148644) | Soil microbial communities from Anza Borrego desert, Southern California, United States - S3+v_5-13C | ecosystem: Environmental > Terrestrial > Soil > Desert | place: USA: California... | reverse complement strand
TTTTGCATGGGTCAGGCCTCCCCGCTCATTTCGCAGGCGCAGGCATTGCAGGTGATCGACAATCCCGACTTGCCCCAAACATGCGTGCTGCAGTCGGGGCATGTGTACTTGGCGCGCTTGCCGCTTTTGCCCAACGACACCGTCGGCATTGAGCACCAGACGATGCCGGCCGCTCCGGCTTCGAGGAACTCGGTGCAGGCCTTATCGAATGGGCCGCCATCGACGATGAAGTGGGAGACGCGCTGCCCAGTGCGCTTGCCGCCCGGCGCGGCCGTGCTCGACGGCGTGAGACCGAGCGTGTCCATCTTCGCCGCCCATTCCTTGTTGTGGTAGCTCGTGCGGCTGGGCTTCCCGAAATGCTGCTGCCAGAGATGCGCCATCTCGTGGACCAGCGTGGAGAGAATGTCCTTCTCGCTGCGACCGACAAAGCAATCGGGGTTCATCGCAATTTCGTCGGTCGCCCGCTTGCTCTCCCTGTGCCGGAAACGGTCCGGGGAGAAATAGCCGCGATACGATTTGCCCCGCTGCAGCGTGATCAGACAGTCAGGGAGCGACGAGGCGAACAGCTTGTCGTTGAAGAAATGGAAGGCGCGCTTCAGGGGCGCATAGCTCTCGTCGGTCGGAGCGAGAACCCGGTCGGCTGTAGTGTGCATTACAGGTCGTGTCTGCTCGACGGTCTGAAGCATGGCGATCCTCGTTTGGTGCTCGGGGGAGACAGCGCCGCACATCGGCCCTCATCGCTCTCTCCCCCGCCCCCACTCCGGGTTGCCCCGGTTGCGGTTCAGTAATCGCCGTCGCTCAGCACGTGAGCAGCGGCCACGGTCGTGTCGATTTCGGTAAGCGTGAACGGCTCCGTTTGCTGGAGACCGTGCTTCTTGAGCGCTTCGGTAAGCAGGGTGCGCGCGTCCGCCTCGGCCTCAGCAACGACCACAGATGCACCGCCTACGGGCCAGTGGGTCTCGTGATCGGTTGAGACAAAGACTTTCATGTGCGCCTCTGCTTCGAATTGCGTGCCCGGCGGGGCTTAGACGGGAGGAAGGGTTCGCCATCCCCGCCGGGATCACCTGTTTTGAGCGCCGCGCCGTCATTAGTGGGAAGCGTCTCAATCCCCGGTGATGCGTGTAGGTCTAACCTACGCGATAACGCAGGTCAACAGAAATGTGTAGGTTATACCTACGCGATGTGAGGAACGGAATCGTCCGTTTACGTTGCTGGTGCGAAAACAGAGGTTTAGCTTGCGCGCTTGACTGGGAGAGGGCCGGCGGACATGTCGTCGTTCACGAGGTGGAGGGATGAGGTCATCAACACGGCGGCTCAGCTAGACGCTTGTGAAGGCATGACTGACGAACAGGTGCTGCGTTCGCTCCATCGCGAGGTGGTGCATTTAAGGGCGGAGAACAGAAGCCTGCACGAGAGGACAAGAAATTTGACTGTTCTGGGCGTGGTGCTCACGGCGGGTCTCATCGGCCTGGCGTGGCGCTTATACGGCTGACGACCGAACTCGGGAGGGGGAAATGCAAGACTACCCGGGGCCGATTGGGGTGTTGGTCGGTGTTGTCGTTTTTGCGGCCAGTTGGATCTACTGCATCGCAGAATATGGATACCTTTTTGGCGTCGGGCTGGGCTGGCTCCCGTCCATCATCGTGGCGGTAATTGCAACGTTCCTGTGGCCATTTATCATTCTGGGGCTGATTGCCCTTTTTGTGTTCGCGAGGTAGCCCGTGCGCCGCTTCATCAGCATTCTGATAGCGACCGCGTTGTTTGCAGCGGGAGGCTATATTCTCGCCCAGCAGATCGCCCACGGCGCTTTCCACGGAGCTGCGCTCATCCTCGGCGGTTTCCTCGCCGCGATCGGGGCAGGTTGGCTCTGGGTTGAAATCAGGGGGATGTAGTACGTCAGTCATTCGCCTGACGTAGAAAGACTGTCCGCTTACGCATAACCTTAACAAGGGCTTGGCAGTACACGAGGGCTATGCAACTGCCCGAGGGTTCGAGCCGCCGGAGGACGCCTTCGTATTCCGCTTCAAGGCGAGCGGCAGGAGCGTATTAGGCTCCACGTCGAGTAGGCGACACATGCGCGTCAGGGTCATCAGATCAGGGGTGTATTCGCCCCGTTCCCAGGCGCGGTAGCGGTGGTCAGGCACGCTCAGCGCCTCGGCAAAAGCCTTGGCGTGCTTGAATCCAGCGGCCTCACGCGCCGCTCGTAGCGCTGATCCGAAGCTTTTCATGACCTGTTCATTGAACGTCGGCTTTGCCATGCCGGCAAGTTCGTCTTACCGACAGTTTTCCGCACGTCTGTTTTCCAAAACATCACCATGAGATTGACTATAGCCCTTTCCGAGCGTAGGTTCAACCTACGGCAGACAGGTTGTTGGGGATGGCCGTAAGCCGCCGCCCACGCCTGAGTTCCACCCCGGTACCGCGTCGCACCTGACCCTTTTTCTCGCGAGGCTACGCGATGCTGAAACCCGTGCTCCCCCGCGACATCATCGCGGGATCCTTGCGGAACTCGCGCGGAATGCCCTGGACCCCGGGGCATTGCTTCGGCCTTGCGATCAACGAGACCCTGCCGGACGTGTGTCGTCTCCAATGCCACGCACCCGGCAGCGCGGCGGGGGGAGTTCTCATCCCTGCCCCTCCCGCCGCCCCTCATCAGGAGAACGAGCGATGACCTTCTACGTGAGCACGACCGGAGACGATGCCAACGACGGGAGCGAGGGCGCGCCGTTCCGTTCCATCCAGCACGCGCTCACCATTGCGAGCGCCACCGGTCAGGAAACGACGATCGAAGTAGCAGAGGGGACGTACAATGTCTGAAGACCTTCGCGTGATGGCCATGCAATTCGCGCTCGATGCACGCGCGAACGCAGAAGAGGACGTTGTGGCTCTGGCGGAGCGCATCCATGCGTTTCTCGTTGGCTGTTCGCAGGCCCGCCCTGACAACCTCCCGCCGCCGTTGCCCTCGCAGCTCGGTCCCGAAAGCCTGTCGAGCGCCCCTCCCGGCTTGCGTCCCGAAGGCTTCGCACGAGGCGACCAGACGCCGCCGCCTGTCATTCATGACGCCGCCGGAAAGCCGCTGCGCATCGGAGAGAACTGCACGATCACCATGACCGGCAACCCGAACGTTACGACCGCGTGCACGTTCGGCGAAATCGTCGAGCGTGACTCCGACAACATCCCGACCCGCATTGTCACCCGCACGGATTACCAGCCGTACGCGGCCAAGCAGTTCACGGAGTAAACGACCCCGCCCTCGTGTCCTTTGTTGCGTCCCCCGCGTCTCCCCCAACTCCCCGCAACGGAGGATTCCGATATGCATTCCGCCCTCAGTGAAGCTGCCGTCCGAAAGGCGGCCCTCTACGTTGGTTTGGCCGCCCTGCTCGTCGGCATGGGCATGGCCTTCGAGTACGGCCGCGCCATGAGCACGCTGCACGCCATCATTCTCGGCCTGCTCGCGATCGCCGTCTCGATCGCGTTCATCGGCGCCGAGATCTACCGCTCCAGCGGCCGCTCCACCGCCGCCATCATTGCAACCATTGCCGGCGTTTGTTTCTCGGTTGGCGAGTACGGCACGCACTTCGGCTACACCGTCGGCACGCGGGTTTCCGACACCCAGCAGACCGGCGTGCAGAACACCCGATACGCTGAAGCGCAGAAGAGCCGCGACCGCGAGGTGGCGAATCTCGACCTGTGGAAAGAGCAACTCGCAACGCTGATGGAGCAGAACGCGTGGGCAACTACCGTCAAGGCTGACGGCCTGCGAGCTCAGATCGAAGCCGCAACGATGGCGATTGATCAGGAGAAGGCGCGCGGCGGCTGCGGCCCCAAGTGCCTCGCCCTCATGATGGAGAAGGGCGCGCTCGAAGAAAAGGTCGCCACCGTCGAGCAGGCCGCCGACCTCACGGCGCGCATCGAGGCAACGCAGCGCGTTATCGACAAGAAGGTCGAGGTGGCGGACACGACGGAGTATCACTCGTCAAAGATCGTCAACCAGACGGCAGGCTTTGCTCAGATCGCCACATGGTCTGACGAGCCCTCGCAGTCGGCGCTCTCGTGGACGCAGTTGGTGCTCGGCGCGATCATCGCCGCCATCACGACGTACCTGGCTCCGTTCTGCCTCTCGATCGCCTACAGCGGCATCCGGAGTTCGTCCCGGCAGAGCGACGCAGAGCCTCTGAAGCCCGCCGAGGACTTCCGCACGGCTCTCCAGAAGGCCCCGGACGGCGCCATGCACCTTCACGTCAACGGTGCACCGGCCAAGGAGGTCAGCCTGAAGGAGTTCTGGGAGGTCCTGGCTCGTCTCGGCGACGGCGGCAAGTCGCTGCGCGAGTTCGCGGCCCAGCCCCGGCTCGCGGCGGCGGCGTAGGCAAAAAATGGCGGGCCCTTCGTTGTGGAAGGGCCCGCTGCAGCTCACCGGGGGAAGAGCTGAATGAACTCGTTACACCCAACCAATCCACAGCCATGCGAATGAGGTTGACAGTGCAGAATCTAAATGCAGCGCGTGACGAAATCAAGGCTGGGGTGCACGCATGAGCATCCGCCTGATGTCGATTGTTTGGGATATTCCCTGGCCGTCGCAAAGCACGTTGCTGATAGCACTCAAGCTGGCCGATTACGCCAACGACGAGGGCGGCTCGATCCACCCGGCGCGCGACACGCTCGCCAAGCACGCGCAGGCCTCGCTCGCCACGGTGAAGCGCATCCTGGCTGGCTTCCGCGAGGTCGGGCTGCTGACGGTGATCGAGGAAGGCGGCAAGGGCCCCCGCTCCACGACGCAGTACGAATTCAACCTGCGGATGCTGATGCGTCTGCACGATGGCTACGACGAGATCCAGCGCGACGAAGAGGCTGCAGATCGGTTCGTGATCGTCCAAAAATCAGCTGTGGATGATTGTGGAAAAGAAGGGGCTCAGAGTGAGCCCCTTAGCGACGGAAGCGGCTCACCGGACGAATTAAGGGGCTCACCCGGAAAAATAAGAGGCTCAATTGGTGAGCCACGAAACACCACTTTAGAACCACCATCTAGAACCACCAACGCGCGTGCGCGCGAAGATTCAAAATCTGGTTTGAAAAGTGAAGTGCGGGAGGCAGTCCCGACCTTCGAAATCCATTCGAACGACTGCCAGTGGGACCATTGGATGGTCCATCTCCGAAAGCTTGGCCGTGACGACCTCGAGCAGCGCGCGATCGCCGCTGGCGAGATCATGACCATTGGCAGTCGCTGGCCGAAAGACGACAGCCCGCTGCCGCACATCAAGCAACTTCCGAAATTGACGGAACGATCCGAGCGCATGACCGGCGAAGCAACCAGCGGGGGCTGACGATGTGGAATGACGATCGCGTTGAACTTCTGAAAAAGCACTGGTCGGACGGGCTGAGCTGCAGCTTGATCGCGGCGCGCTTGGGCGGCGTGACCCGCAACGCTGTGATCGGCAAGCTGCATCGCATGGGGCTCGGCGGCCATCGGGTCGCGCAGCGGATGATCCGGCGCAAGCGGGACGTGAAGGCAGCCCGCCAGAAGGAACGCAAGCCGAAATATTTCCACGTGCGCTCCGACAAGAAGCCTTTCGCGCCGACGTTTTCTGGCGAACCTCTCCCGCCCGAGCCCGAGCGCCCCGCCAAACTCTTCAAGCTGATCGACCTTGAAGACAACCAGTGCCGCTATCCATACGGGGATCCGAAGAGCGCCGACTTCGGCTTTTGCGGCTGCAAGAAACTTCCGGGTTCTCCGTACTGCCCAGGCCACCACGGCAAGGCGTTCAACGGGGTTCCGGTGCGGTTAGGCAGTCCTAAAGGGCATCCCGGTCGGAAAGACCGAGGCGTCACGGGGAGTTTCGAACAGCGCGTTCCACAAGCCAGGAATTTCCGCGAACTGGAGTTGCTGTGATGACCGGCCACCGCATCAAGCTCAAGGGCTTTCGCATCAAAGACGGCAAGCCCGAACGGATCGCCGGCTACGGCCTCGATGCCAGCGCCAAGATCAGACAGAAAAAGTCTCGCAAGACCAGGGTCACGCGGAGGGCGCCGGGATGACCTGCTACGTCCTGCTCCACTATTTGGAAGTCGTCGGCGTCTACTCCAGCCGAGACCTAGCCGAGCGCGGGAAGACGGACAGTCACGTCGCGTCCCTGGTTCCCGAAGGCTGGTTCATCCAAGAGTGGCCGCTCGATAAATTCCTAAGTGCAACTCTATCAACCGAAGGGGTCCCAGGATGACAGAGGGCTGGATACTCATGGTCCTGCTGGCCTCCGGCGACATGCAGGTCATCGAAACGCCGACGGAGCTCGCCTGCGATCTCGAGCGCCAGGCCATCGCCGACGTCATCGCAAGAGACGAGTCCTGTCCGGTCGCAATCGCAGCCCAGTGCGTGCAGGCGTTGGTGGAGAGGGACAGATGAGAACGATGCCCTACCACGAGCACGAAATCCGCCGCGCGCTCAAATATGCCGACGCCCTCGGTCACGAAAAAATCCGCATCTCCACACTGTCCGCGCGTACCATTCTGAGGATGATCGAAAATGACAAGCTGGTACGCCCTTCGGACCGCCCCGCAGAGAGAATTTGCGGTGGAGGAGATACTGAAACGCCGCGGGATGCGCGCCTTCACTCCCACCGAGGTCAAATGGAAGCGCGTGGGCCGGCAGCGGAAGGTCCCGCACAACTACCCGATGCTGCCCCGGTACGTGTTCGCGTCGGGGGCTGACCCCTGGGACGTGATCCGCGCCTATCGGGAACGCGGGCTGGTGCAGGGCGTGGTCGGATTCGACGGCCGACCCGCCATGATCTCGGAAGACGCCATCCAGCGCCTCGCGCGCATGTCGGGCGGCTCGGTTCCAACGCGCTCCAGCCGGGTTCACAAAGCGTTCGTGGCAGGCGATAAGGTGGAGATCATGCGTGGCCCGCTGCAACACTGGATCGTGCCCATCGACAGCATCAACGGGTGCGCGGCCCGGATCATCATCCCAATGCTCGGGACGGAGCGGCCTGTCGAAATTCCGCTGGAAGACCTGGAAGCGGCGTGACACTGCCTTGGTACTGAGACGGAATGAAAAAACCCCGGAGGGATAACCTCCGGGGTTTAGGTTTTGAGCGCCTAACGCCGCCTTAGGCGGCCTTGAGCCGTCGCCAGCACGTTGTCCGAGCCACTTCAGGGTAGGCCGCGAGCGCCTCGTCCAAACGGGGCTTGCGAGAATGCTCCCGTTCAAACGCCTTTGCCCACGGGATGATGTTCGATCCCTTCGGGTCAGGAACGATCGCCTTCGTAGGCGGGAGGGGATCGTTTCCGACGACGCGCTTCAACTCTTTGATCTCGTCGTCGGTGATGGTGCCCGGAGCCGTTTCCGTGATCGAACGCGGCCACGAATGCGTGGTGAACGCCACCAGTGACCAGATCACGAAGTCGAGCCCGATGGCGAACGCCAGCACGGACACCTTCCGCACCGTCGCCGCCGTGACCCCGAGCCCGGACAGAGCCCAGGCCCAAAGGTCGGAGCCGAGGTCCCCAGGCGGCGGAGCCTGAAACGCCTCGAGCTGCTTGCCGAGCTTCTCGAGAGAGGCCTGCCGCTGGTTCAGGATGAACGTCGCTGACCGGCAGTCCTTGCCGCGGCCGCCGGCGCAGGCCTTGGGCTGCCACGCGTTCGACTCGTCAACGAGCTTTTTCGTGGCATCGTAGTCGGCCTGGATCCGCGCTTTGTCCTCGAGGACCTTGCCCGCGGCCGCCGCGCTGGTTTCCTTGATCTCGCCCGTGCGCCCGGTGGTAGCGGGAAGCGAATAGGCGAGGAAGGCGACGAACGAGACGCCCAGGGCCAGAGCAATCCAGCCATGCCCGGAGCGCCGCGCCGCCTCGATGAACACCGGCAGGACAGCTAGCGTCATCATGGCGGCAATCATCGAGGCCCGCGTGTAGAGCGAGCCGCCCTCCGTGTGCTCCAGTCCGCCTACAACTTGCAGGCCGAGCAGAGCGCACGCGATGACAAGGGCAGAGAGAGGTGCTACATATTTCATGTCGAAAATCCTTTTCTTCGCAGAAGTGGGTTGAGACATCGAGGGCGGGCCGTGTCAGCGGTTTCCGCCCTCAACTTCATGTAAAGTATCACGCCGTATATACGCGGTCAATACAAAAGATTTGACACCGGCAATTACGCCGTATATGCATGGCGCATGAGCAACAGTGCGCCCATCAAGTACGATAAAAACCTCGTCATCCGCGTCGACCAGCGGTTTCTCGACGCCGTGGACAGGCTCAGGGAGCGCGAGGACCCGCCATTGAGCCGTGCAGATGCAATTCGCAGACTGGTGTTTGATGCGGATCGGAAGGGAAAGCGGAAATGAGCGCATACAAATCAGTTGAAATACTTCCGCCGCCCAAAGATGGAACGTGGTTCCTCTTGCGTGGCCGGAACGGCGCGGGCCGTTACATGATTCCGGGCGATGTTATACTTGCCAAACCCATGGCGGGGGTGTAGCCATGCCCAATAAGCTAGCGCACTGCCCGGCGCAGCGGGAATGGCCTAAACGCGGGCTCGTGAGCCTGTGGGACATGCTGGAATACAACGCAGGAAGCTTCTACGAGTACGCTCAGCTCTTGGAGAAGGCCAGAAACCTAGCCCAATCGTTCAAAGGCGAAAAAAAGATATTCGGAGCTGAACTGCGACTCACGCTCAGCGGGAATTTGGGCGAGCTGCGAGCTTACTGTGAGCAACTGAAAGCAAAGAGCGCCGTACGGCATTTGGATCGCTTTATCGACCTTTGCCGGAACGACTTCGAGGCTGGGGACTTCCCATACCGCTTTGACGAACTGACAGAACGGATCAGAGAGGATCTTCAAGACCGCTCCATCCTGATCCTGTCAGAGGACGACGGAGCATACTACAACAACGCCGTCCCGCTATTCGGGGATGAGGTAGTGAAGGCGTTCCCAAGAGCCGTAGCTGACCTTGAAGAGGCAGGGAAGTGCCTAGGGCTCGAGCGCTATACCGCCAGTGCATTTCACCTGATGAGAGCTCTTGAGGTGCCATTACAGATTTTGGGTAAGCGGTTTCTGCCTAACGACCCAAGGCCAAACTGGGACCCTGTGTTGAAAGCGATCGACAGCGAGTTAAAGAAAGAACACAAGGACCGCACCATCAAGGGTGAAGTCGATTTTTATGCGGGGGTATCCGCTCACATGCATGCTGTAAAGCTTGCGTGGCGGAACAGGTTCGCTCACATAGACGCGATAGTCCCCCCCGATAAGGCCCGCGATATTTTCAACGCGACCCGCGGCCTGATGCGACACCTCGCGGAGCATTTGGCCGAGGAGCCCGGACTTTCTTAAATGCCTCCTCCAGAGGAGCGCCGGTCTCGTCAACCTCGTGCTTCTTCGCCGTCTCTACGAACCGCTTGAACTGGTCCTTGGGCTTCTCAGGTGGGGCTTTGCGCTTGGGCATTAGGAGTTTGCTTTTCCTTGTCGATCCAAATTCGCAAATAGGGATTTTACGACAAACACGGCGAGCCCGACGATTTGGGCGAGATTTTGCACCAGCAACGCCGGTAAAAGCCACTTGTATTCAGTGTAATCCCAGGACTTAACGCCAACTTTGTAAATCACAAGAGTCTGAAAGATAATCATAGCCGTCATTAGCCCCATCAGGAACCAAGACCAATAGCGTTTGTGCTTATAGTGGTCTTGGAGCCCCGTGAGATGAGTATATTCGGCTTCTGCGGTTACAGATTTGGCCGAGAAGTCATCTTCATATTCTTTCTCTCCGCCTTGTTGGGTTACCTCAACGGTTTCGACGGAAAGCTTCGCCTCAGTTAATGTGGGGCGCCGCTTGTTTCCGGCCGCTTTCTTGGGCTTTGGTTGGTCAGCCTGACCATTATCGTCAGGCATATTTCAAACGATGCTCCATCATTTCACGCGACACTAGAAACAGTTGAGCCAACTTCGAAACGGGGTAGCGCCTAACAGGCGTCAAAAGCCGTTCTGGGACAAGTATATGGGCGGCGAAGCTATTCGCCTCCTTCTCCATATAATTGTCCTTGTCAGGCTTTTCGAAGCGAGGCAGGACAGGATAGGATTCCGGGTGGGCGAGGAAGTACTCCCTATGCAAAACCCAGTGGCCTAGCTCATGAGCGATTGTGAAACGCTGCCGAGCCATACCATCTCCGGCGTTGACATACAGTTTGTGAGCCTCGAAATCGCAAAACCCTGCAACGACATCATCTAAGTGCCGAAATCGCGCGAACACGACATCCACGCCGTTGCTTTCTGCGATTTCTTTGACGGGTATTGGCGGAGAAGAATACGACGCGGCGAGTTCATTAGCGCGAGAACGCGCTAATGCCCACCTTGGACGTTCGAGGATGGCGCCGAAATCGACCATCTGGCTCTCTGATATTTCGACTCAGAGTTGACAATAGCCGAATCGGTCACGCGGCGTCAATGTTCCTGTAGTGTTCTTAGGGGTTACGGCGGGTCCTCCATAGAAGGAATGCCCGCCGGAGTTCGCGGGATAATTCAATCTCACTTGGCTCGCGAACCAGTCGTTCGGTAGGTCAGTCGCTTGCCGACGACGCCAGCCACCGCTTTAGACGCGCGCTGCTCGTCGTTCACGCCGAGTTTGACGCGGTTGTTGTAGCGGAAGTCGAACTCCGCGAGATAGCGGTGTAGGTGCTTCTCCGAGCAGTGCTGATAGACGCCCTTCATCCCGCGCTTGAAAATCGAGAAGTAGCCTTCGACGGTGTTGGTGTGGATGGTGCCGCGTACCCACTCCTCCTGTGAGTGGTTGACCTTTTCGTGCTTGTGGCCGCGCTTTTTCAAGAACCGATAGTAGGCTGCGTCGTCAGTGACAATCAGCGCTTCCTTGGCGATGTTCTCCTGCACGATGGGCAGCAGAGTCCCGCTGCTGGCGGTCTCGACGTGGAAGCTACGGGCGTCGCCGCCACGCTCCACAAGGGTCAAGATCACCCGGTGCATGCCGCGACGAACGACCTTGACGCCCCTCGCCTGCAGATCGCGCGCTGCATCGGTCAGATGGAGGTAGGTCTCATCGACTTCCACCGCCCCACCGTTGCCGCCCATTGGAGGCGACAGAGAGCCAGCACGCATTGCCTCACGGATACGGTGCGACATGAACCACGCAGTCTTGAGGGTCACGCCTAGAGTGCGGTGAAGCTGGTTCGAGCTGATACCCTTCTTCGAACCAGCGACCAGATAGAACGCCTGGAGCCATAGATGCAGGGCGACGTGGCTCTTCTCGAAAATGGTGTTCACGGTCACGCGAAACTGCTTCCGGCAGGCGTAGCACTTGTAGAGGCCGAACCGGGTTGCCTTGCCCTGCATCTTTGAGACGCGCGCCTTCTCTGCGCAGTGGGGGCAGACGGGGCCTTCCGGCCATACGCGGGCCTCAACCCAGGCGTAAGCGGCTTCCTCATCTTGCAGGTGTTTTTGGCTCAGAAGCGACATGGCGGAATCTCCTATGGATTCCAATATACTGCTTCGCCATGGGTTTGGCAAGTATAATATCGCCTGATTCCGGTCGTCGCCTCGTGGCGCGGCGGCGTTGGTAACGCTGAAGCAGTGTTGGCGTGGCGCGATAGCGCCAACCTCAAAGACGTGACGCACTTGCACGACGATGAAAATGCTGATTGGGCGCCCCTGCCTGAGTGATTTCCCGAAGGACTGGCCTGAAAGGTGGAAGAGATGACCCGGCACCACCGCAAGCACTATTCGGACGGCTGCGTTGAACTCGCTGAGAAGTACAAGGCTGATGCGCTGCGGTCGTGTGCGGGTTTGAAAGGCGAGGCGCTCGCCAAGGCCAAGGCGGACATCGACAAGGAATCTGCGCTCATCGCTGCCGGTCTCAAGCGGGTGAAATTGAAGGATGGCGAGGTAGTTGCGTCACGCTCGCGCTGAAACCCGCGCGCATCAGGCAACAGCCCCTTGACTGGCCGCGTTCAAATCATCTACCCGTCGAATCGGGTGGACCCTAGTGCGCCTCGAGTATGAGCGAGACGATACCCAACGCAGGGTAAGGCAATCCTGAAATTGCCGAGGCCCGTGACGGCGGCACTGCGCCCAAAGCACCACGACACGACGCCCTCGCAACGCTGTACAAGCGCGAGGGCGTTTCCGTTGGTCAGGTACGCCAACTCCAACGGTACGGACACCCTAGCCCAAGCGATATGAATCGGAGCTGAACGCCATGGACCCCGCCCAGCTACAGATTCTCCAGCAGCTTCTCGCGCTCCGCCAGGGCGCTCCGGGCCAGCCCGGAATGCAGGGAACGCAAGGTGGTCCGGTGCAGGAAAGCCCGACGATGGCAGGGGAACGGCTGCTTCAGCCGTTTTTGTCGGGTCTCGTTGGCGGCCCCATAGGGGCATACTACGGCTTCAGTAACGCCGTCGAGCCCAACATCCGCGACGTGTGGGCCGACAAACTCCGCATGAAGATGCAAGGGCGCTGACCGGTGCTGGACTGGGGATGCGGCAAGGGCGGCCTCAAGCGCGCACTCAAGGTCAACCTGATCGGCATCCCCTGCCGGGAGTGGAACTGCGAGGACTCGGCCTGGAACGCGTTCGACCCCGGCCGGACCCGCATCGTTCACGTCAAAAGCGCGCTCCGCCGCGCCCTGTTCGACCGCACCGCTGAAGACATGGCCCGCCCCGGTGTCGCAAGGCTCGTGGAGATGTGGAGAGGCCTAGAAGCCGAGACGATGGCAGCAGCATGAAATGGCATCTGTTCGAAGTGACGAGGGCAAACGGCAGGATCCTAGCCGCCGTTGATGCCAAAACGCGGGAAGACGCATTGAAGCGTCTGCAAGCAGACGACCCTCTTTGGTCTGACCCCAGTGTTGTCCTCGTAGGCATTTGCGAACCAAAGCACGATGGCCTGCTGTTCTGGTGGCGCCCTAAGGACTAGCCGACGTTTCACGTGGAACATGCAACTCATCCCAATTATTAATTGGGCGAAAATCGGAAAATGGGCAGAAAAACCGGAAATCCCCGCGGCAGGCCGAAAGGCGCCAAGAGCCAGTACACGAAGGAACGGGAGAAGAAGGTCGAGGAGACCGCGAAAGTCCTCAATGACCTGCTCCCCGACGCCTTCGACGGCGATGCGCACGCCTTCCTCATGGCGATCTACAAGGACCGGACGCTGCCCGTGAAAGACCGGCTCGCTGCCGCCACGGCCGCCATTGGCTACGAGAAGCCCAAGCTAGGCTCCGTCGACGTCAAGGCTGAAGTCGACGCGACGGTTGCCGTCAGCCGTATCGAGCTTGTCGCCCCGCTCTCCGAGAGTGATGACCACGCAGCGCATTGAGCTGCCCCCCAAGCTGATCCCGGTGTTCACGGGAGAGGCCATGTACCGAGGGGCGTATGGCGGTCGTGGTTCGGCCAAGACGCGGACCTTCGCCAAGATGGCGGCTGTGTTCGGCTTACGGTTCGCCAGGGCCAATCTGCCCGGCGTGATCGTGTGTGGCCGTGAGTTCATGAACTCGCTGGACGAAAGCTCTTTCGCCGAGGTCAAGGCTGCGATCGCGTCCGAGCCGTGGCTGGCGGCAGCTTACGAGGTCGGCGAGAAGTTCATCCGCACCAAATGCAAGCGGATCGAGTTCGCGTTCATCGGTCTCCGCCATAACCTGGACAGCATCAAGTCCAAGGCGCGGATCCGGCTGCTGTGGGTGGATGAGGCTGAGCCGGTATCCGAAAAGGCCTGGGCCAAGGCCATACCGACGGTGCGCGAGGACGGCTCGGAAATCTGGGTGACGTGGAACCCGGAGCGCAAGAAGTCGGCAACCCACAAGCGGTTCCGCGACGACCCGCCCGAGGGCGCCAAAATCGTGTCGCTCAACTGGCGCGACAACCCGTGGTTTCCCGCCACGCTCGACAAGACGCGCCGCGAGGACCGGATCAAGCGCCCCGAGCAGTATGACCACGTGTGGGAGGGCGATTTCGTCTCGGTCGTGGAGGGCGCCTACTTCGCATCGGCGCTGAAGTCGGCCAAGGAACAAGGGCGCATTGGCCCGGTCGCGTTCGATCCGCTCATGCGGGTGCGTGTGTTCTGCGACCTCGGCGGCACGGGGGCGAAGGCAGACGCCTTCTCGATGTGGCCGGCGCAGTTCATCGGCGCCCAGATACGGACCCGGGACTATTACGAGGCCGTGGGGCAACCGCTCGCCTCGCATATCGAATGGCTGCACCTCAAGGGCTACAGCCCGGCGCGCGCCGACATCTACCTGCCCCACGACGGGGCAACGAACGATCGCATCTACGACGTCTCATTCGAAAGCGCGTTCCGCGCCGCCGGCTACAACGTGACCGTGATCCCCAATCAGGGGAAGGGCGCGGCCCGGATGCGCATTGAGGCGGCCCGGCGCGTGTTCCCAGCGGTCTGGTTTGACGAGACGTCGACGGAAGCCGGCCGCGATGCGCTCGGCTGGTACCACGAGAAGAAGTCCGAGGACGATCGCGACATCGGGCTTGGCCCCGAACACGACTGGTCATCGCACGGCGCTGACGCCTACGGGCTGATGTGCGTCGGCTACGAGGACCCGAGCCGCGCCAGCAAGACCGCCAACCTCAAACGTAAGACCGCGAGGATTGCTTAGTGCCCAAGGCCAGCAAAATGGATGAGGAGGACCTGATCCGCATTCTCCGCCAGGAGGACGCGGACGCGGCGTCGTATCACGACTCCGAGCTGGCCAAGGTCCAGGAGAACGGGCTCAACTGGTATTTCGGTCGCCCCTACGGCAACGAGAAGGAGGGCCGGTCCAAGGTCGTATCGCGCGACATCGCCGATGACGTCAACTCGATCATGCCCGACCTCATGCGCTGCTTCGCGAGCCCGGTCGATCTGGTCAGCATCGAAGCCAGCAAGCCCGAGGACGATCAGCCCTACCAGATGGGCGCTGGTCCCGACGGCAAGCCGATCCTGAGCAAGAAAAGCAAGGTCGACATCCAGGCCGCCTACCTGTCGCACGTGTTCTTCAAGGACAACCGCGGCAAGGAAAACATTTTTGACTTCGCCTTTGATGGCCTCGTTCAGCGCGTCGGCATCATGCAGGTCTCCTGGGAAGACCCGGAGCCGAAGCCGCCCCAGACGATCGAGGGCGTGAGCGCCGAGCAGCTTCTCCGCTACACCGACGACCCGGAATACGAAATCCTCTCGCAGGACGAGGAAAACGGCGTCTTCACGCTCGAGGTGCGCCGCACGCCCAAGATGGGCCGGGTTCATATCGAGGCCGTGCCGCCCGAGGAGTTCGCCCTCACCAAGACGGCGCGCAACATCTGCGATGCCAAGTACCACCGCCGCAAGCGCCCGGCGTACCTCGCGGAACTGAAGCGGTCCTACCCTGAAAAGGAAGAGGACCTTGACGGGTTGAGCGCCGCGGCCAACTGGGCGGACTCGATCTGGGACGACGGCCGCAAGCAGGCCCGCTATCCCGACGACAACATCGACCCGGAGCCGAACAACCAGGACAAGGGCCGCCGCCAGGTCATTCTCCACGAGGAATACGTCCGTGTGGACTTCGACGGCGACGGGATTGTCGAGCTGCGCTACGTCAAGCGCGTCGGCACGGTTGTGCTCGAAAACTATGCGGTCGAGGCCTCGGACTATGTGCTGTGGAGCCCGAACCGGGTTTCGCACCGGGCTATTGGCCTCTCGATTGCGGACATGCTGGACGACATCCAGCGCATTCGCACGGAAATCACGCGGTCCTATCTCGACAGCCTCGCGTCGACCCTATCGCCCAGGACCTACGTCAACACGCAGGCCATGGACCAGAACGGCATCGATGCCGTGGCCGATAACGAGCTGTCCGGCGTCATCCCGGTCAAGGGCGACCCCAACGCTGCGGTGCTCGAGGTCACGGCGCCCGACATCTCGGGGCCGGCGCTCAACGCGCTCGAATACTTCGACCAGCGCAAGCAGGAAGCCTCGGGCAACACCAAGCACAAGCAGGGTATGGACCCGGCGTCGCTCAACAAGACGGCGACGGGGATCGAGCTGCTGCAGGCGGCCGGGCGCTCCCGTATCGAGCTGATCGCCACCTGGCTCGGGGCCGGCCTCGAGGACGTGTTCAAGCGTGCGGCGCAGTTGCTTGCGGCGCATCAGGACAAGCCGCGCCAGGTCAAGCTATTCGGGCAGTGGTGCGAGGTCGATCCGCGCACGTGGTCGGATGAAGTCTCGGTTTCGGTCAACGTCGGCGAGGCCGGCGTATCGAAGCACCAGCGCCTCGGCAACCTGTCGCTGATCGCGGCCAAGCAGGAGCAAGTCCTACTTCAGGCCGGCGCGTCAAACCCGCTGGTGACGCTGCAGCACTACCGCAACACGCTGGCCAACATGGCCACGACCATGGGTTTCCTCGATCCGAGCCTGTTCTTCGGCGAGGTGCCGGAGGACTTCGCACCCGAGCCGCAGCCCGACCCGAAGCTGGTCGAGGCGCAGATGAAGAACAAGCTGGAGACGGAGAAGGCGCAGGTCGCCGCCCAGCTCCAGCAGCAGAAGCAGGCGTTCGACCAGCAGGCGCAGGCTCAGAAACTCGCCTCCGAGCGCGAGCTGGCCGCGTTCAAGGTCCAGTCCGAGCAGCAGCTCGCGGAAATCCGCGTCGCCATGGAAGAGCGCATCGCCGTCATGCGCATGAACATGGAGGCCCGCCTCGAGCAGATGCGCATGGACATGGAAGGCGAGCAGGCCGAGCGCGACAGCCAACGGCAGGCCGCCGTGGGTGCGATCGCGGCGAGGGAAAACGCCAAGGCCAAGGCCAACGGTTCTAAGCCCGCGATGAAGAAGAGCCGGCCCGGTGGGAGCCTCGCGAAATGAAGCCGTCACGCCCGAAGGAAGAGCGCGAACAGGATCAGATCAACCGCGGGCTCGCCGCCGAGCGGCTGATCTCCGACGACGTTGTTACCGCGTGGTTCGCCGATGAAGAGCGGCGTCTTATCGCGGAGATGCTGACGGCCGATCTCAGCGACGACGGCACGCGGCGCGACTGCGCGATGCAGATCAGGGTCGTCCGCAACCTCAAATCCTACCTGCAAACCGAGGCCACGTTCGGCCGCAAGCAAATGGAAAAGGCCAAAGCCAATGGATAAGATCGACGTCTCGGACATCTCGGCGATCGATGTGCAGTTCCAGCCCATCATCGCGGGCGCTGCCGCGCTCGCCACCAACAAGTTCTTTCAGGTCTGCTTCAAGCCTGAAGACGAGGGTGCCGGCGGCGACGAGCCCGCGTTCGATTTCGCAGAGCCCCCGTCAGCGCTGACGATGGACAGCGGCGCGGCCCTGCTCGCCAATTCCATGCGCGCCGAGCGCGAGCGTGAGCCCAGCGGCAAGTTCAAGGCGGCCGAAAAGCCCGCCGTCTCCGACGACCCGGAAAACAAGGTCGTGGACCTGAAGACCGGCAAACCGCCGGCCGAGGCCAAGGTCGAGGATGATCCGGCCAAGGCCGCTGCCGATGACGACGAGGACCTCGAGTTCGAGTTCCCGCCCGAGGCCGAGGGCAAGGACCCGACGCGGCGCAAGCTGTCCGAGCTCGTGGAGGGCTACGAGAAGGCCGCCAAGCTCGAAACCGAGCTCGAAACGCTGCGCTCCGAATCCGCGCACGTCCCGGCCGAATATAAGACGGCCGTGCTTGAGACGGTCCAGGCCCGCGGGCAGTACCTCAAGGGCCTTGAGTTCGTCTCCAAGCTGTTCAACCCGCAGCCGCCGAGCACGGCGATGCTGGACGAAAGCCATCCCAGTTACGACCCCGCCGCCTACCGCATGGCCTATCAGCAGTTCGAGCAGACCAAGGCGGCGATCGCGGACATCGCCAAGCAGCATGAGACGCTGACGAAAGAGCAGACCGAGCAGAACGCCGCTCTGATGAAGGCGCATCTCGCAGGCGAGCGCGAGGCGCTTTACAAGGCCTGGCCCGAGGCCAAGAGCCCGGAGACGGTGAAGAAGGTGACCGAAGTCCTGCGCAAGGATTACGGCTTCACTCCCGAGGAAATCGCAGCGACGACGGACCACCGGATGTTTCTTGTGATCCGCGATGCGCTGGAGTTTCGCGCGTCGAAAGCGAAACAGGCCGAGGCGGTCAAGGTCGTTCGCCAGAAGCCGAAGCTTGTGAAGGGTGCAGCGCGTATCACGACCGACTCGAAGGCGGCAGGACGATCCCAGGCGATGGCCAAGCTGAGCCAGACCGGGAGCATCCACGATGCCGTCAAGGCCGTCAAAGGCCTGATCTAGCACCCCTCAGACAAGGACAATTATCATGACCGTTGCATCCAACACGGTGCAGACCTTCGCTATGGTCGGCATCCGAGAAGACCTGTCGGACACGATCACCATGATCGATCCGACGGAGGTTCCGTTCTATTCGGGGATCTCGAAGAAGAGCGCCAAGAACCGCACGCCCGAGTGGCAGACCGACAGCCTCGCGGCTCCCGATCCCGCCAACATGAACATCGAAGGCGATACCGCCGCCAACGACGCCGGCACCCAGCCCGTGCGCCTCAAGAACGTCGTGCAGCTCTTCGACAAGGTGGTCGAGGTGTCCAGCACGGCGCAGGCGGTCGAAGCCGCCGGCCGCGAGGACGAGCTCGCCTATCAGGTCCTGAAGCGCGGCAAGGAAATCAAGCGCGACTTCGAGGCCCGGGCCACCGGCAACTATGCCTCCGTTCTCGGAGCGGCGGGGACCGCCGGTCAGATGGGCGGCGCCGAGGCCTACATCAAGACCAACGTCTCCCGCGGCGCCACCGGCTCGTCGGGCGGCTATAACACAGGCACGGGCCTGATCGTGGCGGCGACCGACGGCACGCTCCGCCAGGCCACGGAAGCGCTGCTCAAGGACGTGATCCAACAGGCCTGGATGCGCGGCGGCAACCCGTCGACCATCATGGTCAACGGCGCCATGAAGCAGAAGTTCTCGGGCTTCACCGGCATCGCGACCCAGTACCGCGACAACCCAGGCACCAAGGCCGCCGTGATCATCGCGGCGGCCGACATCTACAAGTCCGACTTCGGACTGCACTCGATCGTGCCGAACCGGTTCATGTGCCACGGCACCGGCCGCGACAACACCTGGACCAACAAGGCCCGTACCGACATCGAGGACGCGAACCGCACGGCGCTCGTGCTCGACATGAGTTCGTGGTCGGCCCGATTCCTGCAGCCGCTGAAGACCTCTCCGCTTGCCAAACTCGGCCATTCCGACCGCAAGATGCTTGCAGCCGAACTCACGCTCGAGTGCGCCGACGAGCAGAAGAACGGCGTGCTGGCCGACATCGACACCGACGCCGTGGATCAGACCTAACCCATGGGTCAGCGTCGTCTCTTCGAGTATGACCCGTCCCGGGGCCTTCGTATCGATTACGAGGGCTTCGGTGACGGGACGTTCGCGCTCCACTACCAGCAGGACGTCGAGCCGCTGCTCGATCACAACAAGGCCTGCCAGGGCGAAAGCGTCGACCGGAAAAGCGAGTTCCGGCACTATGCTTCCGTGCCGGTAACCATTCAATATCAATGGATTAAGGAATACGGCGTCGATCCATTGAGGCCTGAGCACCAAGACCTGCTCACGCGTCTGCTGAATTCGAACGAGTATCGGTATCTGAAGACGCAGGAGGTCATCATATGACGCGCAAGAACAAGGTCGTTCGCGACCCGGTCGACCAGACGCCGATCGAGACCGACGAACCCGGCTTCAAGCCGCCGCAGCCCGAGAAGAAGGTCAGGCCCGCGAAGCGCCGCGTCGAGATCACGGCCGCCGGCGCCGCAGCGATGTGCTGGTCCGAGCACGGGATGCACGACGAGGAAGGCGCGATCATCGACACCAGCTATGCCGACATCTTTGTGCAGCGTGGCTGGGCGCGGGAGATCGACTGATGGGCCTCGGGACGCTCGCTGAGTTGCGCACGGCCGTTCTTGGCCCTCGGGCTGGGGACGCCACGGCGGTCGCCTGGTTTGCGGATGAAATCCTGCCGCTCGCCGAGCAGCGCATATTCTACGGCGACGGCACCGTGCAACCGCTGCGCGTGCTGGACATGGAAACCAGCGACGACCTCGCGTTTACCGACGGCGAAGCAGAGCTTCCGGAGGACTTTCTCGACAAGCGGGCGATCTACTGGACCGGCACCGGCGGGCGCTCTGTATCGCTCGGCTATGAGCCGCCGAGCGTCTTCTATCCTGAGGAATACAATCGCCGCAGTGGGCCGTGGCCGGTCGCGTACACGATCGAGGGCAACGCGGTCAAGATCGCGCCGGGGCTCACGGGCGACGCCAAAATCCTGTACTACGCCCGACCCGATGCCATGGAAGAGGACGGGGACACGAACGTCATTCTCGCCAAATGGCCGGGCGTCTATCTGTTCTCCTGCCAGATGAGCCTGTTCATCAAGCTGCGCGACGACGGGGAAATTCAGAAGTCCCGGCAGTTCTACGCCGACGCCGTCGACGCGGCGAACCGCTACACCGTGGGGGCCCGTTCGTTTGGCGGCCCGCTGCGCAAACGTGTCGGGTTCGGCGTCTGATGCGCACCAAGACCGTCGTCCCGTTCGGCGAGTTCGCGCCGGACCAGTCCATTCTGGGCGGGCAGAGCCAATTGATCAAAGGCGTGCTGCCGTCGTCAGGCCGCTATGCCCCGTTGCCCGACCTCTCGCAGATCAGGCCCGGCGCGCTTCTGAACGATGACTGCATCGGCGGCAAGGGCTTCTACGACAGCGCCGGGTTCCCGGTGGTGTTCCTCGGCGATGAAGGGCGGCTCTATCGGCTGGTCGGCAAGATCCCTACGGACGTCTCCAAGCCCGGCGGTTATGCAGCCTCCGGCGACTGGGCGTGGACTCTCGAGCAGTTCGGCAACAACGTGATCGCGATCGCGCGCGGCGTGGCGCCCCAGCGGTTCATTATGGAATCGTCGGAGGTGTTTGACGACCTCGAGAACGCGCCCTTCGGCGATACCGTGTTTCGCGTGCGCAACCACCTGTTCATCTGCTCCGGAAACATCGTCAACTGCTCGGGCTTCAACAACATCACGCAGTGGGACCCGGATCCGGAGACGCAGGCGTTCCAGGCCGAGATCAACCAGGCCAACGGCCTGATTGTGGCCGGCTGGGGCGGCGAGCAGGGGGTGATCTTTCAGGAACGCGGCATCGTGCGCTTGGCCTACACCGGCGCCGCGGCGCCATTCTTCATTGACGAGGTTGAGGGCGGGCGCGGCGTCTGCGGTCCGAACGCCTGGAGCCCGTGGGGTAAGGTGGCGTTCTGCACCGCCGAGGACGGCTTTTATACTTTCGACGGCCTCGCGGCGACGCCGATCGGACAAGGAACCGTCGATAAATACTTCTCGGGCCGGCTCAACTACGGCTACCGGCACAAGGTCTGGGCTGCGATCGACGCGGCGCGCAAGTGCTGGATGGTGGCGTTCCCGACCGGGGCCGCGATCATGCCGTCGGAAGTGCTGATCTACTCGTGGGAAGACAATAAGTGGACCCACGACGAATTCGATAGCCAGTTCGGTTTTGAGGTCAACCGCGAGCCGATCGACGGCGACGACGAGGATGGGCTGGTCGAGATGTTCGGCACCGCCGACGCCGACGCCGCAGCCTTTGCCGATATTTCGATCGACAGCCCTCTGTTTCGCGAAACCCGCAAGCAGTGGGCCGTTGTCGACGGTGACCGCCGCGTGTGCCAGTTCGTGGGGCCAAACCGGGCGGCCGAGCTCGCGACCGCAACCTATGAGCAGGCGGCCCGCAAGACGTTCGTGTCCGAGCTGTGGCCGGTTGTTGACGCCGCGCCCGCGCATGTGACGGGCCGGGTCGCAACGCGGATTCGCCGCCTGGATGAGACGGAAACGGTGTCTGCGGCCGCGGCCATGAACGAGGAAGGGTTCTGCCCGATGTATGCCGAGGGGCGCTATGTGCGGGGCCTCGTGACCATCGCCGCCGGCGCGGACTGGACCGAGGCAACGGGCATTCTGACCGACGGGACGGCTTCCGGTGACCGTTAACGGAGGCGGGACGCTCTTCCCCTATCCGCGGGGGAAAGCACCGGAGCAGATTTTCGAAGCGCTGCGGGTGCTGATCGACCGGCTGAACCGGGAGCAGAACACCGATAGCGTCGATCTCGACGCTCTGCGCGATGCCATCAACGCGGAGAAAGCGGAGATCGCCGCCATTCTGGCCCAACTGGCCCTGATCGAAACCGGCGGCGCGCTGACCGCGCAACAGGCCTTCGAATTGTCGCTGGTAACCGAGGTCGACACGCTCCTCGGCACCCTCAGCAACATGGTGCTCGACGGCATCAAGCGCAGCCAGGAGGGGGCGGAAGCGACCATCCGGGCGCTGGTCGAAGGGCAGAAGAACAAGATTTCGATCCGCGTCGAGCAGCAGGCCCGGTTGACGGACCGCGAAGCGTTCGTCTCGCAATTGTCGACGTTCGAAGCCCAGCTTTTGAACGCGCTGGCGTCGATCACGGAAGAGGTCACGGCGCGCGCCGACGGCGATACGGCCTTGGCGGCAGTCGATCAGACCATTTCGACGGCGCTCAACGGCAACATCGCGCAGGTCCAGGTCCTGACGACCAGCGTCGACGGCATCGAGCAGCGCTATTCGGTCACGCTGAACCAGAACGGGCAGGTCACGGGCCTGGTGCAGTTGGACGGTACGGCGGCGGGCACGAATTTCACGGTGGTGGCCGACAAGTTCCAGATTGCCCAGCCCAACCTCACGGGCGGCGCGCCGGTTCCCGTGTTCAGCATTCAAAACGTCGCCGGCGTGACCAAGCTGGCGCTGCGCGGCGACATGATCGCCAACGGCACCATCACGGCGGCGAAAATCGTGGCTTCGACGCTGTCGGCGATCGTGGCCAACCTCGGCACCATCACGGCTGGCAAACTGCAACGCGCGGACGGAACCTTTATCGTAGATCTCGACAACAAGCGGCTCAAGATCTCGTCATGACGGTCACGCTGCTGGTTACCGCCGCGGGCGGCGGCGACGTGTCGATCTACGAGGGCAATCCAGCGGACGAAAGCCCGCACACCTCGCCGCTTACGAACCTGTCTCGGCTCAAGTTTCATTCTGATCTGGCTTATCCCAAGATCATCGCCGAACAGACGGTCAACGTGACGTTCCCGGCCCGCACTGTCGTCAGCGGTGGCATCAATACCGCGCCGGCGCACACGACGACACAGAGCACCACGCTGTTTGCGCATGGGCGGCCGGGGTTTCCATGGGTGCTCGCGTCCGTCACCATCGCCGGCAACAAGGTGCCGTTTTGCGGTTCTGTGCCGGTGCAAATGGCCACGTATTACGGCGATGGCACGACGGAACGGCCGTGGGCCCGGTGGGTATCGGTCGGGGCGGACGCCACGCACGTCACCGCGTTCGAATACACGGTCGTTGATCGGCTTTCGGCGACCGGCTTTTCCGAGTGCCGGCTGCCGGCCATCACGCTACCGATCACGGTTTGGGTCACCGACGAGATTCTGCAGTCATGACAGACCTGATCGACATCGAGGCAACGCGCGTCCGCTTCAACGGCGGTCAGTTCGATTCCAATTTCCGCTACATCCAGACCGCAGCGACAGGCACGGTATCGTCGCTTCTGAAGGGGCCAAGCCTCGCGATCGGCACTGCGATCCCAACGTTTGCCAACGTGTTCGCATGGCGGTTCACGGTTGGCGGCTACAATGTCCGTGGCTACTACGGCGGATCGAGTTTCGCGGTCCCGAGCGCTCCGGCCACGGTTGCGAACACGGCCACCGCGTTCTTTCTCTGATGGCCATCGACATCACGGCGGGGCGTGTTCTGGTGACCAACGCGGCCGGCGCAACCCGGCTCGATACCAACCAGGACCTGTTTCACATCCTGACCACGCTGCCGCAGTTGACGATCAACGTTCCTGTCCTGACCGCAAGCACGGCCACGCGGCGCGACGAAACCAACGTGACGACAATCGGCTCCTGCCACGCCAGCGCCGATCTCGTAATCGGAGCGGTCATGTTCGCGAGCACGAGTTTGACCAACGGCATCGGGTTCTCGCGCTGGACCACGTACATGGGCGGGGATCTGGTGTGGGCGATGACGGCGCCGGTCCTGGGGGCGGGCGGGGGCGTGAGCATCGTGCCGACGACGGCGTGTCTCTACCGATTTTATGCCACGGCCGGGACCGTGTTCATGGCCCAGCGTTTGGTCATGCCCAAAGCCCCGGAGGGCGTCACGTACCAGCTCACCGCCCACACGCTGACCCTCAAGCTCAAGTGTGCGCTTTTCACTTAGGAACCCCTTGAATGACGGCATGGTATCGAACCGGCACGGTCACGGCCACCAATGGCTCGGAGACCGTGACGGGCGCGCTGACGGCGTGGCTCGCGAACGCGAAGGTCGGGGACCTGTGGGTTCCCGACACGGACGGGCGCGGCTATGAGATCACGGCCGTCAGCGGCAACACGTCGATCGAAATTTTCCCGGCCTATGCCGGCACCACTGGTGCGGGGAAAGCCTACGGCATCGCCCGCATCTCGCCGAACTGGAATTCTGTTTCCGAAATCTCGGTCTCGCTCGCCGAGCTGGTCGCGGCCCAGACCAACATCCTTGCCGGCTCCGGTGTCCCGGCCGATTCGCTGGGCAACGACGGCGACGTGTATTTCCGCCAGGACGTGGCCGAGTACTACGTCAAAGGCTCCGGCACCTGGTCGCTGGTCACGTCGCTGATCGGCCCCGAGGGTCCGGCCGGTCCCAGCTTTCAGGGCACCAGCACCACGTCGCTGACGATCGGCACCGGCTCCAAGACATTCACGACCCAGACCAGCCGCGGCTATACGGTCGGTCAGCGGTTGCGCGCCGCGTCGACCGCCAGCGCATCCAACTACATGGAAGGCATCGTCGCGTCGTACAGCTCCACGACGCTGGTTCTGACTGTCGATCGCGTTGGCGGCTCCGGCACGATTGCCTCCTGGACCATCAATATTGCTGGCGACGTGGGTCCGGCCAACAGCCTCGCGATCGGATCGGTCACGACGGGCGCGGCGGGTTCCTCGGCATCGGCGAGCATCACCGGCACGGCGCCCAGCCAAACGCTGAACCTCACTATTCCGCGCGGCAATACGGGCGTCCAGGGCGAAACAGGCCCCCAGGGTGTGCCGGGTGATGCCGCCACCGTCGAAGTGGGCACGGTCGATACCCTCGATCCTGGCGATCCCGCGACGGTGACCAATTCCGGCACGTCATCCGAGGCCGTGTTCGACTTCGGCATCCCCCAGGGCGAGCCCGGCACGCCGATCAACCACACCGGAGACTACAACGCCGGCACGACCTACAATTTCAACGACGCGGTGCGCGAGCTCGGCTCGACGTGGGTCTATATCAACGACACGCCGGCCTCCGGCAATCCGCCGCCGACGCTGCCCACCACATCGAACAGCCATTGGGAATTGCTGGCGCAGGCCGGATCGAACGGCACCGGCGCCGTCGATCTGGTCAATGGACAGTCTGGAACGGTGGTGCTGACCGGCTCCAGCATCGAAACCAATCACAACGCCGTCAACTATCTCCCGGCCGGCACGTCGATTGCGGATCACGTCGCGGCCATCGATACGGTGCTCGGCGACATCTTCACGCCGGGCGCGGCGCCCGATGCGACGATTGCGAGCGCGGCCACGGTCGACATCGGCGCATCCGCCGGGCTCATGGTCGAGATCACGGGCTCCACGACGATCACCTCCTTCGGCACCGTCGCCAATCAGTGGCGTTATGTGAGGTTCGCGGGCGCGCTGACGCTGACGCACAACGGCACGTCTCTGATCCTGCCGGGGGCGATCAACAAGACCACGCAGGCCGGCGATATGGCCGAATTCGTGTCGGACGCATCCGGCAATTGGCGTTGCGTGATGTTCCAGGAGGCTCGCGGCTGGAACTTCCGCATTCGCGAGGTGCTGATCGCCAATCGCAACTACTATGTGCGCACCGACGGCAGCGACACGCTCAACGACGGCCTGACCAACACCAGCGGCGGGGCGTTCCTGACCATCCAGAAGGCGGCCAACGTCGCCGCCGCGCTCGACACCTCGATCTATACCGTGACCATCAACGTCGGGGCAGGGACATTTGCCGAGCAGGTCACGCTGAAGCGCCCGGCAGGCGGTGGGCGCATCCAGATCTCGGGTGCCGGCGCCACAACGATCATCGACCCGCCGGCCGGCGTGAACCACTGCTTCCAGGCCATCACGGGCGGCGAGTTCCAGTTGACCAACATGAAGCTGCAGAAGACTACGGCCACCACCGGTCACGGCATTCTCGTACAGAACAATGCGCTGGTCTATTTCAGCGGAATCGAGTTCGGCGCATTCACGCCGAGCGGCCGGCACATCTTTGCCAACCAGGGCGGCATCGTCGTTTGCCAGGGGGCTTACACGATCACCGGCAACGCCATCATGCACTATTGCGCGCAGAGTGGCGGGCTGATCCAGGTCGTCAACCAGACCGTGACATTGACCGGAACGCCGGCCTTCTCGTCACGGTTCGCTGACGTGTTCCTCAACGGCTCGATCCAGGTCAACGGCGCGACCTTCACCGGCAGCGCCACCGGAACCCGCTATCTGGCGGACATGCTGGGCGCCATCTGGACCAACGGCGGCGGCGCTACGTTCCTGCCCGGCAACGTGAATGGCAGCGTCACCAACGGCGGCATTTACGCATGACCACGCTGGTTCCAATCCAGTCCCACGAGGTCGCGGAGAACTGGCACTTCGCGGAACGCTGGGTGCGCGAGTCTCTGCGCGACGCGGCCATGCTCGAGACGGTCGAGAGCTACAAGGCGCGCTGCATCGACGGCTCGGCGCAACTTTGGCTGATCAAGGACGGGTCCTGCATCGGGGCCGTGCTGACGGAAGTCTACGACACGCCGAAGGGCAAGACGTGCGGTGTCCCTGTTGCTGGGTGCACGGACCTTGAAAGGTGTTTTGAGGTTGCGGTTCGGACAATACGCGCGTGGGCGGCATCGTTCGGGTGTGTACGGATGGAAAGCGTTGCAACCAGGCTTGGATGGTCGCGAGCACTGAAGGCCGCGGGATGGCGGCCGATTGCCGTGATCATCGAGAGGGACATTTGAGATGAGCAAAAGCAAGCAGACGCAGAAAACGTCGGAGACGCGCAATCCCTACGATCCGGCGCGGCCCGCCATCGATCAGTCCCTCGGGGGCATCCAGACGTGGATGAGTGATCCGCGAAGCTCCGAGGCCTACGACGGCACCATGTCGGACATGACCGCTCAAGGCATCGACCGGCTCGGCGGAGCAGGGGGAGCGAACACGTCGCTCGACTATCTGACCAACGTCGTCAACGGCGGTTATCTCAACGCCGAAAATCCGCATCAGGCCGCGCTAGATGCGAGCATTCGCGCGTCCGTCGCGCCGAGCATCAATTCGACCTTCTCGAGTGCCGGCATGGCGGGCTCAACAGCGCATCAGGGGAGCCTGATGAAGGGCCTGACGCAGGGTCTCGCGGCGCCGCGCTACCAGCAATATCAGAACGAACGCGGGTTCCAACAGCAGGCGGCTGGGCTGCTGCCGGGCATCGACGCTCAGATTGCGCAGCAGCAGATCGGGGCCGGGCAGTTGAGCGAGGGCTACGACCGGGCGCAGTGGGAAGATGAGCGCATGGCCAAGCTGCGGCCGTATCTCGAGACGGCGCCGTTGCTGCAGGGCTACGGCAGCATGGGCGGCACGTCGGAGGGCACGTCGACCACGACCAGCAAGCCCAGCACGGCATCGCAACTCGGCGGGGCCGCCATGATGGGCATCGGCATGATGAGCGGCATTCCTGGGATCGGCATGATGGGCGGCCCGACGGCAGCGAACGCGCTCGCGCCGCAAGGCAGCCTGCCGTGGCAACAGGGTTATTCGCCGCTGCAGGGCTGGTGGACTGGAAACTAGGGGGGACAGGACCATGGCTGGAATCTGGGGCGATCTCGAACAGGGCATCACGAACCCGCTCTTCCTCGGCGGGGCGAGCCTGTTGGCCGGCGAGGGCATGGGCGGGGCGCTGCAGGGAATGCGGGTCGGACAGGGGTTCCAGGAGGACCGCCGCCAGCAGGCCTTGCGCAAGCAGCAGGAGCAGGCGTTCCAAGGGTTGCTCGCGGATCCGAGCCTCAACCTCCCGCCCCAGGTGAGGCAGATCGCACAGGCGGCGGGCCCCTCGAGCGGGCTCGAGTTCCTGATGAAGCAGGCGGACCCCGCCAACGGACTCGAGCGCCAGTACAAGGAAGCGCAGATCGCGAAGCTGAAGCGGGAGGCGGCCAACGGCGGCGAGCAGCCGTCCAACGTCCGCGAGTGGCAGTATTTCCAAAGTCTTTCGCCAGAACAGAAGCAGCAATACTTGACCATGAAGCGCGCCGAGAAATGGCTCGACACGGGGACGCAGTTCGTCTCGCCGAGCCCCGGCAATCCGCAAGGAACACCGCGCACGGTCGACAAGAACGTGGCGGAAGAACAGCGGCTAAAGCAATCCGGCGAAGCGGCAGGAAAGGCCGCTGCCGATCTCCCGCGTGCGCTCGCGGCTGGCGATCGCATGATGGAACAGATCCAGGGCGTTCAGAGCGACCCTAACTTGCCGAACGTGACCGGCTGGCAGGGCTTCCTGCCGACGTTCAACCCCCGGAACGTGGACACGGAAGAGCGCATCGCCCAGCTCGGCGGCGGTGCGTTCCTGCAGGCCTTCGAAAGCCTCAAGGGTGGCGGCCAGATTACCGAGATCGAAGGCAAGAAAGCCACCGACGCGCTGGCGCGCCTGCAGAACCTGCGCCAGTCAGATGCCGGCTTCAAGCAGGCGCTCACCGACTTCAAAGGTGAGGTCGAAAGCTTGATGCAACTCGCGCGCGAAAGGGCAGGAATGGCGCCTGCCGCACTGCCGCCGCCGCCGAAGAAGACTCCGGGTTGGTCCATTAAGAGGGTCGACTAATGCCCACATACCGCATCACGGGGCCCGACGGGGCGAGCTACGACGTCACGGCGCCTGACGGCGCGTCGGAAACGGACGTGCTCGCCTTCGTGCAATCGCAGACCAATGCCGCGCAGAAGCCCGAGACCGGAGCACTGTCGGCTGCGGCGCAGGGCGTTGGGCAGGGGCTGACGTTCGGGTTCGCGGACGAGATCGAAGGCGCGGCGCGCGGCGGCATCGACGCATTGGCGTCGGACAAATCATTTTCGGATGCCTACTCGGAACGGGTTGGCACCGCGCGCGAGCGATTGGCATCGGCCCGAAAAGATCAACCGCTGGCCTTCTACGGCAGCGAGATCGGCAGCGCTTTGCTCGTGCCCGGCGGGCTCGCGAAGGTCGGCATCAAGGGTGCGCTGGCGAAGTCAGCGGACCTTGGGCTCGGCGCACGATCGTTCGCGGCGGCTAAGGAAGGGGCGGCCTACGGCGCGGCCTACGGCGCGGGAACAGGCGAGGGCGCCGGCAAACTCACGACCGCTGCAACGGGTGCTGCGATGGGCGGCGGCATTGGTGCAGCATTCCCCGCGGCGATTGATGCCGTCTCCGCAGTCGGGCGCGGCTTCACCAATCCGATCAGGGGCTATTCTGACCCCAGTGGCGTGGCTGCGGAGAAGATGGGAGAGGCGTTCGCGCGCGATCTTGGCGCCAGCGGCACGCCTGGGGCTGTAGCGGCGGCCATGAGCAAGGTGCGAAACACCGGGCAGCGGGCGGCCGCGGCGGACCCGCAGATGATGCTAGCCGACATTGGTGGCGACAACGTGCGCCGTCTCTCGCGCCAGGCATTCAACATGCCGAACGACAGGGCCGAGCGGTTCCGCACCGTCCTCGATCGCAGACAAGTGACGGCGCCGCGCCGGATTGAAGAGGCGCTTCGCTCCACGCTCGCGGACGGGAAAGAGTTTTTCGACGTAACCGGCGACCTTGTGAAGGCGCGGTCGAGCAGCGCGACTCCAGCCTTCTCGCTGGGCTATCAGCAGCCACTTAGTCAGCAAGCAATCAAGGATTTCCAGGCCTTCGCTGGGTCGCGCGGTTACGTGCAGCGGATCTTCGAAAAAACGACGGAGAGCGTCCAGGGCATGACGGGCAAGACCGTCGATCAAATGGCCCCGTGGGAAATGCTGCACCGGGCCAAGATGGAAATCAACCGCGAGATCGGCCGGTTGAAGCGCGGCACGCCCGACAGCAAGGCCAATTGGGACGTGCGCGACCTTACGTTGCTCAACCGGGAGCTTGGTGCGCTGATCGGCAAGCACAACAAGCCGCTCGGGCACGCCTTGTCCAAGTTCTCCGACGAAAGCGGGATGATCCGCGCCGTTGAGGATGGGTTGGACGACTTCAAGGCGCTGCAGCCCGAGGAACTGACGCGGAAAATGCGCGGGATGCCGAAGGCAGAGGCGGACCTTTACCGGATCGGTGCGGCCCGCTCGCTTGTACAGGATATTCGCCGCGGCAGCGCCTGGAACGACCGCACCAAGAGCCTGTTCTCGTCGCCGGAAATGAATCTCAAGCTCAAAGCCATTTTTCCCGAGGCGGGCCAGCGGTCGCAATTCATGCGGACGCTCGACAACGAGCGCAAGAAGACGCGCTTGCGCGCGAAGGTGACGGGCGGGTCACAGACCGACCAGAACCTGATCAATGCCGACGAGGCAGGTGCGCCGATGAAGGCCGCGATGACGGCCGCCCAAGCGATGACAGGGCGTCTGCAGCCTGCGCTCGACATGCTGGCGCGTGCCGGAAATCGGTTCTCAGGCATCACGCCCGCATCCGCTAACGCGATGCTCGACATTGCGATGACACCTGCAGGGCAGGGATTGCCGCCGGGAGTGCTCAGGGGGTTGACCGCAGCGGCTCAGAAGCCCGGTCGGCGGGCGCGAACGGTGGAAGGTCTACTCGCTGGATTTTCCAGCGGCCTTCCTGCGGCTTTGGAATAACCGACCCGACTAAAAACGCCAGCGCCACCCCTAGAGCAGCGCCCAGCAAATAGAAGCCTGTTCGTTCGAATGGGCTCATCCGTTTTTCTTAGCACGCCCTACGAGGACTCCCAATGGCGGAAATCGCAGATCTTCTTGTCAATGACGCCAGCAATGTCGGGCGGTTTCCCGAGGGGCAGAAAATCCCGACCTTCAACAACGGCGCGCGCGCCCTCGAGGGCATGATCGCCCGGTACCACAAGGACCGATCAGGCGTCACGCTCACCACCGGCTCGGCGACTGCCTATGCGATCAGCACCAACGCGGCCTATCCGGAGCACACGGCCGGCATGGTGTTTATGTTCCGGGTGCATGTCGCCAACACCGGAACCGCGACGCTCACCGTCAATTCGCTCGATGCCAAGCCGCTCAGGCGGCAGGGCGGAGGCAGCCTGCTGGCGGGCGATCTGGACATCAACCAGATCGTGCACGCGGCCTACAACGCGGCCGGGGACTATTACGAGTGCATCGGCGTAGGCCATAGCGGCAGCACGAACAACGTCGACCCCTTCGTGGAACTGAACTGCGTCAACGGCGCGAATACCGATCTCGTGCTGCCGGCGGGGACCAACTTCTACATCGAAGGCCCGACCGGCGTTTATACGATCAGCGGATTTACGGGCGGTGTCGACGGGCGCCTGATCCGCGTGTTTGCCGCGCCGCAATTCGCCTTGACGATCGCCAACAACGCGACGTCGGCGGCCGCGAACAGGATTCTCACGCTGACCGGATCGGACATCACGACGACCACGCAGGGCGCGTTCACGTTCATCTATTCGGCGACATCCATCCGCTGGGTCCAGTTCGGGAACCAGACCTGATGGCTGAGCTTCTGCTGGACGATCTCAGGGCCTCAAACACGTTCGAGCGCAAGCTTCTCGAACGGCTGGTTGATTTCGTCAACAATGGCGGGTCGATCCCGGTCACGGTGCGCCACGAAGGCCCGGACCTGTCGGAGGTGTGGGCCAGGTTTGCAGCGCTGGAGGCGCGGCCGGTCTCGGCGCCGGTTGAATTCGGCCCGGTGCTGGACGGCATCGCCAACCTTGCCGATCGGGTGGCAGGACTGGAGGTCGCCGCGAACGCGCCCCGCGAGGCACCGTCAACGTCATTCGATCCGGCCCCGATTGCGCTCGATGTGGCTGCGCTGCGCGAAGGCCTGACCACGGCTGAGCGCCGCCATATGGATCAGGAGCGGTCAACGCAGGCCATCGTGCAAATCCTGAAGTCGCTCGAGGACCGGGTGTCCCGCATCGACGCGGACATCACCGCTCTTGCGCTCGTCGCGCGGCAGTTCCGTGAGGTCGCCTAGCCATGATGCCGCTATCAGAGCTTTACCGTAAGCCGCAAGGCGGACTGATCGGCGGCTATACGCCCTCCAGAGAAGTCGTCGACCGCGCAACCCTGCTTCCCATAGGACAGTATGAAGACGGGTCGCTGACACTCGCATGGCCGGGGTTTTTGAAAGATGCGTGGGAAGGCGGTATCCGGTCGCTCGTGGCGCAGGAGGGCGCTCCCGTTTTCGATGACGGCGGGCAATACGTCTCGGGGGCTACTGCGCAGCCGTTGGATGCGTTCAATGCGGCCAGCATCGCGCCGATGGCAGGGGTTGCTGCTAAGGGGGCCGGAGCTATCCCGCGTGGTGCGCTTGGATTGGGCGGAAGTGACGTTCTCAACCAAGCTGCAACCGCACTCGAACATCCGGCACGGGCGGTCAAGGCACGGGAACACGCAGGAGGATACCGCCTCGTTGGTGGCCCAGAAGAAACTGTCAGCCCGGAACATACGCCGACCGAATTGCTTGGGCTATTCGGTGCGGCACATATCGATAATCTTTTACCGGAAGTCGCTGCCCAATACCGGCTTTCAAGAAATATGGGTGACGGTCCCGCGGGTTCAGCGAGGGCCGCATTTGAATACGGGAGAGACCTGAAACGCGACATGCGGTCGTCGTGGTATGACGCATTCACTGAATCTCTCGCCGGGGACAAGCAGCCGTTTCACTACAATATTGTCGATGGTGACGGCGGGCACGCCGGTAGCGCCACTGGCTACGTGCGCGGCGATACGATGTGGTTCGATTGGTTCGGGGGTGGACACCACAACCCAACCCCGCTGGGCGTCAAAGGGCTCCGTCAACTTCGAGAGCAGATCCGGAGCGATTTTCCCGGCGTCACGAACTTTTCCGGCGTTCGCGTCTCCGGTAGCCGCGGCGGTTTGCAAGGGAACGCCGCTAGGCAGCAGGTCACGCTCGCCGCCAACGATGCGAACGCATCTCTTCCTTCGCTGCTCGCAAATGCACTCGATCAGCCGAAAGGAATCCGCGCCTACCACGGCTCCCCTCACGACTTCGATGAGTTCGATATGTCGAAGATCGGCACTGGCGAGGGTGCGCAGGCGTTCGGGCATGGCCTCTACTTCGGCGAGAAGCCGGGTGTTGCGGGGAATTACAGAGGCCCGGCGACTGGCGATTGGAGCCAATTCGGCAAAACGCCGGAGGGCGTGGCGTCAGATTTTCTTGGTGCCTACGGCGCGCACGCCGTCCGCCGCCTGTCGAGCGCCCAGGATGTCCCCGAGCACTTGCGTCAACCGGCTCTCGATCTCATCAAAGCCGGCCACAGCGAGGAAACGCTCGCGGCCATGGCGGTGAAAGCCATTGAGAGCGCCGGGCATCTCAAGCGCGGCCGGATGTACGAGGTCCGCATCAATGCCGAGCCAGAGCAATTTGTGGACTGGGACAAGCCGCTCAACGCGCAGACCCCTGCAATTAGGGACGCCATCCGTCCGTTTTGGGACGCTGAGGATTTGCAGCCGTTTCTGCGTGAGGAAGAGGCCGCGGAATTGCTCCGCGAGGCAGGCATTCCCGGCATCCGCTATCTCGACGGTATGTCGCGGGACGCCGGCGAGGGATCGTATAACTACGTCGTCAACGACGCGTCCCTGATCGAAATCCTCCGCAAGTACGGCCTGCTCGGTACGGCCGGACTTGGCGCGTCGATGTTTGGTTCCGAGGAAGCCCCGGCTGGCGGTCTTCTCGGCCAATAGTGTGCTGCGTATCCGCAGGACAGATGAATCATGACCCTCAACGCACGATCATTGACGAACCTCGAAGGCGTGCATCCGGACCTGGTTCGGGTGGTGAAGCTGGCCGCGGAGCGCGAACCCTTCATCGTGACGGAAGGGCTGCGCAACCTCACCCGGCAGAAGCAGCTTGTCGCGGCCGGCAAGTCCTGGACGCTGAACAGCAGGCATTTGACGGGCCATGCGGTCGATGTGGTGGACCCGGACGCCCGCTATGACATCCCGGACATGGATAAGATCGCGGCCGCGATGAAGGCGGTGGCGAAGGAGTGCAACGTCCCGATCGATTGGGGCGGGGACTGGAAACAACGAGATACGCCACACTTCGAGCTGTCGCGCACGGCTTACCCGGCCAGCGGAATCGGCGTCATGGCGAAAGTGAAGGAGGGCGTCTCCAAGGTCGTGACGTCCAAGCCGGTGCTGACGATGACAGGTATGACGGCCGGCACCGCGGCCAGTTCCACGCCAGCACCAGCCCCGTCCCTCCCGAGTCCCCCTGACCTGTCGTGGTTTTCAGGGTGGAGAGGCTTCGGCGAAACGCTGTCCGGCCTCGCGTCGTGGTCATGGCAGAACCCCCTCATGGTCGTTCTGCTGATCGCCGTGCTGGCCGCGCTCTACTTCTGGCCCAAGCAGGAGCAATCGTCATGACGATGATCCTCACGTTTCTCGCAACGAAGCTCGGCCGCATCGCGGCCGGCGTCGGGGCCGTGCTCGTGTTTCTCGGTATTTTCGCGTTGGACCAGCAAAGCCGCGGCAAGGCCAAAGTGCTCGAGGCCTCCAAGCAGGAAGGGAAAAAGATCAATGCGAAAAATGCTCAAGTGTTCGATCGCGCTCGCCAGCCTGGCGCTCCTGAACGGGTGCGCAAGCTATATTGTCGCGACTGCTGACGAGCTGTGCACGGACTGGCGCCACAAGACCGTTTCGAAGTCCGACGTGCTCACCGAAAAGACGGCTTCCGACATCGAAGGCGACAACGGTGCACGCGTAAACTGGGGCTGCAAGCCCGGTGAAAACGCAGCCAAGAGCTGAAGAGGCAGGACGATGGCCTATGAACTGGACTCCGCCACGCTGGCAAACCTCGCCCAACACTTCCCATCCCGATCATTCGACGAAGGAGCTGGAAAACCGGCTCACGACGCTCGAGGTGAAGTCGGAGGATCACGGGGAGCAGATCGACGGCCACAGCGAACGCCTGACGCTGCACGAACGGGCCATCCTGGCCATCCTGGGATCGATCTACGTGCTGGCGCAGGACAAATTTCCCGCGCTCGCCGAACTGATCCGCGGGCTCACCAGATGAGGGCGCGGTTCTCGGCCTACCTGTGGTCGATGGTCGGCCTGGCCATAGGCAGCGTGGCCTACTACGTCGTGTTCCCGCCGGTCTGATCCTGTGCACGATTGGCCCTATCTCGTCGGCTGCGTGGTCCTGCTGATTGCGGCCGGATTCGGCGCGGCGCTGTGGCCGTCCATGGTCGAGTCCGTGAACGCGGCCGACGATCTCGCCTTCTGCCAGGTGGAGTTGTTCGATACCAAGGCTGCGTTGTCGGTCAAGACCGACGCGGCGGCGCTGGCAGCGTCACGCTGGCGCGACTGGCAGTCGTGGGCCGAGGACGCGAACAAGGCCAGGATCGACCTTGCGGCGGCGCTCGAGCAGAGCCGGGCGGAGCTGTTCGCAGCGCGAATGTATCAGGAAGGGCTGTCGCAGAAGCTCACGGCGGCACAGGCGCGCGAGCCGGAAACCGTCGTGGTGGCGATCCCGTATCCGGTCCGAAAGGTGACGCCGGTGATCCGGCGGAAGCGGGCGAAGCCGCAGCCGCAGATGGCGCATCCGTGGCTGTTCTGAGCGCCTTACTTTTTGTATGTTCCCCACGGAAGCTGAGGAGGACCATATTTGGCCATCACAGCTGCAGCAGACATCGATGATGTCACCTGGCCGTCAACGCTCAGATACTCGCGCCGCATCGTCGTATAATTGTCTACGGTACAATCGCGCCGGGTTAAACTCGGGCGTCCATCGGAGTAGATCACGACAGAATCGTCGGGATGCATCATCGATTCCTTCACGGTTTCTCTTTGCGGGCTCTCTCTAGCACAGGCCGGATGTGCACGAGTGGGCGCTATTCTGACGTCTAGATCGCATTTGCGATCTTGTCGGCGTCTAGGTTCAATGCCTGCAAGGCGGCTTCAATCTGAGCCCGCGCCTCAGGCTCAGTACCGGCCCACCCGCCGATCACGAGCCAATACCCTCTGTCTCCTAACGCCACGTCAGCGCGCAGCTCCGCGACGATGGAGTCTCCGACGCCGGGCTTAACTTCTATTTTCGATAGCTCCATCGCGCGCCGCTCCCTCTCCTATATATCCGGGTTAGCTGGGGTCAGATTAAACTTTCTTCTGCTCAAGAGGCACCACGTTCGGGTGCTTCGTCTTCATGTGCCGCTGGACGTTGGTGAATGTCCGGTTGCAGCACGGGCAGACGCCGGCCGCGGCGCGCTTCTGGACCTTTAGGTATTTGTCCTTCATCGCACGGGCCTCCTTAAGAGCTTCCTCGCGCTCTTGCTCCAGCCGGGCAGCGTCCTGCTTGAGCTTGTCCCGCTCCCGCCGAAGCGCCTCCCGCTCGTGCAGGCCCTCACGATAGCCGCGCTGGTGCCCATTCGGGCAGTGCCAGTAGCCGCCTTCCTCTTTGCAGCTGTCGCGCATTGCTTTCGGGATTGCGTGCCAGACGCCGCACGTCCCGCACTGCATTTCGATGAGTTCGGTGGTCCTCACCATTGCCTGTTCTCCTCGTCCTCTTCGATCTCCGCGCGCTCTGCGTCGGAGGCGTTGTCCCACTCCTGCCGTCGCCGGCGATGGTCCCAGATGCCGAGGACGACGACGATACCAAGCAAGCCTGCGGTGAGCAGGGCAGCGGTCAGGGTGCACATGGCGACACCCGCCCATGAAACGCCCACGCATCGGGTGAACGCGGCGGAAACGACTCATCAACGAATCGCGGCGGCGGCGCGCCGAAATCGCCTAAAACCCGATGGATACTCTTTCTTCTAAGCAGGGGGTCGCAGGTTCGAATCCTGCCGGGATCGCCAATGTTCATTGCGGTTCTGTCGTCCTCTTTTTCGGTCCGCCCACGAATACGCCCATGAATGGCTGTTTCTCGCAGGTGCGGCACGGCTTCCATCACTGCGTCTTTCTCTTCTTGCCATCGTGACTTGCGGCGTGCTGCTGAAAGTCCGGGTGATGATGCCCATAGACCTCCAGCAAGGTCTTCTCGCTCATGCCCAGATAGCCGGCTGCCTCGGATGTTTTAACGCCCGACTGCATCAGCCAGGTCGCCGCAGTATGGCGGCAGATGTGCGGCCCGTCCGGGATCTTCCAATAGTCTTTCCCGTTCCGCCTGACCTTGGTCGCGTGTCCGGCGGCGATCGCCACCGAGGCCCACGCGCGGCGCACCTTGCCGATCGGCTTGCCGCCGTAGTGGATCAGATAGGTGCAGGGCTCCGTCACCTTGTGGCGCGACTTGCCCTTGCTCACGCGCCGCTTCACCCCCACCACCATATCCTGATGGTACCAGCGTTTCAGCCACGGCAGCAGCCGGCGGTGGATGCGCGCCTTGGTCTGGCGCTTGTTGCTCTCGATCTCGTCCGCGCCGCGGCGGTGCAGGGTTTCGCTCTCGAGATCGACCCATCCCCCATCGACGCTCGGGATCCACCGGATGCGCTTCGTCGCGCCGGGGCGCGTTCCGGAATAGACGCCCGTGATCAGCAGCCGAGCGACGTGCTTGCACTTGGGCAGACGCCGCGCCACCCGCAGCCGCTCCGCCACCTTCTTGCGCGTCAGCCAGTAATTGCCCCGCGGCGATGACGCCGGCGGCAACGTCAGGGCCGGGATGGCATCCAATGGCCCGTAATTCTTGTGGTAGTACCCGATTGCGGTGGCCAGCATTTTGAGCTCGTGGCGGGCAGTCTGTTTCGACACGGTGCCATCGTGCCGGCGCTTTCGTTTCTGAGCGGTGCGCCACGCTACGTATTCGTCGCAGGATTTGGCGCGGATGTCCGCCAGCGTCTTGTCGCCCCACCAGGCTAGGACCGATGTGGCGTTGCCGAGGATGAAGTCAGGACGCGCAGTTTTGGGCGCCCGTTCTTTGAGATAGACGTTGACGACATCGGCGATGGCCGTTCGGGCGAGCTTGCCGTGTGTTTTTGGCGGCTCGTATTTGTCGGTGAGGTAGGCCGCAAGCGCTCTTTCAGAGCCCTCAACGTCGCGTTCGCCGCATCCCGTGCTTGTTTCCGTTCCTCGGTCGAGGATGACCCAGACGGGGGCTCGATCGGCGCGGGCGGGCCGGAGATGGAGTCGAGGGCCTTTTGCTCTTCTTGGCATAGCCGGCGCATCTCCCGGATGGCTGAGTCGGTGGAGCGAAGCTTGCCCGCGATGCGGGAGACCTTCAACCGGCCCTTGCGGCGCTCTGTGCGTAACATGGCAAGCGTGTAGCCGTGCCGCTCCGCCAGCTCATCAAGCGGGAAATCCGGCTCGAGGTCGGTCATCACACGTCTCCAGTCTCAGGAACGGCATTCGCGATTTCCAACAGCACGTCGGCATGGCAGGGTTCGCCGGGCTTGCACCAGCAGGCCAGATTCTTGCCGCGAAGGAGCGGCATGCGCTCTTCGATTTTCGCCAGCTTCGCATCGCTGTTTTCCAGCATTGGCGTGAGCGAGCCGCGCTGACGGGTGATCCATTCCCGGAAGAGGCTCACGCACCAGCTAGCGAGTGCGGTGTCTGTCCCGTGGTAGCCACACGCGCGGGCGTCACGCACTGACCAAGGGTTTCCGAAGACCGTCGTCCGATCGACCTTCACCGTGTTGGGCGGCAGACGCCAGCCCTTGGCGCGCGAAAGCTGGATGCGCTTCGGTCTAGCCTCAGGCACGGGGTAGGGACGAGTCATGGGGTGTCCTCGTTCAAACTCACGGACTGCGCCACGGGGGCGTTGGTTCGGTCATCAGGAGGCGGTGGGAGGGGCAATGGCTGCCAGTGGGTCGGGCACACTTCCGAACTGTTTCGGTTCCCCCAGCTTTCGCGACCATCAGTACGCCAGTACCCGATGGCGTATCGCAGATCGTCGAAGTCGCTTGCGAAGCGCGCCGCTTTGTCGGGCTGCCAAATGAGGATCGGCGTCCCGTCCTTCGGTGCCGTCTCTATCGGCTGCCACCGGCACACCGGATCGATGACCGAACCGTTATCCTGTACGGTCGAATGAACCGCGTCTGTCTCACTCATTGGGAGCCTCGCATTTCAGTTTCGCAATCGCGACACTCGTGCGACCCCGACCTTGGTCAGCTTCGCACGCAGCCATTGACGCCACGGCGACGCACGCAAAAATGCAGATCGCGGTGATCCTCACGATTTCGATGCTCATTTCGCGTGCCCTCCCTCATCTCTGACCCGCCCCCCTGCCACAAGGATCGAGATCCATGCTTCGCGGATCTCGGCTTGAACGCCTCGGTCTAGCGCCATCAGCGGTTCGCCGTTCTTGTTGTGCAGGATCGGCCCCATGTTTTCAGGGTCCGGATCGAAGAGCCATTTCAGGAAACGTCGGTCGCGCAAGTCGGCGAAAATGGCATCGACTGCGGCTTCAGCTTCTTTGCGTTTCACTCCGCACCCCCATCCGTGCTGACCCGCCCCCCTGCGGGGAGAGGGGTGGAATCGGCGTTACGGAGCATCGCGTCTGCGATGGCAATGGCCTCTTGAGCCAGTGGTGCGTCCTCGACACTGGTAAACGAGAGCGCGGCCAACATTTCGCAGATCGCATAGCAGTCGTCGGCGCTACCAGATTTCGGAGGGTGTTCTCGGAAATGCTCTAGCTCATAGACGGCGCCGTAGAGCAGGAGCGCGCCATCGATCTTTGCGCCGCAGCCCGCGCACATGGGCGGGGTGTCGTGCTCCGACCGCCAGCCGCCGTCGAGCGTGTATTCGTCCCGTCGCTCGGCATCGAGCGCTTGCAATTGCAGCACGGTCACCGAGCCGCAGAGGTAACACCAATCACCGCCGTTTTCGTTGATGTGCATCCCACAGTCTGGGTCGGTTATCCAATAACCACGCTTCACTCGGACGCCGCGTGTCATCGGATGGAGAACCGCAATTAGCCGGTCGCAATCAGGGTGGTGAACGCTAGACATCCGCCCCTCCCTCTTTTGCGTCTGCGCCGACAGTGGTGGAACGCCGCGCCGTGTGCTTCAGCCAATCCTTAACCGCCTCTGCGTGATGTTCACGGCTGTACGGCCACGGCGCGGCATATGCGAAGCAAAGGACATCGTTCGGCTCGCTCACTCTGCTGTGGACCGCCTTGTTCAACTCATGGGCGTGGACGGCAGCGGCGTCATGCGACGGCGCTGCGAGAACATCGTCTGGGCCGAGAATGTGGACACACCACAGCGTCAGGTCCGCGTTCGCTTCGATGCGTTCGCCTGTTGTGCTCATTCCGCTGTCCCCTCTTTTGCGTCTGCGCCAGTGGCGAGAGCGATGGCGGTCTGGGCTTTGAAGAAGCCGCACGAATCCTCGTGACCTTTGGATGGATTGTGCAGCGCACCGCTGTCGCAAAACACGCAGCCGTACGGGTCGCTGCTGATTGCCTGTAGCGCCTCTAGCATCGCTGGCGCTGCTGCTATGAGACGGGCGTTGGCTTCCGCGCGCCCGCTCGTGTCCTGGGGAAGCTGGACGATGAAGTTGTCCGTTGGGCCACGCACGATATGCGTGTATGCGTCGGATTCCTCCTGGTAGTGCCAAGGCCCCGGCGTGTGATCAGCCATTTGTCCCCCCGGTCGCGAGAGCGGCGTGGCCCTTGTCGGTTAGCTTCCAGTATGTCCCACCGAGTTCGAAGCCGAGTTCGGCTGCGAATGATGTTTCGGCCAGAACCCGCTTCGTCACCGTGGCCATTTCGATGTAGCCCTCCGCTTCGAGCCGTGATGTGAATTCGTCGCTGTCGATTGGGATCAGATCGCACTGGGAAAACGCGTGCCAGTGGTTCCGAAAATCATCGAGCGTCCGCCATTGTTTTTCGGTCAGCAGAGTCTCAGCCATTTGTCCCCCCATCAGTTCCGCGAGCGCGTATGGCGGCGCGGTCTAGGCGTTCGATTTCGGCGACGATCAGAGCGCCCGCGCGGATGAGGTTCTTCCGTGCGTCTCGCGGCTTGAACCACTGGCGCTCAAACGGCCACGGCAATCGGCCGAAGACGGCCCCGGCAAAGCCAACGCTTTGCGGAGACGCGTAGCAGGCGGCTGCATCTGCCAGCTCGCCCTTGTCATGCGTGTCGCCGTGTTCCGGCGTCCAGCCTTCCGTCTCGATCTGGCGACGGCGTTCGGCTGCGATGTCGGCAATAGCCCGTTCTTCTGCCACGGCGTCGATTGTGGGGGCGCAGGCAGGGCAGCCGGGGCATTGTGTAGTCTCGTCGACTACGACAGGACCAAATTGATCCTGATCGTGACGGGTCCGGGTCAGTGCGCCGTGGCCGTCACATTGAGGACGTTCGTCCATTGTGGGGGCGGCTGCGAGAGCGGCGCGGGCACGGCGGAAATCACCGAGTTTCACGGCGAAGTGCGTGGTGCGTCCGAATTTGATGGTGACCGGCGTTTCGTCCGGGAAATCGGAACTGCCTTCGCCACACACGTTGCCGAACGGCTCCAGCGCTTCCCTCATCCCGTCTTGCACTACACTGGTAGCTTGTAGCGCAAGGTTTGTGGGGTGGGGCGGAGGTGGCGCGGCGGAAAGAAGGGCGCGGAAGACCTGCGCGATCTCGCGGCCTTCGTCTTCAAGCCAATCTTCGGGATCACTGTGGTCGCCAACGGCACGCTGCGCGGCGAGCAACATTTCCTCCGTCGGCTCTTTCGGCACCAACTGCCATCCTTCGGGGACCTCCGCTTTGGAGGTGGAGCGGAGGCGGGCGATCTCGGCTATTGCGTCGTTCAAAATCTGCGCATTGCTTCCGCCGATCAGGTCGCGGGCGTGCGCGTTTCTGCGGTAAAGCAACTGCGCGAGGCAGTCTGCCTGATCCTTCGCGTTCCGTGGAGCATCGCGCTCGCCCGGCTGATAGCCGATGTCCCGTCTGGCGTCCATTTCCACATCATCGCCTTGGGGCAAACCTTCGAGCATGTGGCGGACCATTGCCACCGCATCAGCGTAGCCAAGCAGGTTCGTGCCTACCGGCTCGCGCTTGTACTCGTGAGGCGTGCCCTTGTTGCCGATCTTCTCAAAGCTGATGCCACCATCGGGATTGAAACCGTCAGGCAGCTTCCAGTTCAGGAAGCGGTTCGCCATGTGTGCAATCTTTGCGTCGGTCATTTGTTGTCACCAATCCAAGCTGAGGGTGTGAGCCATCGCACCGAGCCCGCACTTCTGGCAGAACTGCTCGCCGCCACGCCCGCCATCGATTTCGCGCCAGCCGCCCCACTCGTGCTCGCATTTATTATGTGCGCCGCATCCGCATTGGATCAGCGTGATTGCGGGCCGTTCCGTCACGTCTTTTGTCTCTGCGGTCATGGCTGCTCGTCCTCGGAGAATTCCAGCTCGGCACCCGTGTAAATCGGCACTCCGTGCTCGACGGCGATACGGAGCATGTTGTGCGCCTCGCACGAGTTCGCGTCGTATCCGAACTCTTCCAGATGGACGAACTCGCCTGATTGCCGATCCCGCCAGCGATGCGTCCGGTCAGCACAATAGCCGCATTGGTCGATGGCCATTTCCTCGACCATAGCAACGCGCGGGTCGGTCGGTTCGTGGCCGGGATGCAGGCTCACTTTCGAAAGCTGATCTTTCCGGCTGTCGAAAAGCGCGTCGGGTTTTGTCTCTGGGTTAGGCATGGGGGACCTCGCGGGCTTTCAGCATCGCGTCGGCATAGTCGTAGGCCGACTCCGCCACGGACTTCTCAATGTTGGGGATTTGGCCTTTTTCGCCAGCGAGGCTCGCCAAAATTCCAGCAAGCGCGTGACCGGCGAACCAGTCGCGGATGCTCATGCCGAAGTAAGTCGTCACTTCGGTCTCGAACGGGCCGCTCTGGCGCTCAGACCGCAGCGGAAACGCCGGCCCGCCATCTGTCGATTTTTGCATGGGTGTGGTCATCTCTCGCTCACGCTCCCGTCCGCCTGGGTCGTCCCATGTGCGACTGCACAATTCTCGTCATGATCTCCACGTCGCGGGGTGCGTTCCAGAGCGCCGCGGCGAGCTCGTACGGATCGGCAATCCCGCGCTCGCGGAAAAACCCAAGCTCGCCTTTGCCGTGGAGCCGCTGAGCGATTTCATGCTCGTGTCTGGAAATTGGAACAGCCCACCTGTCTGTTGAACGCCGGCCGAACGCGCGTTCCTTCCCTGCTGGTCCGCCGAGTAGGTGGTGGGGATCGTTTGGCCCCGCCCGCCCCGTGACGCAGCACGGCAGTTGACGAATGAGGGCCAGGTGCTTTTCGCAGTTCCCCTCTCGGCGCTGCTGGGCGGACGGCTTGTCCTTCATCCGTTCCCGCAATGGGGGGCGGAAGTCTCCGAGCCGTGCTTTCGGGTGTTTGATACGAGAGGCCATCACAGTCCCACCATTCGTTTCGCCAGCTCAGCGCCGATGCGGAACGCCACCGTCAGATCTTCCCAGCCCTTGCCATCCGCTGCTGCTTCCCGCGCCAGTTTCACCCGGCTCCGATACGGTTCCACCGACGCCTTGGCCTTCACGTAGCGCACCGGCAGCGTCGTCTCCGTTTGAACGTCCATGGGAACCTCCGCAGCAGGGACAATCCTCGTGCTCGTCACCGTCGTAATTCTGGTCGCAGCAGCGCATCAGGGTCATCGGTCACTCCTCGTATTGGTTTGGCGCTTTCAGCTCGTAGCCGAGGTGGTCCATCAGGTAGGTCATGCAGCGGAGGACAGAGGAGTCGTCAGGGAGTTTTGCGAGTTCCCAGCGGAGGCTCCGGATCACCGACAACTCGATGTCGAGCGGGTCGACGCTCTGACGTTTCGCCTCGACAAAGGCCGGGTAGAGCGTCACGACGTCGGCGACCTTGCGGAGCGTGTTCATGACCGAAGCTCCGCCATGCGATCCTCAAAGGTGTGCTGGATGATCTCGCCCCAGGCGCGCGGCAAGGTGCCGATCTCGTCGGCGTAGAGGTCGGGGATTTGCTCCAAGACCTCCGCCGTTTCGGCCTTCTCGATCTTGGCCTTGATCTCGTTGAACACCTTGTCGGTGCCGTCCTTCTTCGCGGCGGATGAGGATTTCCGCTTGCCGCCGTTGCCGTTGAGCGCGGCTTGCGCTTCCTCGGTTTCGGCTTGCGGGATGGAGTCGAGATCAACGTCGCCGGTCGGGATTTTGAACAGCGAGCGGTAATAGGCCTTCTCGGCAAACGAGGTCGCGGCCTGGAATGTCTGCGGGCCCGTGACCTGAATATAGAGGGAGCGCTTCGCCCGCTCGTCGGTCCATGTGTCCTCGTCGGTGGCGAGCACGAACGAGTATTCCATGTGCGCCCACTGGACCGTCTGCTGCGTACCGTCCTTGGCCGTCTTCTCGATGCGGACGATTTCGCATTTGTCTTCGAGCGTCATGATCACGAGCCCGACCTGGCCCATCTTGCGGGTCAACGCCGCATAGATGTCGTCGGTGGAGGCGAACATATAGCCGCCGTGGCTGTTCTTCTGCGTCTTGGCGACGGCTTCCATCGAGCGCTTGATCTCGCAGATCGCCTTGACGATGGACTTCGGGATTTTGTCGACCATTGCACGCCTCACGCTTTCCAGATGTTCGGGCCTAAAATCCAACACGCGAGCCAGAACGCGCCGATGATGAACGCGCCAGCGATCAGGGCCTCCCCGATTTCACGGGCCGCACTCGGGTTGGCGTAGCGGTCGGCTTGCCGCTTCTCGCGTTCCGTCTGCATGTCGATGATGTTGGTCTGCATCTCTGCTCCTGAATTTGTTCCCGCCGTTGGCGCGATTTGCCGGTATGAAGATCCAGCCAAGTCGGGGTCCGGATCGCGCCTTCCTACTTAGTCCGACCCGGCGGGTAGCCGAGTGACAACACCCCCGGTTGGCATCCCTAAAGCTTGTCTCTGCGGCCGTAGACGCCGATGGCGAGAAGAACAATTCCGAGGGCGACGCCCCAATCGGCAAAAATCATGCGCTGCACTCCTGTCTGACAACCCGCGCGGCCCCCACAGTGGGATCGGTAACTGTGGTGCGTCGGAAGAGAGGGTCCCTAGGGCCGCGCGGGTATCTCGAACTCAACCAGCCATCGCCATCACAAGAACGGCGAGCAAAACGCCAACGAACGCGGCACTAACTCCAGCAGTCGCCGCTATAGAAGCGGCCTCGCGAAATGCAGTCATCGTCATGTCCCCCCGGACACATGGTTTCAATGCTGACGCAACTGACGCTACGGATAGGGTTCATCGAGCCGGGGCGGTCGCTTGCGCTTGGGCGGCAGCGCGATCCAGGCGATGAATGCGATCACGAGTGCGGCCCAGAGGCAGATCACGACGATCAGGAATCCGTCGAAGGTCATTGCGGCTCTCCGATCTCGATGGTGTCGCCGGGTCCGGCGCCGGGAAGCAAGAACGTCTCGACCAGCAGCCGAAGGCAATCCATGTTTTCGGAGTTGACGCGGTTCTGCTCGGTGCCGTTGGCGTCGCGGAGAATGGCGGTGATGGGCATTACGCACCTCTCATGAAAGCGTGTGCGACGAGGCCAATGGCCCAGACGACGAACGGTTTGGTGGTGATGATGCCGAGATATTCGAGAGCGCGATCTTTTGGGACCGGCGCAGGCTGTGGCGTTACAAGCCCCACGACGCACGAAAGACCGACCGCCCATGCCAAGGAAATTGCAGGGACGCCGAGCGGGACAATGAACCAGCCCCACAGTTGCGTTAGGACGACGCCGTGAACCAAGAAAAGCGCTGATGCGATGAGAAGGACGATGATCGTGCGCATCTAGCGTAGCTCCCGCTGCAAAAGACGGTCGCCAAGCTCACGGAACGAGGCGCGCGCGTATAAGGCTTGAATGTCGGCGTCGTCGCGGTGGGCGGTCAGCAGCGCGTCTTCCAGCGCCCGGAACAGTTCGCCCTCAAGGCCGCGCCCGCGCCGCGTGATGCCGATCAATCCCGATGGCGTCTTGATGCGGATCAGCGAGGCGATGACCTCCTGCCCGGAGCGGTCCCATTCGAACTCGACCGAGCCCTTGAGAGCCACGCCGTCGAGAAGGTCGAAGTCCTTTTGCATGGGTCAGGCCTCCCCGCTCATTTCGCAGGCGCAGGCATTGCAGGTGATCGACAATCCCGACTTGCCCCAAACATGCGTGCTGCAGTCGGGGCATGTGTACTTGGCGCGCTTGCCGCTTT
>Ga0196976_1000152_pt1 | contig 46359 bp, 40 predicted proteins | sample S3v_513CmetaG_FD_148644 | JGI IMG/M metagenome (GOLD analysis project Ga0196976, IMG submission 148644) | Soil microbial communities from Anza Borrego desert, Southern California, United States - S3+v_5-13C | ecosystem: Environmental > Terrestrial > Soil > Desert | place: USA: California... | reverse complement strand
TGTGTTTTTCCATCAGCGTCGGCTCGGGTGTGACCGGCTCCCCCGAGACGTTCGGCGTGGTGGCGATCTTCCCCTTCGACTTCTTCACGTCCGCGTTGGTGAGCACCTTGGTCGTGCTCTTCTTCCGCCTGGCCTTCGCGTCCCTGGCCGCGTCGACGAGCGTGTCGTCGGCGGCGAGCAGCAGGAGCAGCAGGGCAAGGGCTTTCATGCGCGTCCGTAACGGTCTTCGAGGCGAACCACGTCGTCGAGCTCCGTCGTCGAGACCTCGGCCACGTCCGTGTCGACGACCGCGAACATCCGATGGATCAGGCGCGGCGGAATGTGAAACGCCTCGCCCTTGCGCAGCGGCAGCTCGCGGCGGTCGCCCTCGTGCTCGATGGTCAGCCTCAGCTCGCCGTCGACAACGTACAGCGTCTCCTCTTTCATTTCGTGGTATTGGAGGCTGAGCGACTCCCCCTTGTTGATGTGCAGGATCTTTCCGACGTAGCGTCCCGTCTTGGCCCAGATGAGCTCATAGCCCCAGGGCTTCGGAACGTGGGTGATGTGGGCGTGCTGGAAATGGTCGGTCATAGCGGGGTGGTCACCAGTCCCTCGGGAAAGCGCATGGCTACGCTCTCGATGATGAACTCTTCGATCTCCTGGGCGGTCTTTTTCTGCAATGCGGCCTCGGCGATGCGACGGCAGTCGCGATAGCGGACGCTGCGGATCACGTTCTTCACGACCGGGATCGACGACGGGTTCATCGAGAAGATCTCGAGCCCGAGGCCGAGCAGCACGATGGCGTAGATCGGATCGGAAGCCATCTCTCCGCACATCGACACCGGGATGCCGGCGCGCTTGCCGGCGTCGATCACGCCCTTGATCAGGCGCAGCAGCGCGGGATGCAGCGGCTCGTAGAGGTAGCTGACGTTCTCGTTGCCGCGGTCGATGGCCAGCGAGTACTGGATGAGGTCGTTCGTGCCGATGGCGAAAAAGTCCGCCTCGGTGGCGAGCATGTCGGCGATCACGGCCGCCGACGGCACCTCGATCATGATCCCGATCTGCAGCTCCCGGTTGTAGGCGACCCCTTCCCCGTCGAGCTCGAGCCGCACCTCGCGGATGAGCGTCTTCACCTGACGCAGCTCCTGCACGCCGGAGACGAGCGGGAACATGATCTTGATCTTCCCGAAGGCCGACGCGCGCAGCAGCGCCCGGAGCTGGGTGCGGAACATGTCGCGGTGCTGCATGCAGAGGCGCAGCGCGCGCAGCCCGAGCACGGGATTGTCTTCCTTCGAGCCCATCACCTCGCGGGCGAGCTTCTTCCCGCCGAGGTCGAAGGTGCGGATGACGCACCAGTTCGGCGCCGTGGCCTCCGCCAGCTTGCGGTAGACATTGAAGTGCTCTTCCTCGGTCGGCAGGTCGGGGCTGGTCGAGATGTAGAGGAACTCGGAGCGGTAGAGGCCGATCCCCTCGGCCCCGAACTTCGCGGCGTCGTCGAGCTCTTCGACCAGCTCGATGTTCGCCTGCAGCGAGATCTTGTGATGGTCTTTCGTCGTGGCCGGGAAGCTGCGGTTCTCGAGCAGCTTCTGTTCGGCCTCTTCATGACGCGACTCGCGGCCCTGGTACTCCGTGATCATGGCCGGCGTCGGATTGACGACCACGGTCCCCTCGTAGCCGTCGACGATCACCAGCTCGTCGTTGTCGACGATCTTCGTCAGCCGCGGCACGCCGATGACGGCGGGCATGAAGAGCGACTTGGCGATGATGGAGGTGTGCGAGGTCCGTCCGCCGACCTCGGTGGCGAAGCCGACGATCGGCCGGCGGTTGAAGTGAATCGTGTCCGAGGGGGTGAGATCGTCGGCCAGGATGATCACGTCGTGGGCGATCTCGGAGAGGTCGTGATGGGCCACGCCCTGCAGGTTGACCAGCACGCGCTCGGCGACGTCTTTCACGTCGGCCATGCGCTCGCGCAGGTATTCGTCGTCGAAGCTGGCGAAGCGCGCCTCGAGCTCTTCCTGCACCTCGGCCAGCGCCCACTCGGCGTTGACCTGCTCGAGCTCGATCTTCTGCGTGACCTTGTCCTGGAACGAGGCGTCGCCGACGATCATGGCGTGGGCCTCGAAGATCTGGGCGTATTCGTCCCCCATCGAGCGCGCCACTTTGAACTTCAGCTCCAGGAGCTCGTCGCGCGTTTTCTCCAGCGATTCGTTGAAACGCGTGACCTCGAAGGGCACTTCTTCTTCGCGGATCGGGACGCGGTACACCGAGGCGACGCGCTTCTCGACGATCACCGCACGCCCGATGGCGATGCCCGGTGATACCCCGATCCCTTTGTACGTGCGGATGTTCGACGAGCCGGCCATTGCCGGCATTCTACTTCGGCGGCGAAAGCGCCTACTCCGCTTCGTCGAACTTTGCGTCGATGAGCTTCTCGATGGCGTCCAGCGCGTCGCGCTCGTCGCTGCCGTCGGCTTTCACCTTCACCGTCGAGCCGCGGCCGGCGGCCAGGAGCAGGATGCCGAGGATCGACTTGCCGTCGACTTCCTCTTCGCCCTTGCGGACCTTGATGTCGGCCTTGAAGCGCGCCGCCGTATGGACGAGCTTCGCCGCCGCGCGCGCGTGCAGTCCAAGCTTGTTCTTGATCTCGATGTCGCGCTCGATCACGCCGTGGCTCGCTTCTCGGCGGTCAGCAGGTCCGACGCCACACGGATCGCTTTCGCGCCCTTCTCGCTGATCACGTGCGCGAGCGTGGCCACGTCTTTCGCGTCCTGCTTGACCATGGCGAACTTGACGATCATCGGCAGGTTCACGCCCGTGACGATCTCGATGCGCCCATGTTCGAGGAACGAGAGGCTGATGTTGCTCGGCGTGCCGCCGAACATGTCGGTGAAGATGATGACCCCGCGCTCGCCCATCCGGCCGAGGGCAGCGGCGATCTTCTCGCGCGCCTCGTCGACCGTATCGCTCCATTCGAGCGGAACCGCCTCGATACCGGCGACGTCGGCTTCGATCTGCCGCGCCGCGTTCAGGAGCTCGTATGCGAGATTTCCATGAGTGACGATGAGTGCCCCAATCACGGTGCGCATGATAAACCCTCGCTCTCCTCCGCGCACCGCTGATATTGACACACTCATATGTTCGTGGATATTCTTTTCAGGCTGCGCAACGATCTGACTCAGGGAGACTCATTATGACGCGCTATACACTCCACCAGCGGCCGGATCTGGCCGATCTGCAGTCGCAACTCCATCGCATCTTCGAGCCGTTCGCCCGCTTCGCCGCCCGCGAGGACGAGGATCTGGTCAGCGGCACGTGGGTCCCGCCGGTCGACGTGGCCGAGACACAGGAGAAAATCCTCGTCCGCGCCGAGGTGCCGGGGCTGAAGCAGGAAGACATCCAGATCGAGTTCGAGAACGGCCTGCTCACCATCCGCGGCGAGCGCAAGCTGGAGAAGAGCGAGGGGATGACCTGGCACCGCGTGGAGCGGGTCTACGGCAACTTCAGCCGCTCCTTCACCCTCCCCCGCACCGTCGATCCGGAGCGCATCAGCGCCGCCTACCGTGAAGGGATCCTGGAGATCGAGGTGCCGAAGAAGGAAGAGGCGAAGCCGAAGAACATCCGCATCGCCGTGGGACGGTAAGCCCTGCCTCGCCAGTGCCTGACGGGCTGAAGCCCGTCCTACGTTTAGCGCGCTTTTCGCGAGAGGGATGCTCGACGTAGGGCGGGCTTCAGCCCGCCGGCACTCGCGAGGAACACCACATCTACCGCTTCGAGTCGCGGTGCACCGTCTCCACTGAATACCCTGCCGCTTCGAGGTCATCGCTCAGCCGCTGGGCGATGGCCACGGAGCGGTGCTTGCCGCCCGTGCAGCCGATGCCGATGGTGAGGTAGCTCTTCATCTCTTTCTCGTACTGCGGCAGCACGTAGCTCACGAAGTCGTTGAGGCGCCCGTAGAAGGCGTCGTACTCGGGCTGTTCCTTCAGGTACGCGACCACTTCCGGATCGAGCCCCGTCTTCGGCCGCAGGCCGGCCACGAAGTGCGGGTTCGGCAGGAAGCGCACGTCGAACAGCAGGTCGAGGTTGTACGGCATGGAGTGCTTGAAGCCGAAGGAGATGACGGTGACGAGCATCTGCGGCCGCTCGCCCGGCATCTCGAACCGGCGCATGACCTCGGCCTTGAGCTCGTGCACGGAGAAGGCGGAGGTGTCGAGGACCATGTCCGCCAGCGACTTCACCTCGGTCAGCGCCTCGCGCTCTTCCTGGATGGCGTCGAGCACGGGACGGTCCTTGGCCATCGGATGGGGACGCCGCGTCTCCGAGTAGCGCCGGGCCAGTACCTCGTCCGAGGCCTCCAGGAAGATCAGCATCGCATTCGGCGCGCGCTTCTTCAGGCGGTCGCGGTAGAACGGCGGGAAGAGCGTGGCGAAGTCGTGCGTGCGCACGTCGACGACGATGCCGACGCGGCTGGCCTTCTCGTGCGACGTGACCTCATCGAGATACGGCTCGATCAGCTCGACCGGCAGGTTGTCGGTGCAGTAGAAGCCGAGGTCCTCGAGCGTCGACTGCACGTAGCTCTTGCCCGAGCCGGAGAGGCCGGTGATCACGACGAGGTATTCGGGGGCGTTGGCAGGAGCAGTCATCGTTGCCGGCGCGTCCGGTCGATCACGTCGGGTGCGAAACGCGTGCGCGAATGCATGCTGCGCATTTCGGAGCTGGCCATCTCCGAGGGATTCGTGGCCGGCAGCGTCTCCGTGGCCGCGCCCTGACGGGCGATCTGCTCGTCGAGACGGCGGGTGAACTCGCGCGCCGAGTCGTATCCCTGCAGTTTCATGAGGTGATTGCGCGCCGCGACCTCGACGAGCAGCGCGAGGTTGCGGCCCGAGGCCACGGGAAGGCGCACGTACGGCTTGGTCACGCCGAGGAGCTCGTACGTCTCGCCGCTGATGCCGAGGCGGTCGTACTCCGTCCCCTCCACCCACTTCTCCAGGCGCACCACCATGTCGATCGGCTTCACGTCGCGCGTCGAGGCCACGCCGAAGAGGTCCTTGATGTCGATGATGCCGATGCCGCGCAGCTCCATGTGGTGGCGGAGCAGGTCGTTCGAGTAGCCGAGCAGCACGTCGTTGGGATGGCGCTTGATGACCACCAGGTCGTCGGCGATGAGGCGGTGGCCGTTCGACACGAGGTCGAGCGCGCACTCGCTCTTGCCGATCCCGCTGTCGCCGAGGAGCAGCACGCCGATGCCGTAGACGTCGAGCAGCCCCGAGTGCATGGTGATGCGCGGGGCCATGGTCTCTTCCAGCACGTAGGTGGTGCGGGTGATGGTGGTCGAGGACATGGCCGGCGTGGAGAAGAGCGGCACGCCGCGCTTCTCGCACTCGACGCGGAACTCGTCGAGCGGAATGATGCCCTTGGTGACGATGAAGCAGGAGATGTCCAGGCCGGAGACGTCGCGGATGCGCTTCTCGCGCAGGCGCGGTGGAAGGCTCTGCAGATACTTCGTCTCCGAGGCGCCGATGATCTGCACGCGCCACGGCTTGATGTACTCGTAATAGCCGGCGAAGGCGAGACCGGGCTTCTGCACCCGCGGCCGGGCGATGGCGCGGCTCATGCCGTCGTCGCCGGTGACGAGCTTGAGGTGGAGGTCATCGAGCTCGCTCGACATGAGCGAGGCGACGGTGGTCTCGATGAAGTCTTCGTCGTTCACGTGCGGCAATGGTACAACGCGCCCTGATGCGGAAAGCCGCCGTCGTGGCGATCGCCCTCGCCTGGCTGCTCCTCCTCGGGGTGACCCACTACGGGGAACGGTCGCCCTATTCGTACGGCTGGGCCATGTTCCCCCTGGAGAACGAAACGTCGAAGCTCATGCACGGCGTTTCGGTGAACCCCGATGCCTTCTCCGCCACCGACGTCTCGCTCTACTTCTACGACGGACGCTACGTCGACTGGGGGAACGCGCCGAACCTCGACCTCCCGCTGCACGCGTTCACGGTGGCCACGCTGGCCGGCATCACCCGCGGCACGCTCACGGCGAGCTGGCTGGCCAACCTGCTGTTCTTCTCGCTGGCCGCGATCGCGGGGCTGAATCTCGCCGACCGCTACGGCATCCGCCGCGGCGCGACGCTGGTCACGCTGCTGGTCGTCTTCTCGCTGCCGATCGTCCTCGACTACATCGGCCAGCCGCTGCACTACCTGGTCGGGATCGGCGCGAGCTTCCTGGTCGTGCTGTCGCTGCTGGGGATGGACGAAGCCGACTCGCGCCGGCCGTGGATCGCGGCGCTGGCGGTCTCGATCCTGCTGCTCAACTACGACCCGTACATTTTCCTCGGCGCGATCGTGACGTGGCTCCTCTTCGTGCGCCGCTTCGCGCGCTGGTGGCACGTGCCGCTGTTCCTCGCGCTGGCCCCCCTGCCGAAGATCCTCTGGACGCGCTTCCTCCGCTACGCCAGCAACGACAACATGGGCACGCAGCTGCGCGACCATTTCATCAGGCCGGTGATCGCCGGCTGGAAGGAGATGCTCGAGGAGCCGTTCCACAACGCGCTGCAGCCGTTCGTGGCCTCGCACGTGGGCGTGCACGTGGCGCTGCACCAGATCATCGCCATGATCTACTGGCCGCTGGTGGCGCTGTGCGTGGCGATGCTGTTCCTGCTGCGGCCGCGCCTGGCGCGGACGTGGGTGCTGGTGGCGCTGCTGCCGCTCTTCTTCTTCCTCGAGCAGATGGCCGCCGCGGGGTGGGACTGGGAGCTCAACCCGCGCCGCGCCATCCCGGTCGTGCTGGCGTTCGCGATCGCCTGGTGCTGGTCGGCGGACAAGGTGTGGGACCGGCGCTGGTGGCGCGCGGGCATCGTGGCCATGGTGCTGCTGAGCGGCCTGCTCGCCCTCTCCGACACGCTCCTGCACGATCCCGCGCTCGCGTACCTGCGCATGGGACAGGCCATGCGCATCCAGCCGCAGGAGGCGCTGGTGAAGGAGAACATGCGCCTCTACCCGTACGCGATGCCGAAGCTGCAGGAGGACCGGGAGATCGAGTGGCTCGATCTCGACACGGCGCGCATCGAGCGGAGCGAGAACCGCCGCACGATGTTCGCCGTCACGCAGGCCATGGGCCTGTACCTGCTGGTGGGGCTGTTCTGGCTGACCGCGCGCGCATGCATCCTGCCGCGCTGGGCGCCGCATGCGGCGTTCGCGGTGTGGGTCGTGAGCCTGGCGCGCTTTATCTGAGAACGGAGTCCCCTCTCCCCGCTCGCGGGGAGAGGGTCAGGGTGAGGGGTCGTGCCTTGCTGCGAGGAACCGCCCCTCTCCCCGGCGGGGAGAGGGGGGGTGGGTGGGGGCTCACTTGGCGACGATGCTGGCCTTCGCCGCCGCTTCCAGCGCGCGCTCGAGCGCCGCGTTGGCCTTGCGGTCGCGGATGCGGTCCTTGCCGGTGCCCGCGTTCACCTCGACCGGCACGGTCACGGTGTCGTACACGAACGTGTAGATCTTGAGCGTCTCGCCGGCGCCCATCGCCTCACGCCCGGCGACCTCGGCCATGTCGCTGGCAGAGGGACCCGAGGCGCCGACGGCGCTGACCGCCATGGCGGCCGTGCCGGTGCGCGCGGCCTTGCTCTGTTTCTCCTCGACGTTCATCGACTTCGGCGGCCCGAGGACGATGACGATCTTCCCGCGCGTCGTCTGCGAGCCCGGCAGCTTGCTGACGGTCAGGTATTTGTCCGCCATCTGCACGCGCTTGTTCAGCTCCGCGGTGAACTTCTCCCCTCCCCGCGCCGCGATGTATTTCTGCACGAACGCCTCGGCCTCGGCCTCGGTCTGCAGCTTCGTCCACTCCGCGCGCTCGTCGAACGTCAGGAAATAGGAGGCCGGCGACGAAGTCCACTCCTGGTACTTGCCGAGGTCGGCGGCGAGGAGCGGCAGGGCGAGCAGAACGGTGGCGAGGAGGAGCAGGGATTTCCGCATGGCGGAAATGATAAAGGAAAACGAAAAGGGCGGGCTGAAGCCCGCCCTACGTTTCGGTGTCAGAACTCCGGCGCGATGAGGCCGAGGTTGTTGTCGCGGCGCTTGTAGATCACCGAGACGCGGTCGGTGTCGATGTCGCGGAAAACGATGAACTCGTTCTTCGAGTCGTCGAGGCGCAGGGCGGCCTCTTCGATCGACATCGGGCGGATGGCGATGCTGTTCGTCTTGATGATGCGCGGAGCGCGCTCTTCCGTTGCGTGGCGCAACTTGCCCGGCTCGAGCACCTCGACGTCCCACTCGTTGACGTCCTTGAAGCCGTTCCCGTCGTTACGGTGGTGGTCGCGGATCTTCTTGCGGTTCTTCTGCGCCTGGCGCTTGACGTGGTCGAGCGCGGCATTGATCGCGTCCTGCATCGACTCGTCGGATTCCTGCACCGACTTGACGTCGTGCTCCTTGCCGGTGATGAGGATCTCGCAGATGTTGCGGTACTTCTCGACCTGCAGGACGACGCGGACATCGATCACGTCGTCGAACAGGCGTTCCTGGATTTTGCCGAGCTTCGTCTCCAGCATCGCGCGGATGTCGGGAGTGATCTCGAAGTTGCGGCCGGAAATCTCGGTAGCCATGAACGACACCTCGAACTAAAAGATTTGCTTGCGATCCGTAGACGACGGGATGTTGAGCTCGTCGCGATACTTCGCCACTGTACGACGGGCAATGTTGATGCCTTCATCGTTCAGGATCTTCATGATCTTCGAATCGCTGAGCGGTTTGCGGGGGTCCTCGTTCTCGATGTAGCTCTGGATCTTCTTCTTCACCGTGAGGGAGGAGATGTCCTCGCCCGTGTCGGAATCGATTCCGCTGTGGAAGAAGTACTTCATCAGGAAGAGGCCGCGCGGAGTGTGCATGTACTTGTTGGAGACCACGCGGGAGACCGTCGACTCATGCATCTGGATGTCGTCGGCGACGTCGCGCAGGACCAGGGGGCGGAGGAAGTCGATGCCGCGCTCGAGGAACTCGCGCTGGTGCTTGACGATCGACTCGGCCACCTTGTAGATCGTGCGCTGCCGCTGGTCGAGCGACTTGATGAGCCAGACCGCGGAGCGGATCTTGTCCTTGATGTAGTTGACCGTCTCGCCGTCGGACTTGGAGTCCATCGAGTTGAGCATGGAGCGGTAGCCGCTGTTGATGCGCAGCTTGGGCATGCCGTCCTCGTTGAGGACGATCACGTACTCGTCGCCCACCTTGTGCACGTAGACGTCGGGCTCGACATAGATCGCTCGCTCATTGGAGTATTTCCTCCCCGGCTTGGGATCGAGATGCTTGATCAGCTCGACGATGCCCTCGAGCGTCTTCATGTCGATGCCGAGGGTCTTAGCCAGCGCCACGAACTTGCGCTGCATGAACTCTTCCCAGTGGTCGCGGATGATGACCTCGACCAGCGGGGCGTCGATCTCGAGGAAACGGAGCTGCAGCAGGAGGCACTCGCGGAGGTCGCGGGCGCCGACGCCGATGGGATCGAGCGACTGCACGGCACTCACCGCCGCCTCGACCTCCTCGAGCGCGTAGCCGCCGGAGGCAGCGACCTCTTCGTTGCTGGCGCGCAGGTAGCCGTCCTCGTCGATGTTGCCGATGATGAAGCCGGCGATCTCCTTCGTCCGCGGCGAGGCATCGGACATCGAGAGCTGCCAGGTCAGGTGATCGGAAAGGTTGGGCGGGCGCGTGAGCGTGTTCTCAATGGGGAACTCTTCGTGCTCCTCCCCCATCCCGCGCGGGTTGTAGCCGTACTCGATGTAGTCCTGGAAGTAGGCGTCGTAGTCGATCTCGTCGAAGGAGTCCTTCTCTTCCTTCTTGGCCTCGACCGCCGGCGGCTCGGCCGCCTGTTCGTTCTCGCTCTTGGTCTCCTCGGCCTGAGTCTCTTCCGATTTCACCAGCTCTTCGGCCGACTCTTCGAGGAGCGGGTTCTCGAGCAGCTCCTGGTTGAGGACCTCCTGGAGCTCGAGTTTCGAGAGCTGCAGCAGCTTGATCGCCTGCTGCAGCGACGGCGTCATGATCAGCTTCTGGCTGAGTTTTAAATGAAGCTTCTGTTCAAGTGCCATTGGTGCGACTGCGGAAGCCTTCCTCGCTCAGTTTAGATTGAATGTCTCGCCCAGGTAAATTCGACGGACCTCTGCATCGGCGGAAAGGCTCTCCGGCACGCCCTGCCGGAAGATCTCTCCTTCTTTGATGATGTAGGCCCTGTCGGTGATCTTCAATGTTTCCCGTACGTTATGGTCGGTGATCAGAATCCCGATCCCCCGGGCCCGCAGTTGCGAAACGATTCGTTGAATTTCGAAGACTGCGATTGGATCGATTCCTGCAAACGGCTCATCTAGCAAAATGAATGCCGGATTGATCGCGAGGCTCCGCGCGATCTCCACTCTCCGCCGCTCTCCCCCCGACAGCGTGAACGCCCGGCTCCGCGCGATGTGCGTGACCCCGAACTCCTCGAGCAGCAGCCGCGTGCGCCGCTGGCGCTCGGCCAGCGGGAGGTTCATGGTCTCGAAGACCGAGAGGAGGTTCTCCTCGACCGTCAGTTTCCGGAACACCGACGGCTCCTGCGGCAGATAGCTGATCCCCCGCTGCGCGCGGAGATACATCGGCAGCTCCGTGATGTCGTCCCCGCCGAGGGCCACCGTCCCCCCATCGGGCCGCACCAGCCCGACGATCATGTAGAAGGTGGTCGTCTTGCCGGCGCCGTTCGGCCCGAGCAGACCGACGATCTCCCCCTGCCGGATGTCGACCGAGACATCGCGCACGACCTTCCGTCCCTTGTAGACCTTCTCCAGGTGCGTAGCCGTGAGGGTGAGCTTGACGTCGTCGGGCATTGGCGCGGCCGGGAGAGTATCACCGTCACAAACGCGCGGTGCCGTCGAGTGTGGCGAGGGTTTTGTCGAACGTGCCCAGCGGCAGGTGGCCGGCTTTGCGGGCGGTGGCGAGGATCAGGCAGTCGGAGAAACCAAGCGCGGGGCGGCGGCGGTATTGGTCGAGGGCTTCGGCGACCACGTCGGGTTCCTGGAGAACGACTGTGGCGTGATTCAACAGCAGCTCGATGGCTGTGATCACTTCATCGTGCGTGAATTCATAGGCCTCCCGGAGGACCCACATTGTCTCGGCTACCACGAGGTGCGAGACCCAGACTCCCTCCGCGACGAACGTCTCTGCTCGCGCTACCTGCGCCACGGCGTCATGATCGCGCCGCAGTAACCGGACGATGACGTTCGTGTCAGCGGCGGGCATGCTTTTTCCGGAGGTGATCCGCAATCGCCTGTTTCAGCTCCTCCAGAGTTTTTGGCTGCTGCGGTTTATTCGAAAAAAGCACGCGGTGCATATCTTCGAATGTGTACTTCCGCTCAGCGATGTCTTCGCCATTCGCGCCCCGCGGCGGCTTGGGTTGCGTCCGGGCCATACGCCTATGGTACCTCGGCAGCCGCCCCCCTCACGCCGCCGTCACCTGGCCGATCGCCGCGAGCAGTTCCCCCATCTCGTACGGTTTCATCAGCGAGATGATGCGGTTGTTGTCGGAGGCGACGTCCAGCTCGACGTGGCCGGTGGAGAGGACGATGGGGAGCTCGTGGTGCTGGGCGCGGAGGAGGGGGATGAGGTCGACGCCGTTGCCGTCGGGGAGGTTGACGTCGATGATGGCCACCTGCGGCTGCGCGCGGAGGGCGGCATCGCCCGCTTCGCGGGCGGCGCGGACCCAGGTGGTCTCGAAGCCTTCGAGCTGGAGCACGGCTTCGAGTCCCGCGCCGACCGAGTAGTCATCCTCAACGATGAGGATGTGCCTCACGCCCGGCATGACGGACGCGAAGGCCTGCTCCGACACCGCGGGCGCGTCCGCGGCGCGCAGGTGGAGGTGGAACGCGGCGCCCCCCTCGGGACGATTCTCGGCGGTGAGTGTGCCGTGCTGCCCTTCCATGAGGCGTCGGGCGATGGCCAGGCCGAGGCCCGTGCCATTGCGTTTCGTGGTGAAGAGAGGCTCGAAGATGTGGAGGAGCGTCGCCGGCGCGATGCCCGGGCCGTCATCGCAGACGGAGATGCGCACCAGCTCCGAGCCCGTGCCCGCGGGCGCAACGTCGAGGTGAATCGTCCCGCTGCCGCCGAGGGCCTCGCGCGCGTTGAAGACCAGGTTCGTGATGACCTGTTCGAGATGCTCGGTGTCGCCGCGCATGAACTGCACGCTCGGATGCATCGAGCTGCGCAGTGCGACCGACGGCGGCAGCACGGCCATGATCTGGCCGAGGAGCGTCGGCAGCCAGGTGCGCACATCGATGACCGAGAGCAGCGGCTCCTTGGGATTGGCGAAGCGGAGGATCTCCTGCGAGGCGCGCTTGCCGCGCGCCACCGCGCGCGTGATGTGGCCGAGGGCGTCGCGGATGGCCAGCGTATCGGGCACGGTGCGGGCGATCGTCTCGACGAACGGCTGGATGCCCATCAGGACGTTGTTGAACTCGTGCGCCAGCGACGCGGCCACCTGCCCGAGGCTGCTCATGCGCTTGGCTTCTTCGAGCTTGCGGGCGATGGTGCGCTGTTCCGTCACGTCGCGGGCCACGCCGATCGTCCCGGCCAGCACGCCGTCGATCGAGCGCGGCTGCGACGACACCTCCACGATCACCGTCTCTCCCGTGGCCGCGGGCACCAGGTACTCGCGGATGACGCGCCGGTCGCGGTCGTACGCGAACTCGCTGGCCTCCGCCGACTCCTGCAGGAAGAGATCGGCGAACGGGCGGCCGATCCATTCCTCGATGCGGTAGCCGGTGCTCCGCTCGAAGCTCCGGCTCAGCGAAACGAAGCGTCCTTCGAGGTCGAGCGTGTAAAGGATGTCGGTGACATCCTCGACGAGCTCGCGGTAGCGCTGTTCCGACAGTTCGAGCGTCTCGCGCTCCCTGGCCTCGGCCTCCGCCCGCAGGCGCTCGGCCTGGCGCAGCTCTTCCTCGGCGCGGACGCGGTCCGTGATGTCGCGGGCGATGACCTGGATGGCCTCGCGGTCTCCGTAGCGCAGCGGCAGCGCGGCCACCTCGACGTCCAGCGGCGAGCCGTCGATGCGGCGGTACAACTGGCGGAGATACGGGACGGTCTCCCCTCTCTTGACGCGCGCCTGCCGCGCGCGCACGACGTCGTGCATCGACGGGTCGACGAAAGCCAGCAGATCGCGGCCGAGGATCTCCGCCTCGCTTTGCGCGCCGAGGAGCTCGACGAAGGCCTGGTTGACGTAGACATACGTCCCGTCGACGTGGACGCCGATGCAGTCGGGCGAGAGCTCGACCATGCGCCGGAAGTTCTCCCGGTTCTCGCGCGACGCCTCCTCGGCCTCGCGCTCGCGGGTGATGTCCACCATCACCCCGAACAGCTCCACCGGCACGCCGTCGACGATGTGCACGTTCACGTAGTCGCGCAGCCAGACGATGCGGCCGTCCGCGGCCACCATGCGGTAGATCAGCTCGTGGTTGCGGCACGCCAGCGTCTCGCTGTGGCAAAGCATGACCACGTACTGGTCCTCGGCATGGAGGTGCTCCATCCAGAAGTGCGGCTCCTCGATCCAGCGCTCGGGCGGATAGCCGAGGATCGTTTCCGACGCGGGGCTGACATACGTGAAGCGGAACGTCTCGGCGGACGCGGACCAGGCAATGGCCGGCATCGCATCGAGCAGACGCGACTTACGGTCGTCTGTAGACCCGGGAAAAATGGACATTTTGTCGGGACCTTACGATGAAGTAGTGCAGTAATGATAGCACGCCGTATGGATGCGCGTGCTATACTGCCGCAATTAATCGTCCACCCCGTTTGGTCGCGGGGCCATCGTCCATAATTCACAGTCATTCGGAGGGGAGAGCTATGCCTTACGTTGCCCTGGAGTGGGATCACAAGATCGGAAAACCATTCGTGCAGTGGCTGGTCGTGGAGTGCTCGAGCGTCGGGCAGAAGTTCGGCGGGCCGCAGGCGCTGCCGCCGCGCCGCGACATCGCCTACTTCGTGAACGAGGAAACGGCGGAGCGGGATGCCAAAGCGTTTGCCGAGTACAAGACGCGGCTGGCCGAGGGCCACGCCGATACGGCGCTGGGCACCGCGGCCGCGTACAGCAACCGCCACGCGGCCTTCGGGTGGGACCACAACATCTTCAACCCGATCGTGCAGTGGGCCGTGCTGGAGTGGAACGGCGAGAATCCGGACGGCGAGAGCTTCCGCGAGGACGTGGCCTACTTCCTCCATCCGGAGACCGGCGAAGCGGATGCGCGCGCGTTCCGCGTACTTCGCGACGAGCTGGAGAGGGAAGAAGTAGCAGCGTAACTGACTGTGGTGGGGCGGGCTGAAGCCCGCCCTACATTTTACGGTCCTTCGTGTTTGTACGTCCCTTTGGTCTGCCCCTCGGGGCTGACCACCTGCACGCGGTTGCGGGTGAGGTCGAAGCTGATCTGCTGCCCCGACAGCGTGCCGCTCGGGTCGGAGATCGTGGCCGGCTTGCCGTGGACGAACACCATCTTGCGGTCGACGTGGTAGATGGCCTTGTCGCCCGTCCCCTTGCGCTTGGTCACCGACTCGGCGACGTTCACGTTCTGGTCGCACTCGATGCGCTGGATCTTGTTCTTGTCGTCGAAGAAGAAGGCCGCCTTGTCGGAGCTCATGGTGCGGCTCTCGTCGATGATGTTCACGCTGCCGACGAGGTCCATGCGGCGGTCCGCCTTGCGGGCCACGAGCTGCTCGCTGGTCGACTGCACGGGCGTTTTCCGCTGCTCGGTGCCGGTGTTGTAGAGGATCGTGCGCACGCCGCCGCGCGCGGTCACGGTCTCGCCGTTCCCCTGCATCTGCAGCTCGCTGGCGAGGAGCGTGTTGTTGTCCTGCCACGCGCGCACGCGTCCGGTGAAGAGCGCGACCTTGTTCGCCTGCCGCAGGATCAGGTCGTCGGAGTTGACGTAGACGGGCTTGTTGCCGCCGGGGAAGAGTGACGTCGCGCTGGCCGACGCTCCCCCGCCCTTCGACACCAGCTCCGCGATCACCGAGCCGGTCGCGTGCGCGGTCTGCGCGCGCGGCATGAGCTCGATCTGCTTCGCCTTCAGCGTCTGCCCGTCCGCGATGACGGTGGCCTGGTAGCCCGGATCGGTGGTGAGCACGATGCGGTCGCCGAGGATGTCGTAGTTGGCGCGGAAGGCGGAGGCGGTGTTCTTCGGATCGGTGTAGCGGAAGCCGCCATCGAGATAGGCGGCGCGCGCCTTGCGGCTGTTCGTGTCGAACCAGACCGTCACGTGCTCGGACTGGATCTCCCGCGGCTCGGCGCCGAGCTCCTTCATCACCACCTGCGAATCCGCCTTGATCTCGCTGACGATCTTGTTCGTGAGACCGATGCGCACGGTGCGGGCGACGATGTCGCGCGCCGGCGGGCCGTCCAGCACCGCGTGCACCGGCGCGGGGCCGTTTGCGGTGGCGATGATGGCGTTGATCTGGCCGTCCGGGGCCAGGTCGGTGTGGTAGTGGTCGCAGGTGATCTGCTTGCGCCCGCCGAAGTCCTGCCCCGGCACGGCGTTCGCGGCCGTGACGATCACGACGTTGCCGTTGCCTTCGAGGCCGATGATCTGCCGGCGGTCCTGCGTGAAGCGGCCGAACAGGCGGTCGGAGCTGACGCGCTCCGGCCCGCGGTCCATCACTACCTTCTCGAGCCACTCGATGGTGTTGTCGTGGCGGCGGAAGATGCTCTCGGTGCCGCGGATGTTCATCGGCGGTTCGCCCGGCTGCACGACGGCCATCGTGGCCTCGACGCCCTTGAAGAGCTTCAGCGTCTCCCCCTGCACGTCGAGGTCGAGCGCGCCGGCGCGTCCCTGCCAGCGGTCGATGCGGAACTGCACCGGGATCTGGTTGGTGAGGCGCGCGCCGTCGTAGCGGATCTCGGCGGTGACGATCTCCACGCCGTCGCTCGAGGCCACGCGCACGCCGCCTCTGGCCTCGGCTTCTTTGGTCTGGGAGTTGAACTGTGCCTGCGGACAGCCGAGCTCGTACGTGAGGCCGTTCTCGCGGTAGAGCGTCATCTTGACGCCTTCGAGCGTCGTCCAGCCCGACTCGAAGGCGACGACGCGCGTGGCGCTGATGCGCGAGACCACGCGCCCGCCGATCGTCTGCACGTCTTCGAAGGCCGTCGAGGCGGCGATCGGCTCGTCGTTGGGGCGGATGCCCGACTTGACCGGGTCGCCCGGCTTGCTCGGTCTGCGGCCCGCGGCGCGGTTCCAGTTGACCGCGATGAAGGCCAGAAAGGCGAGGAAGAGGATCGGCAGCGCGATGCGCAGGATACGGACGGAGCGCTGCATGTCGTTGCGACGTAACACCTTCGTTCCCTGTTTCGTTCCGCGTTTCGTTCACAGCGGGGCTACGATATGGCTCATGCGCAACGCTCTAGCCGCTGCCGTGCTGCTCCTTTTCGCGACCGGTGCCAGCCCCGAGGATCCGCCGAAGGAGAACCCCGTCGTGACCGAGATGCTGAAGGCGCTCGGGCCGAACGCGAAGAAGCCCGCCGGCGAGGTGTTCCGCAACGTGCAGTTGATGAAGGACGTCCCCGCCGACCGCTTCCTGCGCATCATGGACACCGGCTACCGCCAGTCCCTCGGCGTGAGCTGCGATTACTGCCACGTGGAGGACCGCTGGGAGGCGGACGAGAAACGCCCCAAGCGCGCCGCACGTGAGATGATCGTGATGACCCGCACGATCAACGATCACCTGCACAAGCTGACCGAGATCAACACCGAAGAGGCGACGGTCAACTGCACGACCTGCCACCGCGGGTATGTGAAGCCGGCGCTGCAGATGAGGTGACGAGGCTCAGAGGCTCACAGGTACACAGGCTCATAGGAGCACCGCTGTGAGCCTATGAGCCTATGCACCTGTGAGCCTGGCGTCCACGATCTCCAGCCGCGACCCCCGATACCGATCCGGCTCCACCTTCACCAGCAGGTCGAGCGTCCCCGTGAGCGACGGCGCGAGCTGCTTCGCGCTCGGCCAGAGCACCGCCGTCCCGCGCCCGGTCGCATCCTCGAGCGCGAGCTCGACGCAGTCCTCGGCGAAGGTGCGCGTGCCGGTCACGGTCACGTCGTGCACGAGGAAGAGCGGCTGGGCGTTGCCGGCGCCGAACGGCTGGAGCATTTCGTGGGCGGCGACGAACTCCGCGTCGATCTCGCCGAGGGTGAGCGTGGCGTCGATGCGGGCCTCCCTGCGGAACAGCGTCTCGTCAACCGTGGCGAAGCGCTCGTGCAGGCGCGCGCGGAGCGCGGGGAGATTGCGCAGCGGCAGCGAGAAGCCGCAGGCGAACTCGTGTCCGCCGAAGTGGGTGAAGAGATCGCTCACCGCATCGAGCGCCGAGTGCAGGTCGATCGTCGGGATGCTGCGGCCGGAGCCGACGCACTGCTCGCCTTCGATGGTCATGGCCAGCGTCGGGCGGTGGCAGCGCTGCGCGATGCGTCCGGCGGTGAGGCCGAGGACGCCGCGATGCCATCCCTCCCCCGCCAGGATGAGGATGCGCTCCCCTCCCTCGATCTGCGCCTCGGCCGAGGCACGCACCTGCAGCTCGATGGCCTGCCGCTCCGCGTTCATCCGATCGAGCTCGGCGCAGATCTGCCACGCCGCCTCCTCGTCCGCCGCGGCGAAGAGATCGATGGCCGTGTTCGCCGAGGCCAGACGCCCCGCGGCGTTGATGCGGGGGCCGATCTTGAAGCCGACATCTACCGCGCGTAGAGCGCGTCCTTCCAGCCCGAGGCGCTTCAGCAGCGCGCGCAGGCCGGGATTCTTCACGTTCGCAAGCCCGGTCAGGCCGAGAGAGGTGATGGTGCGGTTCTCGCCGACCAGCGGCGCGACATCCGCCACCGTCCCGATGGCGGCGATCTTCAGCAGCGACTCGACGGAGATCTTCTTCCCGTTGCGCCGGATCAGCTCGCAGCAGAGCTTGAACGCCACGCCGACGCCCGCCAGCTCCTTGAACGGATACGTGCAGCCGAGCTGTTTCGGGTTCAGCACGGCCGCCGCCTCGGGAAGCGTGCCCGGCGGCAGATGATGGTCGGTGATGATCACGTCGATGCCGCGCTCGATGGCGTGGCGGACCGGCTCGACGCTGGTGATGCCGCAGTCGACGGTGATGACCAGCCGCACGTTCTTCTCGGAAAGCACGCGGTCCAGCACTTCCATCTTCAAGCCGTAGCCGTCGACGAGACGGTGCGGCACGACGAAATCGACATTCGCGCCGAGGGAGCGGAGCACGCTCTGCAGCATGACGATGGACGTCACGCCGTCGACGTCATAGTCGCCGTAAATGACGATCCCCTCGCCGTCGCGCACCGCGCGGGCGATGCGCTCGCAGGCGTGATCCATCCCGTGAATGGTGGAGGGATCGTGCAGGTCGCCGAGGTCCGGGGCGATGAAGCGGCGGAACGACTCCTCGTCCTCCACGCCGCGGCGCACGAGCAGCGCGCGCAGTTTCTCATTCGCGATCGGGAGGCGGAGGTTGTCGGGTGGAGCGTCGAGGAGAGTCCAGAGGTCGTGAATCACGCGCGCGGTAATTTTACCGCTCGAACACGCCCATCCTCCGGAACTTCTTGTACCGCTCCTCGAGAAGCTGCGGCGGCTTGAGCTTCATCAGGTCGCGGAGGACCCGCTCGAGGACCGGCGCCAGGATCTCCGCCGTGGCGGCGGGATCGGCGTGCGCGCCGCCCGACGGCTCGGGGACGATCTCGTCGATGATGTTGAGCTTCTTCAGGTCCTGCGCGGTGATCTTCATCGCCGACGCGGCTTCCGGCGCGGCGGAGGCGTTCTTCCAGAGGATGGCGGCACACCCCTCGGGAGAGATGACGGAGTAGACGGCATGCTCGAGCATCAGCACGCGGTCGCCCACGCCGAGGGCCAGCGCACCGCCGCTGCCCCCCTCGCCGATCACCGTGATGATCACCGGCACCTCGAGCGCGGCCATCTCGCGCAGGTTGACGGCGATGGCCTCGGCCTGTCCGCGCTCTTCCGCCCCGACGCCGGGATAGGCGCCCTGCGTGTCGATGAAGCTGATGATCGGCAGGTGGAACTTCTCGGCGAGCTTCATCACCCGCAGCGCCTTGCGGAACCCCTCGGGTTTCGGCTGCCCGAAGTTGCGCAGCACTTTCTCCTTCGTGTTGCGCCCCTTCTGGTGCCCGACCACGCACACCGGCATGCCGCGGAAGCGTCCGAAGCCGGCCACGATGGCGGGATCGTCGGCGAATTTGCGGTCGCCATGGATCTCCGACCAGTCCTCGATCAGCAGGGCGATGAAGTCGAGCGTGTAGGGGCGCTGCGGGTGGCGGGCGACGAGCGTCTTCTGCCACGGGGTGAGGTTCGAATAGATTTCGTTCGAGACTTTGGTAAGCTTCTGCCGGAGCTCGGCGATCTCAGCTTCTCGCACGGGCGCCGTTTCTCCGGGGGAATCCATCGCCGAGAGCTCTTCGATCCGTCTGCGGATCGTATTGATGGGCTCTTCGAATTGAGTCGGGTCGGCGGTCATGGCCGTGACCCTAACAAACAACACTCCATGCTGGCAACTGAAGAACAGACCGCGCCGGGCTCGCTGCTCGAACAGTGGCCCCGCAACGAGCGCATGCGCCACGTCCCCACGCTGCCGTGGATCATCCAGAAGCTCGACCAGGATGTCCGCCGGCGCCTGGAGAAGCTGCTCGTCCCGTATTCGGACGTGCACGGCTCCGATCCGCGTCACGCCCGCCTCGAGCAGGAGCTGCGCGCCGTCTGCCGCAGCCTCGACCGCGTGGCCGCCGTGGCCGGCCGCCATCGCGGCGGTCACGCGCCGAACGACGTCGCCGCCCGCGTGCGCTGGGCGCTCGACCACGCCATCCAGAACCTCACCGCCGCCGATGCCGACACGTTCGGCCGCCGCTTCCCCATGCAGACGTTCGAGCGCTCCAACGCCGAGCCGCTCTGGGGAGCGATGCTCTCCGTGCTGCAGCACGTGCAGAACCTCGTACCGCTCATCCGCGAGATCGAGCCCGACATCGACGAGCGGATGTACGAGGGGCTGGTGAACCTGATCGAGCCGCTGCGGCGCGAGCCGATGGCCTAGCGACTCTCTGACCGTCCCGGTCTGCAACCGGTAGGGAATCGGCTTCGCGCATCACTCCTAGACCAACGGGAGCCATTGCGGATGACAGATCTCGACGCGGCGCACGAGCGGCCGCGTGCGGCGGTGTGCGGGTTCGGCGGCGCGGCCACGTACTTTCACCTGCCCCTCATTGCCGCCGCGGGATTCGTTCCCGTGGCCGTCTTCGACCCAGTCGAGTCCCGGCGCGCCGCGGGCCTCCGCCACGGCTTCGGCTCCGCCTACGACATCGCGGAACTGCCGTCGGCGGTGACGCGCGAGCGGATCGACGTGGTCATCATCTCGTCGCCGAATGCCTCGCATGCAGACCACGCCCGCACGGCCATGCGCGCCGGGGCGAACGTCATCGTGGAGAAGCCGGTGGCCGGCAGCGCCGCGGAGCTGGCCGCGCTGCTCGGCGTGGCGAGCGACACCGGGCGCACGCTCATCCCGTTCCACAACCGCATCCACGACTCCGATCACGCGGTGGCCCTGCGGATCGTCCGCGGCGGCGCGATCGGCCGCGTCATCCGAGTCGAAGCCACGGCCGCGCGATGGGGTCCGGCGAACGACTACGCCGCACGCGACTTTCGCCCCGGCTGGCGAAAGGAGCGGACGCACGGCGGCGGGGCGCTCGCCGACTGGGCGCCGCACCTGCTCGACAAGATCCTCGACTTCGCCGGCATCGCGCCGCCGCTGCGCACGAGCGCCTTCTCTGCCGCCGGCATCTGGTCGGACGAGGTGGACGACGTGACCGGTGCCACGCTCGAATGGCCCCATCTCGTGGCCACGCTCCTGGTGTCGCTCGTAGACGCCGCTCCCGCGGAGCGCTTCCGCATCTGCGGCACGGCCGGGACGATCGTCGTCACCGGCACGGACGAGAAGGGCATCGTCGCCGTCCACCAGCCAGGCGGCGAGATCTTCCCGTACCCGTACCAGACCTCTCCGATGAACGCGCTCTCTCTTTACCGTGCGGTCGGGGACCGGCGCGCGACATACGAGCTGCAGGATCGCGCACACGTCGTCTACGAGACGATCGACGCCATCCGGGCAGCCGCCGCGCGGCCATCCGCTCCGCGTGCCCGGGTGCGGCGCGACTTGCGCGTGGAGAGGGTCGGTGACGATGTGGAGTGGGACGATCTGGTCGCTCACAGCGATGGCGGGACGGCGTTCCATGCGTCTGTGTGGACCAGCGCGTCGACGCAGCGCTTCGTGCGCCTCGGGCTGCGCGACGGCGGCACGCTCGTGGCCGGGGCCGTGCTCCAGGTCGACGCGGCCGGCACCGGCTGCAGCGGCACACTGGCGCCCTATCACGGGCCGCTCGTCCGGACCGGCTCCCGGCAGGAGGTCCTGATGCCGCAACTGGCGCAGGTCATCGCGGACACCGTTCCGCGGGCGCGCTTCGTGACGAGCCCCTGGACCGGCGACCTCCAGCCGTTTATCGGCGCGAAAGGATTCGAGGCGCGCCTCTTCTACACGTCCGTGGTCGACATCGGCGACCTCGATGCCGCGACCGCGCGCATGGCTCCCGCCGCGAGGCGCAACCTGCGCGCGGCCGCGCGGGACCTGGTGGTGGAAGAGACGGACGCGCCGGAGAACCTGCTGGCACTGGTGGCCAGGACGTTCGCCCGGCAGGGGCGGACGATCTGGTTCGACGTCGCGGAAGCTGAACGGTGCATGCGCAGTCTCGCCGCCGCGGGCCGCGCGCGGGTCTTCCTCGCACGCAGGGCCGACGGCCGGGCCGTGGCTGGAGCGGGGATCGTGGCGGACCACCGAAGCGCGTATTACCTCCTCGGCGGATACGACGAGGCCGCGGCGCATCGCGGCGGCTCGACCGCGGCCATCCGGGCCGGCATGGAGTGGGCCCGCCGCGCGTGCGGCGTCCGGCGCTTCGATCTCGAAGGCTCGCACCTGCCCCGCATCGAGCGCTTCTTCCGCGCGTTCGGCGGCCAGTGGCTGCCGTTTTACATCGTGGAGCACCCGTGACGCCGCTGGCCATTCACGGCGGCACGCCCGTCATCCCCGGGAACCTCCATCGCCCCTACCCGCCCGTCGGCGCGGTCGAGCATGACTATGTGGCGCGTGCGCTCGACAGCGGCGTGCTCTGGGGACCGTGGGCCCCTCGCACGCGTGAGCTCGAGGAGCGCTGGGCGGCGCGCATCGGCGTACCGCACTGCGTGGCGCTCGCCACCGGCACGGCCGCGCTGCACTGTGCCATTGCCGGCTGCGGTGCCGGGATCGGCGACGAAGTGATCGTCCCGGCGTTCTCGTTCATCGCCACCGCCACGGCCGTGACCATGGCAGGAGCTATCCCGCGGTTCGTGGATGTGGAGGAAGCCACGGGCAACATCGACGCACGGCAGGTGGAAGCGGCCCTCACACCGCGTACGCGCGCCATCGTCGCGGTCCACCTGCACGGCCTGCCGGCGGATCTGACGGCGTTGCAAGCGATCGCCTCGCGCGCGGGCGTCGCCCTCATCGAAGACGCGTCCCAGGCGCACGGCGCGACGATCGACCGGAGGGAGGTCGGCGGGATCGGCGACGCCGGCACGTTCTCGCTGAACGCGACGAAGACGCTGGCCGGCCCCGAGGGAGGCCTGCTGACCACGTCGTCCACCGCCATCTACAACGAGGTGGCGCGGATGCGCGTCTTCGGCACGGAATGGCGCGAGGGACAGCGGATGATCCGCGACGCGGACAGCCTCGGCTACAACTACCGCATTCACGAGCTGACGGCGGCGTTCACGCTGGCGCGCCTCACGGCGTTCGACGAAGAGACGGCGATCCGGAAGCGCAATGCCGAGCGTCTGCGCGACGGCCTGGCCGGCCTTCCCGGCGTTCAGGTTCCGCCGGCCGACGGGACGCGGACGCACATCTATCAGATGTTCCGCGTGCGGCTCGATCCCGCGGCCCTCGGTCTGGACCTCGATGCGGAGTCGTTTCGCGAGCGTGTCGTGGCCGCCCTCCAGGCTGAAGGCGCGCAGTGGTGGATCTGGGAACGCAAGTCGCTGCCCGAATACACCCTCTTCCAGACCCGCAACCGCCACGGCCGCGGCTTTCCCTGGTCGGTATCACCGGCGCACGCGAGTCTCACGTACCACCCGGACGAATATCCGGTGGCCATGGCCACGGCCCGCGACGCCATCTTCACCTACGGACACTACCCGCAGAATCCGCCCGAGCTGATCGACCTCTATGTCGAGGCATTCCAGAAGGTGTGGCGGAACGTGGAGTCGCTCGTCATGACGGGCGTGGAGCAGGAATGAGTGTACAGATCACACTGGATCAGGCTGTCGGGGAACTGCGCGAAAAGCTGAAGTCACACGAGACGTCGCCGTATTTTTTTCTCGTCGGTGCCGGGATCTCCATTGGATCGGGCGACGCACCGGGCGTTCCTCTGGCGCCGGGCATCGTCGAGCGGTGCCGGGAGGCCGCGACCGTCAAGGGCCGCACTGTCACCGTCCCGGCCAGCGATGCTGCCGACCGCGATTTCCTCGCATACGCGCGATTCATCGGCGAAGTCTTCGACGACCCGGAGGACCGGAGACGGTTCTTCGCCGAGTTCATCCAGCCCGGCGGCAAACCACAGAAGGTAACGCCGGCCAACAAACTGCTCGCACAGATCGTCGTCGACGACGACACGCCGTACGTCGTCACCACGACGAACTTCGACGATTTTCTGCAGCGCGCCGTGATCGCGTTCGGGCGCACGCCGCAACTGCTCGACCATCCCGAGACCGCGCTCCGTGTGGACGCGCGCCGCCGGGAGATTCAGATCGTGCACCTGCACGGCAGCTTTCGAGGCGGGAGCCTGGTCAACACGCTCGAAGAGATTCTCACGGCGGCACAGTTCTCCGACGCCAGCGACGCCACGATGGCGCGCGCTCTCACGAAGCTGCTGGACAACGACTTCAGTCCGATCGTGATCGGCTATGGCGGCTGGCGTCACGACGTGGTCATGACCGCGCTGCGGCACAAGCTGGGCGAAAACACACCGCGCATGCTCGCGCATAATCTCTATTGGTTCCTGTACCGGCGCAGCGAGCTGCGTACACTGCCGCCCTGGCTGTACAAGCATCCCAACGTGCGGTTCGTGGTACCGGGCGATGCGGGTGCCGAGACGTTTGCAACGCTGCGGGCCGCCTCGTCCACGCGCGAGGTGGTGCAGGTGGCCGATCCGGAAGGGCACGACAGCGTCACGCTGGCCGCGGATCAGGTCCTGCAGCGCGTCATCAAGGAAGTGGGCATCCGGCGTCCCCGCCTGCTCGAAGATCCGCTCGGTTACTTCGCCGACTATCTTCGCGGCACTCTGGCCGCGGCCGGAGACCCCGAGGTCGAAACGGTGATCCGTACGGTCGAGCGGGCTCGCGAGCTTCACCTCGAGGAGATCCGCCGGAACGACATCGCCGCCCTGGAGCGGCTGCGCCAGGAGTTCACCTCGGCGGCGATGACGCTGCGGCCGGAATCGGTGCGCGACGCCGGACGGGATCTGCTGGAAAGGTCCGCGGAGCTGAACGAGGAGGACCTCTCCCTCCTCGCCCACACGGGCTGGGCCGCCGCGAGCTCGCTGAAAGACAACTCGGAGCTCGAGCTCGATAACTACGCGCTGGCCGCCCGGGCTGCCGAACTGTGGCTGGAGCGTGGGTATCCGGGAGAAGCGGTTCCGCTGCTCGGACTTCGTGCGCACATCTACGCCGGCTCGACACGGTTCGATCGCGGCGAGTACGCGGCCGCACGCCCGCACTTCGAAGCCGCCGCACGGCTCTTCGGCCGCTTCGACGATCCGGACTTCGTGCAGCGCGTCGTGCGTGCCCTCCGCAAGCTCGGGTTGTGTCACGCCAGACTGGGTGACACTGTCCGCGCGACCCGGGCGCTCGGCGAGGCCATCGCGCTGTCGGCAAACAACCCAAGCGAAGGAGTGCGCGACCAGTACGCTCTCGCTTTGTACAACCGGGCCGTGTTCTTCAGTCAGCAGCAGGACCCGGTGGCGAGCGAGCGCGATTATCGGAAGCTCATGGACCACTTCGCGAAGAGCGAGAGGACAGTCCCGCGGGTGCTGGTCATCCACGCGTCGATCAACCGCGCCATCTTGCGTGCCGAAGCTGGTTTTCCGGCCGATGCGGCCAATATGCTCGACGCGTTCATTGCACCGTATTCCGCCGCCACCGCTCCCGGAGGACCGACGGGCCGCGGCGCTAAGCCGCCGGAGGAAGCGACGGAGCACGAGGTCGCACAGCAACGGCCGGACGAGCTGATCGCCCATGCCATGACCCTTCGGGACCGCTACCGCCGGGAGGCTGGCGAGGGGGAGCCTTGACGACCGTCGTATTGCTCGCCGGCCCTCCGGCCGCCGGCAAGACGACCGTGGCCCGCCGGGTCGCGGACGGCATTCGTCTGCGCCATTCACTTCCTGCCGTCATCCACGTCGAAGTCGACGATCTCCGCCACATGATCGTCGGCAACGGTACCGAAGATCCCCGTGCCTGGCTTCGCCTGACCACGGCGGTCATCGACGCCTCGCTCGATCTTTCTCCCTTCGTCGTCGTGGATGGCCTGTTCTGGGAAGAGGCCTCCCTCCAGGCAATGCGCGATCGTTACGACGTGCGGGCGTTCGCGCTGCATGCCGATATGGCCACGCGCGTGGCGCGGGACCGCGAGAGGCTGCCGGCGGACGAGCGGCTCGGCAGCGGTGAGCTGCACCGGCTCGCGGAGGCCAGCGGCTGGGCCACGTGCGAGCGGATCGACGCGTCGCGCGATCCGGACGCGGTGGCCCTGGACATCCTGGCGAGGCTTTTCCGGTAGCCATGCTCCCCCTCTCCGTCATCGTCCGCTGCTCCGAAGATCTCCGCGTCGTCGACTGCCTCGACAGCATCGATGCGGAGTGCGAAGTGATCGGCGCGATCACGCCCGACGCGCGGGTGCAGGCCGAGCTCGAGCGCCGTCAACTGCGCTACGCCGTCTCCCCTCGCGGGAATCCCGCCGCCACGACGCTCGCCGCACTCCCCCTGGCCAGCAACGGCACCGTGGTCCTCATCGACAGCGACTGCAGGTTCGCGCCCGGTGCGGTACGCCGGCTGGCCGCGCTCTCGCAAACGGCAGACATCGTCCGCCCCAATATCCACTTCGCCGCGGACGGCCCATCGAGCCGCGCCACGGCCATCGCCCGTACGTTCCAGTACACCTACTGCGGTTTCATCTACGAACCCGGGCTGGTGGTCAACCTGGATCGCGTCGTCGCCGCCGCGGGCGGATATCTCTTCGCACCGGACGCGCCGTTCACCCCGGACGGCGAGCTGGATTTCCGCCTGCGTCACTCCGGTGCGATGGATACGCTGAGCATCGTGACGGACCCGGAGGTGACGCTCACGCACGCACCGCTCTCCATCAGTCGCCATTTCGCCTCCTACTGGCGCTACGGCCTGAGCGAGGCCACCCGCATGGCGTTCCTCGGCCAGCCGGTGCTGCGAACCTTCCTCGCCTCGCTGCCGGCCCGCTACCGCGCCGCGTCGTCACGCCCCTATCCGCGCCGCACCGTTCCGATCATCGCCGGCTGCGACACGGTGTACGTGGTGGCCATGCTCGTGAACTACCTCCGCTTGAAGGCGGCCGCATGATCCCTGCCGCCGTGGCGCAGTTGACGGCGACACTGCCGCTGGCGGACGGCGCGCGGGACGTGCTGGTCGCGAGCATCGCCGCCGCGCGAACCGTGCCGCAAGCTCCGGCTGCCGCGGCATTGCTGGAGAAGACCGCACGAGCCGTCCTGACGGACCGCGTGCCGGCCGTCGGCATCGCCGGCTTTGCCAGACAGGGGCCGCGACGGCTTCCCTTTGCCTTCGTGGGGCGGCCTCTGTACGGGCAATACGACTTCGCCGGTGCCGCGGAGCGCGGGCAGCCACTGCACGTGCCGCTGCTGCTCACCGGTGCAAGCGGCGCCGTGGCGACGGGGCGGCACCTGATCGTCTTCGCCGGCGGCGTTTCGTTCGAGCTCATCGACGTCTGGCTCTGGCGTGCCCACCGTGCACTGCCATGGCTCGCCACCCGCTGTACGCCACACCTGGCAGACGTAGCCCGGACGCTCCTGCACGATCGTGCCTCGCTGCTGACGGCCGTCCTCGAATCCATCACGGGGCACGAGGCGGGACACGCGCCGGAGGTGACGCTTTCGCAGGGCGCGCCGGCGGCGGAGGGCGCCGCGAGCGATCTGGCTGCCGACGCGGCCGCGAGTGCCGTCATGTCCGACGCGGCGCTCTGCTGCACGACGGCCTACCACGTATGGAACGTCGCCCGTGCGCGATCGTTCGCGGACGAAGGCCACCCTGTCGTGCAGGCGGCAGTGGCCGACGCGGATGCGCTCGCCGGATCGCTGCTGCTCGCGCTGCTCTTTCCGGACGGGCAGCCGCTGTCGGCGATCGCCATGCGCCGGGCGTTCGCAGGATTGCCGGCGGCGGTCGAGCGTCTGCTGTCGCCGAACGAGCGCCGTGCGGTCACGCCTCTCGTCGCGCGCGCGTGCCGGCAGGTCCGCGACCTCGATGCCTCGGCCGGCCCCGCCGCCGTCGCGCCGCGGCCGGTGCAGGAGGCGCTCGACGCGATCGCCCGCATGGTGGCCGAATGAGAATCGCCATCGTCGGCAACGACCTGCGCTGCGTGGCGCTGGCCCGTCGTCTTCAGGGGGAAGGCCACGACGTGGTCGTCATCCCGGGGGCCGATCGGATGAACCTGGAGGTGGAGTCGATCGCGCTGCCGCGCCAGGTGCCGGAGTGGAAATCGATGCGCGATACGGAGGCGATCCTCGCGGCCGTGGCCGCGGCGCGCGCGGAACTGATCGTCTGCCTCCACGTTGAGAGCGCCGACGCTGGTACCGTCGATCGCCTTCGCGTCGAGTATCCGAGACGAGTCTTCGGAACGTCCGCCACGGCGGCGCGAATCGAAACGTCGAAGGCAGCCGGAATCCGCACCGCTCGCGCGGCAGGACTCCAGGTCCCGCGGTCCGTTCGCATCCGCCGCCGCCGCGATGCGGCGAAGCGGATCGCCGCATCACTCGGTGAAGGCCCGGTAGTCGTCAAGTACGACGGGCTGCTCGGCGGCCGCGGAACGCTCTTCGCCGGCACGCCCGCCGACTGCGAGCGTGCCATCCGGAGCCTTCCCCCGGGCGACGTCATCATTCAGTCCCACGTTCGAGGGATCGAGCTCGCGCTCTCGCTGCTGTGCACCTCGCACGGCCTCGTGCCGCTGAACGTCAACTTCGAATACAAGCGCAGCGAAGACGGCGACCGCGGCGAGAACACTCCGGGGATGGGCACGACGGCTCGCAACATCGCCGGCCTGCCGCTCCCGCCGTTCCTCCTCCCGCTCGCAGCTCTCCTGCGGCGCATCGGCTATGCCGGTCCGCTCGACGTGAGCTTCATGTACGACCCGGAGACGCGCACGCCGGTGTTCCTCGAATTCACCGCGCGTTTCGGCGATCCGGAGCTCGCCAGCGAGCTGCTGCTGTTCGAGGACGCCGGGGAGGTGCTGCGCGCCGTCGCTGCCGATGACGACGTCCGCGTGGAGCCCTCGCGGCAGGTCTGGGCGGCCGGCGTAGTCGTCCGAGGCGGCAGCCACGCCGCTGCCACCGTGCAGCAGGACTCTGCCGTCTGCAATGGCGTCCTGCAATCCTGTTTTTCGGCCGCGGCGCGGGACCTTCGCGTCGCAATCGACGCCGTTTACGACTCCGTCTGGGCTCACACATCGGGCGGGTCGTTCCGCACCGACATCGGTCATGACACGGCGGCTCGATGGGAGGCGTACGAACAGCTTACCCGCGACCAGCACGTCTCTCGCGGTACTCCAGCACCGCCTCGGGCGTGAACGGTTCTCCCTCGAAGCCCTCCCGCGCCTCACGGACGTCCATCCAGCGGATCTCGCCGCCCGGCGCGGAGACGACCAGCATCGCCGGGGACTCCGCGTGCCGGTCGGCGCCGCCGGCCTTCAGCAGCAGGTACACCCGCTCGCCGGTGGGGTTGCCCTGGTCGTCCCGGAACTCGATCTCGCCGTCGAAGCCGGAATCGGGACTCGTGGACTGCCGATAGATCTGGCCCGCGCTGCGGACGATCGCGTAGACGTTGCTGGCCAGGTTCAGCTCGCGGCTCTCGCTGAGGCGCGCGGCCCGCGCGCGCTCGTCGAGATCCTGCACCTTGCGGCGCACGGCGTCCGAGGCAAAGAGCTCCTCCACCAGGTCCCACAGCGGGACGCGCTCGCCGCAGTACTGGCAGACGGTCTCGCGCCGTCCCTCCTCGAGCAGCCGCCGCACGACGTTGCGATCCGCGACCGCGACGCCGCAGCTCAGGCAGACGAAATGGCGGTCGCGCACCACGTTCCGCGCCTTGCGCTCGAGGTGCTCGTGGACGTAGCCGATGAAGGTGGCCACCATCTCGTCGGAGATCCAGCGCTCGGCATCGACGGAGAGCTCCCCCACCCCTTCGTCCTGGCGGGTCATCTTCAGGCGGAGGCGTTTCAAGCCCGGCGTGCGGAACTCGGCGGCGTAGCGCCAGAGGCTCCCCTGCCCGAACGCAGCTGAGTGATAGAGCCGGACGATGAGGGTCGAATAGATCTCGTCGAGCGGCCCTTCGAAGCGATAGGTGACGATCGGCGGCAGGTCGCCTTCGAGCCTGCGCCGTTCGCGCCGGTAGTAGCTCGGGAAGATGAGGAACGTCCCTCCCTCGGCGTTCTCACGCAGGCAGATCCCGCGCTGCACCAGCGCCTCGTACATGGCCCGGAGCACGATCGCTTCCTCGTCCGGCGGCAGCCGTTCCATGCCCCCGTAATCGAGCTGCCCGCCGACCAGCCGCTCTTCCGTGATGCAGCCGATCTCCTCCGGATGCGCGCGCACGGCGCGGATGACCGCCCCGGCGTAGGCGTTGATGCGCTCCGGCTGCAGCAGCACGAAATCGCCGAACTCCAGGCGCCGGACGATGCCGGGCCCGGAGAGCAGTCCGATCACGACGCGCAACTGCTCCATCGTGAAACTCTCACCGAGGCGCAGCTCGAGCTCGCGCTTCAGATCGGCGGTGCGCACGAGCACGCGGCCCTCGTCCTTGAGCCGGATGATGGCGCCCTTGAGCAGGCGGAAGATGCGCGGGGAGACGGTCGAGGGAATCGCATCCCAGGGGATGTGCCGGGCGATGGCCTGCCGCAGGGCGTCGATGCCCTGCCCGCTGGACGCACTGGTCGCGACGTACTCGGCGTAGCCGTGTTTCTCCATGAAGGCCTGGATGTCGTCGAGGCTCCGGATCTCACGCCCGACGTCGACGCGTCCGGCCACGAGGAGCTTCGCGATCCCGTGGCCGGCGGCGGCTTCTACGTCATGGTTCCATTGCGCCAGCCCTTCGAACGGCCGCTCCTTCTGCGGGTCGAACACGAGGATGGCCAGCGCCGTCTCGTCCATGAAGAGCTGGTGCACGAGGCGGTAGTCGGGCTGTCCCGCAAAATCCCAGAGCCAGATCTCCGCCTCGATCTCTTCCGGCAGTCCGGCGACGGGCAGCGGCAACTGCGTGACCCAGGCGCCCGCGGTGGAGGGGGCTTCCTCGAAGACGTCCTTCACGAGGCGGGTCGCCAGCGAGGTCTTGCCGACGCCGCTGTCGCCGACCAGCACGACCTTCGCGTTCTTGTACCAGGACGTCGCCACGACGGGCGTGCTGCGCAGCACGCCCGCCAGGTCCACCCGCCAGAGCCGGACCACGTTCTCCGCGTCGTCGCGCGTCGCCAGCAGTTCCCCGAATGCGAGCCCGCCGAGGTAGATCCCGCGCTCTTCGAGCGTCCCGCGCGTCTCCCACGTGCGCGCGTCGCGGAAGCGCACGCTCCCGTCGGCCGCCTTCGAGACGAGCACGCTGCCGTCGGGACTGAAGGCGATGGCGAGCACCCGCTCCGTGTGCCCCTCGCAGATGCGCACGTGCTGGCCGGTGTGCGCGTCCCAGATGTCGACCGTGCCGCCGCCGGTGCCGGCGGCGAGCATCGCGCCGTCGGGCGACCACGCCAGGCTGCCGATCCACTCGCTGCCGCGCAACTCGAGGGTCTGGCGGAGCTCCGCGGTGTCGAAGACGGCCACCGACTGGTCGCCCGCGCCGCAGGCCAGCCGCGAGCCGTCGGGCGACCAGACCACGGCGTTGACCGCGTCGTTGCGCACCGTCAGGATGTTCGAGGTCCCCGCCGCGAGATCGTGGAGCATGACCATCCGGTCGACGCCCCCGGAGGCGAGCCACTTCCCGTCGGGCGAGAAGGCGACGGTCACGACGTGGTCGTGATGCGTGTACAACACGCGTCCCGTCCCCGCCGCCACATCCCACAGCCGCACCGTCCGGTCGTCGCTCCCCGACGCCAGCGTGCGTCCGTCGGGGGACCAGGCCAGACAACCGGCCGCGTCCTGATGTCCGCTGAGCCGCGTCCCATCGGACAGCCAGAGGTCCGCCGTGCCGCCGTAAGCGAGGGTCTTGCCGTCCGGCGACCAGGCCAGGCCGTACAGCGGCTTGCCGTCGCCGCGCAGCAGGCCCTGCTCTTCGAGGAAAGGCAGCGTGCGCGCCGGCGCGCCGCGCGCCTGTTCCTGCACGACGAAGAGGTGGGAGAAGAAGCCCGGCACGTTCAGGTACAGTCCGCGGGAGAGCAGCTCGTCGCCGTCGCGGCGGTATTCGAGGTCGTTGACGACGTCGCTCAGGTACCACTCCGTCCCGGCCAGCCGCGGCAGGTCGAGCGGCAGGTAGCACTGCGACGGTGTCCCGGCGAGGTTCACCGCCACGAGGCGCATCTCGTCGCCGAGGACCCAGGTGAAGGCGACGAAGTTCTGGTGCGACGGGTTGCCGTCCCACGCCTGCCGCGGCTCGAGCAGGCGCCACTCCCCCTCGGCGAACACCGGATGGCGCAGCGCCGGCAGCAACTGCGAGTAGAAGCGCTGCAGGGCCGGATCGGGCGGCTCGTCGGGCCGCGTGCGGAGCTGGACCGGGAGGCGGATGCTCCTCCCCTCGAGCTGGCCGTCGTGCACGAGACGCAGCCCCGGAAGCGCGAGCGCCACCGTAGCGGCGGCGCGATGTTTTGCCGGTGGGACGAACGCCGTTGCGGCGCGCTCCTCGTCGTGGTTCTCGACGAAGCGGGCGAAGTGATCGTGCACGGCGCGCGGCGCGCGCAGGTGCTCGCGCACCGCAGGCGCGCCGTCGTGGCGGAGGCGGTCGTAGAGGTCCTTGTCGTAGGTGGCGTCGAAGCCCATCGACTGCAGGACGCCGCCGAGGCCCCAGTACGCTTCCGCGAGGAAGAGGAAGTCGCTCCTGCGGCGCCGCACCGCCTCGATGGCCGCCGGCCAGAGCTCCGCGTCGGGCGGGTCGAAGTCGCCGCCCCAGGTGCGGCGGAAGACGTCGCGCAGGACCAGCATGGCCATGTCGCAGCGCACGCCGTCGCACCGCTCGCTGATGCGCAGCAGCTCGCCCGTCATCGCCTCGCGCACGTCCGCGCGGCGGTAGTCGAGCTGCAGCGTGTCGGTCCACGGCGGAAAGAATGGATCCTTTCCATGCGCGAACGGCTGGCCGCCCGTGCCGGGGACGAAGCGCTCCGGATGCTCGAGCGTCCAGGGATGGTCGACCGCGACGTGGTTGGGGATGAAGTCGAGCACGAGGCGCAGGCCGCGCTCGCGCAAGGCCTCGCGGATGGAGCGCAGTCCCTCCTCCCCGCCGAACGATGGCTCGACGGTGAAGCTGCGCACGGCGTACGGCGAGGCGCCGACGTGTTCGGGCGGATAATCGCGGAAGATCTCCCGCGCGATCTGCTCCCCGCGCGGGCTCCGCTCCCACACGCCCAGCAGCCACACGGCGTCAAAGTGCGCAAAGCGATCCAGTGCGGAGCGGGAAACGTCCGCCAGAGTGACCATGCGGCCGGCGGCGCGGCTCAGCTCATCGAGCCAGAGCTGCGTGTTGATGCAGTAGAGCTGAATTCCGGAAGTATAAACCTCGATCAGCGCGCCGCGTTCAGCTTCACGGCCGCGCGAATCAGAGCCTTCAGGGCCTTCTCGTCGATCTGCTCGCCCTCGCGAAAGTCGATGGCACGCCTGGTGTTGCCTTCGAGGCTGGAGTTGAAGAGCCCCGATGGGTCCTCGAGGGCGGCGCCCCTGGCAAAGGTCATCTTCACCGCCTTCTTGTAGGTCTCGCCGGTGCAGATCACCCCATCGTGAGACCAGACCGGCCCTCCCCACTTCCACTCCTCGACCACGTCGGGATCGGCCTGCTTGATCAACGCGCGGAGCCGGGAGAGCATCTCGCCTCGCCAGTCGCCCAGTTCCGCGATCCTCTCGTCGATCATTTGGGAGGGAGACTTCGTCACGGTTTCCCCTCCGGCGGAAGCTTCCTGACGCGCGTCACGGTGAGGATCTCGCCGACCGCGGAAGCATTCTCGGGCGGCGGCTCGTCGAGAAACCTGACGGTCCCTTCGACCTCACAGAGATCCTGATCGGCACACTCCGCAAGGATCTTCGCACCGGCCTCGGAGTCCGTGCGGAAGCGCATCGGTACGTAGTCGCCGCTTTCCGCGCCGACGTAATCGAGCCGCGCGGTGCCCGCGTGAGCGTCGATCCTGATCTGGCCGGCCCATACTCCGCTGTCTCCGGCGGATTCCGACGACGGCGCGGTCTGAGTCTGAGCCGGTGCCGCGCTCGCGGTCTCGGGTTTCGCGGTCTCGGTGTTCGCGGTCTCGGTTTTTGCGGTCTCAGTGTTCTCGCCGGAACATGCGCCGAGAACAACCAGCAAGGTCAAAGTGACGCAGAACGCTTTCATCCCATGACGATACACGAAGGGCGGCCCCAGGTTCTTGGCATCACTCACGAAAATTGGGGATACTCGCATGATGAAAAGCACGGTCGTGACGTCTTCGCCTGATGTGATGGGCGGTACTCCTGTATTCGCGGGGACGCGCGTCCCGATCGAGAACCTCCTTGATTATCTGGAAGGCGGCGAGTCGATCGAGGACTTTCTCGAAGGGTTTCCTTCCGTCAGCCGCGAGCAAGTGATCACGTTTCTCGTCGTGAGCTCCTCCCGACGCTGCTGAACATCCGGATTCGCCTCCCCCTACCTCGCCAGCGGCTCCCACGCACATTCCGCGCTCGTCTCCACGTGCAGCGCCTCGTACGGCGTGGCGGGCAGCCAGGCCACGCGGTAGGTGTCGAGCTCGTTTTTCAGGCGGCGCACGGCTTCGAGCATGCGCTCGTTCGTGGAGATGTCCTCGACCGGGCCCCAGGCCGGGTGGGTTCCGCCGCCGGCCAGTGACCAGACGAAGAAGGGGACGCCGATGCGCTGGAGGTAGCGGCGGACGGTGGCCGCGGGGTAGCGGCTCTGGTCCTCCTCGCCGTTCAGCACGAGCACGACCGCGCGGCGGCGCGGCTCGCGCAGCGCCTCCGTGCCCGCCACGGCCACCGCATCGGCGAAGCGCAGCGTCAGCCCGCGCGATCCCTCCACCCACGTCAGCAGAAAGCGCACGCCGCGCATGGCTGAGAAATTCTCCGAGGTCATGAAGAGATCCGAGCCGGCCGCGCCGCGGGCCACCGGCCAGATGAAGCGCAGCGACGTGCGCGGCAGCGTGAAGCCCTTCTCCGCCACGCGCCTTTGGTGCTGGTTGCGCCGCTGGAACTGGTCGCCCGGCGTGAGGCCGTTGCGCACGACCAGCACCGTCGCGTCGCCCGTCTCCACCTCGCTGGCGGCGATCTTCTTTCCGCCGGCGCGGAAGCAGTTCGCGCGATCCTTCTTCCCCTGGCGCTCGCGGACGAGCGTCGCCGTCAGCTCCGCCGGCACTTCCTCCGAGAAGCCGCCGAACACCACGTCGCGATGCGCGGTGGACCCATCCTCGAACTCCAGGTCGATGGACAGCACGTTCAGCGCCTCGGGAGCCAGCTCCGGCAGTCTCACGCTGCGCGTCAGCGTGCTGGCCAGCGTCGTGTTGTTCAGCTTCACCGTCATCTTCTTCGGCATCACGCCGCCGATGTGCTGCCAGGAGATGTCGGCGCGGTCGCGCTGGAACATCACCCCGATCTCCGCCTGCGGCCGCGGGACGTTGATGAACTGCGTGTCGCGGGCGAGCTCGCGTCCCTCGGCGTCGCGGGCGATGGCCACCAGCTCGTGCGGCGCCAGCTCCGGCCCGAAGTCGAGCTTCGTGCGCCACGGCGCGCCGCGCAGGAGATCGGCGCGCTCGCCGTCGAGCACGATCTCGACCGAATGCACCGCCGGGTCGACCCGTGCCTCGATCGTGCGCGTGCCGTTCATGAGTCCGAGGAGACGAGTGACGAAAACCAGTTCCGCGAGCATCAGCCTACAGAATACACAAGCGCCGCGGCGAACAGCACGCCCGCCAGCAGCCACTGGTTACGGATGAAAAAACGTTCCGCCAGCCCCACCGCCAGCAGCCCGGCGGTGGCCAGCAGCGCGTGACCCGACATGGCGCAGGCCAGCATCAGTGCCCAGCAGCTCAGGAAACAGCGCGTGCCGATCAGCCAGCCGAAGCGGAGGCAGTCGACGTCCGCGCGCCAGCCGCGCGGCGCGAGCGGCAGCGTGCGGTGACACCACACCAGCGCGCGGCGCTTCCACGGGGTGAGCTGCCAGAGGCCGGCGACCGCAAACGCGATCGCGGCCGTGCGCGCGTCCGGGTGGAACGGCACCAGCGCCAGCGCCGCGCCGGGAATCGCCCAGAGAGCGAGATAGCCGAGGAGGAAGCCGGCCATGGCGCGATGCCGGCGCTTCCAGAGGCTGCGCTCCGCGGTGAGGCGCACGTGCTCGCTCACCATCGGCAGCATCATGGCCGCCGTCATGACCATCCAGCTGGTGAAACCGTGGGCATGCTGACCCGCGTTGCGGATCATCAACACCCACGCGCCGCCGGCCAGCGCCAGCGACCACCACTGCGGGTGGCGCCACGCCAGCCGGGTCACGGCCAGAGCGGTCACGAGCGGTACACGCTCACACGGCCGATCTGGAACTCCGACTCATCCGGACCCTCGTCGCCGCCGATCCCCTCCAGCCCCGGCTCGTCGTCCTCCTCGGGGACGAACGTGACCTCCATCGTCGACTCGTCGAAGTTCCCCGCGGCCTGCAGCCTGCGCACGGCGTCGGTGACGTCGAAGCGGAACTGCAGTCCGCCGCCCGGGTGGGTCTCGCTCCCTTGCGTGGCCTCGGGGACGCCGAACGTCGGCAGCACGCCGGCGAATTCGCCGTTCACGTACACGGCGTACGTGCGCGGATCGCCGTCGCCGGTCACGTTCTCGACGTTCACGAAGATGCGCTGCGGCTCGTCGTCCCCGCCCACGGACTCCAGCCCGGGGCCGGCGGGTGCGGTCACCGGGACATGCGCCGTCGCCGCGCGGCGGCGTCCCAGCGCCACCGGCCGCTCGCTCGCGCCCACCATCTCGGGAATTGGTCTCTCGGGCACTGTGCGCCTCCGTGGTCTCTCCAGCGACTCCAGGCCGGCCTCGAACGGATTCGAGAGATCCTCGTACTCGTATCCGAGGGCCGCGGTGTCGATCGTATCGCCGATCTTCTTCGTCACCGCCGCGCCGGTCCCGTCGTGGAAGGCGAAGCTCATTCCGGACCAGGCCGAGTCGGCCGGATTCGTGTGCGTCGGGTCCATGGCCGTCCAGACGCTCCAGAGCCGGTCGATGTTGCAGTGGTGCAGCCAGAACAGCGGGTCGAGCCCGGCCGTGTTGAAGCGGCCCATCCAGCCGCCGACGCGGACGTGCATGGAGCCGTGCGGCGTCAGCTCCACCGCGCCGACCGGACCGCCGCCGTGGTTGAAGGCCGTCTTCGGTCCGCCGAAGCCGGGGCTGCCGCCCGTCGGATCGGCCTGATACCTCGGCTCCTTCAGGCAGGAGAGATCGACGTGCTGCGGCCCGGCCACGATCTCGCCGTCGTTGCCGCGCTGGCGGACGATGTTGGCGCGAAGCGGATTCGGCGACCCGTCCGGCAGCGTCGGCGCGCGGAATGCCGGCGGCAGGCGCCGCGCGTCGGGATTGCTGGCATCGCTGTAGTTCCAGTACGGCAGCGCCCACCCCGCGGGGCCGCCCAGCTTGACCACCGCCGCGGCCACGATCTCCTCGTAATAGAGCAGGTACCAGCGATGCCAGGGGATGAAGAACCACGAGTTGTGCTGGCACTGCGACCAGAACTTCCGCTGATCGCCCGACGACGGCAGCCGGTCGCTCGACTTGCGGAGCGGGTCCTGCGAGCGGACATATTCGTGAATGGCCGCCTGATAGCGGAAGCCGGTCGGGTCGGCCAGCGGACGCTTCAGCATCTCGCCAATGGCCTTCGCATACCAGAGCAGGATGTCGTCCCACTCCCCGAGCTTCCAGACGTCCCTGCGCGTGCGTACGGCCATTCGTGTGCTCCCTTCTCAGGGTAGGAGTGTCCGCGTGGTGGCGATCCCCTACCTCGCGTGGTGTGGAAATGTAGCGGAAGCGGACCGCCGGCGTCCCGCCGGCTGTCTGTGGCGGCGTCCCGCCGCCACGGTGCGGGCGAGACGCCCGCACAGACAGCCGGCGAGGACGCCGGCGGTCCGCTTCCGTTGGCGAAGTCGAGGGGGGGCCGCTCAGAGGATATTGATCGGGTCGACGTCGATGGCCACCTCGACCCCCTTCCACTTCCGCGGCAGCAGCACCGCCTCGACCGCGCGCCGCAGCGCCGTGCGCATGGGTGAGCGCAGGAGGATCTGGAACCGCCACACCCCCTTGATGCGCGCCATCGGCGCCGGCGCGGGGCCCTGGATACGCGTGCCGGTCAGCGGCTGCACCGCTTCCTCGAGCATGAGGCCGCACTCGCGCGAGGCCTTCTCCACGTCCGTCAGGTTCTCGCCGCGGAAGAGGAGCGCGATCATCGAGGTCACGGGGGGGTAGTGGAACGTGCGGCGGAACTGGATCTCCGCCTCGAAGAAGGCCTCGTAGTCGTGGTGCATGGCGTGCTGGATCGCGTAGTGCGTCGGGAAGGCGGTCTGGATCATCACCTTCCCGCGCAGCTCCCCGCGTCCCGAGCGGCCGGCCACCTGCGTCAGCAGGTAGAACGTCTTCTCCGCGGAGCGGAAGTCGGGATAGCCGAGGATCGAGTCGGCGTTCAGGACGCCGGTCAGCGTGACGTTGGGAAAGTGGTGTCCCTTGCTCAGCATCTGCGTGCCGATCAGCGCGCGCGTCTCGCCGCGGCGGAAGCGGTCGAGGATCTGCACGAGCGAGCCCTTGCGGCGCGTCGAGTCGCGGTCGAGCACGTCCACCGCGACGTCGGGAAAGTCGCGCTTGAAGCGCTCCTCCACTTTCTCGGTGCCGAAGCCGATCGGCTGCAGCACCTCCCCCTGGCAGAGCGGGCAGCGCTGCGGGATGCGCGCGCGGAAGCCGCAGTAGTGGCAGATCAGCAGCCCCTCGCGGCGGTGCACGGTCAGCGTGACCGAACAGTCCTTGCAGCGGAACTCGTGGCCGCACTCGCGGCAGAGCAGGTACGGCGCGTAGCCGCGGCGGTTGATCAGGATGATGGCCTGCTCGCCGGCGTCGAAGGTCTCACGCATGGTTTTCTTCAGGTCACCGCTGAAGATGACGAAGCCCTTGTCCTCTTTCTCCGCCCGCTCCTTGCGAAGGTCGACGATCTCGACGTCGGGCAGCGGGCGCTCCTCGACGCGCGAGGCCATGCGCAGCAGCGTGTACTTGCCGCGGGCCGCGTTCTCGCGCGACTCGAGCGACGGCGTGGCCGAGCCGAGGACCACCGGGATGCCGCGGAACTGGGCGCGCACGACGGCCAGGTCGCGCGCGTTGTAGCGCGGGGTCTCCTCCTGTTTGTACGCGCCGTCCCCTTCCTCGTCGACGACGATCAGGCCGAGGCGCTGGAAGGGGGTGAAGAGGGCGCTGCGCGGCCCGATGGCCACGTCCACTTCGCCGCGCCGCGCGCGCCACCACTGGTCGAAGCGCTCGCTCGCGGAGAGGTTGCTGTGCAGGATGGCGATGCGCTCGCCGAAGCGCTCTTTCAGCCGCGACGCGAAGACCGGCGTGAGCGAGATCTCGGGCACGAGGAGGATGGCCTGCTCTCCCCGCTTGACGACGCTGCGCATCAGCTCGATGTAGACCTCGGTCTTGCCGCTGCCGGTCACTCCTTCGAGGAGGAACGGCGCGAAGGTGCCGAGGACGTCACGGACGCTCTTGATGGCCAGCCGCTGCTCGAACGAGTACGAGATCTCCCCCGTGGCCACCCCTTCCAGTCCGGCCAGGAAGGCGTCCAGCGTGTGCCGCCGCGCACGGCGCTCGATGCGGACGACGCTTTTCTTCGCCAGCGCGGAGAGGATCGCCGCGCTGACGCCGCCGTGCTCCAGCGCGCGCACGGAGAGCTCCCCGCCGCGCGACGCCAGCAGATCGATGGCCGCTTGCTGTTTCGGTGACAAACGTAGGACAGGCTTCAGCCCGTCCAGGCGGGCTGAAGCCCGCCCTACGTCTCCACCCTCCTCGAGCACGACGAAGCGATCGTAACGAACGCCCTGCGCGTCCCGAAGACGGTCGGCGACGGCGATGATCCCCGCGTCCCGCAGCCGCTGCACGGTGGAGCGCGAGACCTTCAGCTCCTCGAAGATCGTCGCCACCGGGAGCGGGCGCTTGCGCAGCTCGTCGAGGAGGACGAGATCGGCGTCGAGGATCTGCTTCTCCTCGCGCGCCCGCTCGATCATCGCGTCGTCGGCAGTGAGCACGGCCTGGCGCTTGCCGCGCGAGGCCATGTTCGCCGGCAGTGCCACGCGGAGCATCTCGCCGAGGGGGGCGAGGTAGTAGTCGGCGCCCCAGCGACAGAGCTCGATGATCTCTGGGATCAGCGCCGGCTCCTCGTCGTCCAACACCGCGCGGATCGGCTTGAGCTTCTGGTCCGCCGGCGGCGTATCGAGCAACGCCACCACGAAGCCTGTGATCAGCTTCGTCCCGAGCGGCACCTCGACCCGCGACCCGAGCCGCACGCTGTCGCGCAGTTCCTCGGGGACGGCATACGTGAGGGTCTGGTGGAGCGCGACGGGGACGGCGATCTCGGCGTATTCGGAAATCCCCGGCACGGCTAGACCGTGATCCCCAGCTCCGCCATCACCTTCTTCATGTCCGCCCACACATCCTTCTTCGCCGCCGGGTTCCGGAGGAGGTACGCGGGATGGTAGGTGGGCATGAGCTTGATGCCGTTGTACTCGAGCCACTGCCCGCGCACGGCGGAGATGCCGTAGCCCTTTTCGGTGAGGCTCTGCAGGCCGAAGCGGCCGAGGGTGACGATGACTTTCGGCTTGATGATCTCCACCTGGCGGCGGATGAAGGGGCGGCAGGCATCCAGCTCGTCGGGCTCGGGGTTGCGGTTCTCCGGCGGCCGGCACTTGATGACGTTGGCGATGTAGACCTGCTCGCGCGACAGCTTCATGGCCTTGATGATGTCGGTCAGGAGCTGCCCGGCCCGCCCGACGAACGGCTCGCCGCGCTCATCCTCGTCGCGCCCCGGCGCCTCGCCGATGAACATCAGGTCCGCGTTCGGGTCGCCGACGCCGAAGACGACGTTCTTGCGCGTGCCGGCGAGGCGGCAGGAGGTGCAGTTGTGCGCTTCGGCGACCAGCTCTTGCCAGGGATCTGCCGAACGTAGGACGGGCTTCAGCCCGTCTCCCTCGTCGGGTGCCGCGGGGCGGGCTGAAGCCCGCCCTACGTTGAGGTCCAGGTGCGTGAAACCGAACTCGCGCAGCATCACCAATTCGTCGAGAACGTCAGGGGTCATCGCCGCGATTATGGTCTAATCAGCGCACTCATGAAAAAGACAATCATCGTGCTCCTCCTCTCTGCCCTTGCTCTGCCCGCGTTCGCCAAAAAAGCGACGGTCAAGGTGATCAATCAGAGCAAATGGGAGATCCACCACCTCTTCATCTCCCCGGCGTCCGAGGAGGAGTGGGGCCCCGACCAGCTCGGGGAAGAAGTCCTCACCAAGGGCGACTCGTTCACCATCACCCAGATCCCCTGCAACGAGTACGACATCAAGGTCGTCGACGAAGACGGCGACGAGTGCATCATCGAGGCGGTCGACCTCTGCCGCGACAACTCGTACTGGAAGATCACGGACAAGGATCTGCTCGAGTGCGAGGGCTACGAGTAAATCAGTTGCTGGTTGTTGCGTTGCTGGTTCGTGGCGGTTCTACGTAGAGCCACCACGAACCAGCAACCAGCAACCCAGCAACATCACTTCAGCATCGCCCGCAACCGCGCGCTATACGTCCGGCTCGACGTCAGCCGCGCCCCGCCGCGCAGCGTGATCACGAACTCGCCGTGAAAGTACGGCTCGAGCTTCTGCACGTAGTCGAGGTTCACGAACGCGGAGCGGTGTACGCGCACGAACACCGCCGGATCGAGGCGCGACTCCAGCTCGCGCAGCGACGTGCGCACGATGCGCTCCCCCGCCGCCGTGTGCAGCCGCACGTAGTTCCCCGCCGACTCGATCCAGGCCACGTCCCCCACCTTCACGAAGGAGATCTCCTCGGTCGAGCGGACGACGAAGCGCGTCAGGTGCGACGGGCGCAGCTCGGCCAGCAGCGCGCGCAGGTCGGCGGCCGGCCTGGCCATGGCGCGGTCGATGGCCTCGTGAAAGCGCGCGCGGTGGAACGGCTTCACCAGATAGTCGAGCGCGTGGACCTCGAACGCACGCACCGCGTACTCGTCGAAGGCGGTGATGAAGACCACCGCCGGGCGGCGCTCCAGCTCGGCCAGCACCTCGAAGCCGTCCAGTCCCGGCATCTGCACGTCGAGCAGGAGCAGGTCGGGCGACAGCTCGTGCACGAGGCGCAGCGCCTCTTCCCCGTCGCGCGCCTCGCCGGCCAGGGTCACGTCGGAGCGCTGGGCGAGCAGGTCGCGGACGAGATCGCGCGCCAGCGGCTCGTCGTCGGCGATGAGCACGCGGATCATGCGGTCGCCAGCGGCAGCCGCAGCGTCACGCGCAGGCCTCCCTCCGCCGCCGGCGCGAGCTCCAGCGCCTGCGCGTCGCCGTAGAGTTGCCGCAGCCGGCGGCGCGTGTTCGAGAGGCCGATCCCCTCGGACTCGCCGGCCAGCCCTTCGCCGTCGTCGCGCACGGTGATCTCCAGCGACTGGCCGAGGCGCGTGGCCGCGATCTCGATCAACCCCGCGCCGGGACGGCGGGAGATGCCGTGGCGGATGGCGTTCTCGACCAGCGGCTGCAGCACGAGCTGCGGCACCGAGGCGCCCGTCACGCCGGCGTCGATGTTCTTCCGGATCACCAGCCGGTCCTGAAAGCGGATCTGCATGATGGCCAGGTATTGCTCGAGCAGCTCCAGCTCCTCGGCCAGCGTGACTTCGTGTCGCTCGCCGCTGCGCAGCGTCTTGTGCAGCAGCGCGCCGAGGTGCACAACCATCTCCTCGGCGGCATCGACGTCGCGGCGCATGAGCGAGGAGATGCTGTTCAGCGTGTTGAAGAGGAAATGCGGCTGCAGTTGCGCGGTCAGCGCGTCGAGGCGTGCCGAGGCCAGCTCCGCCTCCAGCCGGGCCGCGTGCAGCTCCCGCTCGCGGTAGCGGCGGTGCGCCTCGATCCCGTGCACGATGGCCAGCACCGCGCCGAGGGCGATGCTCTCCGAGGCGAAGCTGCGGACGAGCGTAGTTGTGAAGTCGAGCTTCGCGAACTGCACGTAGACCGCGTACTTGAGCACCACCGCCACCGGCAGGCTGGCCAGCTGCACGAGGAGGGAAACCCGCCGCCGCACCAGCCAGAACGCCACCGGCGTGAAGGCCGCGCAGGTGTACCAGTCGGCGAAGCGCAGCGCCAGCACGCGCGTCCAGTCGACCGGCTTGCCGACGTAGTGGCCGTACACGACGGCCTGCATGGCCACGAGGAGCGGAAAGAGCGTCCAGATCGCGGCGCCGAGGAGCCAGTTGCGCAGTTTCATCGAGGCCACGATTCTACGGGAGCCGTTCGTACACGAGCCACGAGCCCGCCGTCAGGGCGATGATCTTCCCGTTCCTGTCCTCGGCGAAGCCGATGCGCCGCGTGCCGTCGGCGCTGCGGAAGAAGCGCGGCTCGACCTCGATCCAGCGCTCGTCCATCGACTGCAGGCTGCCGTCCGCATTCACCTTCACGTCGATGTCGAAGACCCGCTCCGGATCGAACGGACAGCTGTGACACCAGATGTTGCCGCGGTACTTGCCGGCGTAGCGCTGCATGTTCTTGTTGCCCTGGAGCACGGGCTTCGGGACCGGCGTGGCCCGCGGGAACCAGCGGTCGAGGATGGCCTTGCGCACGGGCGCGCGGAGGTCCGCTCCTTCGCGATGGGCGACGACGAAGAAGGCCGTGTCGTGCTCCGGCAGCAGCACCATCAGCGAGTGGAAGCCGCCGATGTTCCCGCCGTGCTCGACGATGCGCTGCCCGTTCGTGTCGGCGTACTGGATGCCGTAGCCGAAGCCCGGCAGCCGCGGATGCATCGTCACCTGCTCGCGGTACAGCCGGTCGTCGCGGAGCATGGCGATCATGAAGCGGGCCATGTCGTTGGCGGTGGAGCTGATCGACGAGGCGGGGGTGGAGTGATAGCGCTCCCACGGGATCTCCACGGGCTTGCCACCCTCCAGCTCCATCGCCGCCGCGCGGTGCACGAGCAGCTCCTCGGGGATGGTGATCTGCGTGCGGTTCATCTTCAGCGGTGCCCAGACCTTGTGCACCAGGAAGCGCTCGAACGGCAGGCCGGAGACGTCTTCGACGAGTAGCCCGGCCAGCGTCATGCCGTAGCTCGAGTACGCCGTCATCTCGCCGGGCGGATGCGCGCGCACGAGGCGCGTCTTCAGGAACTCGCCGAGCGGTTGCACGCGCTCGGTAGTCATCCGGCCCGGCAGCTCATCGAAGCCGGCCGTGTGCGTGAGCAGGTGCTTCGGCGTAACCGTCGGCCCGGCCGGGACTTTCAGGCTGGTCAGGTATTGGTTGACGTCGCGGTCGAGATCGATCCCCAGCTCCACCACCGCCAGCGCGGTGAAGACTTTCGAGATCGAAGCGATGGGAACGATCGTGTCGGGCGCGATCGGGCCGTAGCCTTTCGCCAGCACCACCCGCCCGCCCTGCACGAGCACCAACGCCGCGCCGGGAACCTGCTGCCTGGCCATCTCCGCGGAGACGGTCTTGTCGACGAGCGTCTCCAGCTCTTTCGCGTCGATGGCGGCAGCGAGGGCGAGGGCGGCGAGGAACATGGCTCTTCATGGTGCACGCACGTCCGCCGTGGAGGAACGGGGATGGTGTGAGCGGGCCTCGGCGTGGGACGGTCGGGATGTTCTCGGTTGCTGGTTGCTGGTTCGTGGTGGTTTTACGAAGAGCCGCCACGAACCAGCAACCCAACAACCAGCAACCTCACCTCGGCGCCGCGTTCTTCACGTGCTTCTCCAGCCACTGATCCATCTCCCACAGCATGTGCATCACGCTCTCGCGGGCGCGGTAGCCGTGGGACTCGCTGGGGAGCATGACCAGGCGGGCCGTGCCGCCGAGGCCGGAGATGGCCTGGTAGAGGCGCTCGCTCTGGATCGGGAACGTGCCGGTGTTGTTGTCGTCGATGCCGTGGATGAGCAGGATCGGCTCGTTGATCTTGTTCGCGTGCGTGAACGGCGACATCTTCATGTACGTCTCGGTCGCCTCCCAGAACGTCCGCTCTTCCGCCTGGAAGCTGAACGGCGTCAGCGTGCGGTTGTAGGCGCCGCTGCGGGCGATGCCGGCGCGGTAGAGATCCGAGTGCGCGAGCAGGTTCGCGGTCATGAACGCGCCGTAGGAGTGGCCGCCGACGGCCATGCGGTCGCGGTCGCCCACGCCGCGGCGCACCAGCTCGTCCACCGCCGCCTGCGCGCCGGCCACGAGCTGCTCGATGTACGTGTCGTTCGGCTCCTTCTCCCCCTCGCCGATGATCGGGATGGCCGGATCGTCGAGGATGGCGTAGCCGCGCACCAGCCAGAACAGCGGCGTCCCCCAGCCGGCGCGGATGAAGCGATGCGGCGAGTCCTGCACCTGCGACGCCGCGGCCGCGCTCTTGAACTCCTGCGGATAGGCCCACATCAGCACCGGCAGCGGCCCGTCCTTCTTCGGGTCGTAGCCGGGCGGCAGGTAGAGCGTCCCGGTGAGCGGCACGCCGTCCTTGCGCTGATAGCGGATCAGCTCCTTCTTCGCCGCGGCGAGCTGCGGCGACGGATGCGGGAACGAGGTGAGCTGCGTGGCCTTCTTCGTCTTCAGGTCGCGCACGTAGAAGTTCGGCTGCTCGGAGACCGACTCGCGGCGCGTGAGCAGCCGCTGCCCGCGCTCGTCGAGGATCTCGTACGGCACCTCGTAGAACGCCCCCTCGGAGCGCCAGAGGCGCGTCTTCTTGCCGCTGGCCAGATCGAGCTCGTCGACGAAGGGACGGTCGCCCTCCGGCGACGCACCCTCACCCATGAGGAAGAGCGTGCGGCCGTTGTTCGCGGTCAGCAGCACGTCGGCGCCCCACTGGTTGCGGCGGGTCTCCGGCTTGCCGGGATCGGCATAGCGATCCTCGAATGAGCGGTCGAAGAGCAACTGCGGCGCGGCGGCGGCGTTCGACGGGCGGATGCGCCACGTGCGCGTCTGGCGCGTCTTCCACCACGACTCCCACACCAGCGCCAGGTCGTCGGAGGCCCAGTCGATGCCATCGAAGCGCAGCGCCAGCGAGGCCAGCACCTTGGGCGTCTCCGTGAACGGCGCGTCGAGCGTGTAGAGGCGGTCGCGGACGTCGGCCTGCACGCGCGGGTCGCCTTTGTCCTGCGCCTCCACCCAGAAGGCGGTGGCGGGCTTGTCGCCGCGCCAGCCGAAGTCGCGCGGGCCGGTGCGCGTGGCCGAGAAGTCGATCGGCACTTCCTCGGCCAGCGGCAGGTCGGCGATCTGCTTGAGCATCTTGCCGTCGCGCGACCAGATCTCCACGCGACGCGGGAAGCGGCCCTCCGGCACGACGAACGAGAACGGACGGTGTACGACCTCGGCGATCAGGTAGCGCCCATCGGGCGAGGCCTGGAACGCACCGACCGCGCCGGAGATCCCGGCCAGCGTGGTGTTGCCGTCGAGGTCCGCCCACGCGAGCTGCGACTGCATGTGATGCTCGAAGACGTCCGCGTCGGCGGGGTTCTTCAGCAGGTCCTGATACGTGCGCGTCGTGGCCCTGCGGCCGATGCTCTCCTGCACGACCGGTCCCCTCGGGACCGCGGCCGCCGCGGGGGGCGTCCCGTTCGCGGCGCGCAGGCGCACGAGCAGCGTGCGGCTGTCGGAGAGCCACTGGAACGGCTTGGAGGGATGCGTGGCGTTCAGCCG
>Ga0196976_1000151_pt1 | contig 46593 bp, 46 predicted proteins | sample S3v_513CmetaG_FD_148644 | JGI IMG/M metagenome (GOLD analysis project Ga0196976, IMG submission 148644) | Soil microbial communities from Anza Borrego desert, Southern California, United States - S3+v_5-13C | ecosystem: Environmental > Terrestrial > Soil > Desert | place: USA: California... | reverse complement strand
GGCGGCGACGGCGTCACCACCGGCGCCGGTTCGACGACCGGTGCCGGCGGAGGGGTGGGCGGCGGGGGTGGGGCCGGCGTTTCGACCACCACCGGCGCCGGGGGCGGCGCTGGCGTTGGGGCCGGAGCCGGCGCGGGGGCGGGGGCGGGCGTCGGCGGCTTCGGGGCGGAGAAGAGGTTGGCCATGGACGGACCTCCGGTGAAGGGAAAGGCGGGTCAGGCGCCGCCCAGGCGGCGGTAGAGTTGCCACGGCGTCAGCACGAAGGGGGCGTGCAGGCCCAGCACACGCTTGACCGCCTCCACGCAGGTGAAGGGGCCCCAGGGGGCGGGGCGCGTCAGGCCGCGGCGCACCGGGGCGGCGACCACCGTCATGCCGAGCGAGCGGAACCAGCCCGGCACGTCCCAGCCGGCCGGCACGCCCAGCACGGCGACGTCGGTAAAGGGCGCCAGCGGGTCCACCACCACCCAGTGCCGCCCGTCGTCGAGCGCCACGAAGCAGTGGCGGAAGCCCGGCCGCAGCAGCCGCAGCCACCACAGCTCGGCCGCCCCGCTGAACACCACCCAGGCGCGCGGGGCCGGCGGGACCGGCGCCGGGGCGGGACGGCTCACGGTGCTAGTCCCGCCTGCACGATGCCCTTCTCGCGCAGCAGCGGGCCGATGTGGTCGAACGCCTCGCGCCACAGGGTGCAGGCGCGCTGCTCGCGGAACCGCTCGGGGTCGGGCGCCATCAGGCGGCGGCCGTAATGCACCAGCACGTGCAGGTGGTCGCGCACCAGCCGGCGCTGGCGGTACAGCCGGTCCACGGCGCGGATCACGTCGCCGGGCTCGCACGGGCGGGGGACCAGCCCCTTGCCGGCCGTCACGCGCGCCCCTTCCGCCTTGGCCTCGTGCGCCTGGACGGACCAGAACCACGCCTCCTCGGCGCTGCCGAACGGAACGCCCCCCGGACTGTCGAGGGGGCTGTCGGGGAGGCTGGCGGCGAGGCTGGCCGTGGGGGCGGCCGGCTTGGGCCGGGAACGGGGGTGGGCGAGGATCATCGGCAAGGGCTCCCGTGCGTCTGCCGGCGGACCGTGGCGGGCGCCCGCTCGTCCGCGGCGGGCATCACCGCCGCGGGCACGCGGCATGGTGGAACAAGTGTTCTTCTTATGTTCTGTTTATATTCCTATGTCAAGGGAATTATGAAAACGTTCCTAGGGACAGGGAAGCCGGTTTCTGAGACTATGATCCCATGTTGAAACACGCGGACATCTGGCGGGCGATCGACCGCCTGGCAGCCCAGCACGGGCTGTCGGCCTCCGGGCTGGCGCGCCGCGCCGGGCTCGATCCCACGACCTTCAACAAGAGCAAGCGCACCACCGGCGACGGCAAGCTGCGCTGGCCCTCGACCGAGAGCATCTCGAAGGTGCTGGACGCCACCGGCGCCTCGCTGCCGGAGTTCGTCAGCCTCGTGGGCGACGGCGTGGCCGGCGGACCGATGCAGCGCGTGCCGGTCATCGGCTATGCCCAGGCGGGCAACGCCGGCTATTTCGACGATGCCGGCTACCCCGCCGGCAGCGGCTGGGACGAGCTGCTGTTCCCCAGCCTGGGCGACCCGCACGCCTACGCGCTGGAGGTGTCGGGCGAGAGCATGGAGCCGGTGTACCGCGACGGCGACACCATCATCGTCTCCCCCGCCGCGCAGATCCGCCGCGGCGACCGCGTGGTGGTGCGCACCAAGGGCGGCGAGGTGATGGCCAAGCAGCTGACGCGCGAGACCGCGACGCGGATCGAGCTGATGTCGATCAACCGCGCCCACCCCGACCGCGTCATCCCGCGCAACGACATCGCCTGGATGGCGCGCATCATCTGGGCCAGCCAGTAACGGCGTCCTAGGATTTTATGCTTGCTGGTAGGCGCGCCCTCGGGCAGCATTGCCCGCATGACGCGCGCTGTCCCGCCCTGCCCTACGCCGCTACTCCCCATTCCGCTGGACGAGCTTGAACGCTGCTACGACGACGCGCCGCCGGCCGCCGCCGTGCGCATGGCGCTGCTGGGCGGCCGTGGCCGGGCCGAATCGCTGGCGCACGCCGCAACCGTGCGTCATCACGCGCGGCTGGCGGCGGATGCGCGCCTGGGTGCGGCACGGCGACGCATGGTGTTGAAAGCGGCGGAGGTTGCCGGGGATGGCTGGCTGAACCGCCTCGCGGCGACGCTGGCGCACCACCGGCATGCGGCGGTCACGACGCCGCGGGGGTCTTTGCCGCCTTCGCCAGCTTCAGGCCCTTCACCGCCTTGCGGGGGGTCGGTTCGGCCGTGACCGCGCCGGGCTTGTAGACCAAGCCGGCCTTCTTCGAAGCGGGATCCTCTTCGGCGGCCTTCCTCGCCTTCGGCTTTCCCTGCTTCACCTTGGACTTCGAGAAACCCGCGTCGCGCATGGCTTCCTTCAGCGGCTCCCAGGCGGCGCGGATCTCGGCCGCGAAGGCCAGCGCCTCCTCGCCCTGGTGGGTGCGGAAGTACTCGGCCGCCGCGCGCATCTGCTCGGGCAGCGTCTCCGCCCCGGCGCGCGCGGTGGCACCGCGCTGGGCGTTGAGGCGGGTGCGCAGGTAGGCGCCGACCTCCTCCAGCTCCTCGGCCGTGCAGGCGGCGCGCAGCGCCTCGCCCACCGCCGGGTCGTCCTTGTCGAGCGTGCCGACCACCTCGGACCGGCCGCGCTTCAGGGTGGGATCATAGACGGTGCGGATAACCTGGATGACGCGGCGGCGTTCGCGGAACTGCATGGCCTGAGCCCTCCCCACGGCGGACGGCATATGGTGCCCGACGCCGGGCCGCACATCAAGCGGGGGCTTGGCCTGTCAACGTGAAAACGGCTTTTGAGACACGGATGAACACGGATGATGCCGGATGAACACGGGCTGAGAATAGATTTTCTATCATCTCCATCTGTGTCTATCTGTGTTCATCTGTGTCAAGAAGCACAACTCCGCACCAAAGTGACGCAGCAGAACACGAGATTTTTGACACAGATGAACACAGATAGACACAGATAAATGGAATTAATATCAATCCATGTTCATCCGTGTTTCATTTTTCCAGCTCGACTTTCAGCGCTCGCGTTCGGCCGCCTTGATGTCGGCGTGCAGGTCGCGCGTCATCTCCATGGTGAGGAAGTCCAGCGTGATCGGCAGTTCCAGCGTCACCGACGGCGCGTGCTGCAGGCGGATCGTCACGCCGGCCGTGTCGGCGGCCAGCAGGTGGCCGCCGTGCCGGCGGTCGGCGGAAAGGAAATGCAAATGGAAGCCGGCCACGTGCACGGAGCCGAGGAACGACGGCGTCCAGAAGCCGACCAGCGTGCCGTCCAGGTCGGCGAAGTCGAACAGGGTCTGCGTCTTCGCCACCTCGGCCAGCGGGCGGTAGTTCTCCTGCCGCGGGACGGAACGCACGCGCACCCGCGAGAAACGCCCGTCGATGCGGATGGCGTAGACGAGGTTGGTGGAGGGCAGCAGGGACAGCAGCCGCTCCTCCAGCCCGGCGAAGGCCATGGGGTCGGGGAAGTGCTCCTCGGTGTCGCCCAGGAAGGTGGTGACGCAGGCAAACGGCGTCTGCACCGCATCGTCCATCACCTCCACCCCGCCGTCGGCGCGCAGCTGGTACACGGTGCCGTCCAGCATCACCATCTCGCCGTCCAGGTCGTTGAAGGTGCCGATGCCGAAGTCGCCGTTGGCCCGCACGCGGCCGACCGTGGTGTCCTCCCGGTAGATGCCCTCGACCAGGGCGGCGATGGGCGCGGAGATGTAGAGCGGCGGGCGCCTGGGCAGGGGCATGGAACGGCCTTCCGGTCAGGTGGCGGGCTTCGGCGCCGGCAGCGCGGGCGCGCGGCGGTTGACGAGCTGGATGCCCACCCCAACCAGCGCCAGTGCGGCGACCAGCGCCGGGGTGATCGGTTCGGAAAGCAGCACGCCCCCGGCGATGATGCCGAACAGGGGCGTCAGGAACGAGAAGGCGGCCAGCCGCGAGGCCGGATAGCGGGTGATCAGCCAGAACCACGTCAGGTAGCTGGCGAAGGCCACCACGACGATCTGGAAGGCCAGACTGCCGGCCACCAGCGGCGTCACGTTCACGATGCCCGGCTCGCCCAGCGCCAGCGACGCCGCCACCAGCACGATGGCGGAGACGAAAAGCTGGTAGAACAGCGTGCGCACCGCCGGCACGGTGACCAGCCGGCTGGCGCGGATCACCACCGTGGTCGCCGCCCACAGCACGGCCGCCGCCAGGATCATCAGGTCGCCCATCAGCTCCTTCTCGGACGGCAGGCGCAGCGCGTCGACGAAGGCCACCGCCACCCCGGCGAAGGCGCACACCAGCCCGGCCGCCTGGATGCGGCTCAACCGCTCGCCCGGCACCAGCAGGTGCAGGCCGATGGCCGTCCAGAAAGGGGCGGTGTAGAGGAACAGCACGGCGCGCGACGCCGTGGTGTGCACCAGGGCGCCGTAGATCAGCACGAACTCCGACGCGAAGAGCAGGCCGGCGACGGCGCCCAGGCCCAGCTCCGCGGCGCTGCGGCCGAACAGGCGCTGGCCGCGCCACGCCGACCAGCCCCACAGAAGCGCCACCGCCCCGGCGGAGCGCAGGCCGGCCTGCAGAACGGGCGAGATGCCGGCGTTGGCGACCTTGATCGCCACCTGCTGCAAGCCCCACAGGGAGCACAGCACGAGCATGGCGACCACGGCGGTCGCGTCGAGATGGGCGCGGCGTTCGGACATGCGGGAACGGAGACCTTGTTCTGCGGAAGGCGCTGAATCAGCGCTGGCGTTTTGCAGCCAGCGTTCAGCGGCGGGCGTGGGCGAAGTCCCAATAGAGCGCGCGGGCGCGGGCGGCCAGCGGGCCGGGCTGGAGGTGGCGGTCCTCCACGCGCGTCACCGGCACCACCTTGGCGTAGTTGCCGGTGGAGAACACCTCGTCCGCCGCCATCACCTCGGCGAACGTCAGCGCGCGCTCGTGCACGGGCACGCCGGCGTCGCGCAGCAGCGCGATGACGCGCTGGCGGGTGATGCCGTTCAGGAAGGTGCCGTTGGGGGCGGGCGTGTGCACGGCGCCGTCCTTGGCGATGAACAGGTTGGCGGTGGCGAACTCGGCCACGTTGCCGATGGGGTCGAGCAGGATGGCGTTGTCGAAGCCGCGCGCGGCCACCTCCCTCAGCGCCAGCCCGGCGTTGGGGTAGAGGCAGGCGGCCTTGGCGGCGGTCGGCGCGCTGTCCGGCGCCGGGCGGCGGCGGGTCGACAGTCCGGCGGTGAATCCGGCCGCACTCGGCATCGGCGCTTCGAAGAGGGTGAGGGTGAAGCGCGTGCTCCCCGGATCGGCCAGGACGAAGCCGGATTCGGCGTAGAACATCGGCCGGATGTACAGCGCGGCGTCGTTGGGGAAGCGGCGGATGCCGTCCCAGCACAGCTCCTCGATCTCGCCGGCCGACAGCATCGGCTCCAGCCCCAGCGCCTGGGCCGAGCGGATGGCGCGCGCGCAGTGCAGGTCGAGGTCGGGCGCCACCCCTTCGAAGGCGCGCGCACCGTCGAACACCACCGACGACATCCAGATGGCGTGCGTCATCGGGCCGATGATGGCGGGGTTGCCCTCCAGCCAGGCGCCGTCGATGTAGCTGATGGCGCGCGCGCCGCCGTCGCCGTGACCGGCCATGGCTTCCTCCCCCTCGTTCGTATCATCGGACGTTCCGGAGAGCATACCCCCTCATCGCAGTCGGTCAATGGTCACCAAACGCCCATCTGCCCTGTTGAGGCTTTCCCGGCAGATGGACCTGACAAACGGAAAGGAGTCCGCCCATGCCCTGGATGTCCATGTCCCCCACCCCGCGCCCGCTGCGCCCGGCACCGCCCCGCCAGACCGACGCCCCGGCACCCGCCCAGCCGACCGACAACCCCGACCTCGCCACCCCCCGCCCCGGCCTGGGCGACGCCCCGGTCCCGGGTCCGGACATCCAGCCGACGGCCCCGACGCGGGAGTGACGGACGGCCCCGCGCGCCGACGCGTGGTGGCGCGCGGGGCGCTCAGACGAGAATGCCGGCCGCCGTGGCGAATTCGCGGACGGTCAACACGCGCACAGGCCCGTATTGCCGGTCCGGGAAATCCTTGACGTTGCCGGTGATGACAATGGCCGCGTCACCGTCATGGGCGGCGGCCAAATAGATGACGTCCGTCGGATCAGGCAGTTGATGGTCCACCGGTCCGCCCTCGACCAACAGCGCCACCGCCTCCACCAGGTCGATCAGGCCATCGAGGGTCGAGCGGATCCGGGCCAGCTTGGCGTAGCCGGCAACCCGGCGGTATTCGGCGAGGATCGTCGCCGAGACCACGATCTCATGGTGCCGCACGCCATACAGCAGGACGGTGCGGGCGATTCCGGGATTCCACGCGGCGGAAACGATGACGTTGCAGTCGAGGACCAGCCTCATGCGGACCGCTTGGCCCGTTCGCCGCTTCGCCCTTCCTCGATGATCGCGTTCACCATGTCCATGATTTCATCGTCGCTTTTGCCGGCGACGGCCGGATCAGGGCTGGCGTCTGCGGTGGCGAAAAGCCGCTCGAACTCGGCCAGCACCTCCGCACGGCTCCGGATCGGCTGAACGTAGACGCGGTACTGGCCGTCCGGCAGCCGGCCGATGCGTTGCGCCAGTTCCTGCGGCGTTCCGTTGTCGGTGATCATAGGCATTCCCGGTACATGGGGTGTGGATCCACCGGAAACGAGTTTACACCACCTTCGGCACCTGTCATGTCCAGGGTGTCACGACCGGGGCGTCACGACCAGGGCGCGCGGGGCGCGCTCCACTTGCGCCAGACGCTGACGATGCGCAGCACGGCGGCGGCGAAGGCGCCGGCGAAGGCCACCGGCACCTCCGGCAGGCCCAGCGCGCGGCCGGCAATCACCACCACGGCGGCCAGCAGGGCGGCCACGGCGTAGATCTCCTCGCGCAGGACGCGCGGCACCTCGCTGACCAGCAGGTCGCGCAGCATGCCGCCGCCGATCGCCGTGACCACCGCCAGCAGCGCCGCCGGCAGCGGCGCCAAGCCGTAACTCAGCGCCTTCTGGCAGCCGGCCACCGCGAAGATGCCGAGGCCGATGGCGTCCAGCACCACCACCGGGCGGTTCAGCCGCTCGATCAGCGGGTGCGCCACGAAGGCCACCACGCCGGCGGCCAGCGCCGACCACAGGTAGCGGTCGTCGCGGAAGGTGGCGGGTGGCACGGCGCCCAGCAGGAGGTCGCGCGCCACGCCGCCGGCCAGCGCGCAGACCAACGCCAGCACCAGCACGCCGAACACGTCCAGCCGGTGCCGCACCGCCACCGTGCCGCCGGTCAGCCCGAAGACGAAGACGCCGACGAGGTCCATCCACAGCACCAGCGTGGACGGCTCGACGGGAAGGGTGGGAAGTGGGGGCATCGGCAAACCATATCATCAAAACGAAAAAGGGGGCCTCGCGGGAGGCCCCCTTCTCCGCGTTCGCGTCGCGCCGGATTAGCGGCGGACCACCATCAGCTTCTTGATCTCGGCGATGGCCTTCGCCGGGTTCAGGCCCTTCGGGCAGGCCTTGGTGCAGTTCATGATGGTGTGGCAACGGTACAGACGGAACGGGTCCTCAAGGTTGTCGAGGCGCTCGCCCGTCATCTCGTCGCGCGAGTCAGCGATCCAGCGGTAGGCTTGGAGCAGGATCGACGGACCCAGGTAGCGGTCGCCGTTCCACCAGTAGCTGGGGCACGAGGTCGAGCAGCAGAAGCACAGGATGCACTCGTAGAGGCCGTCCAGGCGGGCGCGGTCCTCGGGCGACTGCAGACGCTCGCGCGACGGCGCCGGGGACTGCGTCTGCAGCCACGGCTTGATCGAGGCGAGCTGAGCGTAGATGTGCTTCAGGTCGGGGACGAGGTCCTTCACCACCGGCATGTGCGGCAGCGGGTAGATGGCCACGTCGCCCTTCACGTCCTCGATGGCCTTCAGGCAGGCCAGCGTGTTCGTGCCGTCGATGTTCATCGCGCACGAGCCGCAGATGCCTTCACGGCAGGAGCGGCGGAAGGTGAGCGTCGAGTCGACGTTGTTCTTGATGTAGATGATCGCGTCCAGGACCATCGGGCCGAACTTGTCGAGGTCGACCACATAGGTGTCGACCCGCGGGTTCTGCCCGTCGTCCGGGTTCCAGCGGTAGATCTTGAAGGTCTTCGGCCGCCGGGCGCCGTTGGCAACGTTGATCGTCTTGCCGACGCCGACCTTCGAATTGGCGGGAAGGTTGAATTCCACCATGTCTGTCTTCCTTGCCTTCTAAAGCCGGCGGCTCAGTACACGCGCGCCTTGGGCGGGAACACCTGGACGTCGTTGGTCAGGGTGTAGAGGTGCACCGGACGGTCGCCCAGCGTGACCTCGCCCTTCTCCGACACCCAGGACGTCGTGTGCTTCATCCAGTTCACGTCGTCGCGGTCCGGATAGTCCTCGCGGGCGTGGGCGCCGCGGCTCTCCGGCCGGTTGCGGGCGGAGTGCAGCGTGGCGACCGCCTGATAGAGCAGGTTGTCCAGCTCCAGCGCCTCGACCAGGTCGGAATTCCACACCATCGAACGGTCGGTGATGGCGACGTCGTTCTTCTTGGCGAAGGTGGCGTCGATGAGCTTGCAGCCCTCCTCCAGCACCTCGCCGGTGCGGAACACGGCGCAGTTGTTCTGCATCGTGCGCTGCATCTCCATGCGCAGGTCGGCGACCTTGATGGAGCCCTTGGCGTGGCGGGTGCGGTCCAGACGCTCCAGCGCCACGTCCGCGCTGCCGGCCGGCAGGTCGCGCACCTTGCCCTTCTCGACGATCTCGGCGGCGCGGATGGCGGCCGAGCGGCCGAACACCACGAGGTCGAGCAGCGAGTTGGAGCCCAGGCGGTTGGCGCCGTGCACCGACACGCAGGCCGCTTCGCCGATGGCCATCAGGCCGGGGACCACCGCGTCGGGGTTGTCCTTGGTCGGACGCACCACCTCGCAGCGGAAGTTCGTCGGGATACCGCCCATGTTGTAGTGCACGGTCGGCAGCACCGGGATCGGCTCCTTGGTCACGTCGACGCCGGCGAAGATCTTCGCGGTCTCGGCGATGCCCGGCAGGCGCTGGTGGATGACCTCGGGCGGCAGGTGCTCGAGGTGCAGGTGGATGTGGTCCTTGTGCTCACCCACGCCGCGGCCCTCGCGGATCTCGATGGTCATCGAGCGGGACACGACGTCACGCGAGGCGAGGTCCTTGGCCGACGGCGCGTAGCGCTCCATGAAGCGCTCGCCCTGCGAGTTGGTGAGGTAGCCGCCCTCGCCGCGCACGCCCTCGGTGATGAGGCAGCCGGAGCCGTAGATGCCGGTCGGGTGGAACTGCACGAACTCCAGGTCCTGCAGCGGCAGGCCGGCGCGCATCACCATGCCGCCGCCGTCGCCCGTGCAGGTGTGGGCCGAGGTGCAGGAGAAGTAGGCGCGGCCGTAGCCGCCGGTCGCCAGCACCACCAGCTGCGCGTTGAAGCGGTGGATGGTGCCGTCGTCCAGGTTCCAGGCCATGACGCCGCGGCACACGCCGTCCTGGTCCATGATCAGGTCCAGCGCGAAGTACTCGACGAAGAACTCCGCCTCGTGCTTCAGGGCCTGCTGGTAGAGGGTGTGCAGCATGGCGTGGCCGGTGCGGTCGGCGGCGGCGCAGGTGCGGTAGGCCTGCGTCTTGCCGTACTGCGCGGTCATGCCGCCGAAGGCGCGCTGGTAGATCTTGCCCTCCGGCGTGCGCGAGAACGGCATCCCGTAGTGCTCCAGCTCGATGATGGCCGGGATGGCCTCGCGGCACATGTACTCGATGGCGTCCTGGTCGCCCAGCCAGTCCGACCCCTTCACGGTGTCGTACATGTGGTAGCGCCAGTCGTCCTCGCCCATGTTGCCGAGAGCGGCCGAGATGCCGCCCTGCGCCGCCACGGTGTGGGAGCGGGTCGGGAAGACCTTGGTGACGCACGCCGTCTTCAGGCCCTTCTCGGCCATGCCGAAGGTGGCGCGCAGACCCGCGCCGCCGGCGCCGACGACGACGACGTCATAGGTGTGATCGATGATCTGGTAAGCGCTCGCCATGGCGGATCAGGCTCCGAACGTCAGCTTGAGGACGGAAATGATGGAGGCGGCGGCCAGCCCGTACAGCACGAGCTTCGTCACGATGATGCCGGCCAGCTTCTGCCACTCGACGTGCACGTAGTCCTCGATGACCACCTGCATGCCCTCGGCGGCGTGGTAGATGCCGACGGCGACGAACAGCACCATCATGGTCGCCGAGAACGGCGACTTCATCCAGGCCACCATGGCGGCGTGGTCGGCACCCAGGTGGCCGATGACGCCGATGACGAACCACAGGGTCAGCGGGACCAGCGCGATGGCGGTCAGGCGCTGCTGCCACCAGTGCTCGGTGCCGTACTTGGCGGAACCCAGGCCGCGGGCCTTGGACAGCGGCGAGCGGAGCTTTGCGGTGTCGTTGCTCATTGTATCCCTCACCACGCCACGAGGCCGATGATCCAGACCAGCACGGTCAGCGCCAGCGAGGCGCCCGCCGCGATGTACGCACCCCGCTCGGCACTCGGCAGCTCGAAGCCGTAGCCGGCGTCCCACACCAGGTGGCGGATGCCGTTGGCGAGGTGGTAGAACAGCGCCCAGGTCCAGCCGAACATCAGCAGCAGGCCCAGGCCCGAGCCGATGAACTTCTGCGCCCGCGCGAAGGCGTCCGGGCCGATGGCGGCGGCGACCAGCCACCAGGTGAGCAGCAGCGTGCCGATGGTGAGCCCCACGCCGGTGATGCGGTGCGTGATCGACCCGGCCATGGTCCACTGGAACCGGTAGACTTGAAGGTGTGGGGAGAGCGGCCGACTGCTGCCGTTTGCCATGGTTTGCGTCCTCTTTATCGGCTGCCGGGCGCGGCGGGGAGGGAGCTGCCGCAGCGGCGGGGAGACAAGCTCGCAGATGCGAAGAAATTTTGGCGCCCTCGTTTACGCCTCTAAACAGGCCGAGTCAACGCGCCCGCACGAAAGTGGGATTGACAACATAGCCCGTTCGGGCAGGTTGGCGGAATTCTGCAATCGGCACGTGCTTTTGCCCGTCAATGCGGCGATTTGCCGGCCGGCGCATCGTTGGCATTACCAATCATACCGGCCGGCGCGGCTATTCGTCGGGGATTGGGGCCGTTCTTGGCGGCGCGCGAGTCGCGCGGCGCGTTGTCACCACCCTCATATGGGTGCCGCGTTGACCGTTTCCGATTATCGGTGCACCTCTGATAGGGTTATCGACCAGGGGGGACCTCATGCGCAAGATTCCGGCGGCCAACACCACGTGCGACGAACCTGCCGGGGCCGACGCCCCGGCCGCCGGCCTGACCCGGCGCGAGGCGCTGCGTTGCGCGGCGCTGGGCGGCGTCGCCGCGGCCACGGGTGCCGCCGCCCTGCCCGCCGCGGCACAGCAGGCCGGCACCGCCAAGCTGGCCGAGATCACCGAGGTGACCGCCGAGGGGGTGGAGGTGGTGACCGGCAAGCGGATGGTGGTGCGCTTCGACGGCAAGCGCTGCATCCACACGCGCGTCTGCGTGCTGCGCCAGCCCGAGGTGTTCAAGGCGAACGTTAAGGGCCCCTGGATCGACCCCGACGCCGCCGACCCGGAGGAGGTCGCCGACGTGTCGCGCAACTGCGCCTCCGGCGCCATCACGCACACCCGCCTGGACGGCGGCCCGCAGGAGGCGACGCCGCGGGTCAACACGGTGACGGTGCGCGAGGACGGCCCCTATGCCTTCCGCGCCGACCTGTCGATCGACGGCAAGCCGGACGGCTTCCGCGCCACGCTGTGCCGCTGCGGCGCCTCGGCCAACAAGCCGTACTGCGACAGCTCGCACAAGAAGGTGAAATTCACCGCGACGGGCGAGCCGCCGACGCAGGACAGCCAGCCGCTGGCCCAGCGCGGCGGGCAATTGCTGATCGAGCCGCAGAAGGACGGGCCGCTGCAGGTGACCGGCAACCTGGAGATCACCGCCGGCTCCGGCCGCACCACCGACCGCGTGGCCGGCGCGCTGCTGTGCCGCTGCGGCGCGTCCGCCAACAAGCCGTACTGCGACGGCTCGCACGAGCGGATCGGCTTCAAGACCTGAGGTCTTAAAAACTCCTCCCCTGCCGGAGGTGGGGGAGGGTGGGGGCAAGGTGTTCGCAAGGATCAGCGGGTCCCTGTTCCCACATAAGCCGTTGCCCCCACCCTTCCCACTTCGTGGGCCCCTTCCCTCCCCCGCCGGAGGCAGGGGAGGGAGTATTCACCCCGCTACTTGTCGAACCGCCGCACGTTCTCGACCATCATCGAGTACATCTGGGTGATCAGCTCGGCCGGGCGCAGGCGGCCGAAGGGGATGTTGTCCTTGGCCCACTCCACCAGCCCGTCGGGCGGCTTGACCGGCGCCACCTCGTAGCCGGCCTTCTTCAGGGCGCTCATGACCGAGCGGGCCTGCTTGGTGTAGTCCTCGTTGAAGAAGGACTTGTCGGCGTCCTTGATGGCCTTGGCGATGATGTCTTCGAGCGGGGTCGGCATGCGGCTCACTGGACTCCGGCGCGCTTCAGTTCGGCCTCCAGCCGGCCGGCGCACCACAGGAAGAACATGCGGAAGTCGCTGACCAGCGACCACAGCGGATATTTGAACGTGGCCGGGCGGTTGCGCTCCACCACGAAGTGCCCGATCCAGGCGAACAGGTAACCCGCCACCACGGCCGCAAGCAACAGCCACGGACGTCCCGTCACCGCCGCCAGCACCAGCAGGGCCAGCGCCAGCCCGGTGCCGAGGAAGTGCAGCTGGCGCGTGCGCGGCCGGGCGTGCTCGCCCAGGTAATAGGGCCAGAATTCGGCGTAGGTGCGCGGCATGTCGGCCATGGTCCGTCCCCGGTGGCGACCCCATCTGGATACGGCGGCAATCATTGCATTTCCATGGGAAACGGACTAGTCCGTACCGCCTTTTCCCTGTCCAAAGCCAGAAGAAGGAATCCCGCCATGGGCTACAGAGTTGCGGTCATCGGCGCCACCGGCAACGTCGGGCGCGAGATGCTGGCCACCCTGGCGGCGCGGAACTTCCCGGCCGACGAGGTGATCGCGCTGGCCTCCGACAAGTCGGCGGGACGCGAGGTGTCGTACGGCGACGACAAGGTCCTGAAGGTGCAGGACCTCGCCAAGTTCGACTTCGACGGCACCGACATCGTGCTGTCGTCGCCCGGCGCCAAGGTGTCGGCGGTGTACGCGCCCAAGGCGGCGGACGCCGGTGCCGTGGTGATCGACAACACGTCGTACTGGCGCATGGACCCCGACGTGCCGCTGGTGGTGCCGGAGGTGAACCCGCAGGCGATGATCGGCTATCGCAAGAAGGGCATCATCGCCAACCCCAACTGCTCGACCATCCAGATGGTGGTGGCGCTGAAGCCGCTGCACGACCTGGCGACCATCACGCGCGTCGTCGTCTCCACCTACCAGTCGGTGTCGGGGGCGGGGAAGGACGCGATGGACGAGCTGTTCAACCAGACCCGCGCCATCTACGTGCACGACCCCGTCGAGCCGCGCGAGTTCCCCAAGCAGATCGCCTTCAACGTCATCCCGCAGATCGACGTCTTCATGGACGACGGCTCCACCAAGGAAGAGTGGAAGATGGTGGTCGAGACCAAGAAGATCCTCGACCCCAAGATCCGCGTGCACGCCACCTGCGTGCGCGTGCCGGTGTTCATCGGCCATTCGGAATCCGTCAGCGTCGAGTTCGCCGACCCGATCTCGGCCGAGGAGGCGCGCAAGGCGCTGGCCCGGGCGCCGGGCGTGGTGGTGATGGACCGGCAGGAGCCCGGCGGCTACATCACCCCGGCCGAGGTGGCGGGCGACGACCCCGTCTACGTCAGCCGCATCCGCGAGGACCCGACGGTGGAGAACGGCCTGTCCTTCTGGTGCGTGTCGGACAACCTGCGCAAGGGTGCGGCGCTGAACGCCGTGCAGATCGCCGAACTGCTCATCCGCGACTATCTCCCGGAGTAGGGAGCCCGCGTAAGGGAACACCGCGCCACCGGCACCCATTTACCTTCCAACGGCGTCCTGCCTGAGGGAGGTGCGCGATGGGCGAGCTGGTGGCCGCCTTGCTGCTGTGGATCGACGCCCACACGGACTATCGCGTGACGGACATCCCCCTGCCCGAAGTCCGGGTGGTGTCCGCGCGCGAGCTGACGCACGAGTATTACGAGGACGCGCCCTCCACCTACACCCGCCCGGTGGTGGACGACCGCGTGCTGGCGCTGTACGACCCGAACCACGCGCCCCACGGCATCATCTATCTGCGCAACGACCTGCCGCCGCACGACATCCTGTTCCAGGAGCGCTTGCTGCACGAGCTGGTCCACCACGTGCAGCACGTGAACGGCATGCACCGCCGCTACAAGTGCCCGGCGCAGGGCGAGCGCGAGGCCTATGTGCTGGGCGGCAAGTTCCTGAAGGAAAGCGGCGCGCGCGACCCGCTGTCGAACCGGGAGTTCTGGGCGGGGGTGTACAGCCGGTGCTGAGGGGGCGACGTTTTGCCCCCTCCCTAACCCTCCCCCGCTTTGCGGTGGAGGGGACTGCCGCCGCTTCAGCATCAAACCCTTCACCTCGAAGAGGGGGAGGGTGGCTGAGCGTCAGCGAAGCCGGGAGGGGGCAGGCCGTGGCGGCTACTTCCCGAACAGCCGGTAGAGCGCCGCGTGGTCGAGGGCGCCGTCGCCCTGCGCGATCAGGTGCTCGTACAGTTCGCGGCACAGCGCCACGGCCGGCAGGTCGATGCCCGTCTCGGCCGCCAGCGCCAGGGCCTGGGAGAGGTCCTTGTGCTGCACCGTCGCCCGCGCGCCGGGGGTGAAGTTGCCGGTCACCATGCGCTCGCCGTGCAGTTCCAGGATGCGGGATTCGGCAAAGCCGCCGCGGATCGCCTCGCGCACCTTGGCCGGGTCCACCCCGGCGGCGCGGGCCAGCGCCAGCGCCTCGGCCACGGCGCCGATGGTCAGGCCGACGATCACCTGGTTGGCGGTCTTGGCGACCTGGCCGGCGCCGGCGTCGCCCACGTGCGTGATGCGCTTGCCCAGCGCCTCGAACAGCGGCCGGGCGCGGGTGAAGGCGTCGTCGTGGCCGCCGGCCATAATGGTCAGCGTCGCGGCCTCCGCCGCCACCGTGCCGCCGGACACCGGGGCGTCCACCCAGTCGCCGCCGGCCGCGCGCACACGCTCGGCCAGGCGGCGGGTGGCGGCCACGGCGGTGGTGCCCATGTCGATGACCAGCCCGCCGGGCCGCAGCCCCTCCAGCACGCCACCCGGCCCCTCCACCACCGCCTCGACGGCGGGGGTGTCGGTCAGCATGAGGATCAGCGTGCCGGCGGCGCGCGCCACCTCGGCCGGGTTGGCGGCGGCGGTCATGCCTTCCGCCGCCAGTTCCCGCACCGGGCCGGGGGAGCGGCTGTGCACGACGAGGCTGGCCCCCGCCTTGGCGAGGTTGCGGGCCATCGGCCGGCCCATGAGGCCCAGGCCGATGACGCCGACGGTGCGACCGGCGAGGCTGGTCACCGGATCACAGCCGCATGTGGCGGGCGCGCGCACCGCGCTCGATGGCGGCGGCGCACAGGCGGTCGACGCCCAGCCGGTGGCGCAGGATCTCCAGCATGCGCAGTTCCTCCTGCGTCGCCTTGGCGTCGGCGGCGGCGATGTCGCAGGCCACCGCGTAGGCGGTCTCGCACAGCTTGGGCGGGATGGCTTCCTTGATCTGGACCAGCGCCTTCTCCATGCCGTCGGCGTCCGACAGCACCTCGGTGCAGGCGCGGGTCACCTCGGTCAGGCGCTCGATGTCGAAATCCTTGAAGATCGGCAGGTAACGGACGTTCTCTCCGATCGCGTCCAGCTCGTCGTCGGTCATGTCCGCGTCGGCGGCGGACACCAGAACCATGACGTAGATGAGCGCGCTGTGGTGGTCGATCATCGTGGATCCTTCGATTAGCAGGCCGCGTCTATGTTGCCCGCCGCCGGACTCCCGTCAAGGGTGGCCGTCAAAGGTGGGTTGCCGCCGAGGGATACCTCCTTCGCTCGACAGGGCAGCGCGGCTTGCCTAAGGTCGGCGGCGATGCACGCCGTCCTCAACGTCGCCCTCCCCGTCTTCGCCATCATCCTGGCCGGATTCCTGTCCGGGAAGATGCGGCTGCTCGGCCCCGCGTCGTCGGAGGCCTTGAACAAGTACGTGTACTGGATGGCGCTGCCGGCGCTGCTGTTCGTCGGCACGGCCCGCCGGCCGCTGGCGGAGCTGCTGAACTGGCCGTTCATCGGCGCCTTCCTGGGCGCCATGCTGGCCGTCTACCTGCTGGGTGCGGTCCTGGGGCGCCTGCTGCACGGCGAAAAGTCGCCGATCATGTGCATGCAGGGGCTGACCGCCTGCTTCTCCAACACCGGCTACATGGGCATCCCGCTGTTCGTCGCGGCCTTCGGCACCGACAACCTGGGACCGCCGATCCTGGCCACCGTGATCATGAGCGCGATCATGGTGGGCATCGCGGTGATCTGGCTGGAGCTGGCGCGCAGCCACGGGCACGGCCTGGGCAAGACGGTCGTCCAGGTCGGCACGGCCATCTCGAAGAACCCGCTGATCCTCTCCACGGCCGCAGGCATGGCGTGGTCGTTCCTGCTGCCGGGCGTCGATTTACCGCGCCCGGTGATCACGTTTTGCGAACTGGTGGGGGCGGGGGCGGGCCCGTGCGCGCTGGTCGCCATCGGGCTGTTCCTGTCGACGCGCCGCCTGAACGCCAACCTGGGCGAGATCAGCTGGATCGTGGCGCTGAAGCTGCTGCTGCAGCCGGTGCTGACCTGGTACCTGATCGAGGCGCTGTTCCCGATGGACCCGTTCTGGGCGTCGTCCGCCATCATCCTGGCGGCCCTGCCCACCGGCGCGCTGACCTTCGTGGTGGCGCAGCAGTACGAGATGTACGTGGAGCGCACGTCGGCGGCGATCCTGATCTCCACCATCCTCAGCACGGTGACGCTGAGCTATCTGCTGGCCCTCTACGCCCCGCCGGCCTGACCCCGCGCGGCGCGTCCGCACGCATTAACCGTACGGAAATTGCGTCTTCATTGCGTGAGCAGAGGCGCTTTTCAAATTTTATGTCCTTTTCAGTGATCCAAACCACGCCCAATGTCGTATGCCGTTTGGGCTATGGCCGGGCAGGCCGGACACATGGAGGGGACCGTTATGCCGTTTCTGAGCAACCTGTCGATCCGCGGCAAGGTGCTGGCCGCGTTCGCCGCCGTGCTGGCCATGACGGTCGCGCTCGGCCTGTTCGCCATCGAACGGCTGGACACGGTCAACGCCGACGCGGCCGAGATCCGCGACGACTGGCTGCCCGGCGTCGGCCTGATCGGCGCCATCGACACGGCGGCGCAGCAGTACCGGATCCAGGAGGCCTCGCACATCCTGTCCGCCACGGATGCGGAGCGGAAGGTCTACGAGGCGCGCATGGCGCAGCTCCTCACCGAGATGAACGCGCAGAGGGCCCGCTACGAGAACCTCCTGAACACCGGCCGCGAGAAGGAGGCGTACCGCAGCTTCGCGGCCGCCTGGGACGCCTATCGCGACATCGGCACGAACCGCCTCATCCCGCTGTCCAGCCGCAACCAGGACCAGGAAGTGGGCGCGCTGTTCCGCGGCGAATCGCGTGACGCGTTCCTGAAGGCCACCGGCCTGCTCAAGCAGCTGACCGAAACCAACGTCGACGGCGGGCGCGCCGTCGCCGACCACGGCGAGGCCGTGTTCCGGTCGGCCCGCCTGTGGATCGCCGTGGCCCTGGTCCTGGCCGTGGCGCTGTGCGTGCTGGCCGGCCTGTCCCTCGTGCGCTCCGTCTCGGTGCCGGTCCGGGCGCTGACCGCCACCATGGACCGGCTGGCGAAGCGCGAGTTGACGGCCACCATCGACGGGGCCGGGCGCGGCGACGAGATCGGCGCCATGGCACGCGCCGTCCAGGTGTTCAAGGACGGGCTGATCGAGGCCGAGCGCCTCGCCGCCGCCCAGGCCGCGGAGCAGGAGGCCAAGCAGCGGCGCGCCGAAACGGTCAACCGGCTGATCCAGGGCTTCGACCAGACGGTAACCGGCGCCCTGGTGTCGGTGCACGCCTCGGCCAGGCAGCTCGACGACACCGCGCGCGGCATGGCCGACATCGCCCGCCAGACCAGCGGGGAGGCCGCCTCGGCCTCGGCGGCGGCGAACCAGACCAGCAGCAACGTGCAGACCGTGGCCAGCGCGGCGGAGGAGATGGCCAGCTCGATCCAGGAGATCGCCCGTCAGGTCGCCCGCTCGACCGAGATCGCCGGCACGGCGGTGGCGGACGCCAACCGCACCAACGCCACCGTGCAGGGCCTTGCCGACGCCGCCCAGAAGATCGGGCAGGTGGTGCAGCTCATCCAGTCCATCGCCAGCCAGACCAACCTGCTGGCGCTGAACGCCACCATCGAGGCGGCGCGGGCCGGCGAGGCCGGCAAGGGATTCGCGGTCGTCGCGTCGGAGGTGAAGAGCCTCGCCAACCAGACGGCGCAGGCGACCGAGGACATCGCCACCCAGGTGGCCGCCATCCAGACGGCGACCGGCGGCGCGGTGAGCGCCATCCAGGGCATCACCGGCACCATCGTCGCCATCAACGACATCTCCACCGCCATCGCCGCCGCCGTGGAGGAGCAGGGTGCGGCGACGCACGAGATCAGCCGCAGCGTCCAGCAGGCCGCCGTCGGCACGCAGGAGGTGACCGGCAACATCGAACGGGTCAGCGCCGCCGCCGGGGAGACGGGCACCGCCGCCAGCCAGGTGCTGAGCGCCGCCGGCCAGCTTTCCGGTCAGGCGGAATCGCTGCGCGACGAGGTCGAGCGCTTCCTCGACGCCATCAAGGCGGCGTAGGCGCCTTCACGCTGAGACGCAGGCCGTCCGCTCCCGTCTCCAGCCGGACGCCGTGCCGCGCGGCGAGCGCGCGTGCGGCGTCCGGGCCGGGCACGGCGACGTCGCCGTGCAGGTGCAGGTGCAGTTCGCCCGCCTCCTCCGTCAGCGACAGCGACGCGGCGGGCCGGGCGCCGGCCCGCTCGCGGTGCGCGAGCTGGACGGCGAGGAGCCGGCCGATGACCAGCGCCGCCAGGGCGAGTGCGGCGGCGATGCTGCCGACGATCCAGGCCTGATGGCGCCAGCCGGCCATCACGCCGTCCTCGCGCATCGACACGCCGACCACGATGGGCATGCTGGCGAGGCGGCGGTAGGCGAAGATCCGCCCGGTGTCGAAGGTGGTGTCGTGGTCCCAGTACACCTTGTCCGGGCTGTCCGGCAGGTGGACGCGAAACAGCGAGATGTCGGCGAAGGAGTGGCCGGTGGTCGCCTCGTGGTGCGGCCAGCGGATCAGGCGCACGCCGTCGTCGCGGAAGATCGACACCGCCCCGCCGGAGCGCAGCTGTATGTCGCGGAAGAAGCCCTGAAGAAATTCCAGGTCGATCAGCGCCGCCGCCTGGGCCGCCGGAGCGCCCGGCGCGGCCTCGACCGTCCGGCTGATTATGAGGCGCCAGTGCCCGGCCTCGTCACGGAACGGCGCACCGAAGCGCAGGCGCGTGCCGGCCTCCGGGTCGGCCGGCGCCAGGAACGGCAGACCGGCGGCCGCCACCCGCCCCCCGGCGTCGATGCGCAGCCCCTTGAGCGCGCCGCCGGTTTCCACGCGGCCCTGCAGCCGGGCGCGCAGGGCACGGCCGGCGTCGGCATCGTCCGGCGGGGTGGCGCGCATCTCCTCGACGCTCCGGCGCAGGCTGCGGTCGACGAAATCGAACAGGCGCACGACGTCGTCGGCCAGCACGTCCTTCAGGTTGGCGATGGTGGTCGTAGCCTCGCGCACCCCCACATGGTGCAGGTGCCAGACCGCCGCCGCGCCCAGGGCGGCGGCCAGCACCGCCAGCGCCACGCCCAGCGCCGCCACGATCCGGCTGGGCCGCCCGGCCCAGGTGACCGGGTCGAAGGAGCGGAGCAGGGATGGCCTCTGGGATAGGCCGGCGGTGCGCAGCGTGGTCGGTTCGGCCACGGGCCCCTCCGGAAGGTGCGACATTAGTCGATACTACTTAGCGAGTGAACGAAAGAACCGTCAACCGGGCGAACGGCATAGGCGGAGGATCATGGCGCCCCCTGATCCTTAGAAGCCTGATCGTTAGAAATCTGAGCATGGCGGGCGCAGCACCCTCGCCACGATGATGTCTCCACGGGCCGACTCCGGCCCGCCCGGCGGGTGCCGCCGGGACCCACACATCCCGTGGAGAGACATCCATGAACGTTCTTTCGCATCACACGAGCGTGCCCCTGTCGCACCTGCCGGTGCCGGAGGGGCCGCTGGCCGGCCTGCTGGTGGCGGCGCGCGACCGCCTGTCGGCGCAGGCCGCCGGGCGCGGCGTCACGCTGTCGGTGGAGGCCGACATGCACGCCCTGCTGCGCGTCAACGAGGCGGCGGTCGCCGCCGGATCGTGGGAGCCGATCCTGCCCGCCGCCAACCCGCTGTGCCGCGCGCTGACCCCGGCCAACGCCTTCTGGATCCGCGGCCGCGACGCCGCGGGCGACACGGTGACGGCGCAGGCCGGCCTGCTGTACGACTGCACGGCGCGCAGCATCGCCGAGCGCTTCGACGACATGACCGTGTTCTACGACCGTCCGGCGGAACAGGCCCCGGCGGAGGAATGGTGCCGCTGCACGTCGGCCGTGGCGCGCGAGACGAAGGGGTGGGTCGTGTGGACCACGGGGGGTTGGACACGACCCGACTTCCGGCGCCGCGGCCTGTTCGCGGTCATGCACCGCGCGGCCGTGCTGGCAGGCTGGCTGCGCTGGCAGCCGGATTGCTTCACCGGCGTTGTCGATCCCGACATCGTGCCCGTCTGGGACGAACGGATCATGGGGCCGCGACACCTCGATCCCGAACCGACCATAGCTTACCGGCAGGCCGGGCTGGGCATGCTTCCCATGCATTTCATGCTGTTCCGCCGCGCACACATGTTCGGCGATCTGGCGGAGGTCGTGTCGCACGGCATGGCGCTGGCGGCATAAGAGTTCTTGCCCCCTCCCTAACCCTCCCCCGCTTCGCAGGGGAGGGGGCCTCACCGCTTGAAGTCGACGCAGGCCAGCAATGCCCTGCGGCCCCCTCTGTCAACCGACCATCCCAGCAGCATGTGTGTGTAGATGACCGGCGCACCGTGCTCGATAAGGATCAACCGGTTGTAGATGGGCACACCGCCTTCGATGGCTTCCACATACTGCTTGTCGATCGCTTGGGCGTATTCGGCGTAAGGATCTTCAACATGCGGCTTACCGAGCTGCTGACGTGCCCAGGCGTCACCGAAATAGGCCCGCGTCGGCTCGCCGATGTAGCGGAAGCGCAGGGGGCCGCCGTCGTGCGACGACAGGAAGACGCAGCGCGACAGCAGGCCCATCGCCTCCAGCTCCTCCTTGAAGGCGGGGGTCAGCGTCGGGTGGCGGCGGTGCAGGGCCACGATCTCCTGCTGCCAGTCGAGCGCGAAGCGCAGGGGCTGGCGGTGGATCTCCACGCGGGTGGCGGAGGGATCGGGCGGCGGCGGGGTGTCGCGGCGGCCGCGCAGGGCGTCGGCCAAGCCGCGCAGGCCCGGCCACAGCTCGCCCTCGGTGCTGCCGATGCCGGGGCCGAGGCCCGGGACGTTGGCGGTCAGCGGCCCACTCATTTCCGCGCATCCTTGGGCGGCGCCAGGAAGGCCGCCACCATGGCGTCGTACATGCGCCGCGCCGCGTCGACCGCCACCTTGCCGGCGCTGGCGCCGGCGGCGATCATGCCCTCGGTCGGCGTCGCCGGCAGGACCGGCGGGGGCGGGGCCGGCGGGGCGGCGGCGAAAGCCTGCGCCGCCGCGTCGAACTGCCGGGCGTCCTCGATCAGCAGGTGGCGCTCCAGCCCCTCGACGGCGGTCGCCGCCAGACGGTCGAGCAGCGCCTCGTCCGCCCAGGCGCAGCCGGTCGCGCGGCGCAGCAGCCGCAGCTTGACCAGAGCGCCCCGCACCGTGCCGGCCTCGGCCTCGGCGATGGCGCGCGCGACCTCCGCCTTCCCATGGTCGGACGGCAGCGCCGCGTACTCCACCTCCAGCGCAAGCAGGCGGCCGTCCCGGTCGCCGGAGTCCGGCGGCGAGGGTCCGGCGGCCAGCCCGATCCGCTCCGCCTCGCGCTGCAGCATGGCGATGAACACCGTCACCGCCTCGCCCAGGCGCAGCGACGCCGCGTCGTCCACCAGCTGGCAGAGGCTGACGGTCTGCGCCGCCGCCGCCTCGCGCGCCGTGCGCAGCGGCAGGCCGCGCAGCAGGATGCCTTGCAACTCGTTGATGCCGCCGAGCAGCAGCCGGTAGCCGTTCGGCCCCGTCGGCGGCTGGCGCAGCAGGTCCTCCAGCGCGTCGACCGCGCGCAGGAAGGTGGTGTCGCGGCGGTCGAAGGCGGCGCCGAAGCCACCTGGAAGATCGCCCGGCCCGGTCCGTAACTCGCCGTCCGGCGTGGACTTTCCCATGCGCGTCGCCCTCCCCTATCCGCGCCGGCCATTGTCCCAAAGCAGAACGATCCGGAGCCCGGCGCATTACAGAAAAGCACGCCGCCAAAGTCAAGACGACGAAGGGCGGAGGATCATGCGGGAACTGGGGCGAAAGCGCCCGGACGGCGGTTTTTACATACGCGCATATGATGAGCAAAAGAAAATCGCCCTCACTCGGGCGCCAGGAACTCGCGCGTCAGGGCGATGGCCTGCTTCAACCCGACGCGCTGCACCTCCACGCCTTCCGGAAAGGCGCCGAACAGGCGGCTGGGCATCATGGGGTCGAGCAGGACGAACACGCCCATGTCGTCGGCCCGGCGCACCAGCCGGCCGAAGGCCTGTTTGAGCCGCAGGCGGGCGATCATGTCCTCGTACCGGCGGCGGCCGAAGGCGTCGCGGCGCGCGCGGTGCAGGATGTCCGGCCGGGGCCAGGGCACGCGGTCGAAGACGATCAGGCGCAAGCTGCGGCCCGGCACGTCCACGCCGTCGCGCACGGCGTCGGTGCCCAGCAAGCAGGCGTGCTCCTCGCCACGGAAGATGTCGATCAGCGTGGCGACGTCCAGCGGGTCCACGTGCTGGGCGTAGAGCGGCAGCCCGGCGTGGTCCAGCGGGTCGGCCAGACGGTCGTACACCGCGCGCAGCCGGCTGATGGCGGTGAACAGGCCCAGGCCGCCGCCGCGCGCGGCCAGGAACAGCTCGCGGTAGGCAGACGCCACCTGGTTCAGGTCGTCCTTGCGCACGTCGGTCACCACCAGGACGCGCGTGTGGGACTTGTAGTCGAAGGGCGACGGCACCTGGGCGCGCAGCGCAGGGGCCGGCAGGTGGCAGGCCCCGCTGCGCGCCTCCGCCGCCTCCCAGTCGAGCGCGACGTCGCCGGTGCCGTCGGTCAGCGTGGCGGAGGTGACGACCATGCCGTGCGCGATGGAACCGACGGCGTCGGCGAAGGGCACCGTGGGGTCGATCCAGTGGCGGTAGAGGCCGACGTCGATGTCGCGCCCTTCCTGCCGCTCCACCGCGAACCAGTCGACGAACTGCATGGGCGTGGCGGCGGTGAGCGCCTTCAGCATGGAGCGCCACGCCTCCACCGTCAGCGTGCCGCGCCGGTGCAGGCTGCGTGCGATGGCGTCGATGCGGCGGCGCTGGTCGGGCTCCAGCTGCTCCGCCTCGTCGTCCAGGCGCTTGGCGAGGCGCTGGGACAGTTCCTCGATGGGCTCGCCCAGGCGCTTCAGCGCCTCGTCCAGCGCGGCGGCGGCATCCAGCAGGCCTTCCACGGGGTGGCCGGTATCGGCCTCCAGGCTGTAGGCGCCGCCCTGCCCTTCCGTGCGGGCATAGACCTGCCGGCGCGCCAGCAGCAGGAAGCGCTCGGTCGGGCCGGTCGGGTTCTCGGCGCCCAAGCGCGGCTGCCAGCCCTCGCCGGGCAGGACGCGGGCGCCCATCAGCACGGCGTCGAGCAGCGCCTGTGCCTGATCGTCGCCGGCCACGAGGTCCTCGACGCGGCGCTTCAGGCCGCGCGCCCGGCCGCGCCCGTCCTCCACGCCCAGCAGCCAGCGGCGCAGTTCGTGCGTCTCGCGGCCCGTGAGGTGGCCGCTGAAGGCGTTGTCGGCGGCGTCGAAGACGTGGTGCCCCTCGTCGAAGACATAGCGGGTGGGCAGGCCGATGTCGTCGCCACCGCCCAGCGCCGCCTGCACCATCACCAGGGCGTGGTTGGCGATGACCACGTCGGCCTTGCGGGCGCGGCGGACGCTCTTCTCGATGTAACACCGGGAATAGTGGTCGCAGGCGGAGAAGATGCACTCGCCGCGCCGGTCGGCCATGGCCGCCGTGCGCCCGCGGCCCAGCAGATCGACCAGCCAGCCGGGGAAGTCGCCGCCCGTCAGGTCGCCGTCGCGCGTCGCCGCCGCCCAGCGCGCCATCAGACCCACCGCCACCGCCGAATGCGGCTGGCTGGGCAGGGCGCGCACGGCGTCCTCCAGATTCAGGAGGCACAGGTAGTTCTCGCGCCCCTTGCGCACCACCACCTTGCGCGCCTTGGTGGCGGGGTCGGGATAGAGGCGGTCCAGCTCGGCGTCGATCTGGTGCTGGAGGTTGCGGGTGTAGGTGGAGATCCACACCGTGCCGCCGTTCTTCTCCGCCCACACCGTGGCCGGGGCGAGGTAGCCCAGCGTCTTGCCCACGCCCGTTCCGGCCTCCGCCAGCACGACGTTGGGTGTCTGCGGCGCCGGGCGGGGGGCGAAGGCGGCGGACACGGCGCTGGCGTAGTCGGCCTGCTGCGGGCGCGGCTCGGCCACCTTGCCGGGGACGGTGGCCGTCAGCATCTCGGCGAGGCGGCGGCGGGCCTCCTGCGGGTCGACGGGATTCTGGGCGGGCGGCGGCTCGGGCGCGCCCTCCTGCCATTCCTTCAGGCGCGTCCACACCTTGAAGCCGGCGAAGCTGCGCCCGCGCTCCGGCCCCTCCGGCTTCTTCAGGGCGGCCAGCACGGCCGGCGCCCAGGGCCAGCCGCCGCGCCCCATCTCCCAGGCGATGGAGACGGGGTCGGACGGCTCCTCCCGCCACGGCTCGGCGAGGTTGCCCAGCAGGCGGCGCGCGGCGCGCTGGAGCGCCAACGCGTCGGCCTCCAGCCCCTCCGGGATGGGCAGGTCCAGCGCCTCCGCCAAGCCGCGCGGGGTGGGCACGCAGAAGCTGGCGGGGCGGACGAAGGCGAACAGCTCCAAGAGGTCCAGCGCCGGGAACGGCTCCGACGCGCCCAGCCGGCGGGCCAGGGCGCGGGCGTGGCAGACCAGCGGCACCTCGCGCCGGACGCGGATGGCGGCCTGGGCCGGTGTCAGCTCCTCCACCTCGCCGTCGGGGGTCAGCCACACCACGTGCCGCGCGCCGGCGACGACGGCCGGGGCTTCTTCGGGCGACAGGACGGGAGACGCGGACGGGGACGGGTGCATGACGATGCAGTATAAGGACCGGAGGGCGCCGGTTCGACTCCCGCCGCCAGCCCCACCTCTAGCATTTTTTCCGGGCCTGACGATGCAAATCCTACCGAAGGCGGTTGCATGCGCCGGCTGATCCGCGCGCTGGCCTGGACGGTGCTGGCGCTGGCGGGGTTCAGCGTCGCCTGGGTGCTGATCTACCGCGTGGTGCCGCCGCCGGCCACGCCGCTGATGCTGATCCGCGCCGCGGGCGGGGCCGGGCTGGAGAAGGACTGGACGCCGCTGGAGCGCCTCTCCCCCCACTTGGTGCGCGCGGTGGTGGCGTCTGAGGACACGCTGTTCTGCGCCCATTCCGGCTTCGACTGGGCCGCCATCGAGGACGCGCTGGAGGACAACGAGGAGGGCAAGCGCCTGAAGGGCGGCTCCACCATCAGCCAGCAGACCGCCAAGAACGCCTTCCTGTGGCCCGACCGCACCTGGATCCGCAAGGGCATGGAGGCGTACTTCACCGCGCTGGTCGAGCTGTCCTGGCCCAAGCGGCGGATCATGGAGGTGTACCTGAACGTCATCGAGTGGGGCGACGGCGTCTATGGCGCGGAAGCCGCCGCCCGCACCCACTTCCGCAAGGCGGCGGCCGACCTGACGCGGCGGGAGGCGGCGCTGCTGTCCGTGCTGCTGCCGAACCCAAGAAACTGGACGCCGGCCACGCCCTACGTTCAGCGCCGCGCCGGGGTGATCGAGCGGCGGATGGCGGTCGTGGACCGCGACGGGCTGGCGGGGTGCGCATTGCCTTAAGGCGGATCGCCCCACGGCCCTCGGCCGCTGCCCGCGCTCGGCACGCTGCCGCGGCGGCGCACGGCCTCGGCGGGCGGCATCGTCGAGAACGCCTGGCTGTGCGCGGGTTGCAGCACCGCCACGCTGGGGCGCTTGAAGAAGGGGATCAGCACCACGCCGGCCACGAAGCCGCCGACGTGCGCCCAGAAGGCGACGCCGCCGTCGTCGCTGGTGGGGGTGGACACGCCGCTCCAGATCTGGCCGATGAACCAGACGCCCAGAACGATCAGCGCCGGCACGTTGATCACCGTGACGAAGATGATGATCCACATCAGCACCCGCACGTTGGCTTTCGGGTGCAGCACGAGGTAGGCGCCCAGCACGCCGCCGATCGCGCCGCTGGCGCCGATCATCGGGACCTCGGAGGCCGGGTTGGCGATGCTCTGCGCCATCGCCGCGGCCGTGCCGCACAGCAGGTAGAACACCACGAAGCGGCCGCGCCCCATGCTGTCCTCCACGTTGTTCCCGAAGATCCAGAGGTACAGCATGTTGCCGATGATGTGCAGGAACCCGCCGTGCAGGAACATGGAGGTGACGACCGACGCCCAGGCCGGCGCCACCTGCAGCTCGCGCGGCAGCTCGGCGTAGCCGAACAGCACCGCCGGGATCAGGCCGAAGGAGAAGACGGCCATCTGCTCCGCCCGCGAACCGAGCGACAGTTGCCAGGCGAAGACCAGCACGCACAGCGCGATGATCGCCATGGTGACGATGGGCGTGCGGACCGTGGGGTTGTCGTCGTACAGCGGGATGAAGAACATCGGCGGTGACCTCGCTGGGTTCCGTGCCACCCACCTTACCAGAGGCGTAGGCCATGCTGTGACGATTTGGTGACCGCCCTCGGTCGAGCTTCACGCCGCACGTCCCGTGCACCACATTGGCGCCGACAACAACCTGGAGGGATTGCGACCATGGCCATTGCGGCCACCGCTTTCGGCGATTTCAGCGCCACCATCGGTCCCAACGGCGGCGTGACCGTCATCGGCACCCGCGGCACCGGCTCCCCCGCCGTGCCGAACGACGCCAACCTGTCCATGACCATCACCACCCCGTCCGGCCAGGCCGTGACGGTGGAGGGCAACTCGCTGGTGATCGCCAGCTACGGCACCGGCACGGTCACCGTGTCGAACGGCAGCAGCACCGTGGTGGCCAGCGGCGACGCCAGCCTCGCCACCGGCACCGCCAACGGCACGCTGACGCTCAACGCCGCCGACGGCATGACGCAGACCGTCGCCGGTTCGCTGTCCATCAGCGGCGGCACCGTCACCGCCACGCTGGACGCCAAGCCGAACGAGGTGGGGGGCGGCGCCACGCTGGTGCTGGACACCACGGCCCGCACGATCACCATCACCACCGAGGACGGCGCCACCCAGACCTTCGACCTCGCCGCCTTCACCGGCCGCGCCGTCGCCGGCACCAGCGGGGCCGACCTGCTGAGCGCCACCATGGGCGACGACGTGGTCGCCGGCCTCCAGGGTGCCGACACGCTGTACGGGAACGAGGGCAACGACGCGCTGTACGGCAACCAGTCGGACGACCTGCTGTTCGGCGGCCAGGGCAACGACCTTCTGTTCGGCGGGCAGTCGCAGGACACCGTGCAGGGCGGCGCCGGCAACGACGTGCTCTACGGCAACATGGCGAAGGACAGCCTGGACGGCGGCGACGGCGACGACGCGCTGTACGGCGGCCAGGCCGAGGACACGCTGGTCGGCGGGGCCGGCAACGACACGCTGGCCGGCAACCTGGGCAACGACCAGCTGACCGGCGGCCTGGGGGCCGACACCTTCGTGCTGACCGGCACCCCCGGCAACGAGACGATCACCGACTTCGACGCCGCCGAGGGCGACCGCCTGTACGTCACCCAGGGCGCCACGGTCACCGTGGGCGCCGAGGCCGGCAACGCGATCGTGCTCGTCGGCGGCCACAAGGTGACCCTGCTGGGCGTGGCCACCGTGGACAGCGGCTGGATCGTGTCGATCTGACCGGACGCTACGGCCGGGGGGCTCATGCTCCCCGGTCGTGGCAGTCGTGCGGGGCGATCTCCTGATCCGTCCCCACGTTGCGCCGCCGGCTGGCGCGGACCAGCAGCACGATCACGACGGCCAGCGCCAGCATTCCCAGCAGTTCCATCGCCACGCCCTCCTACGGCGCCCCGCTCTCGGCGAGGCGCAGGCTGACCACCCCGGCGACGATCAGGGCGATGCCCGCGAGCTTCATCGGGCTCGCCGATTCGCCGAACAGGGCGACGCCGATAACAGCCACCACCGCCGTGCCCACCGCCGACCACACCGCATAAGCGATGCCCACCTCCATGGTCTTCAGCGCCTGCGCCAGCATGGCGAAGGCGACGGCGTAGCACGCCACCACCGTGACGCCGGGTCCCAGGCGCGTCATGCCGTCGGACATCTTCATCGCCGTGGTGCCGACGATCTCGAAAACGATGGCGACGGACAGATAGATCCAACCCATGGGGTCCCCCCAGCCGGAAATGCCGCCCCACCCTGACGAAGCGTATCGCCGGGGGCAACTGTCTCCGTCCCGTCACAAATCCGCAGAACGGCCGCAACACATCGACCGTAGTGTCGCGGCTCCCGCAATTTCGGATGGCGACCCACGATGCCCGCGCCGTTGCCAGAGCTGGACGCCCAGTACGACGAAGAGCCGGCCGACACCCTTCTGGGCGGCGGATCCGTCGCCGAGAAGTTGCGGGCACTGCACGCCGAGATGCGCGCCCTCCCCCTGCTCTCCGGCATCGACCGCATCGCCGCGGCGGTGTACGAGCCGAAGGAGGGCACGGTGAAGGCCTTCGTGCACTCCAACGACGGGCCCAACCCGCTCGGGCGCTATACGGCCCGGCTCGACGCGCATCCGGGGCTGGACGCGGTGGCGCGCGACGGCCGGCCGCTGGTGGAGAACGACCTGCAAGCAGCATCGCGCATGGACTTCAAGGCGGTGCCGCTGGTGCGCCACGGCTACCGCGCGCGCTGCGTGACGGCGGTGCAGTGGCAGGGCACGCTGTACGGCTTCCTGTTCTTCAACTCCTTCCAGCCCGGCTATTTCACGCCCGCGGTGCTGGAGGCGCTGCGCCCCTTCCGCCGCATCGCGTCGCTGATGATCGCGCACGAGCTGTCGACCCTGCGCGCCATGCTGGCCGCCGTGCGCACGGCGCGCGCCATGAGCCTGTTCCGCGACCAGGAGACCGGCGGCCACCTGGAGCGCATGGCCCGCTATGCCCAGCTGATCGCCCGGCGGCTGGCGCCGGTGCGCGGCCTGTCCGATGCCTTCGTCGAGTACCTGTTCCAGTACGCGCCGCTGCACGACGTGGGCAAGGTGGCGGTGCCCGACCGCATCCTGCTGAAGCCCGGCCGCCTGACGCCGGAGGAATTCGCCGTCATGCAGACGCACGTGGTGCGCGGGCTGGAGATCGTCGAGGCGATGCAGCGCGACCATGGCCTGCACCGCCTGCCGCACGCCGACCTGCTGCGCAACGTTATCGCCTGCCACCACGAGGCGGTCGACGGCTCCGGCTACCCGCACGGCCTGACGGGCGAGGCGATCCCGCTGGAGGGACGCATCACCACCGTGGCCGACGTGTTCGACGCGCTGACCAGCGAGCGCCCGTACAAGGCGGCGTGGAGCAACGCCCAAGCGCTGGATTACCTGCGCGCCCACGCAGGATCCAAGTTCGACCCGGCCTGCGTCGAGGCCCTGGCCGCGCGCATGGACGCGGTGGAGGCCATCCAGGCCAGCTTCCGCGACGAGCCGCAAGACGAGCCGTCCGAAGAAGCGGCGTAATAGCCGCCGTTGACGTGTAGGCCCGTCCGCCCTAGGGTCCGGCTTTCCGGAAAAGTCCTTAGAGTAAAGGGTCTCGGGCGATGACGAGCGAGCGGGAACTGGCGTTGCAGGCGAAGGCGTGGCCGTTCGAGGAGGCGCGCAAGCTGGTCGCGCGCTTCGCGAAAGCCCCGCCGGCCAAAGGCTATGTCCTGTTCGAGACCGGCTACGGCCCGTCCGGCCTGCCGCACATCGGCACCTTCGGCGAGGTGGCGCGCACGACCATGGTGCGCCAGGCGTTCCAGCGCATGTCCGACCTGCCGACCCGGCTGTTCGCCTTCTCCGACGACATGGACGGGCTGCGCAAGGTGCCCGACAACATCCCTAACAAGGAGATGGTGGCCCAGCACCTGGGCAAGCCGCTGACCAAGGTGCCGGACCCCTTCGGCACGCACGAGAGCTTTGGCGCGCACAACAACGCGCGCCTGCGCGCCTTCCTCGACGGCTTCGGCTTCGACTACGAGTTCCAGTCCTCGACCGACTGGTACACGTCCGGGCGCTTCGACGACGCGCTTTTGAAGGTGCTGCGCCACTACGACGAGATCATGGCGGTGATGCTGCCGACGCTGGGCGAGGAGCGGCAGCAGACCTATTCCCCCTTCCTGCCGGTCTCGCCCTCCACGGGCCGCGTGCTGCAAGTGCCGGTGCTGGAGCGCAACGCGGACGCCGGCACCATCGTGTTCGAGGACGAGGACGGCCGACGTGTCGAGGTCCCGGTCACCGGCGGGCACGTCAAGCTGCAGTGGAAGCCCGACTGGGGCATGCGCTGGTACGCGCTGGGCGTGGATTACGAGATGTCCGGCAAGGACCTGATCCCCTCGGTCGAGCTGGCGGGCAAGATCGTGAAGATCCTCGGCGGCACGCCGCCCGAGGGCTTCAATTACGAGCTGTTCCTGGACGACAAGGGCCAGAAGATCTCCAAGTCCAAGGGCAACGGCCTGACCATGGAGGAGTGGCTGGCCTACGCCCCGCCGGAGAGCCTGTCGCTGTACATGTTCCAGAAGCCGAAGACGGCCAAGCGCCTGTACTTCGACGTGATCCCGCGCGCGGTGGACGAGTACGTCGCCTTCACCTCCAAGTTCCCGGCGGAGGAGCCGGCCAGGCAACTGGAGAACCCGGCGTGGCACATCCATGACGGCAAGCCGCCGGCGGTGCGCGCCGACCTCAGCTTCGGCCTGCTGCTGAACCTCGCCGGCGTGGCGAACGCCGAGACGAAAGAGGTGATGTGGGGCTTCATCAGCCGCTACGCCCCCGACGCCACGCCGGAGAGCAACCCGCTGCTGGACACGCTGGCCGGTTACGCCGTGCGCTACTACCAGGACTTCGTGAAGCCCACGAAGCAGTACCGCGCCCCCACCGACGCCGAGCGCTCCGCCCTGGAGGAGCTGCTGAAGCGCCTGGACCTGCTGTCCAACGCCAAGGCCGAGACCATCCAGAACGAGGTGTTCGAGGTCGGCAAGCTGCACGGCTTCACCGAGCTGCGCGCGTGGTTCCAGGCGCTGTACGAGATCCTGCTGGGCCAGACGACGGGGCCGCGCATGGGCTCCTTCATCGAGCTGTTCGGCATCGAGGAGACGAAGGATCTCATCCGCGCGAAGCTGGCTTAGGCGCGCGAAGCTGGTGTAGGGCGCGGCCCGTCGTCGCACCCTATGACGTCCGTGCACCGCACCTATACGGAATTGGTATTACCACCTCGGTCCTTCGAACCACTAAGTATCTCGCAGCTACGGCACACGGTGCCGTGCGTTTCCTCCCTTATCTCGGGCCGCCGACACACCCGTCGGCGGCCTTTTTTTTGCCTGCGTGACGCCCTCTGTGATGGCCGTCACAGTGCTCCTGCGGCGGGAAAGATAAAATGCACGGCAAATGCAAGCCTCTCTCCTCCGGCGGCCAACGACCCTGCCGCCCGCACCGCAGCCGAGACGACGGGACGAGCGCATGGCCGACACGTCCAACACGCCGCCGTTCGTGCGCCACCACCGCACCGCCCGTGCCCTGGTGCACACGCTGCACGAGGCGCTGGCCCCGCAGCTGGTCACCAAGGGCGCCCTGACGCACGAGGAGTTCGCGCGCGCCTTCGCCCGGCTGATGGAGGAATGGCCGCGCGTGCTGCCGCTGTTCGCCCGCACCTGCCGCACCTGCACCGCCGGGCGGATGGAGCAGCCGCTGCCACCGCCCGGCTTCCGGGCCGACGAGGCGGAGGGGCGGCGGCGCGACTACGTCACCCGGCTGATGTTCTCCACCATCCTCGCCAACGTGCCCGAGGCACAAGACCCGATCAGCGGCGCCGTCTTCCCGCGCGTCGCGGCGCCGGGGTTGCAGGCCCACCTCAACGCCCTGTTCTACGAGAAGGAATGGGAGGCGATGAACGCCGACGCGCTGAGCATCTTCGCGCAGATCGGCACCGACCGCGACGAGGAGATCTGGGCGCGCGTCCACCGCCACGCCACGCTGCCGGTGTTGAGCGACGCGCTGTACGTGCGGGTCATGCTGCGCTTCAAGCAGTTCGCCTTCCAGCGCCAGTCCTTCATGCGCCGCATGGTGCAGGTGCTGGAGAACCGTCGCTTCACCTTCACGGAGGAGCACTTCAACGCACTGTTCGCCGCCCTGTTCGACCATCTGCGCGAGGAGATCAGAACGGAGTTGGGCCGCGCGCGGGTCGACGTGCGCTACGGCGACGAGACGTCCGGCGCCCTGATGCGCATCTTCGCGGAATTCGACAAGGCGCGCGAGGATCGGACACGCCCGATCCGCGGCATCGGCGGCGCCATGCGCCCCATAACCAATCGCACGACGCGATGACGGCGCATTAGCCGCTCTTTAACCGGGTGGGGGTTCCGATAGCCCCGATGTCGAAGAGGCCATCATCCCTGGCGCGGCTGCGGCCGCCCGCCACCCTGGACCAGCCCCGGCCCGATCCCGGCCGCACGGAGGCGCTGGCGCGCGACACCGCGCGCGCCCTGGCGCATGCCCATCCCGTGCGCCTGCTGCCCGGCCCGGCCGGGGGCCGGGTTGATGGCAGGGTTGATGAGGGCGTGGAGCCGGAACTGCTCGACTACCTATTTGACGGCCCGGCGGAGCCGGCCCCGGTGAATCCCGGCCGCCCCAACGCCGGCCGCGAGGTGGGGCGCGTGCTGGCCGAATCCCGGCTGGCGGGCTGGGGCGACGACAGCGTGCGCGCCGTGCTGGCCACCAAGCTCTGCCGCCTGCTGCCCGACCTGCCGCCGGACGGGCGCGACACCGTCACCCAGGTGGCCCTGCGCGCGCTGGAGCAGTTGGCGCGCGACCACGTGGCGCACGTGCGGGCGGCGCTGGCCTCGGCCATCAAGGACATCGGCTGCGCGCCGCCCGCGGTGGTCCAGCGCCTCGCCCGCGACGTGGAGCGCTGCGTGGCGGAACCCGTGCTGCACTGCTGCGCCACGCTGACCGACGCCGACCTGCTGGCGATCATCGAGGGCCAGCCCGCCACCTGGGCGCTGTCGGCCATCGCCGGCCGGCCGCGCGTCAGCGCGCCCGTCTCCGCCGCCATCGTCGACACCGGCGACACGGCCGCCGCCGGCGTGCTGCTCGACAACAGCGGCGCCGTCATTCCGGAACCCTCTCTGGAGCGGCTGGTGGAGGCGGCGGCGGAGCGCCCGGCGCTTCAGCCGCGCCTCGCCCGCCGGCCGGCGCTGCCGCCGCGCCTCGCCGTGCGGCTGGCCGCCTTCGTCGACCAGTCGGTGCTGGAGATGCTGCGCGGCCGCCCGGACTTCGACGACGCCACCGCGGCGGAGATCGCCACCGCCGTGCGCCGCCGCGTCGACTGGATCGAGGAGCGCGACCCGGCCGAGCCGCCGGAACGCCGCGCCGTGCGCCTGCACCGCCAGGGCCGCCTGGACGAGACCAGCATCGGCGACGCGCTGTCGTGGAACGAGGCGGCGTTCGTGCGCGCCGCCCTGGCGCTGTGCGCCGTGGTGCCGCCCGCCATCGTGGACGCCATCCTGGACGCGCGCGACGCCCGCGCCGTCACCGCGCTGGTCTGGCGCGCCGGCTTCTCCATGCGGTGCGCCATGCAGGTACAGGCGGTGGCCGCCGGCATCCCGCCGCGCGCCATGCTGAACGCCCGCCAGGGCACCGCCTTCCCCCTGACGCCCGGCGAGATGACGCGGGCGCTGAAGAGCTATGGGGTCGCATGACCGTCCTGGAACGCCCGCCCATCACCGATCCCCCCATCGCCGACCCTGCCGAGGTCGGCACCCTCGGCGTCGTGCACCTGAAGCGCCTGTGGTCGCGGGCCATCACCCACCCGCGCGACGACACGCCGGAGACCAGGGCGCGCGAATGGCGGGCGCTGAACCTGCTGTTCAGCGGCCTGGAACTGGGCATCGAGGAAACGCTGCGCCACCTGGCATCCACCCGGCCGGGCTTCGAGGATTTCGAATCCTGGATCCTGGGGCGCAACGGCGGCGCCCTCGACCCGCGCACCGTCGCCCGCCTCAACGCCGCGCTCATGGGCGACGCGCCGCCGCCCGACGCGCAGGCGGAGATCGCCGCCGTCGACGCCATGCCGCCGGTGCTGAGCGCCGACGACCTCGCCCACTGGAAGGAGCACGGCTGGGTCATCCTGCACGACGCCATCCCGCCCGACGCCAGCCGGGCCAGCGCCGACGTGATCTGGCAGGCGCTGGACATGGACCCCGACGATCCCGCCACCTGGACGAAGCGTACGCCGGTGCAGCAGTGCGTGTTCGTGCAGCTGTTCCGCCACCCGGTGCTGGACGCCAACCGGCGCTCGCGGCGCATCCACAAGGCCTTCGCGCAGCTGTGGGGCACCGCCGACCTGTGGGTCAGCACCGACCGGGTCGGCTTTAATCCGCCGGAGCACGTGCAGGGGCCGTTTCCGGGGCCATTCCTGCACTGGGACGTCAGTCTGGTGCAGCCCATCCCGCTGGGGATCCAGGGGCTGATCTACCTGACCGACACGACGGCCGACCAGGGGGCGTTCGCGCTGGTGCCGGGCATGCACCGCACCATCGGTTCCTGGCTCGACTCGCTGCCGCCGGGCACCGACGCCCGCGCCCATGCGGCCGAGACCCTGGAGATGACTCCGATCGCCGGGAAGGCCGGCGACCTGATCCTGTGGCACCACGCCCTGCCGCACGGCCCCACGCCGAACCGCGCGGAGAAGCCGCGGCTGGTGCACTACGTGAAGATGTTCCCGGCGGATTTCGGCTACAACCCGGTGTGGGTGTAGGCACGCGAGAGGATCGCAGGTTGGGTTGAGCGCCAGCCAAAACCCAACCTGCGGATCGACGGGATCAATACGTCGTCAGCGGCGAACGCACGCGCGGGCCGCGCGGCGCGCTGTCCAGGGGGGCGGCCGGGGGCGTGTCGGCCGGGGCGCGGAACATCGCTTCCGGGTCGTCCATCGTCGGTGGCGTGACGATCTCTTCGGCGCTGTTCGGGTTGAAGGCGATCACCGGTTCCGTCAGCACCGCGCGGCAGCGCTCGCGCTTGGCGGCCTCGTCGGCGTTCGGGGCGCCGTCGAACGGCCACAGCGACAGCAGCCACGGCCCCTTGCGCTCCCAGGACGGCAGCGACAGCGCGGTGTAGTTGGACAGCGGGCGGCAATTCTGCGACGCCGTGGCCTCCGGAATGCCGGTCACCTGCGCCGCGGCAAGTGCGGCATTGTAGTCTGCGACAGTTTGTCCCATTCCCTGCGCAGGCGCGATCAGCACGGCCGCCAGGGCCAGCGTTGCTGCAGGTGCGAAGCGATTCATCGTGGAATTCTCCCATCGGCTTTCAACTCGGCCGACGCCGGCCGCCGAACGCGGTGCAGCGTAACCGAAGTTGCGTTTCTCCGGAATCGATATTCCGTTCCGGGTACGTACTCCCCGTTGCCCTTGCCCTGGGGATGGATTCGCGCTAGGAACCCGCCACGCATTCTAAGGGCGCTGGATCCCTACGAAAAACCCCATCCACCCGGTTCGCGCCCCCAGCGATTTGGGGGGCGGACCATTTCAGGGAACGCTCCATGGCACGCAAGAAGATCGCGCTCGTCGGCGCCGGCCAGATCGGTGGCACGCTGGCTCTCCTCGCCGCTCAGAAGGAACTCGGTGACGTCGTCCTGTTCGACATCGCCGAGGGCATGCCGGAGGGCAAGGCGCTCGACCTCGCCGAGACGGCCCCGGTCGAGGGTTTCAACGCCAAGCTCAGCGGCGGCAACGACTACTCGATCATCAAGGACGCCGACGTGGTGATCGTCACCGCCGGCATCCCGCGTAAGCCGGGCATGAGCCGCGACGACCTGATCGGCATCAACAGCGGCGTCTGCAAGACCGTCGGCGAGGCCATCAAGCAGTACTGCCCGAACGCCTTCGTCATCGTCATCACCAACCCGCTGGACGTGATGGTGTGGGTGCTCCAGCAGGCCTCGGGGCTGCCGCCGGAGCGCGTGGTCGGCATGGCCGGCGTGCTGGACTCGGCCCGCTTCCGCTACTTCCTGGCCGACGAGTTCAACGTGTCGGTCGAGGACGTCACCGCCTTCGTGCTGGGCGGCCACGGCGACACCATGGTGCCGCTGGTCCGCTACTCGACCGTCGCCGGCATCCCGCTGCCGGACCTGGTCAAGATGGGCTGGACCACGCAGGAGAAGCTGGACGCCATCGTGCAGCGCACCCGTGACGGCGGTGCCGAGATCGTCAAGCTGCTGAAGACCGGCTCGGCCTTCTACGCCCCGGCCGCCTCCGCCATCCAGATGGCCGAGAGCTACCTGAAGGACCAGAAGCGCGTCGTTCCGGTCGCCGCCTACCTGACCGGCCAGTACGGCCAGAACGACATCTACGTCGGCGTCCCCACGATCATCGGCGCCGGCGGCGTCGAGAAGATCATCGAGATCGAGCTGAGCGCCGAAGAGAAGAAGATGTTCGATCACTCGGTCGACGCCGTGAAGCAGCTCGTCGACGTCGTGAAGAAGCAGCAGGCTGAGAAGGCCGCCTCCTAAGGCGGCCTTTTTTGCCGTTTCGGGGGCGCGTCGCGCATTGCGGCACGAACCATCGGGGCGCGGACGGTTGAACGCACCGGCCCAGGTGATAAAGTAGCCCGGCTTTGCGACCAGCGGCATAGTCCGTTGGTCGCATGGCCGAAGTGCACGACGCCTTCCCCGCGTCCGCCCATCGTCAGCCGATCAAAAAAACGAATGGACGCCCGATGAATATCCATGAGTACCAGGCCAAAGGCCTGCTGAAGAAGTACGGCGTCGCGGTTCCCCGCGGCGGCGTTGCCTACACCCCGCAGGAGGCCGAGACGGTCGCCCGCGAACTCGGCGGCCCGGTGTGGGTCGTCAAGTCCCAGATCCACGCCGGTGGCCGCGGCGCCGGCCGCTTCAAGGGCAACGAGCAGGGCAAGGGCGGCGTCCGCGTCGTCAAGTCCATCGAGGATGTGGGCAAGAACGCCGGCGAGATGCTCGGCAAGGTGCTGGTCACCAAGCAGACCGGCGCCGAGGGCAAGGAAGTCAAGCGGATCTACGTCGAGGAAGGCGCGGACATCAAGCGCGAGCTGTACCTCGGCATGCTGGTGGACCGCGCGTCGGGCACCGTCACCGTGATCGCCTCGACCGAGGGCGGCATGGAGATCGAGGAGGTCGCGCACGACCACCCCGAGAAGATCCTGAAGGTCGTCATCGACCCGGTCACCGGCATCCAGGGCTTCCACTGCCGCAAGGTCGCCTTCGGCCTGGGCCTGGAAGGCAAGCAGGTCGGCGCCGCCGCCAAGTTCCTGACGGCCATGTACCAGGCCTTCGTGGAGCTGGACTGCTCGATCGTCGAGATCAACCCGCTGATCGTCACCGGCTCGGGCGACATCCTGGCGCTCGACGCCAAGATGAACTTCGACGACAACGCGCTGTTCCGTCACAAGGACATCGAAGAGCTGCGCGACGAGTCCGAAGAGGACCCGGCGGAGATCGAGGCGGCCAAGCACAGCCTGAACTACGTCAAGCTCGACGGCAACATCGGCTGCATGGTGAACGGCGCGGGCCTCGCCATGGCGACGATGGACATCATCAAGCTGTACGGCGGCGAGCCGGCCAACTTCCTGGACGTCGGCGGCGGCGCCACGAAGGAGCGCGTCACCGCGGCCTTCAAGCTGATCCTGTCGGATCCGAACGTCGAGGGCATCCTCGTCAACATCTTCGGCGGCATCATGCGCTGCGACGTCATCGCCGAGGGCGTCGTCGCCGCCGCGCGTGAAGTGCACCTGCACGTTCCGCTGGTCGTCCGCCTGGAAGGCACCAACGTCGACCTGGGCAAGAAGATCCTGTCGGAATCCGGCCTGCCGATCCTGTCGGCCGACAACCTGGCCGACGCCGCGGAAAAGGTCGTCAAGGCCGTGAAGGAGGCCAAGTAAGATGGCTGTTCTCGTCAATTCCGAAACCAAGGTCATCTGCCAGGGCTTCACCGGCGCCCAGGGCACCTTCCACTCCGAGCAGGCGATCGCCTACGGCACCAAGATGGTCGGCGGCGTCACCCCGGGTAAGGGCGGCACCAAGCACCTCGACCTGCCGGTGTTCGACACCGTCGCCGACGCCGTCGAGAAGACCGGCGCCAACGCCTCCGTGATCTACGTCCCGCCCCCGTTCGCCGCCGACGCGATCCTGGAGGCCATCGACGCCGAGATCCCGCTGGTGGTCTGCATCACCGAAGGCATCCCGGTCCTGGACATGGTCCGCGTCAAGCGCGCGCTGGCCAGCTCGAAGACCCGCCTGATCGGCCCGAACTGCCCCGGCATCATCACGCCGGACGAGTGCAAGATCGGCATCATGCCGGGCCACATCCACAAGCGCGGCAAGATCGGCATCGTGTCGCGCTCGGGCACGCTGACCTATGAGGCGGTCGCGCAGACCACGGCGGCCGGCCTCGGCCAGACCACCTGCATCGGCATCGGCGGCGACCCGGTCAACGGCACCAACTTCGTGGACAGCCTGGATCTGTTCCTGAAGGACCCGGAGACCGAGGGCATCATCATGATCGGCGAGATCGGCGGCGACGCCGAGGTGAAGGGCGCCGAGTTCATCAAGGCGTCGGGCACCAAGAAGCCGGTCGTCGGCTTCATCGCCGGCCGCACGGCCCCTCCGGGCCGCCGCATGGGCCATGCCGGCGCGGTGATCTCCGGCGGCAACGACACCGCCGACTTCAAGATCGACTTCATGAAGTCGGTCGGCATCCACGTCGCCGACAGCCCGGCGAGCCTCGGCTCGACGATGCTGAAGGTGATGAAGGGCTGACGGTAAGAAAACGGACGCGGGAGGGGACCCACCCCCTCCCGCGTTCGAACAATGCAGCCAAGGGCCGCGCGGCCCTTGGATCCCCTCCTACAGCGGGGTCCAGGGCCGCCCGGCACCGGGCGACGGACGCGAAGGGGGGATTCGCCCCCCGACAAGACACCTGGAATGCTTTGAGGGGGACCGGGCCCGGCGCCCGAGGCGAAAAACCATGTCGGTGAATCTGGAGAAGTCCTCGTTCCTGTTCGGCGGGAATGCTCAGTACGTGGCCGAACTCTACGCGCGTTTCCTGAAGGACCCCGCCTCGGTGGACCCGAGCTGGAACGGCTTCTTCAAGGAGCTGGACGATGATTCGCGCGCCGTCCTGGACGAGCTGCGCGGCGCGTCCTGGTCGCTGCCGGACGATCTGCTGGTCAACGGCGCCGACGAGCTGGCCAAGGCGGCGCTGGCCGGCCCCGGCAACGGCGCCATGGTGCAGCACGTGCAGCAGACCTTCGGCGGCGTGACGCAGGAGCAGATGCGCCAGGCGGTGCTGGACAGCATCCGCGCGCTGATGCTGATCCGCGTGTACCGCGTGCGCGGCCACATGAACGCGCACTTCGACCCGCTGGGCCTGGAGAAGCGCGAGCCGCACCCGGAACTGGATCCGGCGACCTACGGCTTCGGCCCCAACGACATGGACCGGCCGATCTTCCTCAACTACTCGCTGGGGATGGAAAGCGCCACGCTGCGCCAGATCATGGACGTGCTGAACCGCACGTACTGCGGCACCATCGGCGTGGAGTTCATGCACATCCAGGACCCGGATGAGAAGGCCTGGATCCAGGAGCGCATCGAGGGCGGGCGCAACCACACCGACTTCACGGTCAACGGCAAGCGCGCCATCCTGGAGCGCCTGACCGCTGCCGAGGGCTTCGAGAAGTTCCTGCAGCTGAAGTACACCGGCACCAAGCGCTTCGGCCTCGAAGGCGGCGAGTCGATGATCCCGGCGCTGGAGCAGATCCTGAAGCGCGGCGGCCAGCTGGGCCTTCGGGAAGTCGTCGTCGGCATGGCGCACCGCGGCCGCCTGAACGTGCTGACCAACTTCATGGGCAAGCCGTTCTCGGCCGTCTTCTCCGAGTTCCAGGGCAACCCCTCGGCGCCGGAGAACGTGCAGGGCTCGGGCGACGTGAAGTACCACCTGGGCACCTCGTCGGACCGTGACTTCAACGGCAACATCGTCCACCTGTCGCTGACCGCCAACCCCTCGCACCTGGAGTGGGTGAACCCGGTCGTGCTGGGCAAGGTGCGCGCCAAGCAGCAGCAGCGCCGCGACATGGAGCGCGACGCGGTGTGCGGCGTGCTGATCCACGGCGACGCCGCCTTCGCCGGCCAGGGCATCGTGGCCGAGAGCCTGGGCCTGTCGGAGCTGCGCGGCTACCGCACCGGCGGCACCATCCACTTCATCATCAACAACCAGATCGGCTTCACGACGAACCCGCACTACTCGCGCTCGGGCATCTACTGCTCGGAAATGGCGAAGATGGTGATGGCGCCGATCTTCCACGTGAACGGCGACGACCCCGAGTCCGTGGTGCACGTCAGCCGCATCGCCGTGGAGTTCCGCCAGCGCTTCAAGCGCGACGTCGTGATCGACATGGTCTGCTACCGCCGCCACGGCCACAACGAGGGCGACGAGCCGGGCTTCACCCAGCCGATCATGTACAAGGTGATCCGCTCGCACCCGACCACGCGCGAGCTGTACACCCGCCAGCTGGTGACCGAGAACGTCATCACCCAGCAGGAAGGCGACCAGATCCTCCAGGACTTCATGAAGAAGCTGGAGAAGGAGTTCGAGGCGGCGTCGTCCTACAAGCCCAACAAGGCCGACTGGCTGGAGGGCAAGTGGTCCGGCCTGGAGTCCGCGCAGTCGGAAGAGGCGTGGCGCGGCAACACCGGCGTCGACATCGACCTGCTGAAGAAGATCGGCAACAAGCTGTGCGACGTGCCGGAAGGCTTCGCCATCAACTCGAAGATCGCGCGCCAGCTGGAAGCCAAGCGCAAGACCATCGAGACCGGCGAGGGCATCGACTGGGCGACCGCCGAGGCGCTGGCCTTCGGCTCGCTGCTGGTCGAGGGCACGCCGGTGCGCCTGTCGGGCCAGGATTCGGGCCGCGGCACCTTCTCGCACCGCCACGCCGTGGTGTACGACCAGAACACCGAGGCGAAGTACGTGGCGCTGACCCACGTCAACCCGAAGCAGGCGACGTTCGAGGTGCACGACAGCCCGCTGTCGGAAGCCGCCGTGCTGGGCTTCGAGTACGGCTACTCGCTGGCCGAGCCGAATGAGCTGGTGCTGTGGGAGGCGCAGTTCGGCGACTTCGCCAACACCGCGCAGACCATCATCGACCAGTTCATCTCGTCGGGCGAGTCCAAGTGGCTGCGCATGTCGGGTCTGGTGATGCTGCTGCCGCACGGCTACGAGGGCCAGGGTCCCGAGCACTCCTCGGCCCGCCCCGAGCGCTTTTTGCAGATGTGCGCCGAGGACAACTGGCAGATCTGCAACATCACCACGCCGGCCAACCTGTTCCACGCCTTCCGCCGGCAGGTGCGCCGCAACTTCCGCAAGCCGATGGTGCTGTTCACGCCGAAGTCGCTGCTGCGCCACAAGCTGTGCATCTCCAATCTGGCGGAGCTGGGCGTCGGCACCTCCTTCCACCGCGTCCTGCCGGAGACGGCGACGGACCTGGTGGCGGGCGACAAGGTCAAGCGCGTCGTGGTCTGCACCGGCAAGGTCTATTACGACCTGCTGCAGGAGCGCACCGCGCGCAACCTGAAGGACGTGGCGCTGGTCCGCGTCGAGCAGATGTACCCGTTCCCCGCCGCCTCGCTGGCCAAGGAGTTCGCCAAGTACCCGAACGCCGACGTGGTGTGGTGCCAGGAAGAGCCGGAGAACCAGGGTGCGTGGCACTTCATGGACCGCCGGATCGAGGGCTGCCTCGGCAGCATCGGCCACAAGACCAAGCGCCCGGTGTACGCCGGCCGCGTGGCCTCCGCCGCTCCGGCCACCGGCCTCCTGAAGCGGCACAACCAGGAACAGGCGAAGCTGATCGACGACGCGCTGACCGTCGGCTGACCCGGACCGCCCAGAAGAAGACGAAGAAATCGGGACGCGAGAGGAACTCATGGCTACGGAAATCAAGGTGCCCACGCTGGGCGAGTCGGTGTCGGAAGCGACGGTCGCCCGCTGGCTGAAGAAGGTCGGTGAATCGTTCGGCGCCGACGAGCCGCTGGTCGAGCTGGAAACCGACAAGGTCACGCTGGAAGTCAACGCCCCGGCCGCCGGCACCCTGTCGGAGATCGTCGCGGCGGAAGGCGCCAACGTCGGCGTCGACGCCGTGCTCGGCATCATCGCCGAGGGTGCGGCGGGCGCCGCCCCGGCCCCGGCCAAGGCCGCCGCCCCGGCGGCCGCTCCGGCCCCGGCGGTCGCCGCCGCGGCTCCGGCCGCCGTCGGCGCCACCGGCGGCGAGCTGATGCCGGCCGCCCGCAAGATGGTCGAGGACAAGGGCCTCGACGCCGCCCAGATCGCCGGCACCGGCAAGGGCGGCCGCATCACCAAGGGCGACGTCATCGAGCACGTCGAGCGCAAGCCGGCCGCCCCCGCGGCGGCCCCGGCTGCCGCCCCGGCGCCGAAGTTCCAGTGGGCCGCCGGCACCCAGGGCGACCGCCCGCGCGCCGCGCAGGAGGAGCGGGTTCGCATGACCCGCCTGCGCCAGCGCATCGCCGAGCGCCTGAAGGAGGCGCAGAACACCGCCGCCATGCTGACCACCTTCAACGAGGTGGACATGTCGGCGGCGATGGCGCTGCGCGCGGAGTACAAGGACTACTTCGAGAAGCGCCACAAGGTGCGCCTCGGCTTCATGTCCTTCTTCGTGCGCGCCGCCATCCAGGCGCTGAAGGAGATCCCGGCGGTGAACGCCGAGATCGACGGCACCGACATCGTCTACAAGAACTACTACGACATCGGCGTCGCCGTCGGCACGCCGCAGGGTCTGGTGGTTCCCATCGTGCGCGACGCCGACCAGATGAGCTTCGCCCAGATCGAGGCGAAGATCGGCGAGCTGGGCAAGAAGGGCCGCGACGGCAAGCTGTCGATGGACGAGCTGACCGGCGGCACCTTCACCATCTCGAACGGCGGCGTGTACGGCTCGCTGATGTCGACGCCAATCATCAACCCGCCGCAGTCGGCGATCCTCGGCATGCACAAGACCATGGACCGCGCGGTCGTGGTGAACGGCAAGATCGAGATCCGCCCGATGATGTACCTGGCGCTCTCCTACGATCACCGCATCATCGACGGCAAGGAAGCCGTCACCTTCCTGGTGCGCATCAAGGAGTGCATCGAGGACCCGCGGCGCCTGCTGCTGGACGTGTGATTTGAGGGGACGTTGCGCGGGAGGGCCCTGCCCTCCCGCACCCTCCCGCCAAAGGCCGGGGGCCTTTGGAGACCGGTTTATTGGCGCCTACGGGGCGCCTTTTTTGTTTTTGATGGCACCCGCCGCAACCGTCGGTGCACGTAGCACGCGGCGTGCGACAGGAGTACACTGCGCGCGAGCCGGCCAGGGCCGGCGCACTCATTAGGATGTGTTCGCGTGAACCACACCCGGTCCCGGCTGCTCGCCCTGCTGCTCGCGGCGCTGTTGCCGCTGGTCGGGCTGGCGTCGGTGCTCGTCGTCACCGTGGCGCAGCAGGAGCGGCGCGCCATCGAGGACGACACCCGCCGGCGCGTCGCCCGTGTGGTGGAGCTGGTCGAACGCGAGGTCGACGGACACCTGCGGGTGGTCGAGGCGCTGGCCCAGTCCACCCACCTCGACCACGGCGACCTCGCCGCCTTCCACGAGGAGGCGCGGCGCGTCCGCGACGCCCAGCCGGGCTGGCACACGATGACCCTGGCCGACCCGCGGGGCAACCTGCTGATGAACCTGCGCCAGCCGCTCGACGCGCCGCTGGGCACGGTGGTCGACCCGGCCAGCTTCGCCGAGATCGCGCGCACCGGCCGCCCGGTGGTCGGCGGGATCAACCCGCCGGGGCCGGAGAACCGGCTGCAGCTCATGCCGATCCGTGTGCCGGTGGTGCGCGACGGCGCGTTGCGCTACGTGCTCACGGCCGTGCTCACGCCCACCGGCATCGGGGCCGTGGTGGGCGGCGCCGACGTGCCGGCGGAATGGGTCGGCATCGTCGTCGACCGCGAGGGGCGGATCGTCGCCCGCACCCGCGACGCCGAGCGCTACGTCGGGCGGACGGTGAACGAATTCAGCCTGAACGCCATCCGCTCGGGCCAGGGCGAGGGGTTCTACGCCGGCCGCACGCTGGACGGCGTCGACGTCACCGCGTTCTTCCGCCTGTCGCCGCTGACCGGCTGGTCGGTGCATTTCGGCATCCCGGTCGCCGCGTTCGAAGTGGCGCGCAGCCGCTCCGTGCTGGTCGCCGCACTGGGTGCGGCCGGCAGCGTGCTGTTGGCCGGCGTGCTGGCGTGGCTGGTGCTGCGCGACATCGCGACCCAGCGGCGCGCCGACGCCGCCCTGCGGCAGGCGCAGAAGATGGAGGCGATCGGCCAGCTCACCGGCGGCATCGCGCACGACTTCAACAACCTGCTGACCATCGTCAGCGGCAGCGTCAGCCTGGTGCTGCCCACCGTCACGGATGGCAAGACGCGCCGGCGGCTGGAACTGGCCATGCAGGCGGCCGAGCGTGGGGCGGCGCTGACCCGGCAGCTGCTCACCTTCGCGCGGCGGGCGGTGCTGCGCTCCGAGGTCATCGCCCTACCCGCGCACCTGGAAGCCGTCCACGACCTGCTCGCCGGGGCGTTGCGCCGGGACATCGCGCTGCGCATCGAGTCGCCGCCCGACCTCTGGCCGGTCGACGTCGATCCCGAACAGCTCGATCTGGCGCTGCTCAACGCCGCCGTCAACGCGCGCGACGCCATGCCGACGGGCGGCGTCTTCCGCATCGCGCTGCGCAACGCCGAACTGCCGCGCGACGGTGATGGCGATGGCGATGGGGAGGGCCGCCAGCCGCACCTGAGCGGCGACTTCGTACGCGTCGACCTGATCGACACCGGCGCCGGCATGCCGCCCGAGGCCGTGGAGCACGCCTTCGAGCCCTTCTTCACCACCAAGGAAGCCGGCAAGGGCACCGGCCTGGGGCTCAGCCAGGTGTACGGCTTCGCCACCCAGTCCGGCGGCGGCGTGGCGCTGGACAGTCGGCTCGGCGCCGGCACGACTCTGACCCTCTTCCTGCCGCGCGCCCGCCGGGCCGCCGCGCCGGAGGCGATGGACGCCGCACCGCCGGCCACCGGGGCGGCGCCTTGCAGCGTGCTGGTGGTCGACGACGAAGCGGCGGTGGCCGAGACGGCGGCGGCGCTGCTCGACCGCCTGGGCTACCGCACGACGGTGGCCGACCGCGCCGACGCGGCGCTGGCGCTGCTGGACGGTGGGCATCGCTTCGACGTGGTCGTCTCCGACGTGGTGATGCCCGGCGGCATGAGCGGCGTGCAGTTGGCGCAGGAGATCGCCCGCCGCCACCCGCGCCTTCCCGTGCTGCTGACCACCGGCTACGCCGCCGAATTGCAGGACGGCGTCGTCCCCGCGCACCGGATCCTGCGCAAGCCCTACCACGCCGCCACCCTGGACGACGCGATCCGCGCCTGCCTCGGCGCGGCCGAGAAGACCGCCGCCTGAACCGGCCCCTCTGAACCGGACATGAAGAAGGGGCCGCCCGAAGGCGGCCCCTTCCCTTGGCCGTGGTGTCGCGTCAGCGCTGGACGGAGAACAGGCTCTGGCCGGCGAAGTTGCCGATGCCGGCGGCAGTGTTCTGGCCGGCCAGCGTGTTGGCGGTGCCGAAGCCCGCCCCCTGGAAGACCATGCCCTGCTGCACCGCCTTGTTGCCGATGCCGGCCGCCGTGTTGCCCAGCACCGCCGTGTTGGCGCCGCCCGGCAGCCCCGGCGCGCCCAGCAGGCGCCCGCCGCCGGCCCCCTGCATGGTCATGACGCCCTGCTTGGCGACGTTGCCGATGCCGGCCGCGGTGTTGTTGATCGACGCGGTGTTCGAGCCGCCGAACAGGCCGCCGCCGCCGAACTGCTTGGTCATCGCCTGCTGGACGGCGACGTTGCCGATGC
>Ga0196976_1000150_pt1 | contig 46593 bp, 47 predicted proteins | sample S3v_513CmetaG_FD_148644 | JGI IMG/M metagenome (GOLD analysis project Ga0196976, IMG submission 148644) | Soil microbial communities from Anza Borrego desert, Southern California, United States - S3+v_5-13C | ecosystem: Environmental > Terrestrial > Soil > Desert | place: USA: California... | reverse complement strand
GTCGCGAATGGCATAGGGTTGCCAATCAGCTACCTTGGAATACAGGCCGCCATTCTTGATGAGCTCGTCCTCGACCAGGAAAGGCACAACATCCGTCAGACCAACCGCTTCTTCTTCCGAGTTCGTAAAACCGGTCACCTTCTTTCCCTCTACCAATGGGCTACCATCGGACTTTTTGGCATGACGCAATACGCCAGGCGCATGACAAACCAGGGCAACTGGCTTGCCCGCATTCAAGGTATTCTCGATCAGGCTGATCGAATCCCGGTCTTCAGCCAAATCCCACAATGGGCCATGGCCGCCCGGATAAAAGACGGCATCATAGTCCTCAACCTTAACCGAGCTGAGCGGTACGGTATTGGCCAATGCAGCCGTGGCTTCAGCATCAGCTTCAAACCTTCGTGTTTCGTCCGTCTGAAAGGAGGGTTCATTACTCTTGGGGTCCAGCGGTGGTTGCCCGCCCTTGGGAGAAGCGAGCGTCACTTCAGCGCCGGCCTCCTTCAATACGTAATAAGGGGCGGCCAGCTCTTCGAGCCAGAAGCCCGTCTTGCGGCCGGTATTGCCCAAGGTGTCATGCGAGGTCAGTACGATGAGAACATTCATTTAAGCTGCTCCTAAGTGGTTGTGGTTATCTGTGAGGCGACTCATGTCTTACATATTAGACCAGTCGTCTATCGTTTATCTAAAAAAAGAGACTTGTTTCCTACCGTAAATTTAGTATCGCTTTAGTAGCACCCATTGCATTTTTCAGAGGCGCTTTATCACGCGTAATCTTGGCCATCAGGCTCGCTCCAAGCCATAGCTGATATAAGGTATGGGCGAGCTCCTGTGCATCATTCTTAATGGCAAGAGACCGATCGGCAATCCCCTCTTCAATCGTCTTCGCCAGACGGCTGATGATACCGGCAGTACCCGAGCTTAATGCCAAGCGCATAGCTTCAGACAGATCGGAGACCTCTGCTCCCAACTTTACAGCCAGGCACTTGCCCTGGCACTCAAAGCTCTCCTGGACATTCTGCCAATGCATCCAGTAACTCATCAGCCGCTCAGCATTGGTCTGGCCAGGACTGCTGAGGATGTTGTCCATCTCGGCCAAATACCCCACAAAGTAGTGCTTGAGCAATGCCTCGCCAAACGCATCCTTCGACTTGAAGTAATAATAGAAGGAACCCTTCGGCACTTTGGCTTCCGTGAGGATTTCTGTTAATCCAACTGCGGCATATCCCTTTTTCCCAATGATCGTTTGGGCCACTTCAAGAATGTGTTCGCGCTGCGCTGAGATATCTGAAACTGTATTCATGTACACACTGTAATCAATAGTAGACCGGTTGTCTAGTAATAAAATCACATTCCGGTGCAAAGCGGAAATGGTAAAAATACAATCTTTTCAAAAGTGGGAAAACGGCCATTACCAACACTGGACTGTTTGGTATTCTGTATGCCCTTGATAACAAGCAACTGAAGACATCTTGCTGAGCACACGATCATCTGAGATTTATGGAAAACGCCACCCGTGAACAAATCGAGCAGCTATCTGGCTCTGTGCTACTGGAGTTCGGAGCAGAATGGTGCGGCTACTGCCGAGCTGCTCAGCCTTTAATCCAATTTGCATTGGCCCAGCATCGCGATGTCCGTCATATCAAAATCGAAGATGGCAAAGGCAAACGCTTAGGCCGGCAATTCGGAGTGAAGCTGTGGCCCAGCCTGATCTTCGTGAAGGACGGCAAGGAAGTAGGACGCCTCGTACGGCCAGTTGATATCCAGGCCATCGTACAGCTTCTGGCGAAGCTCAAATCCCCACAGGCGGAAACAGACAGCCAATAAAAAAGCCGATATCAGCGGCTTTTTTATTAGTCGATCAGATCAAGCGTTTTTGGCCTGCTCTTCGTAATATGCGCGTACTGGGGTCATGTCGAAATCGCGCGCCCATTCGATGATCTTGTCGAAAGCGGGTGCACCGATCTCGCCGACCTGTGCATGAATGCCGGCCTGTTCGCGGATAACGAGTATGCCCGGAATCTGTTTGACTTCGAAATAGTCGCCGATTTCGGGATCGGTTTCGGTGTTAACCATGCCGAAGAGGATATCTGGATTCTTTTCCGCCGCTGCCTTGAACGTATCAGTGAAAGCAACACAGGGGTCGCACCAGGGTGCCCAGAAATCCACGATGACGAATTTATTCTTCTCAATGGTTTCCTTGAAATTCGCCTTGGTGAGTTCGACAACAGCCATGATACTTTCCTGTTAAATAGTTGAGGCGGGTAATTCTACCAGCATATCAAACAATCGGCTGACCCCACCCGTCCTTGAAGAACAGCTCACCCAACTCACGGCGTTTGCGCGGGGCCTGTTCACGTTCCAGCACTTCACCTTGCAGAGTCGAGATCTCAGCAGGATAGCCCACTGCGATCATGGCCATTAGTGCATATTGCTCGGGGATACCAAAAGTTGAACGCGTCTTTTCCACGTCGAAGCCGCCCATCTGGTGCGCCATCAACCCCATGGCAGCTGCCTGCAGACAGAGATTCTCCGCAGCCGCGCCAGTGTCGTATTGACCCCAGCGGTTTGGGGTGCCATTGTGGTTGAAGATGCTATCAGCAGCACTCAACAACAATACCGGCGCATCCTGGACCCAAGCCTGGTTGCCTGGTGCCAGGCAATCGAATGCCTTCCCCCAACTCCCCGCATCGCTATGCCGATTCCAGACAATGAAGCGCCACGGCTGGTCACCATAACAGGAAGGCGCCCAGCGGGCGGCTTCCAACAAGGCGATGATTTCCTGGTCGCTCATGGGTTTATTCGCATCATAAGCACGGCCGCTCCAACGATTGGCGAGCGTGTCATCGATAGGGACTCGGGTAATAGCTGTTTTTTTCATTTTTAATCCTAAAAACTATTTTAAAGAGGCCATCCACCCCATCAGATGTGGCGGGATGGCCAGCGAGGTAGCGTGACGCAGGCCTAGATTCTAGTACGACCAGCACGCGAGCGAAGCCGAAGTTAGCGCATCGATACAGTGGAATCCAAGGCGGGGTAATCGGTATATCCTTCCTCTCCGCCACCATAAAACGTACCCTCGTCTGGGGTGTTCAGCGGTGCATCTTTGGCGAAACGTTCCACCAAATCAGGGTTAGCAATATACAGCACACCGAAAGCAATCAGGTCAGCATGCCCATCAGCAAGCGCAGCGTTGGCTTTCGCTTTGTCGTAATCCTGATTTGCCATGTAAAGTCCCGTGAAGTTGCGGCGCAACTCGGCGAAATCAAACGGCACCGACTCGGCTCCGCCCATGCCGCCTTCTACCACATGAAGATAAGCCAGGCCAAACTCGCTCAATTCCCTAGCCACCTGGTTAAACAGCAGCTGGGGTTCGGTATCATGCATATCGTTGAACGGATTGACCGGGGAAATTCTGACACTAACACGCTGGGAATCAATGACGCCAATAACACCTTCCACCACCTCGCGCAGTAGACGCATGCGGTTGGAAATACTTCCACCGTAATTGTCGAGCCGGCGATTGGTGCCATCACGCAGGAACTGGTCCAGCAGATAGCCATTGGCGGCATGGATTTCTACGCCATCAAAGCCCGCCTCAAGAGCATTGCGCGCCGCCTGCACGTAATCGGCCACGATACCCGGCAGTTCATCGGCCGTCAGCTCGCGCGGCGTGACGAAATCCTGCAAACCCTGGTAAGTGAACGCCTGACCCGCCGGCTTGATGGCGGAAGGTGCTACCGGCAATGCATTATTCGGCAATAGTGATGGATGCGATATGCGGCCCACATGCCACAGCTGGCAAAAAATTCTGCCGCCTTTGTCATGTACCGCTTTGGTAACCTTCTTCCAGCCTTCCACCTGCTCCTTTGAATGAATACCCGGGGTGGCGGGATAACCGTGGCCCATTTCGGATACTGGGGTTGCCTCGGTGATGATCAGCCCCGCCGATGCCCGTTGAGCGTAGTACAAAGCATTCAGATCATGTGGCACATTACCGGGGCCGGCACGGTTACGCGTCAATGGCGCCATGACAATGCGGTTTCGCAGTTCGATATTGCCTATTTTGATAGGCGTGAATAGATCAACAGCCATTAGTGCTCCTTCGGGGTTATTGTCTTACTTTGCGGGTATGGGTTTGGCGTCTGGATAGAACCGCACACCTTCAATCAGCAGCGCGATCTCGATGTCATCGCCCACTGACGCGTTGGGTTTCAAAGGCCACGTGAACCCATAATCCGATGCCTTTAATGATGTATGCGCTTCGATCCCCATGCGGTACCCGCCCCAGGGATCATCACCGAAACCTAGTACCTTGAAGGGAAAGGAGATCTCCTTGGTCACACCGTGCAGGCTGAGCTTGCCGGTCAATATGCCCTCGTCAGCACCTTTTGCTTCGACCTTGCTGCTCACGAAATGCATCTCGCCGAATTTGTAAGCATCCAGGTAGTCCTCTTTCTTGATATGGTCATCACGCTTGGCATGTCCGCTATTGACGCTAAGCATGTTGATGCGCGCGTTCACGCTGGAATTCTCCAGGTTATTGCGGTCGATGAATATTGTGCCCGTGATGTCATTGAACGTACCTGCAGTCTTCGAAGCCACATGGCGAATAGTCCAATTGGCAAAGCTATGCGAATCGTCGATCTTGTAATTTTCCTGGTCTGCCAACGCCAGGTTAGAAAAAAGGGCGAGGCCTAATGCCATGAGACGGACCTTCATTTGATGCTCCTTAACGGTAGTGGTGCGGAACAGCGCGAGCTGTGCATTTTATAGGGTGTTTTTCTGGATGCCTGCTGCGTGCTGAGGAAGGTCGAATAACAACACTTCCGAAGGTTGCCTGGCTTGCAGATGGATCATCTGCTCTATCTCGATCATGGCGGCGTCACCCGCTGTCAGCACTTCCTCTGCCTTGCCTGTGCCGCTCAGGCACACATCTCCGCGTGCCACCTGGATATAAAGCGTGCGACTGTTTTTCATTTCGTACGACAGCGCGTCACTTGGTCCCAACAGGGTTGCATACAGGGCAATGTCCTGATGCACTTTGAGGGAATCCCCGCGACCATCTTGCGATGCGATCAAACACCAGCGTCCCTGCTTGCGATTATCATCAAAACGTTTGTCTTCGTAATCAGGATGAAGATTGGCTTCATCGGGCGTGATCCATATTTGCAGCAGATGCGCAGGATGTTCCGTAGAGGCGTTGTATTCACTATGCACAATGCCCGACCCGGCAGTCATGCGCTGCACATCTCCACGCTTGATCACTGAACCATTGCCCAAGCTATCCTCGTGGCGCAATTCGCCGTCCAGCATGTAAGTGATGATCTCCATGTCGTTATGCGGATGCATGCCAAAGCCGTGTCCAGGCGCAATGACGTCTTCGTTGATCACGCGCAGGACGGAATAGCCCATGAAGCGCGGGTCATGATAGTGCGCGAAGGAGAACGTATGGTAGCTATCGAGCCAGCCCTGCCGTGCATGGCCGCGTTCCTGTGATTTCCTCAACTTGATCATTGATGTTCCATTCAATAGATAGCGCTATGAAAGACGGCCACGCCAAATTATGCTGGCGCCAACCCATAGTCAAGGCTATGACATACGTATAGGCTTATACTTCAACGCTAAGTTCCAGACTGATCCATGCAGAAACTCTCTACTCCACTTTACCTGCGCAACGATATCCGCAGACTCGAGCAACACGAGCCTGCAGGCAGCCTCATGGCCAAGGCTGGAATGGCACTGGCTGCATTGGCAGAAGAGCTGGCCGGTAATGAAGCAGATCCTATCCTTATCGTGGCCGGTCCAGGCAACAACGGCGGTGACGCTCTGGTGGCAGCGCGGCACCTGAAGACGAAATGGCACCAGGTTATCGTCATGCTGGCTGCCGATCCAGCAAAACTTCCAGCTGATGCAGCCAATGCCTATCAGTCATGGATCAACGATGGCGGTAGCTGCGTTGACAGCATTCCAACCAATACCAGATTCAGCCTGGTCATCGATGGTCTGTTCGGCATTGGCCTGCAACGGCCATTGGAAGGGCATTATGCCAACCTTGTGCATCAGCTTAACGACATGGCTTGCCCGATATTGTCCGTAGATATTCCCAGCGGCCTCGAAGCAGACAGCGGTGAGATACATGGCTGTGCAGTCCATGCTGACTATACGCTGACTTTTCTTGCAGCCAAGCCCGGGCTCTACACATCGAACGGCCCCGATCATGCCGGCACTATCGTCATTAGCGATCTCGGCATCAATGCCATTGAAGCGATTGCCCCTACAGGCTGGCTGCTTCAAGAGCACATGTTCAGACCAGCGTTACCACCACGCAGGCAGAATTCCCACAAGGGCCTATACGGTAATGTGGCGGTAATTGGCGGCAGCGAAGGCATGTCAGGTGCGGCGTTACTGGCAGCACGAGCGGCTCTCTTGAGTGGTGGCGGTCGTATTTATGTTGGCCTGTTATCGCAAGGGGCACCTCTCCTTGACCCTTCACAGCCGGAACTCATGCTGCGCCGTGTCGATACCCTGCATGAAAAATTGAATGCGAGTTGCGCAGTTATCGGACCCGGGCTGGGACGCTCCCCGCAAGCAATCAAGTTGCTCAAAACCTGGCTACAGCTGCCCGTACCGCTGGTCTTGGATGCGGACGCGCTGCAACTGATCGGACAGGATGACGAGCTCAAGACCCTGTTGAAGCAACGCAATGATCCCACAGTCATCACTCCGCATCCGGGCGAAGCCTCGGCCTTGTGCGGTCTGACCAGCGCCCAGATCCAGCAGGACCGGGTTGGCCATGCGCTCAAGCTGGCGCAGGATTTCAACGCAGTCACCTTGCTCAAAGGCGTGGGTACGATAATCGCTGAACCGGAGGGCCGCTGGTACATCAACACCACGGGAAACCCAGGTCTTTCCAGTGCCGGCACTGGAGACGTGCTGGCCGGGATGATAGGCGCATTCATTGCCCAAGGCGTGGAGGCAGCCGCTGCCACCAGACTTGGCGCTTACCTGCATGGTGCCGCAGCGGACGCACTGGTTGCCCATGGCACAGGTCCGGTGGGACTCACGGCTTCTGAGATTGCCCTGCAGGTGCGCACCCTGATCAACCAAAGTTTCCTCGTCAAACAAGAACACTAACAACACAAGGTCAAAACACATGCAAAGCAATCCGCACAAGCTAACGGACGATATTATCCGCGCGGCGAGCGGCGTCATTTTAGGCAAAGAACAGCAAATCCGGTTGGCATTGGCCTGTGTACTGGCGCGAGGTCACCTGTTGATTGAAGATTTACCCGGCATGGGCAAAACCACGCTGGCGCATACCATGGCACACGTGCTGGGACTGGAATTTCGCCGCGTGCAGTTCACCAGCGACCTGCTGCCGGCCGATATCCTGGGCATCTCGGTATACGACCGCAACAGCGCCAGCTTCAAATTCCATCCAGGGCCGATCTTTACCAATGTGCTATTGGCTGACGAAATCAATCGCGCCACGCCCAAGACACAAAGTGCGTTGCTTGAAGTGATGGAAGAAGGCCAGGTGACCCTCGAAGGCGAAACGCGCAAGATGCCACAGCCGTTTTTTGTGATTGCCACGCAGAACCCAACACATCATGTTGGCACCTTCCCGTTGCCGGAATCGCAGCTCGACCGTTTTCTCATGCGCATTGAGCTGGGCTATCCCGACGCTGCTTCCGAGCGCGACCTGCTCAAGCACAACGGGGGTCGCGCAATTGCCGACAGACTGCAACCGTGCATAGATGCCAAAGGGCTCTCCGAACTGCAGCAGGCCGTGCACGGCATCCACATCTCGGATGCCCTGCTGGATTACCTGCAGGCGCTGCTAAGCTATACACGTAACTCATCGCGCTACCTGGCAGGTCTTTCGCCTCGCGCGGGTCTGGCCCTCAAGCATGGCGCCCAAGCATGGGCCTTGATGGCCGGGCGTGATTTCGTGATTCCGGAGGACGTGCAGGCCGTATTGCCCAGTGTGGCTGGCCACCGGCTGCAGATTGCCAGCGGCACCGATCATATGGGGGATGCAGTAACTCACTTGCTCAAGGCTGTAGCAATCCCATGAGGCAATACTGCTGGCCCATCGCCTCGCTAAGTACTCGCCTCGCACTGCGACCCTGCCCTGCACCCGCCATAAACATCTTCTTGCGATAGCAGCATGGCAACAGTATTCAGATTCAGCCGCTGGAAGCAATGGTTGCGCACCGCACGTGCGAATCAGGCGCCTGCTGTCTTGAGCCGCCGCCATATCTACATCCTGCCCACACGGTTCGGTGTGGTCTTCATGCTCATGCTGATCTGCATGCTGGTCGGCTCCATCAACTACACCCTAAGTCTGGGTTTTGTCGTCACCTTCCTGCTGGCGGGCATGGGCACCATGGCCATGCTGCACACCTGGCGCAACCTGGCACATCTGGAGATCGAAAGCCGCCGTGCCGAACCGGTATTTGCGGGAGAAGACGCCATTTTCGAAGTCGTCGTGACTGAAACACGACGACGCGACCGTTATGCTATTGCTGCACATTTCGAGGGCGATGAAACGGTTTACGCCGACATTGCCGCGTCTGGGGAAACCTTTATGCGGCTGCCGGTGCGCAGCAGAATCCGTGGCTGGCTCAAGCCCGGGCGGGTGACCTTTTATACTGAATTCCCGCTATCGCTCTTTCATGTGTGGTCCTATGTCGAGCTTGATACGCGCTGCCTCATTTACCCGCACCCGCTTTCACATAGTGCTCCGGTACCTGCCTCTGCGGACCTGGGCGCTGCCGGAACGTTGGACGCGCGAAGCGGCGATGACGATTTTGCCGGACATCGCACCTACCAGCTTGGCGACTCACCACGCCGAGTAGACTGGAAGGCATCGTCCCGTGAACAGGGCCTCTTCACCAAGCAGTTCCAGGGCGAGGCCAAGAGCTCGCTGTGGTTTGACTGGACGCTTGCACCCGGCACCAATGCCGAACAACGCATCCAGCAACTCACGCGCTGGGTGGTCGATGCGCACCATGAACACCAAAGCTACGGCTTGCGCCTGCCAGGTGAGGAATTTCCACCCTCTACTGGCGAAGCGCACTATCGGGCCTGTTTGTCCGCACTCGCTTTGATGGAAGTAGCCGCATGAGGCCCACGCTAAAGGATTTACGGTGGCTTCTGTTCTCCATGGCCTTGGTGATGGCACTCCACTTAACGCATCTGGCGATATGGATCACGTCACTTATTGTCCTGGCTGGTGTGTGGCGTTACCAGATCGAGACCAGAGGCTGGCAGATGCCACGCCTGGCACTGCTGTTTCCCATCAGCATACTGGCCGCGGTCGGGGTGCTGATCACCTATCGTGGACTTTTTGGAAGAGATGCCAGTGTCGCGCTACTGGCAGTCATGCTCGCGCTCAAACTCATGGAGACCAAAGCGCAGCGCGATTACATCCTACTCATTTTTGCCGGCTATTTCCTGACCATTACCGCATTCCTGTTCAACCAGTCCATGCTGGTTGGCGCTTTCATGCTTGTACCGTTAGCTGCCTTGACCGCGACTTTGATCAGCATCAGCCATCCTAATGGCAATCTTGGCTGGCGAAGCCAGTCGAAATTGGCTGGTAGCCTGCTGGCTCAGGCTGCGCCCGTCATGCTCGTCATGTTTCTGCTGTTTCCGCGGGTACCTGGCCCCTTATGGGGCGTGCCACGTGATGCCTATAGCGGCATGAGCGGTCTTTCTGATTCCATGGAACCCGGTGCCATCAGTTCACTAAGCCTGTCCGGTGCGATTGCCTTCCGGGTGGAATTCAAGGACAGGATTCCGGCGAATGCCCAGCTTTATTGGCGAGGGCCCGTCCTATGGGATTTTGATGGCCGTAGCTGGCGCATGAACAATGTCCCCTTCCCGTCAGAAACACTGGAGTCACAAAGCCAACCAGCGTTATACACCGTCACGTTGGAGCCGCATAACCGTAACTGGCTGCTCATGCTGGACATGCCTTCAGTGCTGCCGGCGGATGCAGTGCAGAGCCCAGATGGACAAGTCCTCTCCAAACTGCCGGTGCGTATCCGCATGCGTTATGACGGGGGGTCTGTCTTTTCCTACGCTCTGGAGAGAGAGCTCAGCGCCGAGCAAAGGCAGATGGCTCTGCGGATCCCCACTGTTGGCAATCCGCGCACCCGCGCACTGGCCCAGCAGTGGGTGGATGAAGGCAAGAACCCGCAGCAGATTGTGCAGAGCGCGCTCAGCATGTACCGCGAGCAGCCCTTCGCCTACACCCTGACCCCGCCGTTGCTGGGGACGAATGCAATGGACGAGTTCCTGTTCAATACACGGCGCGGGTTTTGCGAACATTATGCGGGCAGCTTCGCCTTTCTCATGCGGGCAGCGGGCGTACCGTCCAGAGTGGTGACAGGCTATCAAGGGGGAGAGGTGAATCCTGTCGGCAATTACCTTATAGTCAGGCAATCGGATGCGCACGCCTGGGTTGAGGTTTGGCTACAAGGACGCGGCTGGGTACGCGTTGACCCTACTGCAGCGGTTTCCCCCGAGCGCATAGAAAGCGGTATGTATTCTGTGCCGGCAGCAGAAGACCTGCCTGTTTTTGCGCGCCGGGATTTTTCACTGCTGCACAAGCTCTCCATGAACTGGGACGCCATCAATAATGGCTGGAACCAGTGGGTACTCGGCTACAACGAGCAAAGGCAAATGGAGCTCTTGTCGCGCCTGACAGGTAGCCGCCTCTCATGGCAGGATTTAGCAGTGGCGTTGATTGTTTTTGTCTCGTCTGTAGTGCTGGTGATTTCGTTCTTACTGCTAAGGCGACGTCATGGAAAAACTGACCCGCTACAGCAGCTGTATGCAGAGTTTTTACGCAAGCTTGAAAGCGCGGGACTCAAGCGGCTCAAGCATGAAGGACCCAGGGATTTCGGAATGCGGGCAGCGCACAGACTACCCGCAAAAGCTCATGCTATTGAAGGCATTACCAATACTTACATAAACTTGCGTTATCGTGGCCGGCTGGAACCACAGGCCCTGGAATCATTTAAACAACTGATAAAGGCATTTAAGACCTCATGACAGATGAAGAATACATGACCGCCGCATTGCTGCTCGCCAAAGAGGCAGGCTATGCGGGCGAGGTTCCGGTAGGCGCAATCGTCGTCAAGGATGGTGAAGTCATCGGCCAGGGCCACAACGCGCCCATAGGAAAGCATGACCCGACCGCGCATGCAGAAATCCAGGCCTTACGTGAGGCGGCCAAGAATCTGGGGAATTACCGCCTGATTGGCTGCGAACTGTATGTGACCCTGGAACCTTGCGCCATGTGCACAGGAGCCATCCAGCACGCACGGCTGTCACGGCTAGTCTACGGGGCACGGGATCCCAAGACGGGCGCTTGCGGCAGTGTAGTCGACCTCATGAGTGAACATCAGCTGAACCACCACACGAACGTGGTGGGCGGCGTCATGGCAGATGAGTGCGGCGCACTGCTATCGCAGTTTTTTGTCGAACGCCGCAAAAAACCGCGGATAGTGCTTCCGGATGAGTCTGAATAAGGCTTGAGTTGCCGAAAGCAGGGAGTACAATGAAATCAAGACAAGTTGCAGCGCCATACGAATTGCAGGGAAAGAATAAACAGCCTTGTCCGACTTATTGATATGCCCGTCCAAGAAGAAGCTAGAGAACTGGATCGAAGCCTGTCCAGATGGCGAGATTCATGCCTCGGTTTCCACCATCGCCGGCCGTCATCAGAAGCATCTCTTCTGGCTGCATGCTTCCAATCACGACAGCCAGTCCTGGGTCATCACTTCGATTGACGAAATCCACCAGCATTTCCCTGAATCAAGAATCATCGTACTCGCCAATACACCTGACCAACGTCAGGCTGTAGACCTGCTGAAACAAGGCGCTGCCGGATATTGCCATGCCTATACTCCAGCCTCCGTGTTGCATGAGGTCAAGGCAGTCGTCCAGCACGGGGGTTTATGGCTGGGCCAGGAATTGCTGCAGCGGTTGATCATGGTCAGCAAGAACATGGTCGGCAGCCAGCCTCAGCATATCGCTGAACTCACGGCAAAATTGACCGAACGGGAACGTGAAGTGGCGCTGGAAGCAGCCAAGGGCTTGAGCAACAAGCAGATTGCGCGGGACTTAAGTATCACGGAACGCACTGTGAAGGCGCATCTGAAACATGTGTTTGAGCGCCTGCAGGTCAAGGACAGGCTACAGCTGGCATTGCTGCTCAGTGAACGGCGGACCGCACAACGGTAAGCAAATTCAGCGCAAGTACGGCAGCCAATGCTGCAGGAATGGGTTGTTGGGGTTGGCGGCAATGGCGGGTTTTGCCGCCATAAGAAGTTGCAGAAGACTCATGTGTAGATATTCGCAATCACTCAGGTCGACTTTGCCCTGCGGGTACTTCTGTAGCCATTCATAAAATGCACTTGTCTCATCTATGGTGCATTTCCCCACCAACCTGGCAACATCTGGCTTGTATTCAATGGGCATTGATGAGCTCCTCCACATCAAGCACCAACAACACCGAGCCGTCTGCTATGAGTGCGCTACCTGTGAAATTCCTGAGGCTTTGGAGTATGCCGGAGAGCGGTTTCAATATCACTTCAGCGGGCTCGGAGAAACTATCGACCACTAAGCCTACCCTGCCCCGCTGCAGCTGGATGACCAGTATTGAGAGCTCGTCTGATTGCGATGGAGCAAGGTCGAGTAAAGCGGCCAGATCATACAAAGGCAATATTTCACCCCGATAGCTGAACGTCTCCGTTTTCTTCACTTTGCGGATACTCGACCGCGGAAGTTTCACGGTTTGCCTGACCTGCTGCATGGGCACGCCGAACAGCTGGTTTTGCACCTGTATCGTCATCAACTGTGCCGACATGATATGCAGTGGCAACGTCATGGTGAAAGTTGTGCCGTGCCCGACCTCGCTCGCAACCGAAACCTGACCGCCTAAGCTTTCGACCGAATTCTTGACCACGTCCATACCGACACCTCGCCCTGCAATATCGGTAATACCCTCTGCCAATGAAAATCCGGAAGCAAATATCAGCTGCGAAGCTTCTCCCGGACTCAATCTTTCTGCCTCTTCCGAAGTGATGAGCCCGCTGGCAACCGCTTTGCGCTTGACGCGTTCTTCATCTATCCCGCGGCCATCATCCCTGACCTCTATGACAAGCTGGTTTTCGCGGTTGAAGGCGTGGATGTGGATCAGTCCTGTAGCGTTCTTGCCGGCAGCCAGCCTCTCCTCCGGAGGCTCAATACCATGTACCAGACTGTTTCTCAGCATATGCAGCAGAGGCTCGGACAGCAGCTCGATAACATTCTTGTCGGCTTCCGTTTCGTTGCCGTCGATTACCAGTTTTACCTTGCGATGGAGCTCCTTGCTCAAATCGCGCACCAGCCGCGGATAGCGTTTGAAGACTGTCGCCATGGGCGTCATGCGGAATCCCACTGCAATCTGCTGCATATCGTAGGCAAGGTGCCCGATGATCGCGTGGCGGTCTTTCAGGGCGTTGGCCAAATCTTGCGAGATCTTTTCGGCATGCTGGATGAGATACTGCAGGCCGCTAGTAGCCGTTCTCATTTCCCCAATCAGATTCAGGAACAGGTCTATCTTCGTTTGCTCGATCTGCACAAACTTCTTGGCGGGGGAGCCTGCATTTTTTTTGTGCTCACCTTCCGGCGGAAATTGCGCCGCGCTCATGTTCAACAAACCCTGCAGGAATTCTTGTAAGCCTTGCACACTCTTGCGCTGCAGCGCCTGCTTGCTGATTTCCCCGAATTGCCGCAACTCATCTTGCATCTTCATATAGCGCAAGGTGTTGCCTATGGTCTGCAGGCAGGCATTGAAGCGCGTCCTGTTGAGGCCGAAGATATCCGGTAACTCCAGGATCCGTAGCTGGGTCTTGAGTACATCCAGGAACATGGATTGGTCGGGATGCAGGTTCGCTTGGCTGGCGACCAGGTCGACTATTTGGAAAACAGCCTGTTCCTGCAGTGGTCTGCAATATGCGGCGATCTTGTCTTCCTGTGCGTTGGAAAGGGCGAAAAACCTGGCCTTACAGCTGAAGATTTCAAGCTCGGCAAATGCCGGCATGTCCTCGAATTCAACATGCAAGGCACAAAGGCCGGGTAACTGCCTCATGATCAATAAAGGGTCATCGCCGCTGAAGAAGCAGCCCTCATCTGGGGTATATCTTATGGCTACGAGGCCAGTCGAGGACTTGGCTTCCGGCACCAGCCACGCATGGTCGGGTAGGTTACTGACCCAGCTGAAGTCAACCTCATGCTTGGCTTCTGCCTGTTGCCCTTTACCAGTAAATACCTGCAGGCGTTCCAGCAAACCTTCAGCGGTGGCAGCTGCGCCACTGGGCAGCTGCGCATTCTTCTCGACCGCGTTAATCCATTCGCCAATCTGATCGATGACATGAAACATCTCGTCAGCCAGGGAACTGGTCAGCTCCTCCTGTCCTTGGCGAATAGTATCGAGAATATCCTCGGCCACGTGGGCGACCCGGACTATGGGCTGAAAATCGAACAAGGCGGCATTGCCCTTGAGGGTATGCAGTGTACGAAAAAGTCGGTCGATGGCTTCAGGAGAATTTCTGTTTTTTTCGAGCGCCAGCAATGCATCGTTGGCTTCCGCCAGGCATTCGTGAGATTCCGTTACAAACTGATCAATAAGCGAATCAGCCAATTCATGTACCCGCCAGCATATTGATATTGCGCAGGAGGTTATCGGATGAGACAGGTTTCACGATGAAGAAACTGGCACCTGCCTCGTAGGCTTTCTGCGCATCTTCTTCGCTGGCTTCGGTACTGATCACGATCGCAGGCGAAGAAGAAATATCGCGGATGCGCTCAAGGAAGGTGAACCCATCCATCATGGGCATATTGATATCCACAATGAAGACATCGAAATCCTGCTCCAAGGCTCTTTCTATGCCTTCACTGCCATTGGCTGCCTCGGTGACTGCATACCCCTCAGGTTCGAGAATCTGCCTGTAATACATGCGGACCAGATGGGAATCCTCAACCACTAATATTTGTTTATTCATGATGAAGTGGGCTTCTGGTAGACAATGGAATCAGGAAACTTTCTGGCTGTGAATAATGGCGAGATACGGCTCATGGACTCTGAATGGCCGAGACAGATGAATCCTCCTGGCACCAGAGCATCATAAAAGGTATCCGCCGCTTCACGCCGCGACATGTCATCGAAATATATCAGCAGGTTACGACAAAAAATTATATCGAAATCTCGGTAACTGCGGGTCTGGGCTGCATCTGTGACATTAACACGGGTAAAAGCGACCGAATCACGGATGGTTTGAGCTATCTGAAAGTCTGTAGCATTGAGTTGGGTGAAATACTTCTCGACCAGTTCTGGCGGCAAATATTGCAGGGAACGCTTCTGGTAAATGCCCTTCTCCGCGAGTTTTAACACACGGGTATCGATATCCGAAGCCAGCAACTCGATGTTGTAGTCATCTACCTCAGCCCAGCGCTCGAGCAGGTAAATCGCCAGGGAGTAAGGTTCTTCACCTGAGGAGGAAGGGATGGACCATATCCGGATCAAATCTCCCTTTTTCTTCTTTTTCACCACTTCGGGGAGGATGGCATTGACCAGGCTTTTGAACTGATACTCTTCCCTGAAGAAATAGGTTTCATTAGTTGTCATCAGATTAACCAGCACTTGCAGTTCACTGCCTTCATCCAGACGAAGCATGGCAAAGTAGTTGTTGAAGCTGCTTGCCCCCGTGACTTTTATCCTTTCACTCAGGCGCTTATCCACAAAGTAGCGCTTCTTCTCATCGAAATGAATTCCAGTCCGCGCATAGAAAAAATCCCGGAACTTGAGAAAATTTTCCCGGGTTATATCCATTGGAATTGCGAATGGGGAAGTGCTCATCCATTGATCCGCTGAACGGCAAATTGCACGGCAAATCTAGCGTACACAGTATCGAAACGTTGCAGCGAGGCCTGAATAGCCGGCACCATTTCTGGAGTCCCTATTTCCGCAATAGCCTCAATCGCGGCACTCCATACATTAATATGCGAGTCGTGTTCTATCACGTGCATCAAAAGCGCAGGTACGTGGAGGTCGTGAATGCCGGCGAGGATGTTGATGGCAAAAATGCGGATATCTGTATCGGGGTTCTCCAGCAGCTTCTCCACCAGCGGCAATGCCAGTTGCTGCATCTGTTGCAACGCGACAATGACATCATTGCGCAAGGCAACATTCTCGCTTCCCAAATAGGGAATCAGGCATTCAACTGCTTGCGGAACGCCGATCTTGATCAGCGCCGTTAGGATAGTTGTACGTACGGCGACATCCTGCTCCAGCGCAAGTCGATCACACAATGGCTGGACAGCTTCCGGAAACGCAGCTAGATCATGCACAGCGTGCCTTCTCGTATCGGCATTTTCGTCACTCAGCTTGGACAAGTCCTCTGCCAGGCTATTTTCGGGCCCGTCGTTTGCCACTTGTGGTAGCGAAGCTTTTTTAATGAAGGCCATCAGAAGTTTCCCTTGCTGTTAACCAATGGGTGAGTTGCGCAGCAATAAGCTCTGCAGGGAGGATCAATTCCGCACCCCCTTTATCAATCAATTCGCGCGGCATGCCATTCACTATCGCGGACTCTTCCGATTCAGCAATCGTGTGGCCTCCAGCCAGCCTCAGGTTCGCCATTTCGCTTGAGCCATCATCGCCCATACCCGTTAATAGAACACCGATGATCTGTTCAGGCGCAAATACCGTCTGTGCACTTCTCACCAGAGCATCCACGCTGGGGTGCCATGGATATTCGGGACTGGAAGGTGTGGGCATCACGATCGCTCCTTGGCCCCGTTTTTTCAGATGAATATCCGCTTCACCCCTGCCGATATAGATCGTGCCTGCTTCCAGCTTCAGTTGCCGTGACACCTCCACCACATTCAGTTCACACAACTTGTCCATTCTCTGCGCCAATGCACTGGTAAAGCTTGCCGGCATATGCTGCGCAATGACAACAGGCCACGGCAATGTGGCAGGCAGATACGGGAGAATTTCTTCAAGGGTTTTCGGCCCTCCGGTGGAGACCCCGATAAGGACTACGCCGTCCCCGCTCGCTGTGGCAAGGCCATCCTGAGAAGGGGGTACCGGTCTGCTGGCAACACGCCTGGTACTTGTGTTCCGCTCACGCAATCGCTGGACCAATCCCTGACTGCGGCGAACTTTGGCTTTGGCAGCGACACGGATTTTTTCGATCAGCTGCGCAGCCACTTCATCAAAATCCAGGGTCAGGATGCCGCTGGGCTTCTCCATATAGTCCACCGCTCCCGCAGCCATTGCTTCTATGGTGATGCCGGCACCGCTTGCCGTGAGCGAAGAAAACATGACGACAGGTGTGGGCCGCTCTACCATGATGCGCCGCAGACAGTGCAGCCCGTTCTTGCCAGGCATGTTGATATCAAGCGAGATGACGTCTGGTTTGAATTCGTGCAGCAACAACATTGCCTCTTCCGCATCGCGCGCTGTGCGCAATTCAAAGTCTTGCTGCGTGCTGAAGATATTGGTCAACAGCTTACGCATCAATGGCGAATCGTCGACGATCAACAGCTTGTTGACGGCCGGACGTGCAGTAGATTCGGCTCGGGGCAACTAGCGGGTCTTCTCTTTTTTAGCTACTTTTGAAAGGGCCTTGAATTCAACGCTATTCAACAGCTGCTCGGTATCAAGCATCAGGATCATCCGATCGGAGCCTAAATGCACAATTTGATTCACCATGCGCATATGTGACAGGAAGAGGTCTGGCGGATTTTCGAATGCTGCATCGGGGATACGCAATACTTCAGTAATTGCATCCACCATAAACCCGGTCTTGATGCCTTGCACATCCAGCACCATGATGCGTTGGCTTTCCAAGTCAGACGCCGATGGTAAGCCAAGACGCCGCCGCTGATTCACCACAGGGGTCACCACACCACGGTAATTGAAAACGCCGGCAATAAATTCCGGGGCATGAGGCACCTTGGTGAGCTCGGGGACTCGCACAATCTCTTGCACCACATCTACAGGCAGCGCCAGCTCTTCATCCACCAGCCTGAATACCACTAACTGCGCCTCATCATGAAAGGTAGCAGTTACCATTTCAGCGTCTGCGAGGGACTTATCCTGCAGGCCTTGTAGAAGGGCCTGGATCTTCTGCACGCCGAACATCGCCTCCGATGACAGCACCGATATCAGCCTATCCTCTTCAGGTATACGGCAAATTGCTGTGATCTCAGCATTCGGGCTATCGTAGCCGAAGAATTGCGGCACCTGTTCCAAGTTGGCGTGCGGAAGCTGAAGAATCTCTTTCACCGAATCGACCAACAGCCCCACTAACCTCTGCTCAGCCTCAACCTGCACCGGCACGATAACAATACGGTTCTCCGGCGTGCGCTGAGCATGAGGCAAAGACAACAAAGCACGAAGGTGAAAAACGGGTAACAGTCGCTCCCGCAGTTGGATGACGCCGGCCACTGTGGACTCGACATTGGGGATTTGCAGCATCTTGGGAAGAAAGATGATTTCCTCCACCTGCTCAATATAAAACGCATACTCCTGGCCTTCAGCAGTGAAGGTGACCAACCGCACGTCCTGGATTTCAGCCGACGCTGTTGCTTCAAACGTGTTAGAACTCAGCTGGTAGGCATGCTGGCGATCACCCGCGATGAATTCCTTTTCCAATATGCTGTTGAAGCTGAGCAGCATGAGAGCCGTGTTGTCCTGGCGAATCAGGCCGGCGAGATAGCTGCTATCGATATTAGCCTCGCGTGTATCTTCTTCGATTTGGTGAGGGTCTGCGGCGAAAATGCCGCTGATATGGTCCACAATGAATCCCGCGGGCTTATCCAGATCAAGCACCAGAACGCGTGTTGAAGTGCTATCCGAGTTATGGGGAACACCAAGCAGGTGATGCAGATCGATGATGGGCAACACCACACCGCGGTAATTAGCCAGTCCCTTCAGGGCTGGCGGACTTAAGGGTACGTGCGCAATGGGTGGGACGCGAATGATCTCTTGCAACGCACCCAGCTCAAAAGCGAAAGCATGTTCGCCAATATGGAAGCGAATATATTGCCGGGATGCTGTTGCAGCATTTTCCTCCGCCACCTGGGTGATTTCGTTCATATCTGCGGGTCGGCACCCTTATTCACGACGAAGCGATTCAGCCAACGAAGCAATCTCTTCAATCGCCGCAGCGAGCTCTTCAGTGCCACGAGACTGTTGATTTGCAGCGGTGGCGGCCTGCTGCGTGGCTTGATCAGCTTCTGCAGCAACTGCCGCAATCTGCTCGGTGCCATGCTTGATTTCACCAGCCATGCTTATCATGGAAGCACTATGGGTGCTGATCTCCTCGAAATGTGACTGGATACGCGTCATTTCGGTTGCCACAGAGTCCACATTGGTAATGATGCGCTGCGTTTTTTCCAGCTGGACTGAAGCGGATTCGGAGGTCTGCTCCAGCGATGTCCGCACCGTAGTGATCTGATTTTGGATATAAGTCACCAGATCCTTCATGCGATCGACATGTATGGCTGAGTCCTGCGCCAGATTGCGAATATCTGAAGACACCACCACGAACCCTTTGCCATGCTCGCCCGAGCGCGCCGCTTCAATGGCACCACTCACCGCCAACATATTCGTCTGGATCGTGATATTGGCGATGGCTGTAATAATCTTGTCTATGCGCTGGAAGAACTGCTCCAGCGTCCTCACCTTTTCACGGCTCTCGCCGATTTGCTTGATAGAGATGGACAAACCTTCATTCATCTCCTGCAAGCCATGCTTGTTTGCTTGTAGAAGCTGCAGCAGCATGCCGCCATTTTTGATCGCTTGCTGAGAACTGTCGCTCGCAACCTTGGCGCCGCTTTCAATCTGCGCTGATGCAGTAGCGGATTCCTCGGCTGCGGCACTTTGCTGCTGGGCACCTTTGCTGATTTGATCCAGCGCGGTCTTGACCTCCAACGCTGCGCGATTGATTTCCTCTATCGCAGCAGATAACTCTTCAGCAATGGCGGCGACCTCTTCAATATCGCGTTCAAGATTGGTCCCGTGATTCAATTCATCTGAAATTCGAGTCAAGCCATCAGCCGCTTGGCTGCTTTCATTCAGAGCAACCGCTTGCTCGCTGATCATGCGGATGGATTCCTCGCATGCACTGGCCTGCTCTTCGGCCGCGGCAGCAACAGCCTCAGAGCCGATCTGCAGCTCACTCGCGGCCTTTGCCGATTCCTGGGCTACGCGAGTGATTGCCTCGCTCACCTGAACGATATCCTGCATGCCCTGCCGCACGTCAACAAGCTGACGTGCTAACTGCTCACCCTTGTCTGCCTGCTCCTGACCTACTTTTGCCGCTGAATTGATGCTTTCGGTGATATTGGCTACTTCTGATCTGATTTGACCAACCAGGGACTGGATATCATGCGCATTTCTCTCTGCGCTTGCTGCAAGGCTACGCACCTCGTCTGACACCACACCGAAACCTTTACCGTACTGACCCGCACGTGCAGCTTCAATGGCCGCGTTGAGAGCAAGCAGATTGGTCTGATCGGCGATGCGCACGACAAGCTTCACGATTTCACTGATATCGGCCACCTGTTTTTCCAGCTCAGTCACTTCTTCCACCGACTTGTATTGCCGAGCGCTCGCCTGCATTACGCTCTCAATAGCTTCCTTGATGGTAGCGCTTACCGTATCGATGGCAGTGCGCAGACCCAGTACCGTACGTTGTGAAGCGACTGCATTGTCTTGCGTCGATGCAAGGCCTTGGGATAACGCTGTAACAGCACGCAAGGACTCCTGGGCTGCGCTGGCAGCTTCTTCGGCGCCTACCGTCACCTGTTGCATGGAACGCTGCAGCTCTTCAGCGGCAACAGCTGTTTCGTTGATGCCGGCAGCCAGCTGGGTCGCAGCAACACTGATGCGCTCCGCAACCCGTTTGCGCAAGTTATCGTCTACAACTTTCGCCCCACTTTTAACTGCTGCCGGTACAGTTTCCATTGCAGGTATCTCACCTGCATTTGGGCGCGTTTTGCCTGCAGACATCTTGGTTTTCTTGACTAAAGCCATAATTCTCCCGATCGATTTCTGGGCGTGATTATTGGAGGACGGCTGATTCTATGGGCACCCGCTGAATACCGCTCTTGAGATGAATAGCAAAATCATCTGCGGATAAGGGCTTGCTGAAATAGAACCCCTGAATTTGATCGCAATCGTTTGAATGCAGGAAATTCAGCTGGTCTATGGTTTCCACGCCTTCTGCAATCACTGTCAGATTGAGTTGCTTGGCAATCGCGATGATGGTGCTGGTAATCGCCGCATCATTGGTATCGCTTGTCAGATCACGAACGAAGGAGCGGTCAATCTTGAGGCTATCAATAGGGAAGCGCTTGAGATAACTCAAGCTGGAATAGCCAGTCCCGAAGTCATCCACGGAAAGCCGCACACCGATGTCCTTAAGCCGCTGAAGTATGTTGATCGTAGATTCAGCGTTGTGCATGATGACGCTTTCCGTGATCTCAAGGTCAAGCTGGTCTGCCCGTAGCCCCGTTTTCTTGAGCTGCTGGGAAAGCATGTCCACAAAATGTTTTTGCTGCAGTTGAACGGCCGATAAGTTGACTGCAATGGTGATGGGCGGCAAGCCCTCTGACTGCCACTTACAATTCTGTTCGCAAGCGGTGTAGATGATCCACTCGCCAATCGGGCCAATGAGGCCACTTTCTTCCAGGATGCCAATAAACCGGTTGGGCATGATCAAGCCCAGCTCCGGATGGTTCCATCTCAACTGGGCTTCCGCCCCGACGATCGCACCCGTCTTCAGATCAATCTGAGATTGATATACAAGCTCCAGTTCCTTGCGTTCAAGCGCAAAGCGCAAGCCGTTCTCCAGCGAGAGCTGGTCTACGGCAAGCGCATCCATTTCCTTATTGAAGAATTCATAACTATTGCGGCCCAGTTTCTTGACCTGATACATCGCACGGTCTGCATTCTTGATTAATGTGGCCGTGTCTTCCCCATCTTCAGGATATATGCTCACACCCAGGCTAGGTGTCACGTGAAGGGTATGGCCGTGCACCATGTAAGGCCGCCCTATGGTCTTGAGGACTTTCTTGGCCAGCGAGGTGATATGACAGGCCTCTCGGATGCCGGTCAGGGCGATGACAAACTCATCGCCACCTACACGGGCGATGATATCGACTTCACGGCTGCATTCCTTGAGTCTTTCAGCGACCAACTGCAGCAGGACATCGCCGGCAGGATGGCCCAACGTATCATTGATGAGCTTGAATCGATCCAGGTCTACAAAGAATACGGCTACTTGTGTGCCATCTCGCCTGGCTCGTGCAAACAGATTATCCAGACGCTCAAACAACATGAAACGATTAGGCAGCTCCGTCAGGGCATCATAATGCGCCAGGAAATGAATGCGCTCCTCGGTCGCCTTGCGCTCCGTAATGTCACGCGATACCCCTGCAATACCAATCATCTCGGACTCGTTGATGATAGGGACTTTCACTGTCTCCACCCAAATGGTCTTGCCCTCGGCGGTGATGATGGATTCGTCGTAACGCTTTTCCGCCCGCGTCTCGATCACAATGCGGTCGGTCTGTTGACTATGCTCAGCCATAGGAAGCGGATGAATATCCTGATCTGTCTTCCCCAGGACCTCCGCCGATTTCACCCCGAAAATAGTGCAAAACTTGTCATTTACAGCCAAGTACCGGCCTTCGACATCCTTGAGCCAGGCAATATCAGGGATGCTATGCAGCAATGCGTTCTGCTGTTTGTAGGCCTCGTCCAGGATTCTGGCTTGTTTACGTATGGTCTCCTCCCGCTTGCGGGCTGAGGACACGTCCATCACTTGAATGAGCGCACATCGCTCATTACTCGAATTGAGAAAGGGCACGATGTGAATGGATTGCTGCATGAGGTTTTTCGTACCGAAAAACAGCGGCAAAGGCCCGTTATTCAAGGCATTGGATAATATGGAGGGGCAACCTGTCTCAATCGCATTGAGTATCGCCAGATGCAGACGCCCATATTGTATGTGCGGGAATAAGGATGCGAAGGGTTCACCCAACGCATCCTCCTCTTTGATGCCTGAGGCTGTCTCCATCCACTCGTTCCAGACCATGACGGATTGCTTGCTATCAATCACAATCAAACCAACAGGTAATATTCTTAGGATATTAACCGCAAGGCTGATTTGCAGTTCTGGCGGGCCGAGTAATTGGACCATGGTGACGGTTAGTTATACGTTCCCAAAAATTCCTGGATCTTCTTGACGAAATTTGGCATCGAATCGCCTTCCAGCAGGATTGCAACGTGACCGTAGATCGTCCTGTGTTTAAGTACGAAGTCTATATAGAGCAGCATGACTATCTCATCTGCCCCTTTGTTCTCAAGCTCCAGGATATCGTCGCAACTACCCAATTTGGAAGTAGGCAGTGAGATATGATATTCCCCGCCCAACATATTGATGAGCGTTCCGAAGCAGGCATTGAGGATGATATTACCTATCTCAGTGAGCGCCTCCTCTTCCATCTCGGTCAGGTTGCCTGGATAGGAATCGCCTACCATCAAACGAACGATGGAAAGACTGCTAGCTTCCGGGAAGATCAGGATTGCATCCGCAGTAAAATCGCCCTTGAGTTGCTGGGTAACACTACAGACCCGCCCCCCTGCAGTCTTACTGAGAACGATACATGCCTCCTTGCGACTAGCCAGCGCAAGCGATGGCACAGTCAAGGTGATTTCATCGTTAGCCATCTGGCTTAAGGAATGCGCAGCCCGCCCCATGCCGATATTGAATATCTCGGTCAGCGCGTCCTTTTGCATTTCTGTCAGCACAGTATTATTCATAACGCCTCTATTATTTTCTCCATGCGCTCTTCGGTAACAGGCTTCTCGATTACGGCAATGAACATGATGCCAAGAGACTGGATTTTCTTTCGGATGCTGTTTTGAATGTTTGCGGTGATGACCGCCATCTTTGAAGCAGGGTATTTCTCATGCAATAACTTTGCAGCTTCAAAACTGTCCATGCCAGGCATATTGATATCTATCGTTATCAAATCGAAAGGCGGCGACGCTGGAAGCGCAAGCGCTTCGTCACCAGTTCCAACTTCGACAATCTCGCAATCAGGGAATTTATCACTAAGGAGCGAACGAATCATCATTCTAGATAACGCACTATCGTCAACTAATAATACTCTCATTAATCCGCACTCAATTAATTATAGATAAGTCCCGGATGATATTTTATTACCCCATTCGGAACAACCAAGCTCAGCCGTGGAGTACACGGTGGGGGTTCAAGGTTACAACACTCACGAGAATTATCTGTGCGCTACAGCTATGAAAACAGGTAGTTCAAATAAAAAACCAGCACTAGGCTGGTTTTTTATTACAGGCGTTGGAATCACTCAGGCTGATCCAAGCTGCCAATTGATTTGGGATAAGTCACTATACCCCAAGGCATGGCTAGGCCTGTAATGCGGCTGGTGACTTCCAGCTTATCCGCATCAATCACAACCACTTCATGCGACCGGCCGCAGGCCAGCAAAATCTGCTTGTTATCCGGCGTGAAGCTGAAATGCCAACAGCGGTCGCCAGTGGGGATGTCCTTAACCTTTTCATAGGTTTTGGCATTGAATACCTGCAGCGCCTTTTCCTTGGCACTTGCGACAAATATCCTGTCGCCTTCCGGGCCAAAGGCGACACCATATGGGCTGACTCCAGTTTTCACGGTTTTGACATGGTTGAAATCCTTGTCCATGACCATGAAGGTGTTGCCGTGCTCCAGGGTTGCGACATAAGTCTCACCGTCAGGGGAAACTTTGATGCCACGAGGGCGGATACCGTATTCCTTGGTATCAATGGTCTTCAGCAGCTTGCCATTTTCAATGTCATGAACGGTGACGGTATTGTCTGCTTCATTGGTGATGATGAGCTTGCTGCCATCCTTGGAGAATTCGATGCCTTCAGTTTCGGGGCCGCCAACGATTTCACGGATCTTCTTGCCTTGCTCGAGATCAACCACGGCGATACGTGCCGGCTCCTCTGGCTCATCCGATTCATCCTCTTCCTCTTCTTCACCTGGCTTGGGAGGAGGTCCACCCTTGGAGCTCGGCTCGAAGGACACAAACGCCAGCTTGCCTTTGATACGCACGAATTCAGGGTTCTTGCCGACCTCGATATGCTTCACAACCTTCCGGGTTTCGGTATCAATGATGGCAACAGTGCCGTCCTTGGTCGCAACAACCAGGGTCTTGCCGTCGTCAGTCACGCCGAGACCACGTGGGTCTTCAGCTTGCATTTGAATATCGCCCACGGGCTTCATCGTTCCCAGGTCAATGACGGTGATGCCATTATCCTGATTGGAAACATAGGCCACGTTTTTGACCATGGCATTGCCGGAAAAGGATTTGCCGGCATCCGCTTCAGGTGCCGTTGCATCCGGCTCCAGCCGTTCAGTGCTGGCTTCATCCTTGTTTTCGCTGCATGCTGCCAATGAACCAGTGATGGCTAGCATGACAATCGCGGATCGCGTGCCTTTGGCAAGGTCTGTAAATATCATGTCGATCAAACTCCTTCGTGTTGGATTTTTGTTGAAAGGAACCGGCTATACATCAAGGAGAAGTTTTGTCCGCTATCGATCATAGAAGTTCACAATTGGCGCCAATTGGCTGATAGCAGCCACAGTCCTTGATCCTAAGGGAATTGTAACACCCTTATTTTGCCGGTTCTCCCTGGCTTCTGATCCAGGCGATGACCTTCAAGGCCTCATCCACTGAGAGGCCGTTTTTGGGATCGTTGGGATCCATCATGCCCTTGCCCTTAGGGCTCATGCCGCCATTGGTGCCGGCATGGATGATTTCGAACATGCCCTTGTCGGTAGCGGATTTGGCATAGTTGAACTGCGGACCGGTTAACCCCTTGGCTGTCTGGCCCTGAGCCTGATGGCCATGGCACTGCCCGCAGGAGTAAAGGTTGTAGAGCTTCTTACCCTGCCCGATTGCCTGGGCATTACCGATGTAAGGGTTTTGTCCAGTGCGGACGAAAGTCTTGGCCTGCTCACTATCAGGAGTAATCTTGAGAGGCTGACCATTCCGAGTGTCTTCGAAATTCAGCTGCTGGGCTTGGCTTCGCTCGTCGGCTGCTACAGCGACCTCCATGAAGAAAGTAGCCGCGGCTGCAACAAACGAACCTACGAGAATTGAATGAGGATTACGCATGACGATGTTCCTCCTGACAAGAAGAAACAGCTTATACGTCGCTAGACATCCCAATCGTACGCTTACCCACATTGCATGAGTTACAGGCAATAAAAAACCGGCCATATAGGCCGGTTCGTCCGCTTGCCGGCGGATTAATCACGATTGCCGAATACTGCCATCAGGATCTGCAGCAGATTCACAAACAGGTTGTAGATGTCCAGGTAGATGGCCAGTGTCGCCATGATGTAGTTGGTTTCGCCGCCATTCACGATACGGCTGACGTCGTACAGGATAAACCCTGAGAACAGCAGCACAGCTACACCCGACAATGCCAGCGACAAGGCCGGAATCTGGAAGAACAGGTTGGCCAGCATGGCGACGATCAGCAGGATCAGCCCGACGAACAGGAAATTGCCGATGAAGCTGAAGTCCTTCTTGGTCGTGGTGGCAATTCCCGCCAGCGTCAGGAAGATGATGCCGGTGCCGCCAGCAGCCATGCCGACCAGTTGCGCGCCATTACGCAGATTCAGCGCCACTTGCAGGATAGGCCCTAGGAAAACGCCCATCACAAAGGTCAGACCGAGCAGCAAGACAACGCCAAGTGCGCTGTTGCTGGAGGCGCGAATACCAAAAATCAGGCCGATCATCACGGCCAGCATACCCAGCGTACCGAGAATCGGATGTTGTGCCAGCCAGCTGAAGTTCATGGCCATGCCAACGAAAGCGCCAATGACTGTTGGGATCATCGTCAACCCCAGCAGCAGATAAGTGTTGCGGAGCACGCTATGCGTACTGAGCGCAGAGGTTTGCGAACTTGCTACTTGATAATTAGTTTGCATTTTTTCATCCCTTTATAAAAACCATCTGTAAGACTAACGAAACACCCCTGAAGTTTCAACCAAGTTAGGCCAGTTCGAGGTCCCCTTCCGTTTTACCCACCATGGCCACCTGGTGCACAGCTTTCATGAAATCTGCATCTTCATGCAGTGCGGTCATCGTAGGCGGATGATGCCCGCCGTGCATGCGTGCGAGGCGCGCCATGCTGACTGCATTCATGGGACCTTCCAGCGAATCCAGTAACTCATCTGCCAGATCTGGACGATTGCATAGCAGCACCATGTCGCAGCCGGCATGCAATGCTGCAAGTGCTCGCTGGGTGACATTTCCTGCAACCACAGCGCCCTCCATGGATAGATCATCACTGAATATGACACCGTTGAAGCCCAGGTGTTTTCTCAACACCTGCTGCAGCCAGATTTTAGAGAAGCCAGCCGGCCTCTCGTCCACCTTGGGATAGATGACGTGCGCGGGCATCACGGCCTGCATACCCATGTCGATCATGCGACGGAATGGCTCGATGTCCGTCTGCTCGATCTCGGCAAAGCTCCGTTCATCCACGGGAATCGCCACATGCGAATCTGCAGCAACAAAACCATGCCCCGGGAAATGCTTGCCTACAATGGCCATGCCCCCGCGCTTGAGGCCCTGCATGAGGGAATGCGCAAGGTCCACAATCGCCGCTGGATTACGGTGAAAAGAGCGGTCCCCAATCACGGTGCTGTTGCCAAAATCCACATCCAGCACTGGGGTAAAACTGAAATCGACACCATGCGCGCGCAGCTCTGCCGCCAGGATCCAGCCTGCCTCCTCGGCCAACTGCTTGGCACGCTTGGGATTCTTGTCCCATATCTTGCCGAATTCACCCATCGGCGGAATGCGGGTAAACCCTTCACGGAAGCGCTGTACGCGGCCGCCCTCATGGTCCACTGCAATCAGCAAAGGGGGTTGGCGAACCTTGTGAATGCTCTCGGTCAGTGCCTTGAGCTGAGTGGGATTGACATAGTTGCGGGCGAACAGGATAACGCCGCCCACCAGTGGGTGCTGCAGACGCCGAATGTCGTCCGAATTGAGTTCTGTACCTTCTACATCCAGCATTACCGGGCCAAGTGCCATATCTATCTCTTCACGTCCAGGATGTCGCGCAGTGTATCTCCCATCACATTGATCGCCAAGACCAATGACATCAGGCTTATCCCAACCGCGAGCACAAAGTGCGGGGCAACCAATAAGTAACGCACGCCGTCCCGTAGCATCGCACCCCAGGAAGCATTTGGTGCTTGAATGCCCAGCCCGAGGAAGGAAAGGCTGGCCTCGGCAATCACCAGCCCGGCAATACTATAGGTTGCTTCCACCATGAGCGGTGCAGCCAGCAATGGCAGCATATGCCGCCCCATGATGCGCGGCACCGTAGCTCCCAGTGACTCCGCTGCCAGTACATGCTGCCGGTTACGCAATGACAGCGCTTGTGCACGCGTAAGCCGTGCGTAGCCGACCCAGGCGGTCAGGCACAAAGCCAGCACCAGATTATTGAGGCCAGGCCCGAGCACCGCCGCGAACGCGATTGCCAAGAGGATTCCTGGAAACGCGAGGAACACGTCCGTGATATGCATCAGCAATCTGTCCACCCAGCCGCCGAAATATCCGGCGACCAAACCGAGCAAAGTGCCAAAGGTCAGCGTGATGGAGGTAACGGTAATCGCGATAAACAGCGATACCTGGGCACCGGCTAATAATCTGGAGAGTATGTCACGCCCCAGGTCGTCATTGCCCAGCCACGCCTCACCGTCCGGCGCTGCCAGAATACGTTCTAGCGCAATAGCATTGGGCTGCAGATCGAATAGCTGGGCAAACAGCACAGCCAAGATCCAGAACAGGATGACGATGATGGGCCATTGCCGTACAGAGATAAGTCTCATGAATAGCGCACCCTCGGGTCGAGTTGGGTATAGAGCAAGTCCGTCATCAGGTTGATGAACACATAAGCCAGTGCAATCACCAGCACACAAGCCTGGGTCACAGGATAGTCACGCTTCTCGATGGACTCGACCAACAGCCTGCCCAGCCCTTCCCAGCCAAATACAGTCTCGGTAATCACCGCTCCCGCCAATAAGCCGCCGAGTTGCAGGCCGAGCACGGTCACCACCGGCAGCAGGGCTGCACGCATGGCATGTCTCAGGATGACGGTGCGTTCCGACAACCCCTTGGCACGAGCGGTACGTACAAAATCCTCATGCAGGACTTCCAGCAAGCTGGCGCGCGTCATGCGAGTGAGGATGGCGGCCAGGCCGAAACCCAAAGTCAAAGCAGGCAGGACGATAGAACCAGGATTCTCCATACCGCTGACTGGAAGCAATCCCAGCCACAACGCAAATACCAACATGAGTAATGGACCCAGCCAGAATGGCGGCATGGCAGACAGGCTGAGGCTCAGCAAAGTAGCGAGCTTATCCGGCCAATGATGTGCCTTCAGGGCGGCTGCAATGCCTAAGGGCAAGCCGATGAAGATGGCGATGACAAAGGCCAGCAAAGCCAACCTGGCTGTTGCGGGAATACGCGCCTTGAGCAGTACGGATACTGGGGTATGGGTATGAATGGACCGGCCGAAATCACCTTGCGACAGATTCACCAGGTAATTCTTGAATTGAATTGCCAGGGGCTGGTCGAGTCCCAGTTCACTGCGCAATTGCGCTCTGTCTGCACTGGTTGCCGATTCGCCCAGCATGACCTCCACTGGATCGCCCGGCACCAGATGCACCAGCAAAAAAGTCAGCAGCAGCACGCCGAACACGACCGGCACGACTGCAAGCAGGCGCTTAAGCATTACTCCCTCTATGCATCAGTAATGCGTACGGAGGTACCGACCGGCACCAGGTCGAACAGTGCAATGACATCGCTATTTCGCATACGTACACAACCATGAGAGCCGGGCTGCCCCATGGGCTCAATATCGGGCGTGCCGTGAATATAGATGTAGCGCTGCATGCTATCCACATTGCCCAGACGGTTGAACCCTGGTTCACAGCCCGAAAGCCACAGGATGCGTGTCAATATCCAGTCGCGGCCAGGCTGTTGTGCGGAAAGCTCCGGCGACCAAAATTCCCCAGTCGGACGACGGCCTTTGAATACTGTATTGATGGGCACATCCTTGCCGATCTTGGCGCGGATGATATGTCTGCCGCGTGGGGTGCAAAAACTGTTCTTCACCTCCCCGGCCCCTTTAAGCGCAGTAGAGACCGGGTAGCTTACCAAAACCTCGCCCTGCTCATTCAAGAGGTGAAGCTGCTGATTTGCGATTGATATTTCGATATGCATGCTCATTGGATTCGCCGTATTGTCGCGAGATCATCCCATTTACCGTCGGGCTTTGGGATGTACCCGACAAGCTCCTTTCGCAGAGCGGCAAACTGGCCTTCGTACCACAGCGGCACATAGGGCAACTGCTTGTGAATTCGGTGCGAAGCCCCTTGCCAATCGCCCATGTCAATCAAAGCATCCACTTCGCTATCCATAAACTGGCCACGATTGGCGCCGCGCGGGGGTATCGAAGTGCTATGAAATGCCAGCCGGTAAATTTCGGGCATCTTAATGCCCACCCAGGTCAGCCCGTAGAGCTGGAATTTACCATGTTTGATGTCATCGAAGAATGTGCCCCAATCCAGGCTGCGGATTTCAAGCTCTATCCCTGCGGGCTGCATTTGCGCTTGCAGAATTGTTGCGAGACGTACGCGCTGTGCATCGGTAGACGTTTTGTAGACCAGCTTGAGTGGCAGCTCAACACCGGCCTGTAGCAGCAGTTCACGGGCAAGTTCGGGGTTGTAATTGTAAGGGTTCAATCCTGGCGTGCCGGCCCAGTGTTCCGGGGGCAATATGGTTTCCGCCTGACGACTGCCCTGGATCAAAGCATGCTGAATGACCGCCGGACGATCGATGGCATGCGCTATTGCACGGCGGATAAGAGGCGTGCTGAGCTGGGGATCCTGCATATTGAAACCCAGGTAGGAAAAATTGGTACCCAGGGAAAACTTCACTTCCACCTCTGACTGTTGCTCTAGATGACGCACCAGTTCAGGTGGTAAATCTCCTTGCAGCAGGTCAGCTTCACCGCGCAACAGCTTGAGAACACGCACGGTCGGGTCTCTGACCTCCATCAATATGAAACCTTGCCCGTCTGAAAGGCGCTCCAGTCGAACAGCTCCATCCCACGACACAAAACGTAGTGGCCCGTTACCGACAGGATGGTGGGCAAAATCATGGTTTTTCTCGATCAAGGCGGCGGGAAGAATGCCAATAATCAGCCGCGCGGGGAAATCCGGATCAGGCGCACGGAGCATAAAATCGACGGTATCCTGGTCCACCATCACGATCTGGCTGATATTGGCAAACTCCGCCGTATGCGGGGAATTGCGAAGGGCAAGCAGGGATTGATAGGTCGCCGCAATATCTTTTGCAGTGACAGGGCTGCCATCATGGAAAGGCTTCCTCCCTGGTTTGAGCGTAAAGCGATATTGCGTGGGGTTGATCTCCTGCCAGTCGGCCATTTTGCCCACTGGCACGGAGCGCTCATCGAAATCCATCAAAGGCTGGTAAATCAGACGATTCACGCGTTCGGAAGCCGCATCGCTTGCAAAACGGGGATCAAGATTGAGCGGTGCCTGGGCTAGGGCGAAGCGGATATTATTTGGGTTTCCAGGCTGGGAACAGGCTGCGAGCAATAAAAGCAATCCGGCTACGAACAATCTCATCATTTCGAGAGTCTACTGGATTAATCTTTTTGCCGGAATCCGCGACGCATGAACGCCATTGTGCAGCCCGATATCAACAGAGTTTTCAGTTTCCCTCCCATCTCGGCGCCCAATACCAAAGTGCTGATCCTGGGCTCGATGCCGGGTGAGAAATCGCTACAGATGAATCAGTATTACGCACACCCACAAAATGTGCTGTGGCGCATCATGGGGGATCTCATTGGGGCAGGACGTGATCTTGCCTATGACGTGCGTGTGGAAAAACTGCTCGCACATGGAATTGGCATGTGGGAAGTGCTGGAGTCCTGCCACCGGCCGGGCAGCCTGGATTCCGCCATCAATCCACTGACCATGGAGCCCAATGATTTCAATGGGTTCTACGCCGAGCACCCCAAGGTCACGCATGTTTTCTTCAACGGCGGACTTGCCGCAGATGCATTTAGGCGACGTGTAAAACCCACCCTGTCACCCGTTTACGACCATATTCAGTATGAAAGGCTGCCGTCTACCAGCCCGGCCCATGCTTCGAGGGATTATCTGCAGAAGCTCGAAGCCTGGCGGAAGATTACTGAAGCACTCTCAGCTTGAGATTGGGGGCAAAGCTTCTCGCGATTGACTGTGCGAGGTAGATGCAGTGCAAGGCGCAGGATGCGCAGCGGTCGAGAACAGTACTCGTAGTACGGCAAGAGCGCGAGCACATCCTGCAACGCAGCAATGCGCTGCCGCAGCCAGTTAATCCCGCTGGAAGAGGGCGATGGATTCAACATGCGCAGTATGCGGAAACATATTGATCACCCCGGCAGCAACCAGCCTATAGCCCTTCACGTTCACCAATAGCCCCGCATCTCTCGCCAACGTTGCAGGATTGCAGGACACATACACAATTCGCTGCGGTGGGACAGCGTTGCTGTCTACGTCATCTCCGGGCAACGCCTTGAACAGTTCAAGCGCACCGTCGCGCGGAGGATCCACCAGCCATTTATCAAAGGCACCCAATTCTGCCAACGACTCGGGTGTCATCTTGAACAGGTCGGCTTCACGGTATTCAGTCTGATCCTGCAGGCCATTGAGCGCTGCACTTTCCTTGGCCCGATCGACTAGCGCACGGGAGCCTTCCATACCCAGCACTTGTGCCCCGCTTCGCGCTATAGGTAAGGTAAAGTTTCCCAACCCACAGAAGAAGTCGGCAATGCGCTCCCCTGTCTTGGGTTTCAGAAGCTGCATGGCGCGACGAATCATGACGCGATTTATGAAGGGATTGACCTGGGTGAATTCCGTCGGTTTGAAGGTGTAGGTGAGATCAAACTCGGGCAGAGAATAGCTCAGTTTGGGTGCTTCAAGCGGATGAAACGGGATAACCGTTTCCGGTCCCTTGCTCTGCGTCCAGATCTGGATGCCGTGCTTGTCGGCGAATTCACGCACCAATGGTTCATCTACAGTCTGCATGGGTTCGAGCAGGCGGAATACCAGCACAGTGACCTTTTCACCCACCGCCACCTCAATCTGCGGCACACGGTCGATGACAGAGAGCTTCGCTATCAGCTGCTGCAGCGGCACGATCAGCGCTGATACGTGCGGCGGCAGCACTTCGCAGCTATTCATGTAAGCGACATAGCTGCTGGCCTTTTCATTGAAGCCAACCAGCACGCCGCCTTTCTTTGGCACGTGGCGAACCCGCAGCCGGGCTTTGTGACGATACCCCCACTGCGGACCGTATATCGGCGGCAGCATGGTTTCCGGCTTTACTTTACCGATATGCCATAGGTCATCTTCCAGCAGGCGCTGCTTGGCCGCTACCTGACCCGCAAAATCCAGATGCTGCATGGCGCAACCGCCGCACATACCAAAGTGCGGGCATCTCGGGGTGACACGCAGGTTGGATGCCTTGGAAATATCCACGGCATCGGCGACTTCATAGCTCTTCTTTTTGCGGTGTGATTGGTAGGTGGCTCGTTCTCCAGGAAGCGCACCATCTATGAAAATGGTCTTGCCTTCCACATGGGCGACACCACGCCCTTCCTGGTCCAGCGATTCAATAATGGCGATAGGTGAATTTTGCATGGCCGCGATTTTACAGGAGACGGCCACGCATTATCAGGGGTCAACCCATGCGAACTTCTATCAATCAAGTCTTAGGGCCGCAGTCCTCGCCCATCTGGCTGATCGCTTGCTGGATTTCTTCCGGGCTGACGCTGCGAATGTGAGTCGCAATTGACCATAAATGACCGAACGGATCTTTCACGATGCCGTAGCGGTCGCCCCAGAACATATCCTCAAGCGGCATGACAGAAGTGCACCCAGCATCAATGGCCTGTTGGAACTGCTTGTCAGCATCGTCAACGTTGAGATGAATAGTCACGCTTGTACCTTGGCGTGCATTCGGGCCCAAAGATCCCCATTCCGGAAATTCGTCGGCAATCATAATCAGGGAATCGCTAATGCGGATGCAGCCGTGCATGAGCTTACCCTGCGGCGTCAGAAATCGTGCAACCTCCTCTGCATTGAAAGCCTTCTTGTAGAAATCGATGGCCTCACCACCTCCTGCACAAACGAGATGAGGGGTAACAGTATGCATGCGGATATTGGGGTCGCTCATGGCAGTCTCCTTTATGAAATGACCAGAAATGTGTACAGTGTACACAATTTCCCAAAATGTGGACATCGTACACAAGCAATATGACAAGAAAATCGAATGATCAGGCTAAACGCGAGACCTACCGGCATGGAGATCTACGCCGCGCACTCCTCGAAGCCGCCATCGAACTGGCGAGAAAAGGCGGCAAGGAAGCCATTGTTCTGCGGGAAGTGACACGGCAGGCTGGCGTTGCGCCCAATGCTGCTTATCGGCACTTCACCGATCTTAAGGCCCTGCTGCAGGCGGCGGCAATGGCAGCACAGGCAGAATTAGCGGCTTATATGGAAGAACAGTTAGCGCGCATCACGCCCAGTCTTGACACGGCAGAGCATGCGCGTGCCCAGCTTCGCGCCGTAGGCACTGGCTATCTCAAATTTGCCTTGGCGGAGCCTGGCTTGTTTCGGCTCGCCTTTTCGGAAAGTGCTGACTTGGCTAATGCCGCTAATCCAGCCAGTACCGGCAATAGCGGGATGACACCTTTTCAGATATTGAGCGCGGCGTTGGATGCGCTGGTTGATGCAGGTCAACTACCCAAGGAGCGGAGGGAGGCATCCGAGTTTTTTGCCTGGTCTGCGGTGCACGGCTTGGCCATGCTGCAGATTGACGGTCCACTGCGCGGGATGGAAGCAAAACAAGCCGAAGGAATCGGCCAGCGGCTCATCGACATGGTGGAGCGAGGGCTTTAAGCGTATCGAAGCGCAAGCTCTTGTTCAAATGGCGTCCGGCCGTGTCCATAGCCAAACAACCACAGCGATCATGATGGTGGAAAGACCAGCTTGCAGGCTGCGATGAAGGGGAAGTATCCACAACATGATTACGCTGCAACTGATCATCACTGCCGCAAGGTATTTAGCCCGCCTTGAGACAGCGCCATGTTCTCGCCAGGCACGAATCTGCGGACCGAAATATTTGTGAGCCAGGAGATACTCTTCCAATTGCGGCCAGCCCTTGCTGCTTGCCCAAGCTGCGATGAGCACAAAAGGCACTGTTGGCACTACAGGGAGAAATAAGCCGATTACACCTAGAAGCAACGCAATGGCAGCGACCAGTTTCCACAGCAGGTTTCTGGTCTGCCAGAGCATGGCTTATGATTGGAGCCTAACTGCTGGAGAACAGGGCATTACTGGGCCCAAGCCTGCAAAAACTCGCGCCAATGAGCCGCTTCATAAACTGCTAACGTAGAACGCACGAGCTCGACTTCCCGAATATACGCTTCCGGATTGAGTAAGCCCCGCATTTGTTGGAAGCGCAAATAAACCAGGTAGGTGTTTGCAACATCCGTTTCGCAGTAATTGCGGATAGCTTCGATTTCACCATTTTTGAACGCATTCCACACCTTGCTGCCGTCCATGCCGAGCTTGCCGGGAAAGCCGCAAAGCTGGGCGATTTCATCCAATGGGGCATTGGCTCGTGGTTGGTAGAGCGCCAGCAGGTCCATCAAATCCAGATGGCGCATGTGATAGCGGCTGATATAGTTGTTCCATTTGAAATCGCGGTCGTCGTCACCCATGTCCCAGTAACAGCAGGCCTGAATACCATGCACCAGTGCGCGGTAATGCAGCACGGGCAGGTCGAACCCGCCGCCATTCCAGGACACCAGGTTGGGCTTGTATTTGTCGATGCCGTCATAGAAGCGCTGAATGATCTGAGCTTCGGATTCTTCGGGTCCGCCTAGAGTCCACACCCTGAAGCTGTCCCCTTCGCGCAGCGCGCACGAAATGGCCACTACGCGATGCTGATGCAAGGGCAGGAATTCATTGCCATGCGATTGCCGCCGTTGATGGTATGCGATGTTGGCGACATCTTCGGCCGAGGTTTCGGCAGGAAGACCGAGCAGGGTTTTGAGCCCATCGGTATCGGGAATGGTTTCGATGTCAAAGACGAGGGTTGGAGTCATGGCAACCGATTGTAGCGCATTACCAACCTGTAGAAGATAGCGTTTGGGCAGTACTTACATTGTTGTTTTAAGCATGTTGTCAAACGCTAGCCACGAAGGAGCTACTACTAAATCAGCTTTCGGCTCCATCCCAATAAATGGCAAACAAACAATTTCCCCTGTCGGGAAAAAGCAATCATTTCATCGCCTCGATTTGTTGCAAATCCAAAGTAACCTGGAGCATATAAAGGAACTTCATACTCGGCGTTATATTGTGACAAATCCTGGTGAGGCCAAAATTTACAAGCAAAGGGATCGACATCCAACTCGCAAATTAGTGGCTTGCCAGAACCGTAATAGGCAACAGCTCTTCGGGCACGGATATCCAGTTACCTATTTCTTCACCCAAGCTCCGCCTGTATCCTGCACCCACCAGCCGGGCTTGGCCTTGCTGATCCAGCGCTCGGCAAAGGTACTGCGGATTTCGTTCTCCCATTCGGGATGGCCATTGGCGACCGCGATTTCCTTGTAAAGCGCATTGCGGTCCTTATTCTGGGCGGCCACCAGGGAATTGAGTTTCTGGCGTTCCGCAAGCGGGACCAGGTTAGCATCGCGAACACCGACCATGCCGTCACGCGTCAAGCCGATGGCTCCGCTCTCATAGAAGGGCTTGAGTTGCTGATGCTGATTTTTCATGCTGCCCTTGATGGCAGCGATCGCAGGCGTATTGATTTCGATATCCGCCTCGCCAAAGGCAAGCGGTGCAGCAAGCAGTGTCGCCAGGACGAGGTATATGGCAAATAAATGTTTTTTCATGATCGGCTCCTTATTCCTCAGTGGACTCGGTTGGCTCGGCGGCAGGCTGCTGTTTCTGCTGCTCCTGCTTGAGCTGCCAAACGTCATCAATGATCTTGTCCGCAGCTTTTTCAGCGGCAGCTTCCGGGAAATAGATATTGATGGTGACACAGGCCGGGAGCATGATTGCCGCCGGCAGCAGCCAGATCAGTTTGTTCATTCGTTGTCCTTCTTTCTCTTTATTCAAGAATATTACCTGACAATCGCCTTGGTGTTGCCCGAGGTCACGCGCTTGATGCGCTCCAGCAACTCGTTCCAACCAACCTTTCGATTGTAACCCAGCACCGTGATAGCAGGGACGCCACTGCCTTTAACGATGACATACCCCTGGGTCGTTGACTCTACCCCACCCATTTCGCAAATATCGTTGCGCAACTTGCAACTGAGGCCGATCCGGCTGTAGTTGAATTCATCAAAGAATCGCAGGAAGCTTCGCTGGATCGCGGCCGTGGCACCTGCTCCGCCCAGGGAGGAGATGTTCTCTACCGCGCGCTGTGAAATCTTCTTAGGATAACGGCCGGGGCTATCGCGAACTTCCGCATCAAAATTCACTGGCTGCCAGTTTACGAGCTGCAGATTCTTCACATCACCGTCCAGCCTGCCTTCAATCCGACCGAAGGAGAAAGTACGCGTCAATGCACCAAGATCAAGGTTGCGCATCTGCAGGTCTGCCGACATGCGTGGACCGATGCCCAAGGGGTCTTGCATGGCGAGCTTGGTCACGGAAATCGTACCGTTGAACACATTGAAAAGCAGATCGCCATCCGTAGTGAGATGGCCATTGGAATAGGTCACCAACGGAATAGTGGCGGAAACCTTACCCTCCATGCGCGGCCAGCCCAGGGTGTGGCTAAGCTCAGGCATGGAGAATGGCTCTGTATTGGCATGCAAATGCCAATGCCACTGCTTGTTGACCCAGGCCGCAGAAACATCAGACACAACCAAGGCGCCGTCGAGAATAGGCAACTTAAGCTGCGGAGCAGTCAGCGCATAACGGTTGGTCTGGGCAGCAAGACTGGTTTTGCCCAGGGGAATCTTGAGCAGGTGCCCCCCCTCATAAGCGAGACTGATGTCATGCGCATCCGCATATGACCAAGGGATGGCCGCGTTTAACTTGTACAGCGCGAAGCGGCCGTTTTTATCTTCAACATCTACATCCTGCAGCGCGAGCTGGAAGGATTTGTACTCACCATCCTGCATGTCGAGCTTGAGACTGCCCTTGCCTGCCATTTCCAGGTGGCTGTATGCGGTTTTCTCCAGCAACGGTTTCAGCACCAGCGGATAGAGCGCCGCCAGATCCAGGCTCGACGTCTGCACGAAAAGGTCTTCAAACTTCTTGCCCTCTCGCAGCCATAACCCACTCAAGGAAGCCTGGCCGACATTCTTGAGCGCGAGGTTGGATTTCTCGATTGTGAGGGTTTTCTCTCCGAACTTGCCACTTGCCTGCAATTGATGCCCGCCGGAGGCGAAATAGAACGGCTGCCAGAAGATTTCTCCGCTGGTCCAGTCGACATCTGCCCGCCATTGCCAATCGGTTAGCTGTTTCACTGGCCGCGAGAGCTTGAGGCTGATCTTGCCCGTAACCTTTTCGCCAGCATGCAAACCAGCCTCATCATTGAAACTCGCCTGCTGTAGCGAGATCTCTGCACCTAGATGCTTCTGGCCTTTGCTTTCATTTGAGGTGAATACAAGATTGAACGGCGTGTTAAGCGGTTTGCTGGCAAGCTTGCCCTTGCTGCAATGCCATTCTCCTGCTTTGGGATTGCTGAGCGATCCGCAACTGAGTGCAAGGTCCGACCATTGCTTGTCTTCCATTGCCTTGATCTGGCCCTTGAGCCGGATAGGCGTCGGCGCGGTTTTCGATTCCCCTAGCGCATATTCCAGCACGGCATTGCGCGCCTCGCCATACTCGCTTTCCACGTGGCCGGCTTCCACGCTAATGCTGGTAACGGCATGTGCGTTGCAAATGAAAGTGAGGCTAAGAAACAGGCATTTGGCGATGAAGTTCATACTCTTGTATGACAAGGCATGAAAGAAAAATTCAAATGCAGGCCACGGTGGAATACCGCCTACGAGGGGAATATTCCAGTTGAAAGGTAGCGATCTCCGCGATCGCAAACGATAGACACAATCACCGCGTTCTCCACTTCTTTTGCCAACTGCAGCGCCACATGCAGCGCACCACCGGAAGAAACGCCGGCAAAAATCCCCTCCTCGGTTGCCAGGCGGAGCGTCGTCTTTTCAGCGCTGGCTTGGCTGACATAGCGGATTTCGTCCACACGCTTACCATCATAAATGGTTGGGAGATATTCCTCCGGCCATTTGCGGATACCGGCAATTTGCGAGCCCTCTTCCGGCTGCACGCCGATGATTTGAATATCGGGATTCTGCTCCTTGAGATAACGGGAGACGCCCATGATGGTGCCCGTGGTGCCCATGCTGGAAACGAAATGCGTGACCTTGCCCTGCGTGTCGCGCCAGATTTCCGGGCCAGTACCTTCGTAATGGGCTAATGGATTGTCAGCATTGCCAAACTGGTCCAGCACCTTGCCTTCGCCCTCGGCTTCCATTTTCTTGGCGACATCACGCGCCAATTCCATGCCGCCATCGCGCGGCACCAATACCAGCTCGGCGCCGTAAGCTTTCATGGATTGGCGACGCTCCACACTCTGGTTATCCGGCATTACCAGCAGCATCTTGTATCCGCGCATGGCAGCGACCATTGCCAACGCAATACCGGTGTTGCCTGAAGTCGCTTCGATCAGCATATCGCCGGGCTTGATGTCGCCGCGCGCTTCAGCATGCTTGATCATGGAGAGGGCTGGTCTATCCTTGACCGAGCCCGCTGGATTGTTGCCTTCCAGTTTGACCAGAACCGTATTATTGGTCTTGCCGGGCAAACGTTTAAGCTGGACGAGTGGTGTATTGCCTACGAAATCCTCGAGTGTTTTATACATTTACTTTTTCTTAAGAAGAACCACGGCGATGGAATACATCGCCAGCCCAATAAAGGCGATCAGGGACAATTGTGGAATGGTCAGGCCGAGAAAGCTCCAATCCATGGCCGAGCACTCTCCGGTGCCCTTGAATACCCAGGTAAGGAATTCGCTAAAAGGCAGCGTCTCGTAGATGTAATCGAATCCCGCTCCGCACTCGGACATCACCTTGTCAGGATTGGCCTGGATCCAGGTGTGCCGTGCTGCGATACCTGCACCTACAGCCGCAGCTGCGAACTGTAGAGCGCCATAAACTTTCCGGCCTTTATCGGCAGGGTTATGGATACCAGCGATAAGGAAAAACAAGCCGAGCACCAGGAACGCAATGCGCTGGAAGATGCACAGCGGGCAAGGCTCGAGGTCATAGGCTTTCTGCAAATATAGTGCCAAAGCCACCAGCCCAAAACTGACCAGAAAACCAAGGATATATCCTGTCCTACCGGCGAAGAGTTTCAGCATGTGTTTGCCCCTGGGCTTATAATTTGGTGCGTTATTGTATCGGATAAACTGGCCATGGCCGACAACCCCACTCCGGCGCTGGACACACGTGTTCTGACCGTCAGCGAGTTCAATCGTTTGGCGCGTGATGTGCTGGAACGCAGTTTCCCCTTGTTCTGGGTCAGCGGTGAGATCTCCAATTTCACACGTGCCGCTTCGGGCCATTGGTATTTTTCACTCAAGGATGCCGGCGCGCAGGTGCGCTGTGTCATGTTCCGCGGCCGCAACAGCTACCTGGGCTGGGTTCCAAAAGAAGGCGACAAGGTCGAAGCGCGCGCATTGGTAACACTGTACGAAGCACGCGGCGAATTCCAGCTGACGGTCGAATTCCTGCAGCGTGCAGGGTTGGGTGCTCTGTTCGAGGCCTATGAACGACTCAAGGCCAAGCTGGAAGCAGAAGGCCTGTTCGATCCCAGCCGCAAGAAGCCCTTGCCTGCTCATCCCAGGCAGATTGGTATCGTCACATCGCCTGACGCGGCAGCGCTGCGTGATGTGCTGACTACACTCAGGCGCCGCATGCCCAATATACCGGTTGTGCTCTACCCTACCCCTGTGCAAGGCAAAGGCGCCGCTGAATGCATCGTTGCTGCCATCAACAAGGCGAATACCCGCGCCGAATGCGAAGTACTGATCATCTGCAGGGGAGGTGGCAGTATTGAGGACCTGTGGCAGTTCAACGAGGAAATCGTGGCCCGCGCTGTGGCCGCCTCTCACATTCCCACCATCTGCGGCGTGGGGCATGAAACCGACTTCACCATTGCCGAATTCGCGGCCGATCAGCGGGCCGCCACACCTACAGCCGCGGCCGAGCTGGCTACCCCCGACCGTGGCACCTTGCTGCGCCAACTGCAACATCTGCAGCAATGCCTATCGCGCTATATGAGTCAGGCGCTCAACCAGCGCATGCAGCAGCTTGATTATCTGTCACGGCGCCTCTTGTCGCCTGCACAGCAGGCCGAGCATAAGGCAGCACATCTCGCCCAATTAAGGTGTCGTCTGGACGCTGCAGCCAGCCGGTTGATGCAGCACCACCGTCAGCAGCTCATGCGGCTCGATCAGAATCTCAATCACTTGAACCCGCAGGCTGTATTGACTCGAGGCTATGCTCTCGTCCATGACGAAAGCGGTGATTTGGTGTTTTCGGACAAGCAGCTAGCGATAGGTCAAAACGTTCACCTGATACTGGCTGATGGTACGGCTGATGCCGAGATCAAAAAGAAAGGCAGCTGAGCTTGTGTAAGCTTGCGGGCAGAAGGTGCTAGTAATAGCTGCTAGAATGCCGCACTCGCTTACCTGGTTTGTGCTTCCGCATGGATTCAAATACTAGCAAGACACGCGTTTATACCTTGGCCCTTGCCGCTCTAGGCGTGGTTTTCGGTGATATCGGCACCAGCCCGCTATATACCATGCGGGAAATCTTTGCAGGCGCTCACCACCCTCTCCTGCTAACCCAAGACAATGTGTTCGGCATCCTCTCGCTGGTCTTCTGGTCCCTCATCATGATCGTTTCGGTCAAGTACCTTGCCTTCATTCTACGGGCTGATAACCGTGGCGAAGGTGGGATCATGGCACTATTGGCCCTGGCAGGGCGCGTAGTTGCAGGCGACCCTCGGAAGCAATTTGCACTTATGATGGTAGGCATCATAGGCGCCTGCCTGTTCTTCGCTGATGGCATGATTACCCCGGCGATTTCGGTGATGTCGGCGGTGGAAGGGCTTGAGGTTGCAGCGCCAGCGCTGCACACCTACGTGACCCCCATCACCCTGGTGATCATCTTTATTCTGTTCTGGATGCAGAGCAAAGGTACAGGCGTCATCGGCGCCTTCTTCGGCCCAGTGATGATTGTCTGGTTCACAACTCTCGGCATCCTCGGCATCACGAGTATTGCGCAGAATCCAAGCGTACTGTGGGCACTCAGTCCCATCTATGCATTCAGTTTCTTTGAAGCTAACCCGTTGATAGCCTTTATCGCCCTAGGCACCGTAGTGCTGGCGGTTACCGGCACTGAGGCAATCTATGCGGATATGGGGCATTTCGGGATCAAGCCCATCCGCATGGCCTGGTTCACTTTCGTGCTGCCGGCGCTCGTACTCAATTATTTTGGTCAAGGCGCATTGATCCTGCGCGACGCGAATGCCATTAAAAACCCCTTCTACCTGCTGGCTCCCGAATGGCTGCTATACCCACTCATTGGATTAGCGACTGTTGCCACGGTCATTGCTTCACAAGCCGTCATTTCCGGAACCTTCTCAGTCTCCCGCCAAGCCTTGCAGCTGGGCTTCTTGCCGCGCATGCAAATCGAGCACACTTCCGAGCGCGAAAAAGGCCAGATTTATATGCCGCGCATCAACTGGGGGCTTATGTTGGCAGTGATGGCACTGGTGATAGGGTTCGGTTCATCCGGCAACCTGGCTGCGGCCTATGGCATTGCGGTGACAGGCGATATGGTGATTGCTACTCTACTTGCCGCCGTTGTATTTCGTAAAGTGTGGGGCTGGAGTTTGTGGAGCACTGGCCTGCTGGTTTCGTTGTTTCTCGTTGTCGACCTGGCGTTCTTCAGCGCCAACCTGCTCAAAATCATGGATGGCGGTTGGTTCCCCATCCTGATCGGGATCATTATCTTCACCGTCATGTCGACCTGGCGCAGAGGCCGTGCCTTGCTGCTGGAAAAGCTCAAGAAGGATGCCATGGCACTTGAGCCATTTATAGAAGCCATCGCTGCTCATCCCCCCACCCGCGTGCCTGGCAATGCGATTTTCCTGACCCAGAATCCGGACGGTGTACCGCATTCTTTGCTGCATAACCTCAAGCACAACAAAGTATTGCATGAAAGAGTGGTGTTGCTAACAGTCAAGATCGAAGATATTCCTCATACTGAAGAAGAAGATCGTGTGGAAGTGGAAGATCTGTCGCATGGCTTCTATCGCGTACTGGTGCATTACGGCTTCAAGGATGAGCCGGATGTGCCCGCCGAACTTGACTTGTGCAGGGAGCGCGGCCTCGACCTGGATACGATGAGCACCTCGTTCTTCATCGGCAAGGAGTCGCTGATTGCCACCCGCGATTCTGATATGGCTTATTGGCGAGGCAAACTGTTCGTCGGCATGTTCCGCAACGCGGATAGCATCACCAACCACTTCAATCTGCCACCCAACCGGGTTGTGGAGCTCGGCGCACAGATGACCCTGTAACAAGGTGCAGTCGGGCAGTTGTCATCGCGATAAGCGGTGATGCGTTGATCAACCGTTCATGAATGGATGGATAGCATGAAAAACCTTACCGGAATTCTCGTCGTACTCGCCGCCCTGCTCACGGGCGCCTGCTCTACCGTGCAAACCACCCAGTCGGGCGCTGTAGGCGTGGAACGGAAACAGCGCATGCTGCTGTCTGAGAAACAAGTGGAAAACATGTCTGCCCAGATGTATGCACAAACCCTGCAGGAAGCGGATGCCAAGGATGTACTCAATCCTAACTCTGCGCAAACCCAGCGTATACGGGGCATCGCCATCCGTTTGATCTCCCAGGTCGGTGTATTCCGTCCTGATGCGCAAAACTGGAAATGGGAAGTCAACGTGCTGCAGAATGACGCCATCAATGCTTATGCCATGGCGGGCGGCAAGATCATGGTCTATACCGGATTGATCGACAAGCTCCAAGCCAGCGATGCCGAGCTCGCTGCGGTTATTGGACACGAAATTGCTCACGCATTGCGCGAGCATACGCGTGAACAGATGTCGGAAGCCTATGCCACGCAGATAGGATTGTTGGGCGTGGCCGCAGCCATTGGCATTGCCACTGGCGATGCAAACAAGGCTAACACGACACTGGGCCTGGGCAGTACCGTCGCTGCAGTAGCCTTGACCTTGCCACACAGCCGCCGTGCAGAAACCGAGGCCGACCAGATCGGGCTGGAAATCATGGCCCGCGCAGGTTATGACCCAAATGCTGCAGTCACCCTGTGGGAAAAGATGAGCAAGGCTGGGGGCAACAAGCCACCGGAGTTCCTGAGCACCCACCCGGCAGATGCTACGCGTATCGCAGAGATCAAGCGGCTCATCCCCAAGGTCATGCCGCTGTATCAGGCTTCCACCAAACGCTGAGTTGCGTCGGCCGGGGATTCCCTGGCTTGGAAAAACTACAAGAAATCAAGGACTGACTTACTGCGCGTATCCAAGTAAAATTACGCCTTTTCAAAATGTCAGGGAATAATAATGCAGGAGCTGCAATCCATTATTGAAGCGGCGTTCGAAAATCGCGCCAACATCAATCCCGCGAACGCGGACAAGTCCGTCAAGGAAGCCGTTTTCACCACGCTGGAAGAGCTCAATGCCGGACGCCTGCGTGTTGCCAGCCGCAAACCCGACACGCAGGAATGGGAAACCCATCAATGGATCAAAAAGGCTGTGCTGCTCTCTTTCCGGCTGGAAGACAATGTCGTGCTGGATGGTGGCTGCACCAAGTATTTCGACAAAGTCCCGCCTAAATTCGCTGACTATACCGAAGAAGATTTCAAAAATGGCGGTTTCCGAGTAGTGCCCAATGCCATTGTTCGACGCGGTTCGTTCATCGGTAAGAATGCCGTGCTCATGCCCTCCTACGTCAACATTGGCGCTTATGTCGATGAAGGCACCATGGTTGATACCTGGGCTACCGTCGGCTCCTGCGCCCAGATTGGCAAGAACGTGCATCTCTCCGGTGGCGTCGGCATTGGTGGCGTGTTGGAACCAGTACAGGCCGGCCCAACCATCATTGGCGACAACTGCTTTATTGGCGCGCGCTCAGAAGTGGTAGAAGGTGTCGTGGTGGAAGATAATTGCGTGATCTCGATGGGCGTCTACATTGGCCAATCCACCAAGATTTATGACCGTGAAACCGGTGAAGTCCATTACGGCCGTGTGCCAGCAGGGTCGGTAGTCGTTTCTGGCAACCTGCCTTCCAAGGACGGCGCGTATAGTTTGTACTGTGCAGTCATCGTCAAGAAAGTGGATGCCAAGACGCTCGGCAAGGTAGGGATCAACGAGTTGCTACGTGGCATTTAAGGAATTCTGCAGTATATGACTATATAGCCATGTCGAAATGTTGACATCCCCGTCAACTCTCTAAACAACACCCGCTTCGGCGGGTGTCGTTATTTATATCCTAACCACTTGTTTCTCAGCGCCGCCCATCTCTCTGATGGGCGGTTCATGTGTTAAAGCCCCATATTTACTAGGCGCGCAGCCCGCCCCTCCTCCTCCTCCGTTGCGTTGTTAAGAACAGGCATGGAAGTTGCGAAAAACGCAACATGAACAAGATTATTCATCACCCCTGAGCAGCGGCATCATGACCGGAACCTATGACTATCGTCTGGTACTGGCTTCCCTGGTCGTCGGGTTTGTGACGGCACTTGCGGCATTTGCATTATCCGGCCGCATTTACCGCAGCCAACCGAAGGCAGCCGAACTCTGGCTACTGGGCGGCTCTGCCGCGATGGGAACAGGCATCTGGGCCAGCCAGTTCATCAGCATGGTTGCATTTTCGCTACCGGTGCCTGTTGGCTACGCTTTCGATTACACCTTCCTGTCGTGGCTCACCGTTGTGGCCGTGTCCTGGCTTGCCTTGAAAATTGCTATCCAGCCAGTACTGGAAACCAAGATCATCATTGCCGGAGGCATGTTGATCGGCATAGGGATCAGTGGCATGAACTACATCGGCATGTACGCGATGCACATGACCCCACCGATCACCTACAGTTACCCCTTGGTCGCGCTGTCAATTGGACTGGCCATGATCGCATCCACCATCATCTTGATGATCCTGCACTGGATGCGGACACAGCGCTTCTGGCAGGCCTTCATTTCCAAGATCATGACGGCGGTCGTTACGGCAATAACCATCACCGGAACCCACTACATCGCA
>Ga0196976_1000149_pt1 | contig 46632 bp, 42 predicted proteins | sample S3v_513CmetaG_FD_148644 | JGI IMG/M metagenome (GOLD analysis project Ga0196976, IMG submission 148644) | Soil microbial communities from Anza Borrego desert, Southern California, United States - S3+v_5-13C | ecosystem: Environmental > Terrestrial > Soil > Desert | place: USA: California... | reverse complement strand
GCGCAAGTCGGCGCGCGAGCGCCTGGCGAGGAGAATGGCGCGGCGGCGCTGAGCGACGATGAACATGCACGCGACTCCCGAGATCCTGGAGCAACTGCGAGCCCGCCGGCTGCCGCCGGCCGAGGTGCTGGCCGTCACGCGGCACCTGGCGACCTGCCGCGAGTGCGCGGAGCTGGCGGCGAGCCGGGTCGACGCCGTGCGCGCGGCCCGCGCGGTCGAGGCGCAACTCGCCGGCGAGCCGCACCCTGAGGCCGAGATCCTCTTCCGGCTCGTCGCCGGAACGCTCGACACGCGCGCGCGTACCGCGGTCGAGGAGCATCTCGCCGGATGCACGTCGTGCCGCGAGGACTTCCACGATCTGCGGTCCGCCGCCGCTTCCGTGCAGCCGCACCGGTGGAACCGATGGTGGCTCTTTCTCGCCGCGGCGGCCGCCCTGGCGATCGTCGTCGGGGCGACGCTGTGGCTCCGCCCGCCGGCGGACCAGGAGCGGCGCCCGCCCGCGCAGCGGGAGATCCGCGTGCGCACGGCACCACTGCCGCCGCGCGCGCCGTCGTATGGAAACGCGGAGTGGGACGCGCTCGTCTCCGCGGCCCGTGCGCGCGGCGGGATCGAGCCGCCGCCGTTCCTCGCGGAGATCGCCGGCGGCCGCGAACGGCTGCGCGGAACGCCACCGGCGCCGCGCGCGGACGCGCTGCAGCCGGCCGGCGTCGTCGTGGCGTCGGACCGGCCGCGCTTCACCTGGCCGCCGCGCGAGGGAGCGCGCTACGTCGTCTCGGTGTACGCCGGCGTGGAGAAGATCGCCGAAAGCGGAGCCCTCGACCGGCCTCACTGGACGCCCCGCGCGCCGCTGCCGCGCGGCGTGACCATCGCGTGGCAGGTCGAGGTCCGCGGTGCCGGCGAGCCGTCGCTGCTTCCCGTCCCGCCCGATCCTCCCGCGCTCTTCCGCATCGCCGAGGCGGAACGGCTGCGCGAGCTCGACGAAGCCGGGCGGCGCTTCCCCGACGATCATCTGCTGCTCGCGCTGCTCTACGCGCGCGCCGGCATGCAGCGCGAAGCGGCGGGCCAGCTGCGCATCCATGTCGCCGCGCATCCCGAAGCCCGTCCCCTGCTCGAGTCGATCGAGCGCTGGGACACGGCGCGGTAATACGCGCCGCGGCTTCAGCGTCCTTGCGATCGACTTCAACCCGCTCGAATCGGAGGACGATCTCATGAGAAAGAAACTGCTGTTGCTGCTCGCGCTGTGTCTGTTCCCGCTCACGGCATTCGCATACATCCCGTACATCGAGGGATACGTCATCTTCCCCGACAACACGACCATGCGGGACATCGACGTCACGGTCTGCGTGACCGGCTACCTCTGCCGCTCCACGGGCACGGACTACCGAGGCTACTACCGGATCGACACGCTCCATGCGAACGACGACAGCAAGGTGTCGGTCTACTTCTACACAATCTCGCCGCCGGCGCCGAAGAGCGGACTGTGGGGCAGCCGCTCGGACGCGTTCGCCGTCACCAATGCCTGCCGGACGAGGGACTGGACCGGCACCTGCTCGCGGGCAATCGCATCCATCCGCTCACCATCGACGGCCGCGCCGTCACGAGCGGGCCGCTGCGGCGTCCCGTCGTGCTGCCCAAGCGTTGGCTGATGCGGCTCGACGAGCAGGGACTGGTCGTTTCGATCGAGCTGGCCGAGACGGCGCTCGCGCGCGAGTTGAAATTCGCCACGGACGCGGAGAGGGATCGCGTCATCGCCGCGCGCGGCGACCTCGATCCGGCGCTGATCGCGCGCGAGCTCGGCCAGGTTGCAGCGTACGGCTTCGAGACCGGCGTGCATCCACCCGCCGCCGAGTACGCGGTCGCGCTGGCACGCCGCCTCCGTGACCGCCGGACCGAGGCCGAGTGCCTGCGCCTGCTGGCGACCGCGAACCACAACCGCGGAATGGGTCTCGCCGCGGCAGAGGAGAGTCTGCTCGTCTCGATCGAGGCGGGATCGAGCGACGACATCGCGGCCAGCATCTTCAAGATCGGCATTGCCCGCTGGACCGCCGGCGATCTCCGCGGAGCAGTCGATCTGCTCCTCACGAGCGCGCGCCTGATCGACACGGCCGACGATCCGCGGATCTGTCTCAAGAGCCTCTACATGGCCTCGTACGTCAGCCAGATCGGCCATGACTTCCGCGGCGGGCTGGTCGCGGCCGAGCGCGTCGAGCAGTTGTCGCGGAAGTACGGGTGGACGGAGGGCGAAGCGGGCGGCGCCAGTCTCCTCGGCACGATGCATCGAGGCCTGCGGAATTACGACATCGCCATCGCGCACTACCAGCGCGCCGCGAAGATCGCCGAAGCGATTCACAACCCGATTCACCGTGCCAGTGCCATGGCCAGCATCGCCGAGTGCGAGTTGAAGCGCGGGAACGTCGCCGCCGCGAAGGCCGCCGCCGACCGGGCGGGCGCCGAGGCCGTCACGGCGCTGACGCGCTTCGCGATCGACATGCACGTCGCCGCGATCCTCGCCGAGGAGGGTCGGCTCGAGGAGGCCGACGAGACGCTGCACTGCCTTTCCGCGCTCGCGCGGGCCTCGGGCGGCTGGGCGAAGACGACCGGCGCCGCATCGATCGCGCGGAGCGAGATCGCCCGGCGGCGCGGCGATCCGTGGACCGCGCTCGAACGGGCCACGGAAGCGTGGAACGTCACCATCACCGACGACACGCTCGGAATGTACTGGTCGCCCTGGCCCGCATACGCCGCGGCCGGCGCGGCGCTTCGCGCTCTGGGCGAGCCGGAGCTCGCCCTGGCCGCGTATCAGAGCGCCGTGGCGCTGATCGAGGAGAGCCGCGAGCACGTCCCCTTCGGCTCGACCGGCCGCACGCACTATCTCGAAGACAAGTCGCAGCCGTACGTCGCGCTCGTCGAGCTGCTCGTCGAGGCGGGACGGAACGAGGAAGCGCTGCTCGCCGCCGAGCGCATCAAGGCCCGCGCGCTGCGCGAGATGCTGGCGGAGGGGGACGACCGTCCGCGCCCGCCGATGACCGAGGTGCAGCAGAAAGAGGAGCGGCAGCTCGAGCAGGAGGTGCTGCGCTGGAACCTCGCCGCCGCGGCGGCGCGGCTGCACGGGCCCGTGCCGGACGACGTCCGTACGAAGCTGGCGGACGCGCGGGCGCGGCTCGACGAGTTCACCGAACGGATGCACATCGCCGGTCCCGATCGCCGCGCGCGCACGCGGAACGATGTGGCGGGACAGGTCGAGCCGCCGCCGCCCGGCGTCGCCGCGATCGAGTACGCGGTCGGCGACGAGCGCACGACCGCGTTCGTGGTCCGCCGCGGCCCGGACGGGAAGGCCATCGTCGAGGCGCGGACGCTGCCGATCCGCCGCGAGCGGCTGCGCGCGCAGGTCGCGGAGCTCGCGAAAGCCGTGGAGCGGCGCGATCTCGCGTATGCCGCCGCGGCGCGCGGTCTGTACGACGCAGTCTTCGCTCCGATCGAGGCCGCCCTCGGCGACGCACGGACGCTCTGCATCGTTCCGGACGACGAGCTCTGGAAGGTGCCGTTCCAGGCGCTGCGCACGCGCTCGGGGAAGTGGCTCGTCGAGCGCTACGCGGTGCAGTACGCGCCGTCGTTGTCCACGCTGCGCGAGGCGCCGGCGCGCGAGCCGCGTCCGCGGCGGGTGATCACGTTCGGCAATCCCTCGCTGCAGAGGAACACGGTCGAGCGCGTGCGCGCCATCTATCGCGACGCGCCCCTCGGCGACCTGCCGGAAGCGGAAGTGGAGGCTCGCACGATCGCCCGGATCTACGGGCCGGCCGCGACGGCATTCACCGGTTCGGGTGCGCTGGAATCGCGACTCAAGGAACAGGCAGCCGGCGCGACGGTGATTCACATCGCCACGCACGGCTTTCTCGATCAGGACGCGCCGATGTACTCGGCGCTCTCACTCGCGGCTTCGCGCGCGGATGGCGAGGACGGCCTGCTCGAAGCGCGCGAGATCCTGGCCCTCCCTCTCGATGCCGACCTGGCCATCCTGTCGGCGTGCGAGACGGCGCGCGGTCACGTCGGCGCGGGCGAAGGGGTGATCGGCCTGCCGTGGGCGTTTCTGGCCGCCGGCTGCCGTGCGACGGTCGTGAGTCAGTGGAAAGCGGAGTCGGCCGCCGCGGCGAAGCTCATGATCGCGTTCCATCAGCGCTACCGGGCCGGACGCAATCCCGCGGACGCGCTCCGCGACGCGCAACTCGCGCTGGCTCGCCATCCGCGCTACCGGCATCCGTTCTATTGGGCCGCGTTCATCGTCCTCGGCGCAAACGCGCGCGAGCCCTGAAGGGAAGGATCGGTGAGCCCGGCAGGGCTCATCTCCCGAGCTCCCGGACGCCGCCGGCCCATCCCGTCCGCCTGAACCAACCACCGGTGCATGGCCGACCGCGTCCCGAATGCGCTGCGTGTCGCGATCTCTTCGACCGCAAGCGGCGTCCTCCGGAGCAACCGTGCCGCGTGCTCGACCTGCTTCCTGCGCAGGAACGCGTGCAGGCCGCCGACGCGAAGGCGATGGCCATGACGCTCGACGCTCACGGGATTCGACTGTTCGACTACGCCAAGCAGTTCGCCGAACCGCTGCGGGAACGCAGACGGTGAAGTTCGTGGAGACGTAGAGCGCCGCGGCGGCCGGGGATCGCGCTCTGCAGGTCCGTCCTCCTGCCGTCGTGCAGGAACAGCCACCCGCGGCTTTCCGGACCACCAGAAGAGGACCGGAGCCCCGGCTTCGCCGTTGCATACGTCTTGCTTGAGTTCCGTCAGTAATGCCGTGCCATTCGTAGTTTGCGTTCCATCGCAGCAACTCCGGGAGGAATGACTTCGTGCTGAGGAAAACGCGTCTCCACATCGCTATTGCCACGTTTCTCGTCGCTACCGCCACCCAGGCCCAGACTCTCGACCAGACCCTGAGCGGCTGTAACGGCGCCGCACCCTTGCGGACCATCCAGGCAACCCCGTCCAACTACCGGTCGCTGATTGCAGGGCTGATCCCGGGCGACCGGCTCCTGTTCGCCGCCGGCACGTACACGCAAGGGCTCCCCATCCACAACAAACACGGCCAGCCGGGCAAGTGCATCGTCTTCGAGGGGCCGGCGACCGGCTCGCCCGCGCTTTTCATGGGGAGCGACAGCTGGAACGTCGTCAGTCTCAAAGACTCTAGCTACATCGCCGTGCGCAACCTGTCGTTCGACGGCCTGGACAAGGCGGGCGACGCTGTGAAGGCCGAGGCGACGGCCGTGTCGGTGCATCACATCCTGATCGAGAGATTGAACATCACGAACTTCAACCCGAACTACCTGCGGGTGGGCATCAGCACCAAGTGCCCGGCCTGGAACTGGGTGGTGCGCCACAACACCATCAGCGCCACCGGCACGGGGATGTACTTCGGCGACTCCTCCGGCTACTACGAGTTCTCCAATTCGCTCGTCGAGTACAACCTCGTCTACGACACGATGGATTACAACGCGCAGTTCAAGCACCAGCACAGCCGCAGCACCGGGGTCGGCGCACCGTCATCGGGGACGACGATCATCCGCCACAACGTCTTCAGCAACGAGGCCGGCGGCAGCGCGCCGAACCTCCTCGTCGGCCATTGGCCGCTCTCCGGCGCCGGCTCCTCGGACATCTACCAGATCTACGGGAACCTCTTCTACCAGAACCCGACCGAATCGCTCTTCCAGGGGGAGGGCAACCTCACCTTTCACGACAACCTGCTGGTGAATCGCAACAGCGACGCGGTGCGGATCCAGGCGCACAACAGCGTCCCCAGGCGCATCGAAGTCTTCAACAACACCATCGTCGCAGGCCTGAACGGCATCCGGATCTCGGGCGCCGACCCGGCCTACCCGCAGCGCGTCGTCGGCAACGCCGTCTTCGCCGGAACGCCGCTGACCGGCGGCCAGCAGAGCAATAATGTGACCGGCACCTACAGCCAGGCCTCGACCTATCTCAACAACCCGATGGCCGCTCTGGGAGCGGGCCTCGACCTCTACCCGAAGAGCGGCCAGCTCCAGGGCACCGCGATCGACTACTCCGTCTTCTCCGGCCTGCTGGAGTACGACCGTGACTTCAACAGCCGGTCGCGGATCAACACCTATCGCGGCGCCTACTCGGGCGATGGCGTAAACCCGGGATGGACGCCGGCGCTGGCCATCAAGCCGGGGGCGTCCACGCCGCCGCCGACCTGCAACTCCATCTCGGAGGTAGAGCCGAATGACAACCTGACCTCGGCGCAAGTGATCTCGGGAGCCTGCAACCAGATCTCGGGGACTTTCGCCAACGATCCGACCCCGCAGCAGGAGGAGTACGACTTCTTCCGCCTGAACCTGCCGGCGGGCCATACGGTGACGGCGCTGCTCGACGGCCTCACGGTGGATTACGACATGGAGATCTACGACGCGCAATGGGGCTGGCTGGCGTACTCGTATCAAGGCGGTACGACCCCGGACCAGGCATCCTGGACCAACCTGGGCGCCTCGGCGATGGATGTCTACATCCTGGTCTTCCGTAGCCCCTCGGCGGCGCGCACGACCTATCAACTGAGGGTCACCCACTCGGCGGTGCCCTGCAATGCCATCTCGGACGTGGAGCCGAACGACAGTATGGCCTCGTCGCAGGTGATCTCGGGGAGTTGCAACCAGATCTCGGGGACATTCCTGAACGACTCTTCGACGCAGAAGAACGACTACTTCCGTGTCAGTGTGCCTGCGGGTGCCACCGTGACCGTGCTGCTCAACGGCCTCTCGGTGGACTACGACCTCTATCTCTACAACGCGGCGGGAACCGAGGTGGGGAGATCGGAGAACGGCGGCACCAGCCCGGACCTGTTGTCCTGGACCAACGGGAACGCGTCGGCGGCAAACCTCTACGTCCTCGTCTGGCGCTACGCCTCGACGCGCACGACATATCAGTTGAGGGTCAGCTACTGATCGCTCTGACTGCGCCCTCGCCTCGCAGTCGGGGTGAGGGCGCAGGGCGCACCTCGTTTCCGTTCCCACGGCCGCCATCACTCGTTCTCGTCGCCTCCGACCCTTCGCCATCGACGGGCGTGAGCGGGCGCGGATCCGCTCGCGCCCCGCATGCAAGTCGCCAGATCACTTAAATCTGACGATCGAGCACTTTCACTGTCCTCAGGATGAGATTTAAGTGATCGCCGATCAAACGATGACCAGCCGCCGATCAACGTTAACCGGATTCTGATCAACGATGACCAGCCGCCGATCAACATTAATCGAATTTCGATCAACGATGACCAGCCGCCGATCAACGTTAATCGAATTTCGATCAACGATGACCAGCCGCCGGTCAACGTTGACCGGATTTTGGTCAACGATGACCAGCCGCCGATCAACGTTAATCGAATTTCGATCAACGATGACCAGGCGCCGGTCAACGTTGACCGGATTTTGGTCGACGATGACCAGGCGCCGGTCAACGTTGACCGGATTTTGGTCGACGATGACCAGGCGCCGGGCATTGTTAACCGGATTTTGGTCAACGATTTGCCCGCCACCGCCATCTCGACGATCAATCTCCCGCAGCGACGCCGCACTGTCGCGGCGCAGCACGGTTGTCCTCCTCACGTCGTGATACAACCCGCGGGCAGGCATGACGAGGCCGATGGGGGTGCCCCCACACCGTTACGCGTTTCTCAGCTATAGCCGCGAAGATCTGGTCCACGCCAACGAGGTCTTCCGGCTGCTCGATCGAGCCGGTGTGCCAGTCTGGATGGACCGTACCGGCGTCGCCGTGGGCCGTCCTTTCGCGAGTGAGATCGAAGCGGCGATCGATGGCTCTGGCTGCCTGCTGGTGCTCATGTCCTCGGCGTCGAGCCGGAGCGAGTGGGTCAGGCGCGAGATCAAACGTGCCCTGGAGCGATCGATCCCCATCGTGCCAGCCCTGCTCGACGGGACACGCGTCGAGTCTGCTTTCCCTGAGCTCAATCACCTGGAGCGAGTCAACCTCGCAAATCGGGCAGAACGCGATCGGGAAATCGGACGGTTGATCCGCGGAATCCGCGAGCATGTTCCTCAAGTGCACCGCGACGAGGAGGAGATCGTCCAGGATCTGCAAGTTCCAGGGATGGTTGCGGAGTATCCGTTTCTGGGGAACAGGGCGCTGCGGCGCGACGAGTTGCGGGGAAAGTACCTCGCCGAGCCCCCACAGTTGCTCGCGACTCTGGAACCTGCACGGCAGCAGTGGCTGGCACAGCAGATCGGCAAGGCGCAGGATCTGGGACAGACCATCGACAACAACCTGTCGTATTCGCTGCATCGCCTGTCGGTCACGCGCGAGCAGGATGCGACGGGCCATCGCCACAACGTCTACACCCTGGCGATTCGCCCCACGGACTTCTTTCATTTCCTCTTCCCCAACCTGGCCCTCGATGAGCCCATCGAGATCGATGGCCGCGCGACGACGGCCCGGAGCGAGCTGGGGATGGCCCACGATCGCCTGCGCATCGACAACATCGAGAACTTCCAATGTCACTTTCGAATCGGCACCGGCAGCGTGCTGATCTCCAGTGACAACCAGGTCGTGGTGCCGGTGCGCTCCAATCGGCAGCTGATCGCCGGCGGTCACCTGTTTCATCTGAGTACCGCCGAGGGCATGCTGCGTCCCGTCGATGTCCATGACGGAGAGCCATCACCGTTCGCAACGTGTATTCGCGCCCTCGGCGACGAGCTTGGAATTCGCGCCGGGGAGCACTACCAGCCCGACGACGACATGAGGTGCCTGGCCATCGGGATGGATACCGAGCGCGCACAGCCATACGTCGTGTTCATCGTACGCACGGCGAATACCTCTTTTGACGCCATCCGCAGGCAGTGGCTCCTCGAGGCCGAAGACCGCCACGAGAACAGCGACATCCACGGGTTGCCGTGGACGCCCGATGTCGCACGCGCCCTTGCTGCAGGCCGCCTTCCCTATCAGAGCGCGGCCGTAGCCGGTGCGTCCAATCATGTGCGGTTTGGATACACGCTTGCCGCGCTCCACGACTTCGGCACCGATGCGGTGGGGTGACTGCCCGCCTGCGCGATCACCCCTTCTCCGCCCGCGTCGCAAACAGCACATACCCCGCGATCGTCAGCAGCACGAAGAACCCCGCCGCGAGCCAGTGCGACTCCCCTCCGCGCAGGTAGTGGATGGACGTGTAGCTGTACGGCCACCAGGTGGCCGCTTTCGACGCCACCGCGGCCAGCGCGGCCACCCAGGCCATGAAGCCGATCCCGATGGGGACGAGGAAGTTGTGGGAGCGGAGGGCCATGAGGTATTGCGCGGCGACGATCGGCAGGGTGTCGAGGAAATAGAGCGCGTTCTCGCGCAGGAGCGGGAGGGAGAGGAACGTCCCTTTCGGATACGGCACGCCCTCCAGCAGCGCCGCGGGGAGCATTCCCGCGGCATAGATCCCTGCATTGAACAGCAGGAGGAACTGCACCATCATCACCAGGATCACGCCCAGTTTCGCCAGGAAGATGGCCGCCGCGCTGACCGGCAGGGTGTGCACCTGTTTCCACCCGTTGCTCTTGAATTCGATCTGCGCGATGAGGCTGACGGCCAGGATGGCGCCCAGCGGCAGGAAAAAGACCGCCATCGATTCCCAGCAGCTCTTCCACAGCAGCGGCCAGAACGCGTCCGCCGCGTAGAGCGCGGGCAGTCCCTTGCGGTTGATGAGCCGCACCAGGATGACGATGGCCGGCGTGAAGAGACTGCCGCCGAGGACGAGCGCGGAGGCGAAACTGCGTCTGCGTTTCAGCCATTCGCTGTGAAAGACGTGGACGAACAATGGCTACTCCCGCACCAGATTGAGAAAGATGGTCTCGAGGTCATTGCGGACGGTGCGGATCTCGTAGACGTCGAGATTGCGCGCCGTCAGTTGCCGGTTGAGCGCCGCAATGCGCTCGTTCGGCAGCGCCGGCAGCACGATTTCCCCTTCGTCGACGCGCGCCGCGATCCCCTGCTGCGCGATGGCGCCCACGGCCACCGCATTGTCGCTCGTCGTAATGCGCACCGACGGCACTTCCTGCCGCCGCAGTTCCTCGATCGTTCCCTGGAACAGCAGCTTCCCCTTGCCGAGGATGCCGAGGTGCGTCACCACTCTCTCGATCTCGGCGAGCAGATGACTCGACACGAGGATCGTGCAGCCGTGCCGGCGATTGAGCTCGATCAGGAGATTGCGGATCTCGATGATGCCCTCGGGGTCGAGGCCGTTGGTCGGCTCGTCGAGGATGATCAGCGACGGCCGGTGCAGCAGCGCGGCCGCAATGGCCAGCCGCTGGCGCATGCCGAGGGAGAACTGCCTGGCGCGCTTGCGCCCCGTGTGCTGCAGCCCGACCAGTTCCAGCACCTCGGCGATGCGGCTCTCCGGACAGCGGTGCACGAGCTGCAGGAGGCGCAGGTTCTCCGCGGCCGTCAGGTGGTCGTACAGCGACGGACTCTCGATCAGCGAGCCGACCCCGCGCAGAATGTCCTTGTGGAACGGCCGGCCGAGGATGCGGATCGCGCCGCGCTGCGTCTTCAGCAGGCCGAGAATCAGGCGCAGCGTGGTCGTCTTCCCCGCGCCGTTGGCGCCGAGAAATCCATAGATACTCCCCGCCGGGACCTGCATGTTCACGCCGCGAAGAACGTCGTGACTGGCGAAGCGATGATGGAGATCGGAGGTCTCGAGGGCGAACATGGACTTTAAGTAAGAGTTAAACTAGCTTCGCATGGTGAATGAGTCAATAGCCGTCCGGCAGCACAGTGCCCGCATGCGCCGCTTCGTGACCGTTCTGTGGGCCGTCTCGCTGACGCTGGTGGTGCTGGAGCGCTTCAGCGCCGTCACGATCACGCTGTTCCGGAGCGGATTCGCGGGAGAGGCATGGCGCGCGTTCGCGTGTCAGGCCGCGGCGGCCGTGCCGGAGGGGATGTTCCTGCTGGGACTGTGGTGGGTGCGCCAGACGCTGGCGGCGTTCTCGCGGGCGGAGCTGTTCGCGGAGCCGATGACGCGCATGCTGGACCGCGTCGGCATCCTCCTGGCCTGCGGCTCGGCGGTGCGCATCTTCCTGGTGCCGGGCGCGTGCCGCCTGCTGGGCTTCGACTCAGGATACTGGATTGCCTTCGACGCCGCGGGACTGGTCCTCGGCGCGATCGGCCTGGCGCTCAAGTCGATCGCCGGCGTCCTGCGCCACGCCTCGGCCATCCAGTCCGAGCTGGACGAGATTTTCTGACATGCCGATCGTGGTGCGCCTCGACGCCCTCCTGGCCGCCCGCAAGCTCAGAGCGAAGGACCTCGCGGCGACGATCGGCGTGAGCGAGACGCACCTCTCCCTCTTCCGCTCCGGCAAGGTGCGCGGGGTGCGCTTCTCGACACTGGCGCGCCTCTGCGCCGCCCTCGACTGCCAGCCAGGCGACCTGCTGGGGTACGTGGAGGGTGACAAGGACGACGATGAGTGACGCGGCGGCGACCATCGCCGCCGCCGCGTACCCGACTACTGGTACAGCTTGAGCACGAAGGCCGCGCCGATCGCGCCGCCGGCGCCGGCCGGGCCGCCGGCCCACCAGACGTCCACGAGATAGACGCCCGGGGGCACGTCGTGCCTGCCGTAGCCCACGCTCTGGAAGAAGTTCGAGCCGAACGTGTCGACGTCCCCTTCCGCCTCGATCATCACGGACGGGCCGTAGATGCCGTACGGCGTCTCATAGTGGCCGTACATGTGCTGCGGGGGACCGAAGCCGCCGGTCGGCAGCGACTGCGACAGCGTGACCTGGAACATCGTCACCGGCGAGGTGCCGTACATCTGGGCGCTGCCCACGATGGCGCTCAGGTGCGCGTTGAGGCACCCTTCCTTCAGCTCGACGCGGGCCTGCAGCACCGGCTTCGGATCGAAGCGGCCGCTCTCCCCGCCGCCGCCGACCGCACCGAAGTTCCAGTTGGTCGTGAGCAGACCTTCGAAGCCGACGTCGGTCACCGAGGTGACCGCGCCGCGGCAGCGCTCCATGATCGTCTGATCGTGCTTCGTCGGGCCGTTCGGACCCGGAACGAGAATGCTCTTCGCCATCGCCAGCGGCGCCGCGAGGAGAAAGGCCGACACGGCCATCACTACGAGAACCCGAAATTTGCGCTCCATTTCACACCCTCCTGAAGGTGATCTCGAGAACCGACACGCCAGCCGGCCGACACGTCTCCTCACGCGCTCTGGACGAGGTCCATGAAGCGAAGTCACACTTCCTGCTTGATTGCGATCCGGGCCTGCGAAGTCCGTCTGGCTGGCCGATATAAGTACGGCCGGATGTAACTATGCGCAAGATGCAAAAATGGAAGAGATACGATGCGTAGCGTGAGCCTCTTCGCGAAACGCACCGTGGCCGTGCAGGGCATCGAGACGATCTATCGCGTCTATGCGCCGCGCGATGCGGAGGGACCGTTGCCGGCGATCCTCTTCCTTCACGGCGCGGGGGAATCGGGCAGCGACGGACTGCTGCAGACCACGGTCGGCATCGGCCCGGCCATCGAGCGCGAGCCGGAGCGCTTCCCCGCCCTGGTCGTCTTTCCTCAGGCTTCGCGCGGATACGGGTGGCGGGGCTTCAATCTCGCCGCGGCGGAGGCGGCGCTGGACGACGTGGAAGCACACTACGCCGTCGACGCGGAGCGCGTCTCCGTCACCGGCATCTCCATGGGCGGCTACGGCACGTGGCTGCTCGCGCTGCAGTCGCCGGGACGGTTCGCGGCCGCGGTGCCGGTGTGCGGCGGACTCGATCGCGCGGCCATGATGACGCACGCGCAGGCGGCGCGGCGCCTGGCCACCCTGCCGCAGTGGGTGTTCCACGGCGATGCCGACCCCATCATCCCGGTCGGGGAATCGCGGGCCATGGTGAGCGCGCTCGAGGCCGCGGGCGCACCGGTGCGCTACACCGAGTACGCGGGCGTGCAGCACAACTCGTGGGACCGCGCCTACGCGGAGCCGCAGCTCATGCCGTGGTTGCTGCGGATGGAGAGACGACGATGAGACCTCCACACAGCGGACCGCCGGCGTCCCGCCGGCTGTCCGTGCGGGCGTCCCGCCCGCACAGTGGCGGCGGGACGCCGCCACAGACAGCCGGCAAGGACGCCGGCGGTCCGCTGTGCCTCCCGGTCGGTTCTCTCTACACCTGCACCGCGGCAGCGGCGAGCCGCGCCATGACGGCGTCGACCACCCGGTCGCAGCGCGCGTTGCCGAACGCGTACAGCGACTCGAGCGTCACCCCGCCGCGGCGGTAGAGATTGTCGCGGAGCTGCGTGCGCGCGCGGTGGAGCCGCGTCTTGACCAGGTCCTCAGAGATGCCCAGGGAGAGGGCCGTCTCCGCCGTGCTCAGCCCCTCCACGTCGCGGAGCACGAACACGGCGCGGAACGCGTCGGGGAGCGCCTCCACCTCGCGCTGCATCACCTCGCGCAGCTCCGTGGCCAGCGTCTCCTGCTCCGGATCGGGCGCCGTCGACGGGACCAGTTCCATCATCGTCTCACCCTCGTCTGCCACGCTCCCCCTCTTCCCTCGCCGCGCCAGCGCCTCGTTCACCGCGATGCGCGTCAGCCATGTCGAGAATTGCGCCCGCCGCTCGAACTGCCGCAAGTGCGCATACGCGTTCAGATACGCCTGCTGCATGACGTCCTCGGCCTGGTCGTCGTCGCGCAGCACGGCGCGGACGGCACGGTAGACGCGCTGGTTGTAGCGGCGCATCAGGATCTCGAACAACGCCACGTCCCCGTTCACCACCCGCTCGACGATCTCTTCATCCGAAGGGCCCATTCACTTCATTAGAGCGCGATCCGTGGAAAAGGTGACAGCGTGTCACCAATCCGCCGGCCCTTCCTCCAATCAGACAGGAGGAAACGAACATGGAATCGACTTACTGGATGCTGCGCATCGCCTTCGGAGCGACCGCTTTTCTGGCCGGCCTCGACAAGTTCTTCAACCTGCTGACGAACTGGGAGCAGTACGCGAATCCGATGATCACGCGCATGCTCACGATCCCGCCGTCCACGCTCATGCGCGCCGCCGGCGTGATCGAGATCGTGGCCGGGCTGGCGCTGCTGGCCGGCGTGACGCGCCTCGGCGGCTACGTCGTCGCGGCCTGGCTCACCCTCATCGCCCTCAGCCTCGTCGCCGACGGCCGCTTTCTCGACGTGGCCGTGCGCGACCTGGTCATGGCCACGGGAGCGTTCGCGCTGGCGAAGCTGTCGGAGGTGCGCGAGCCGTCCGGATCGCGCCTGCGGACGGCTCGCGAGACCGCTGCTGGTACAGCTTGAGGACGAAGGCCGCGCCGTGCCGACCCAGGAGCGGACTTCAGTCCGTCCCGCTCTCGCCGGCGGGCTGAAGCCCGCCCTACGTTGCCGACGGCGCGCGCACCAGGAGGCTGGACGGCACGGCCGCGATCTGCAGCGGCGTCTGCATTTCGGTCAGCTCTCCGTCGAGCGACACGCGCAGGCGGCCCCGTCCCGTGTCGACGCGCAACTGCGCGGTGCGGGTCGAGCGGAAGCCGGGCACGTCGACGATCTTCCCGCGGAAGTACTTCGCCGCGGCGCGGATGAACTGCGTCCGGTTCATGAACGACAGCGAATAGATCGACAGACGGCCGTCGTGCAGGGTCGTTTTCGGCGCCACCATCCCCACGGTCGAGAGGTCGTAGGCGTTCACGGCCACGACGAACATCTGCGTGCGCAGCGTCTCCACCCGCCCGTCCAGCTCCAGGACCAGCGTCACGTGCGGGAAGTGCCGCAGCGCCAGGCGCGCGGCCTTGAAGTACGCGCCCCAGCGGCTGTTGATGGAGCGGAAGCGCTCGCGGAACTCGCTGATGCTCGGGTAGAGGCCGAGCATGACGCTGTTGATGAAGTACTGGCCGTTCACGCGGCCGACGTCGATCTGGCGAATCTCCCCTTTGATGGCGATCTCGAACGCGGCCTGCCAGTCGCCGATCGGCACCTCCAGATCGCGCGCCAGGTGGTTGACGCTCCCCACCGGCACCACGCCCAGCACCCCCTCGGTGTTGACCAGCGCCTGCGCCACGTGGTGCACGCTGCCGTCGCCGCCGGCGACCACGAACGTGCGCATTCCCGCGGCCAGCGCCTCGCGCACCACCTTGCGGATGTCGAGCTCGGGACGGACGTCGAGCACGCGCAGAGCGTTCTCCTCGGCGAGCGTGCGCAGGCTCGACTCGTCGCTCGTGCTGAACGTCCCGGCGCGGGGATTGAGAAACAGGATGCCGCGGCGAACGGCCATCGTTATGCGGTCGCGTCGAACATGCGCACCAGCGCACGCTCGGCCGGTACGCGGACCTCCTCCGGAACGTTGATCTCGTAGCGCATGTACTTCAGCGAGTCGCGCACGTCCTCGAGCGTGGTCACCTTCATGAACGCGCAGAGCTTGCAGCCCTTGAGGAACTGCTTGTCCGGCACCTCCATGGCCAGGCGGTCGGAGAGGCCGCACTCGGTGACGATGAGGAAGCGGTTCGCCGGACGCTCCTTGGCGTAGCGCACCATCCCCGAGGTCGAGAGCACCGCGTCGGCGAGCCTGGCCACGTCGGGACGGCACTCCGGATGGACGAGGATCTCCAGCTCCGGATCGGACTGGCGGATCTTCGCGATCTCCTCGGGCGTGATCTGCTGGTGCACGTAACAGAAGCCGTCCCACGGGATGATGTTCTTCTCCGGCACCTGCTCGGCGACGTGGCTGGCGAGGTTGCGGTCGGGGACGAAGAGGATGTTCTCGTTCGGCAGCGTGCGCACGACTTTCGAGGCGTTGGCCGAGGTGACGATGATGTCGGAGAGCGCCTTCACGGAGGCGGTGGTGTTGACGTAGCTGACCACGGCCAGGTCGGGATAGGTCTTCTTCAGCTCCTCGATCTTCGCCGCCAGATCCTCGGCCGGCGCGGAGTCGGCGAGCTGGCAGCCCGCCAGCGGATTCGGCAGGAGGACGGTCTTGCTCGGGTTCACGATCTTCGCCGTCTCGGCCATGAAGTTCACACCGGCGAACTCGATCACGTCCGCGTCGCGGACCTTCGAGGCCATCAGCGCCAGCTCGAGCGAGTCACCGACAAAGTCCGCGACCTTCAGGATCTCGGGACGGTAGTAGTTGTGCGCGACGATGACGGCATTGCGCTCTTTCTTCAGTTGCCGGATCTCGTCGTGCAGTACCTCGAACTCGCGGACTTCGTCCTCGGTGTATTCGTAAGTCGAGACGCGGCTGAGCTCTTCATAAAGCGTTGACATTGCGTTTCCTTATAGCGAATCAGTTGCCAGAAGCAGGTTGCTGGTGGCTGGTTGCTGGTTCGTGGTGGTTTTCCGCAAGGCACCACGAACCAGCAACCAGCAACTAGTAACGAAAGACCACCACCGTCGCTCCCCATCCCCCGCCCGATCCGTCCGCATCGTGATACCCCTCCACAAAGTCGAGCTCGGCCAGCAGCGAGCGGATCCGTTCCCGCTGCACGCCGATCCCGCGGCCGTGGATCAGGCGGACCTGCCGAAAGCCGCGCGCGTGCGCTTCGAGCAGGTATTCGCGCGCCACGTCCCGGATCTCCTTCGGCTGGAACGGATGCAGATCGAAGGTATCGGTGATAGGGATCTCGACGGGCGTATCGTCGTCGGTCACGGGGCGCATTCTATGCGTGCTGTGCGATACTTTCGCCTCCCTATGGTCCTGTTCAACCATGGCACGCGCGAGATGACGGCGAAGATCGTCTACTACGGTCCCGGCCTCTGCGGCAAAACGACCAATCTGATGGTCATCTTCGACAAGCTCGACCCGAAGTCGAAGGGGAAGATGCTCTCGCTGGCGACGAAGACAGACCGCACGCTCTTCTTCGATCTCCTCCCGGTCGACATCGGCAAAGTGGGCGCGTTCAACCTCAAGATCCAGCTCTACACCGTCCCCGGACAGGTCTTCTACAACGAGACCCGCCGGCTGGTGCTGAAGGGCGCCGACTCGGTGGTCTTCGTGGCCGACTCGCAGCCGGCCATGGTCGAGGCGAACCGCGAGAGCTTCGCCAACCTCATGGAGAACCTCGAGGAGAACCAGATCGACCCGAACGACACGCCGCTCGTGATCCAGTTCAACAAGCGCGATCTCCCCGGCGTGCTTCCGGTCGAGGAGCTGCAGGAGAAGCTCGGCTTCGAAGGCTATCCCTACACCGAGGCCTCGGCACTGAAGGGCGATGGCGTCATGGAGACGTTCCGCCTGATCTCGAAGATCACGGCCAAACATCTCTTCGCGCGCCTCAAGGGAGGGGGCACGACGGCCCCGAAGAAGTCCTCGCCGGCGATCCCGAAGGTGGAGGTGAAGGCAGCGCCGGAGCCCCACCCCGAGCCGGAGCCGCTGGCGATGCTCGACAACGAGCCGATCGGCGAGGCCCCGAATCCGTTCGCGGAATCGGTTCCCTTTCCCGACGACGCGGCACCCGTCGCCGCCGACTACGACGCGGCGGAGGAAGTCTCGCTCGATCAGTTGCTCGCGGAGGGACGCACGCGTCCGTCGACCTTCTCGGGAGACGTGGCCGTGCCGGTGATCGAAGTGGACGACGAGGTGGAGGAGCTCGGCGCCGAACAGCTCGTCGAGGCGCCGGCCGCGGCCGTGGCGGTGATGGACGAGCCCGCGCCCGTCGTCTATGCCGATCACCGCGTCGAGGAGCTGGAGGCGCAGGTGGCCTCGCTCCGCCAGAAGCTGCAGATCAAGCAGACGGCGCTGGAGTCAATCCTGCGCGAGCTGGATGATCTGCGCGCGAGAGTGAGCGCGCAGTTGGAGACGTAGTTGCTGGTTGCTGTGTTGCTGGTTCGTTGCGCCTCAGCGTGCCACGGGCCAAGCGTCGCAACGAACACAGCAACCAGCAACCAGCAACCGCCCCCCACGGTTCATCGCGTACAATAACCTCCACTTCACCAGGAGGAATCAGATCCCGATGCGTCTCACTCTCTCACTCATGCTGTGCCTTTCGCTCGCCCTGGTGGGCTGTAAGGCGAAAGAAGTGGCCGACAAGGCCGACATTTCGAAGGACCTCAAGGAGCGCGGCACGACCGAGCTCATGGAGGAAGTGGCCAAGGACGAGTACACCCCGCCCGCCGACGGCCGCCTCACCGACAACCAGGTGCAGATGTACCTGAAGGTGCGCGAGCACGAGAAGAAGATCGCCCAGGTGGCCAGGGATGAGATGAAGGCGCACGCCGCCAAGGCCGAGAAGAAGGGCGACAACTCGCTTGCCGGCATGATGGACGGCTTCAAGGCCCTCGGCTCGGCCGCGGACCTGATGACGGCCGACATCCGCGCCGCCAAGGACCTCGGCTACAACTCGCAGGAGTATCTCTGGGTCAAGCAGCAGGTCCTGGCCGCCTCGACTTCCCAGATGGCCGAGGAGTTCGGCAAGTCGATGCAGCAGAACTTCGACAAGGCTTACGCCGACGCGAAGAAGGCGCACGACGAGGCCACCGACGAGCAGACGAAGAAGCTCTACGCGGACGTCATGGCCGGCTACGAGAAGTCGAAGCAGGAGATGACCTCGCAGACGGACCAGGACCCGGCCGCGGCGTACAACAAGCAGCTGCTCTCGAAGTACGAGAACGCGCTGAACGCCTTCGCGCACGAGCTGTCGAAGTACGAGGACAAGCCCGGCTCGGCCCAGCAGGCCGTCGAAGAGATCCAGAAGCAGGGCAACTAGTGCCACGGCTGGTCTGTTCGCGCGGAGACTGGCAGTCGCCCCTCGACGCGCTCTACAACCTCTGCCCGAACTGCAGCGCTCCGATTCTCGTCGAGTACGAACTGACGCGCGGTACGCCGCGCGTCAGTTCTTTTCGGAGCGACATGTGGCGCTACTCGTTCGTCCTCCCCATCGAGGACGACGGCGAGATCGTCACCCTCGGCGAAGGCATCACTCCCCTCCTCGGCACGCGCGAGCCGAATGTCTTCGTCAAGGACGAGTCGAAGAATCCCACGCGCTCGTTCAAGTCGCGCGGCATGGCCGCGGCCGTGACCATGGCCCGGAAGCTCGGCGCGAAGAGCCTGGCCGCGCCGACCGCGGGCAACGCCGGCGCCGCGCTCTCGGCCTACGGCGCGCGGGCGGGACTGCCTGTCTTCGTGGCCATGCCGAAGGACACGCCGCAATCCATCATCGATGAATGCCGCGGCTACGGCGCCGAGGTGGAGCTCGTCGAAGGGGTGATCACCGACGCCGCCAGGCGCGTGCAGCAGTTCATCAAGGAGAACGGCGGGTTCGACCTCTCGACGCTGAAGGAGCCGTACCGCGTCGAAGGGAAGAAGATCATGGGCTACGAGCTGCTCGAGGACCTGGGCCGGCTGCCGGACGTGATCCTCTACCCCACCGGCGGCGGCACGGGGCTGATCGGCATGTGGAAGGCCTTCGACGAGATGGAGCGCCTCGGCTGGATCGACGCGAAACGCCCGCGCATGTTCAGCGTGCAGTCGAGCGGCTGCGCGCCGATCGTGCGCGCGTTCGAGCAGGGCCTCGAGACCGCCCCGGAGTGGGAGTCGCCGCGCACCAGTGCCTGGGGACTGCGCGTGCCGCGCGCCGTCGGCGACCGGCTCATGCTCACCGCGCTGCGCGACTCCGGCGGCGGCGCGATCGCCGTGGAGGAAGCGAAGATCGAAGGCGCGGCCGCGGAGCTGCGCCGCAGCGAAGGCATCGACGCCGGACCGGAGACGGGCGCGGCGTGGCTCGCGCTCGGCGAGCTGCGCGCGCGCGGGGTCATCGCGCCCGAGGAGACAGTCGTCGTCTTCAACACCGGCGGAGACAAATACTGATCTGGAGTGCGCGAGCGCCAGCTCGCGCTCTCCATGCCGCGGCGCAAGCCGCGGCGGGCGGAGGCTGGCGCCTCCGCATCGAAAGCGGCAGCTGGCGCTGCCGCACTCCAGAGTGACCCGAGTCACGCATCGTGTAAGCGAAATCCCCTACCATCGCGTCTTCAGTCCGAGGAACCATGACAAAACGATTGGTGTGCGTCCTTGTCGCGCTCGCGTGCGCGTTCATTGCCCATAGTGCGTTTGCCGCCTGTCCCGCCGCTCCTCCGGCGCTCACCTCGCCGGGGAACGGCGCGCAGGTGCAGTTCGGCAATGTCGTCCTGAACTGGAACCCGGTGGCCGGCGCGGCGGAGTATCAGGTCTGGCTCGCCCTCGACGGCAGTCCCTTCGGGCTGCACGACACCGTCACCACCACGCAGAAGCTCCTCGACGTCGAGGCGGGACGCACCGTGCAGTGGAAGGTCGTCGCCACCGCGCCGAGCTGCGCGGCCATGATCTCGCCGGTCTTCGTCTTCACCACCGCCTGCCCCATCAGCCAGCCCATCATCCAGGGCCCCGCGCGCGGCGCCCAGTTCCGGCCGGGGCAGGACGTCACCTTCACCTGGACGTCCGTGCCGGGCGCCATCAGCTACGACGTCAACGTCACCGAGGACTTCGGGCAGACCCACACCGCGGTCGCGGAGAACATCACCACCAACAGCTTCACCACCAGCTTCCGCGAAGGTGACTGGGGGTGGCACGTCCGCGCCAACTTCGACGGCAGCTGTCCGCCCGCGTACTCCGAGCCGTCACACTTCGAAGTCGTGGCCGAGGGCGACGGCTGCCCGGCGAATCCCGGCAAGCCCACGCTCATCGCCCCCGCCGCGAACGCGACCAACCTCGTGTCGCCGGTCACGTTCTCGTGGACAGCGGTGAGTGGCGCGCGCGGCTACCGCGTCCTCGTGGCCAGGGACCCCGGCGGACTCGTGCAGGTGGCCGAGACGACCGACACCAAAGCGAGCGTGAGCCTCCCCGCCGGCACGGCTGCCTGGCTCGTATACGCCTACTTCGGCGAAGGGTGCGCGCCGACGCTCAGCGAGCGCCGCGCCTTCACCGTCACGCAGGGCACGGCGTGCAACAGCACGCCGCCGCAGCTCGTCTCCCCCGCCAACAACAGCATCCCGAACGCGGCCCGCGTCACCTTCAAGTGGAACGCCGTCACCGGCGCCACAACGTACGAGCTGTGGGTCGCCACCGGCGGCGACGACAACTTCACGCTCTACGGCCTCACCGACGCGCGCACCACGGAGCTGGAGCGCTTCGTCCCGAACGACGTCGTCGACTGGTACGTCGTGGCGCGGCGCTCCGGCTGTCCCGACGTGCGCAGCACGACTTTCCGTTTCGGCGCCGCCACCGCCTGCAACCTCGGCGCGGTGACGCTCACCAGCCCGGCCGGCGGCGCGAACGTCACCTCACCCGTGACGCTGGCCTGGAACGCCGTGCAGGGCGCGAGCGAGTACCGCATCACCCTCCGCTCGGGCGACAGCTCGATCGTCACCCGCACCACGACCACCACCACCACCACGCGTCTCCCCGCCGGCACGTACGCCTGGAGAGTCGAGGCACTCCGCGGCGACGCCTGCAGCAGCGAGTCGCAGGAGCGCACCTTCACCGTCAGCCAGGCCGCGAACTGCGACGCCAACGTGGCTTCGACGCTGGTCGCACCGGCCGGCAGCGAGGCGCAGCCCGCGCGCGCCACCTCCCCCGTCACGCTGCAGTGGACCGCCGCGCCGAACGCCCTCGGCTACCGCGTCTGGCTCTCGCGCAACGGGCAGCCGTTCGAAGACGTGGCCCTGACCGCCGCCACGGCGAAGCAGCTCGAGCTCGACGAGCCGGGCAAGTACGCGTGGTTCGTCAACGCGCTCTTCGAGGGATGCGACGCGAAGCGCTCGAACGTGGCGTACTTCGAGATCGCCGACACCACCGCGTGCGGCACCACCGCGCCGGCCGTCCTCGCTCCCGCCGCGGGACAGACCGTCTCCGGCCGTGTCGTGTTCCAGTGGAGCGCGGTGCCGGGCGCGGACAAGTACCGCATCATCCTCATCGTCGACGGCAAGCCGGTGCTCCTCGGCACGACCACGGACACGCAGCTCGAGCGCGTGCTCCAGCCCGGCCCGTACACGTACGCGATCGAGGCGGTGTTCGAGGAATGCCGCTCCACCTTCTCGCCGCGCACGAGCTTCGTCATCGACCGCGAGCAGCGCTGCGCCACCGAGGCGCCGGCCGTCGTCTCGCCGGCGAACGGCGCCACCGTCAATGACGCCGAGGTGACCTTCGTCTGGACGCCGGTGAGCGGCGCCATCCGCTACGCCGTCGTGGCGCAGGTCGAAGACGGCACGGAGACGCTCCTCGGCGCGACCGAGGAGACCTCGCTCACGCACCGCATCCCGGCAGGCGGGATCACCTGGCGCGTGCTCGCCTTCTTCGCCTCCTGCGACGCCGAGACCTCGCCGCGAGCCACCTTCACCCGCGCGCGGCCGCAGGGGAACTGCAGCGAGCGCAAGCCGGTGCTCCTCTTCCCGAACGGCGACCGCGTCGTGCCGTCGCCCGTGCAGCTCACGTGGCTCGGCGTGCCGGACGCGGAGGAGTACCGCGTCTGGATCCAGAGCGGCCAGGAGCGCCCGAGCGTGGCGGCGACGACCGCCGAGACGTTCGCCGAGGTCAACGTGCCGCAGGGCCCGTGGCGCTGGTTCATCGAGGCGCGCTTCGCGAACTGCCCGCCGGCCTTCTCCGCGGTCGGCGAATTCACCGCCGGCGCGGAAGCCGCGTGCGGCACGCCGCGCAAGCCCGACGCGCAGGCGGTCGGCCGCGCGCTCTCCGGCACGAGCTACAACCTCCGCTGGATGCCGCTCCCGCGGACGGCGCGCTATGAAGTGCAGGAGTCGACCACGGCCGACTTTGCGAACGCGCAGACCTTCTTCACCAGCCGGCCGTTCCTGGCTTTTTCGCACAGCGTCACCGGCGCGCCGGTGGAGTACTTCTACCGCGTGCGCGGCCTGAGCGCGTGCAATGACACGCCGGGGCCGTTCTCCGACGTGGTCGGCGTCTTCGTCATCGACGCGACCACGAACAGCTCCACGACGGAGCTCGGCGGCGACGCGGACGCCGTCGTGCAGAAAATCTTCGTCCCCGGCGGCACGACGCCCGTGCAGTTCACCGCGCGCGTCGACAAGCCGTGGCTGATGGTCACGCCGACCAGCGGCACGCTGCCGCCCGCCGGCATCACCCTCACCGTCACCGCTGACCCGAACGTGCTGAAGCTCGGCACGAACACCGGCACCGTGCAGCTCACCTACAGCAGCGCCGCGCGCGGCGGCATCGGTATCGCCATCCGTACAAGCGACGGCCCGACGCAGACCAACTTCCCGATGTCGGTGAGCCTCGTCACGCCGGTCATGCCGGAAGGGAAAGGGACGCCGCCGCCCGACGCGCTGATCTTCCCCGCCGTCGGTCACGCGGCAGGGGCGAACGACTCGCTCTTCGAGTCCGACGTGCGCCTGACGAACCTCTCCGCGCAGGCGGTGAAGTACGACCTCTACTTCACCCCGTCGGGAGTGGACGGCACGGAGAACAGCCACTCCACGACCATCGAGGTCTCGCCGCAGGAGACCGTGGCGCTGGACGACGTCGTGGCGAACGTCTTCGGCGACGGCACGGCCGGCAGCGCCATCGGCATGCTCGAGGTGCGCCCCGTGGAGACGTCGCAGAGCTCCGGCGATTTCTTCGGCTCGATCGCCGCGTCGGCCGTGCGCCAGTTGCAGACCGCGGCCTCGAGCCGCACGTACAACTTCACGCCGAACGGCACGTTCGGGCAGTTCATCCCGGCCATTCCGTTCGCGCAGTTCGCCGGGCGCGGAGCGATCCTCTCGCTGCAGCAGGTGGCGCAGTCGAATCAGTTCCGCGCGAACTTCGGCTTCCTGGAAGCGTCAGGCAATCCCGCCGACCTGATCGTGCGCGTCTACGACACGGCCAACACGCTGCTGACGTCGTTCCCGCTCTCGCTACGGGCCATGGAGCACCGCCAGTTCAACGGCCTGCTGCAACAGCACGGCATCACCTCGCTCACCGACGGGCGGGTGGAGGTGGAGGTGGTGAGCGGCGATGGGAAAGTCTCTGCGTACGTCTCCGAGGTCGACAACGCCACGAACGACCCGCTGATGGTCTCGCCGGTGATCAAGGGAGAGACGCGCGCGGACCGCTGGGTGGTGCCGGGCATGGCCTCGCTGCGCAGCGGCTCGGCGTTCTGGGTGAGCGACCTGCGGATCTTCAACGCCGGCGACACCTCCACGCCGGCCATGCTGACGTTCTACCCGATGGGCAATCCGGGCGGCGCGATCTCGCGCCCGATCGCGCTGGAGCCGGGGGAGATCGAGGTGCTGAACAACGTCCTGGTGAACCACTTCGGCCTGACCACGGACGCGGGCGGCTCGGTGGTCATCACCACGCCGTCCGAGACGTCGCTGGTGGCCACGGCGCGCACGTACAACCAGACCTCGGCCGGGACCTACGGGCAGTTCATCCCCGGCGTGACGGTGGCGGAGTCGATCGGCGTGGAGGACCGCGCGCTGCAGGTGCTGCAGGTCGAGCAGTCGAGCCGCTTCCGCACGAACATCGGCGTGAACGAGACGTCGGGCAAGCCGGCGACGATCGAGGTGAGCCTGATCGTCCCCGACTCGTTCGTCACGCCGGTGGTGACCATTCCCCTGGCCGCGAACGAGTTCCGCCAGATCGGCCTGATCGACTTCGCCCTCGACGGCGCGGTCTACAACGGCCGGGTGACGGTGAAGGTGATCGCCGGCGAAGGACGCGTGACCGCGTACGGCTCGGCCATCGACGCGATCACGCAGGACCCGACGTACGTACCCGCGCAGTAGGGTTGCTGGGTGGCTGGTTGCTGTGTTCGTTGCGTTGCATGGGTTTCAGGCCATGACCCGCATTGAACCAGCAACACAGCAACCGGCAACCTCTTACAATGCGCGGCCGTGCGCCGACGCCTGCCGCTCGTGACCGCGTGGGTGTGCGCGCTGCTCTTCACGGGCATCGCGGTGCGGGAGCATTTCGCCCGCGGCGGCCCCGGTCTGGCGCGCACGATTGCCTCGAATTCGAGCAACTCCCCCAAGTCCGCCGAGGACACGCTGCTGCTGTTCGAGGAAGCGACGAAGGTCGTGCCGCGCGGCGCGACCATCACCGTGTTCAAGCCGCGCAACCGCGCCGACGACATGCAGGTGCTCCGCTTCTCCCACGGCCAGCTCCCCTACCACCAGGTCGTCCCGCAATCGGAGCTCCCCGACTTCATCATCACCCTCGGCGCCCCGCTCGAGGACGGCCGCTACGAGCAGGTTGCCGCGAACGACGCCGGCATGATCTGGAGACGCACGCGTTGGTGACCCTCCGCTTCGCGCTCCTCACCCTCGCGCTGATCCCCCTCGGATCGTGGGCCCGCCCCCTCGTGCGCCACCTCGCATGGCCCGGCAGACTCGCGATCTACTTCGCCTGCGGCCTTCTCAGTGTCGTCGTCCAGATGTTCGTCCTGTCGATGCTCGGCGTGCACTGGAACGCCTGGCTGCTCGTGCCACTGCCGCTGCTGTTGTCGGTTGTCAGTGCTCGGTTGTCTGTGCCTCTTCGCCCTACGGCCCAGACAACCGACAACCGACGGCCGACAACCATCCTCCTCCTCGCCGCCACGGCCTGGGCCACCCTCATCTCCGCCGTCTTCGCCGCCATGGCCACCTCCGGCGACTTCGTCTACTTCTGGGGCGTCAAGGGGCAGCGCTGGGGGGCGGTGCACCTGCTCGACACCGAGTTCACCAAGGCGCCGTCGCACTACATGCATCCCGACTATCCGCCGCTGCTCCCGCTGTACTACGCGTGGACGCTCCTCGGCGGCGACGGCGCGCTCGACTGGTGGGGCGCCATCCTGGCCACGCCTCTGTTTCTCCTCGCCGGCGCGAGCGCGCTCTGGGCCTTCGGCCGCTACGCGCGCGTCGGCACCATCGACGGCATCGTCACCCTCTTCGTCGCGCTGTACGCGCTCTTCTACGTGCGCAACCAGGTCGCGGGGAACGCCGAGCCGCCGCTGCACCTGTTCGAGGCCATCGCCCTGGCCGCGCTCACCTGCTGGCGCGAGCGCAGCGACGAGCACGACTGGATCGCCGCGATCGCCCTTTCCGGCGTGGCACTGACGAAAGTCGAAGGGGGCGTCTTCGTCCTCCTCGTCTGCGGCCTGACGTGGATCGCCCGCGAGGGGACGCTCCGCCAGCGCCTCATCGCCGGCGCGAAGATGGCCGCGCTCCCCGTCGCCACCCTCGCCACGTGGCTCCTCTTCGGCATCTCCCGCGGCCTGACCGATACCTACGTCCCGCGCGAAGACCTGTCCATCCAGTACATCTGGCCCACGTTCCTCGATCTCGTCCGCGAGCTCTCGCTCCACCTCTGGTACCTCCCCTGGATCGCCTTCGGCGTCATCCTCCTCTGCGGCCGCGTGCGCAACGCGGTGCCCTACCTCATCGCCTGCGTGGTCTTCCTCCTGTTCCTGCTGTCCGTCTACACGCGCGCCGAGCCGCACCTGGAGTGGTCCGCCGGCCGCACCCTCATGACACCGCTGCTGCTGTTCATCGCCGGAACCATCGCCGCGCAGCGGCCGCAGCGCGCGTAAACTACCCGCATGCACAACGAGTTCACCGCGATCATCGAGCGCGACGAGGAGTGGTTCATCGCCTACTGCCCCGAGATCCCGGGCGCGAACGGACAGGGCCGCACTGCGGAGGATGCACGCACGAATCTCGCGGAGGCGATCGCGCTGATCCTCGAAGACCGGAGAGAAGACGCGTTGCGCGGCGTGCCCGATTCTGCAATGCGCGAGATCGTCGTCGTCGAGTGAAACAGCGCGAGCTTCTCCGGCACCTGCGGCGGCACGGCTGCTACCTCAAGCGGCAGGGAAAAGAGCACGAGTTGTGGACCAACCCACAGACCGGCCACATCGAAGCCGTGCCGCGCCATCAGGAGTTGCCGAACAATCTCGCGCGGAAGATCTGCCGCGCTCTCTCCATCCCCGAGCCGTAGTCAGCACCGCGCGTCGGGGAGACCGCAGGTATGGAGTGCGGCAGCGCCAGCTGCCGCTCTCGATGCGGAGGCGCCAGCCTCCGCCCCCCGCCGCGGCTAGCGCCGCGGCATGGAGAGCGGCAGCTGGCGCTGCCGCACTCCAGACGCGATCCGCCGCACGCGCACCGAGCTCGTGCTCGTCGCCTCCAGCACCCAGAGGTCCCCGTTCGCGGCAAACGCGCCGCCGATCGGCGACCAAGGGAACGTCGAGCGTGCGAACGTCGAGACCACGCCGGCGGGCGTCACCCGCTTCACCACGCGGTTCTTGTTGTCGGCGAGGTAGACGTTCTCCGCCCCATCGGTCCAGATTCCCATGATCGTGTGCCGCTCGGCGGTGGTGATGTTGCGCACGAAGCGCGTCGCCCGCCCGCCGCGCACGCGGACGAGGTCAGACCCGTCGACGACGTACAGCGTCCCGCCCGGCGTCGCGTGCAGCCAGCGCATCGCCTTCAGCTCTCCCGCCACGCGCGTGATGGGACCGTTCGGGGCCTTCTTCAGGATCTGCCCGCGCTCGCGGTCGAGCCAGTACATCGTGCCGGCGCGGTCGTGGGCGAAGCCGTAGTTCGAGGGGAAGCCTTCCGTGCGCGGCCGGATCAGCGAGATCCGGCCCGCGGCGTCGCGCTTCCAGATGTAGTGTCCCCACGTCTTCGTGGCGTCGCCGTTGTACCAGAGGTGCTCGCCGAAGAGCTCTCCCCGCGGATTCAGGTAGAGCTCGTGCGTGTGCACGTTCGGCACGGCCACCGTGCGGGAGCCGTCCGGCGCCACGCGCCACACCTGCTCCAGGTCGGAGTAATAGACGTTGCCCCGCGCGTCGATCACCACGCTCACCGGCGGGTGCGCCAGCAGCGTCGCGGCGGCCAGGAGGATGCAGACCATGAGCACGATTCGCATGTGCATATAATGCGCGCCGCTATGGCAGATCAGACTCAATACGACGTCGTCATCATCGGCAGCGGACCCGGCGGATACGTGGCCGGCATCCGCGCCGGGCAGCTCGGCCTCAAAGTGGCCGTCATCGAAAAAGACCCCTTCCTCGGCGGCACGTGTCTCCACCGCGGCTGCATCCCCACCAAGTCGCTCCTCGAGAACGCCGATGTGTGGGGGAAGATCCAGAAAGCGAAAGACTTCGGCATCACCGTCGGCGACGTGACCATCAACTGGTCCGACGTCCAGAAGCGCAAGCAGGGCGTGGTCGACAACAACGCCAAGGGCATCGAGTTCCTCTTCAAGAAGAACAAGGTCGAGAAGATCGTCGGCTTCGGCAAGGTCGTCGACCGCAACACCATCGACATTGCTGTTGAAGGACAGTCCGGCAAGCAGATCAAGACCAAGAACATCATCCTGGCCATGGGCTCCGTCCCCAAGGACCTGCCGCACATCAAGGCCGACGGGACGAAGATCATCAACTCCGACCACATCCTGCAGATCGACCGCATCCCGAAGTCGATGCTGGTCATCGGCGCCGGGGCGGTGGGGTGTGAGTTCGCCTCGATCTTCTCCCGCTTCGGCACGAAGACGACCATCGTCGAAGTGATGCCGCAGCTCCTCCCGATCGAGGACGAGGAGATCTCGAAAGAGTTCACGCGCATCATGAAGAAGAAGGGCATCGACGTCTTCACCGACGCGAAGGTGCTCTCCTGCGAGCCGTCGGAGACCGGCGTGAAGTCGACCGTCGAGACCAAGGGGAAGCAGCAGGTCATCGAGACGGAGGTCGTCCTCTCCGCCACCGGCCGCGGCCCCGTGACCGGCAACTGCGGCCTGGAGAACCTCAAGGGGGTGAAGCTCGACAAGCGCGGCTACATCGAGATCGACGCCATGATGCGCACGGGCGAGCCGAACGTCTACGCCATCGGCGACATCGTCCCCACCCCTGCCCTCGCCCACTGCGCGTCGGCCGAGGGGATCCTCGCGGTGGAGCACATCGCCGGCAAGGAAGTGCGCCCCATCAACTACGACCACGTGCCGAACGCGACGTACACCGAGCCCGAGGTGGCCTCGGTCGGCCTGACGGAGAAGAAAGCCAGGGAGCGCGGCTACGACGTCAAGGTCGGCAAGTTCCCGATGACCGCCAACTCCAAGGCCAAGATCATCGGGGAGGCGAACGGCCTGGTGAAGTACGTCGTGGACGCCAAGTACGACGAGATCCTCGGCGTGCACATCGTCGGCCCGAAGGCGACGGAGCTGATCGTCGAAGCCTGCGCCGCGCTGGAGCTCGAAGCCACCAGCGAGTCGATCGCCAAGACCATTCACGCCCACCCCACGCTCTCCGAGGCGCTCATGGAAGCGGCGGAGGACGTGGCCGGACACGCCATTCATTACTGAGGTACGAGTGACGAGGTACGAGGTACGAGTAGCTCCGCTGCTCGCCCACTCGTACCTCGTACCTCGTCCCTCGTACCTGACGACATGACCGACGTACTGACATCGACCAACACTCACGGACTGTCGAACGAACAGCTCCTGGAGATCGACTACTACCTGCGCCTGACGCGGACGCTCGAGGAGCGTCTGGTGGCGCTGTTCCGGCAGGCGAAGGTGATCGGCGGCCTCTATCGCTCCCTCGGACAGGAAGGGGAGTCCGTGGCGGCGGCGTATGCGCTCGACTACGCGCAGGGCGACGTCGTGCAGCCGCTGATCCGCAACATCGGCTCGATCCTGGTGGCGGGAGCGAAGCCGGTCGACATCATCCGGCAGTACATGGCCAAGGGCGACGGGCCGACGCGCGGGCGCGAGCTGAACATCCATTTCGGCCATCCCGCGCGCGACGGCTTCATCGGCCAGATCTCCATGCTCGGCGACATGATCCCGGTCATGGCCGGCATCGCCCTCGCCGGACGGATGCAGAAGCGCAAGCTCGTCACGCTGGCCTTCATCGGCGACGGCGGCTCGTCCACCGGCGCGTTCTGGGAAGGATTCAACTTCGCGGCCGTGCAGAAGCTGCCGATGGTCATCGTCGTCGAGGACAACGGCTACGCCTACTCGACGCCGACGTACAAGCAGACCGCCGCGAAGACGCTGGCCGACAAGGCCGTCGCCGTCGGCTGCGCCGGCGTGACGGTGGATGGCAACGACGTACTGGCGGTCTACGGCGCGACGGAGCGGGCCGTCGAGCGTGCGCGCGGCGGCGGCGGCGTGACGCTGATCGAGGTGAAGACGTTCCGCATGAAGGGCCACGCGGAGCACGACAACCAGGCCTACGTCCCGCCGGAGGTGATCGAGGAGTGGAAGGCCAAAGACCCGCTGCCGCGCTACGAGCGCGTGCTGATGGAGCTCGGCGTGGCCACGGCCGACGATTTCGCGCGGATCCAGGAGCGCGTCAGGCGCGAGGTCGACACGGCCACCGACATCGCCGACCGCTCGCCGATGCCCGACCCGGCCGACGCCGGGCGCGGCCTGTACATCGAGGACGGGTACTGGGACGAAGGTACGAGGCACGAGGTATGAGGTACGAGTCGCTCCGCGTCCCTCCCACTCGTACCTCGTACCTCGTACCTCGTACCTGAAAAACATGGCAGAGCTCACATATCTCGATGCAATCCGCACCGCGATGTCCGAGGAGATGGAGCGCGACGAGCGCGTCTTCCTCATCGGCGAAGACGTCGGGCAGTATGGCGGCGCGTTCAAGACCAGCTACGGCCTGCTCGACCGCTTCGGGCCGGAGCGCGTCATCGACACGCCGATCTCGGAGATCGCCATCATCGGCGCCGCCTCCGGCGCGGCCCTGATGGGCATGCGGCCCATCGCGGAGATGCAGTTCATCGACTTCATCACCTGCGGCTACGACATGCTGGTCAACTTCGCGGCCATGAACAGCTACCTGTTCGGCCGCGCCTGCCCGATCGTCGTGCGCGGCCCCGCGGGCGGCGGCACGCACGGCGGGCCGTACCACTCGCTCAACCCCGAGGCCATGTTCATGAACCGCCCCGGGCTGAAGATCGTCGCGCCCGGGACCGCGTACGACGCCAAGGGCCTCCTGAAGGCGGCCGTCCGCGACGACAACCCGGTGCTGTACATCGAGCACAAGTACCTCTACCGCCGCATCAAGGAGAACCTCCCCGAGGACGACTACATCGTGCCGATCGGCAAGGCCAACGTGCGGCGCCGCGGCAAGGACCTGTCGATCATCACCTGGGGCGCGATGATCTACCTCGCCGACGAGGTGGCGGACGAGCTGGCGAAGGACCACGTCTCCGTCGAAGTCATCGACCTGCGCTCCATCCTCCCGTTCGACGAGGAGGCCATCCTCGAGTCGGTGGCCAAGACGAACCGCGTGATCGTCCTGCACGAGGCGCCGCTCACCGGAGGCGCGGGCGCGGAGTTCGCGGCGCGCATCGCGGAGAAGGCGTTCGAGTACCTCGACGCGCCGGTGAAGCGCATCGGCGCGCTGGACGTCCCCACTCCGTACTCGCCGCCGCTCGAGGCGGCGGCGCTGCCGGACAAGGGGCGGGTGATGAAGGCGGCGCGGGAGCTGTTGGCGTACTGAGGCAAACGTAGGACGGGCTTCAGCCCGTCCACCCGCCCACGAAGGGGCGGGCTGAAGCCCGCCCTACGTTCACGACGCCACCGCATCCAGCTCGTTCGTCACGTCGATCTTCTCGAACTGGTGGCCGAGGAATCGGATGCCCAGCCAGACCTCGAAGAAGAGCAGCCCCGCGGCCAGGACGGTGGTCAGTGCCACCACCGGCATGCTGCCGCCGAACCAGAACTTCGCCACCAGCAGGCCGGGGACGACGATGCACGCCGCGGGCAGCAGCACGAACAGCAGCACGACCAGGTTTCCCGCCATCATCACCAGGCGCTGGCCCATGACGATGAAGCCGCGCTGCTCGTCCGGCGCGCGCAGCGCCCAGCCGGGCAGAAGGATCGGCACGGCGTTCCGGATCAGGATCTGCGCGGCGCAGACCGGCACGGCCAGCAGCAGCGCGATCACGACGAACTCCGCCGACGCCAGGAACTGCACCCTCCGCGGCAGATCCGCTCCCTGGAGAATGATCGCGGCGGTGCTGAGCAGCATCAGCTCGACCGCGGCCACGAACGTCAGCGGCCCCGCGATCTCCGCCGCCACGAGGCGCTCGCCGGAGATCGGGTAGCTCTTCAGCAGCTCCATGCGCGGCAGGTCGAGACGCATGTCCTGCGTGAACACCGTGCTGCCGAGGAACGGGAACGTGGCCGCCAGCGTGAGGGAGAGCATGGCCAGCGTCATGCGCACGGCCGGCTCGCTGCTGGAGTACGACTGGCCGAGGAAATAGAGCGCGCAGATGGCCATGATCAGCAGCCACGGCGAGGAGATCCGCAGTCCCGCCGTCACGTTCTTCCAGTAGATCGCCACCTCGGGACGCGCGCGCGCCGGAATGCGGAACGGCGGCGGGATGCGCGGGAACGTCACGTGCTTGCCGATGTGCTGCTCGTTGAGCCGCGCGCGGCGCGCCGCCCACTTCTCGGACGCCTGGATCGACGCCTCTTCCACCGCGATGTTCGTCCGCGCCGCGAGCTCGAAGAACAGCAGCGCGGCCGCGAGCACGATGCCGCACGACGCGAGCAGTTGCGCGACGGACGCCGGCAGCACGGCCTGGCTGAAGAATCGCGGCACGAAGAGCACCGCGTCCGCGACCGGACCGTGAAAGAGCGCGGGGAGGTCCGGCACGCGGCCCGGCCTCAGCGTCGCCCCCATTCCACGAAAGGCCGCGACGTCCACGGTGCGCCACAGCAGAACCCAAAGGCCGGCGGCCGCCGCCCCGATCACCGGCAGCCGCACCAGGAAGCCGATGCCGAGGAGCTTGAGGCGCGCCCGGCCGAGCGCCACGAACGTGAAGTAGATCGACAGGGCCACGAAGCAGGCCCAGACACCGATGAACTTTGCACCGCGAAAGATGACGACTGACATCACCGCCGCGCTGATGAGGACCTGCGGCTGCGCGCGGAGGATCTTGTAGAGCAGCAGTTGCCGCCGCGTGAGCGGCGCGGGAAAGAGGAACTGGATCTCCGCCTCGCTGAACGTCAGCCCGGCCGACTGCTTCGGCAGCGCCCACGCCAGCACCATCATGGAGAGCACGAGCACGGCCACGAGGTCGACGAAGAGCTCGCTCGCGGGGAGCCCCATGTTCCGCACCGTCGCGCGCCCGTCGAACATGTGCCGGAAGGCGAAGAACCAGAAGTACGCCAGCCCCGCCAGAAACGAGACGAGGTAGCGGACGTTCCGCAGCCGCTTGAGCCGCGACACGATGCGGTTGCGGAACGACCGCACCGTCAGGAAGACGAAGGCGCGGATCACGCGCGCGGTTCCTCGGACGTGATCGCCAGGAAGGCCTCCTCCAGCGACATGTCGCCGCGCCCCTGCGCGATCTGCCACTTCAAATCGTCGATCGTGCCGTAGGCGATGCGCTCCCCTTTCCGGATGACGGCCACGCTGTCGCACATCTCCTCGACGAGGTGCAGGAGGTGCGAGCTGAGGATGACCGCGGCGCCCTGCTGCGCGCGCCGCGTGATGGACTCTTTCATGCGCCGGATGCCGAGGGGATCGAGTCCCGTCAGCGGCTCGTCGAAGATCATCACCTCGGGCGCATGGATGAAGCCGCAGGCGATCATGAGCTTCTGCTTCATCCCGCGCGAGAGCTCGGCCGGGAGTGCCTTGCGCTTCTCGGCGAGCTCGAATTCGTCGAGCAGCGCGTTCATCGGAGCGCGCCACTCCGCGACGCCATAGATCGCCGCCGCGAACTGGAGATGCTCCTCGGCGGTCAGGTAGTCGAAGAGCCGCGGCTCGTCGGGAAAGAACGCCAGGCGCCGCTTGGCCTCCACGGCCTCGGCCAGGATGTCGTGCCCGCCGATGCGCACCTGCCCCGACGTCGGCGGATGGATGCCCCCCAGCGCGCGGAGCGTCGACGTCTTCCCCGCGCCGTTCGGCCCCACCAGCCCGAGAATTTCGCCCGGCCTGACGGTGAACGAAAAGTCCCGCACCGCCACGAACGAGCCGTAGGTCTTGGTGAGGTTCACGACCTCGATTGCATGCATGGACAAAGCATACGGAGTTCCCGGGAGAAGGTTGAAAAAGCCCGTGTAGAACGTAAAAACGAGTCACTTATTACTATCAAAATAACTCTTGCATCCACGACTGGGCGAGCCTATTCTCGCCTCCGGTTAGGCGCCTTCCGACAATTCGAGACGAGGAGTTGTACATGAAACGGACTCTTGTTGCCCTGAGCCTCATGCTGCTCACGGTACCGGCCGTGGCCGCTACCTTCGGGGTGGGCCACGGCGGCCCCCGCACGACCAACAACGACGACACGTGCGACATCGCGGTCATGCCCGCGGCCACGCTGCTCCTTCCCTACTTCGAGGTCGACCCCGGCTTCCCCAGCTCACGGTCGACCATCTTCAGCGTCATCAACGTGACCAATGTCGACCAGATCGCGCGCGTCACGCTCTGGACCGACTACAGCTACCCGGTGATCTCGTTCAACATCTACCTGACCGGGTACGACGTGCAGTCGATCAACCTGTTCGACGTGATCGTGCGCGGCATCATCGCGCCGGACGCGGGCACGGGCACCGACGTCACCGATCGCGGCCCGCTGTCGGATCCGAATCCGGCGCTCGCGCTCGGGAGCTGCGACCGCCTGCCGGGAGCGCTCGATCCCGTGTTCGTCGAGCGCATGCAGCGAGCCCTGATCGAGGGCGTGGTTCCGCCGCTCGGCCCGTTCTCGAGCTGCGACAACGCCGGCGGCGTGCACCAGTTCGCGACCGGCTACGCCACGATCGACGTGGTGGGGAACTGCCTCTTCGCGCAGCCGACCGAGCCGGAGTACTGGACGCGCGACATCCGCTACGACAACGTGCTGACGGGCGAGTACCAGCAGATCGACCTCACCGCGACGGTCGCGCAGATCAACCCGCTGGTGCACATCCGCGCCATCCCCGAGGGTGGAACGCCGTCGAGCCGCCAGCACGGCGCGCACAACAAGACGAACTTCCCCCGCACGTTCTATGACCGCTATTCACCGGCGTCGCACAGCGACGGCCGCCAGCCGCTGCCGTCGACGTTCGCCGCGCGCTGGATCGAGGGACCGCTCGGGTATCAGACGGAGTACAAGATCTGGCGCGAAGGCGTCACGGGCACCGGCTCGGCGTGCAGCGCCTACGCGCAGAACGCGAGCCTGCCGGTGCGGGAAGTGGTCGTGTTCGACGAGGCCGAGAACTTCGTGGCCGGTACGCTGACCACGCCCGAGACGTCCCTGGTCGGCATCAATGACGAGCTCCCGCCGATGACGAACGGCGCCACCGGCGGCTGGACGTACTTCAACCTCGACACGACCGCCGGCGACGGCGAGGCGACGCAGAACTGGGTGGTCGTCTCGCTGCGCTCGCAGGCCGGCTTCGGCGGCGACTTCGACGCCACCGTCCTCGGCAACGGCTGCACGCCCGAGCAGGGCCTGAGCGAAGCGAGCGGCGGCCCCGGCGAGATCGGCCCCGCGCCGAACAACAACTAGCAACCCTTGAGTGCGGTGGCGGGGCGCCACCGCACTTCTTCTTACCGTACTCCCGTGAAGGAAGCCCGGAAGCGCAAAGGAAGCATCTGACGCGTGCAGCGTCGTCATCAATGCGAACGTCCTCGTCTCGTTCTTCGTCGACCGTGACGAGACACAACGCGCGGCCGCGAAAGCGCTCCTGCTGGCAGCTGTCGACGGCGAGATCACGGCGGTCATTCCGCAGTTCGTCGTCTTCGAAATCAGCTACGTCTTCCAGACCATGTACCGGGCGACGGGCGAGCGCCTGGCAACGCTGATCCGGCCGACACGGCCATCCTCGCCGTGGCCGTGGCCAACCGCTACGACGCTGTCGCCACGTTCGACAAGAGCTCGCCAGGCGATCTCTCAGACTCAGCACAATTGTGAAACCAATGAAGCGTTACTCGTCAACTCCCTTCGGCAACGTTCGCCGATCCTCGCCTGCGCATCCTTCGCCACGCTCCTGACGACTCTCTGGCTGTTTCTTCGTCGCGACGACGGACGCGTCGTGGACGATCTGGCGCCCGAGACCATCGAAGCAATGATTCGCGAGATCGAACAGATTCTCGGCGGATGCGGATGCCATACCTCACGGCTGCCGAGTACTACCTCACCCGCCCGATCGTCCGGCCGCGACTCCGCGAGCTCGTTGCGTATGTTGCGCTGCTGGAGAACACCGCTTTGCAGGACCGGCTATTGAGCATCGTGCGCGCAAGGATGTGGGAGGTGTTGCAATTGAATCCCTGGAACGACGTGCCGCTCCTTCTGGACTGCTATCTCGCGGCCGTATCCCTGGGGGAACGTGACTCCCCTCGGCTGTCCCTCGCAGGGTCGACCATCGGGGAGGTCGCAACACGCATGGCGGACGAGCTGATGAAAATCTATGGTGAGCCAGACGGATCGGGAAGCGAATGTTGATCGGATGCACACTTTCGTTTCTCTTCCGTGTCTCTCAAGAACACGGCACGTGGAGATTCGTGGCGCGGAATCGGCGATGAAGAGGTTCACTCGTATCCTGCTCGTCGGGATGGCGGTTGCGGTGACCATCGCGACGGAGGGGCGAGGCGTGCAGCCATTGAGAGCCGCGCCTCCGGCGGCGTCTGCGTTCGACCCGGCGCAATCGGTGGCGTTGTTCGTCGGGATTCGCAGCTTCGGCGACGACGATACGCTCGAAAACGTGCCGTATGCGGTCGATGACGCGGTTGACCTGGCGTATATGTTTGCGCTCGACCCTCGCGTGGCGCTCGTTCACCCGAAGCACGTGGCGCTCGCACTGTCCGACGAGAATCCGCGCAAAGAGATCTCCAAGAGGCGCCTCGGGGAGCTGAAACGAAAGGGAGCGATCGTCGCGCCCGCAACCGTGTCGCAGATTCTCAGGCTCCTGAACCGGCAAGCCGGCACAGTGGGCGCCGATGGAATCTTCATCGTCTCGTTTGCCACGCATGGATTCAGCGACGACGGCGCCCAGTACCTGCTCGCCGGAAACTCGCTCTTCCGCGAGCCCAACACGGCGATTCCCGCAGCCAGGGTCCTGGACATCGTGGCGAAGTCCAGCGCCACACGCTCGCTGATTCTGATCGATGCCTGTCGCGAGCGAGTACGACGACAGCGGTCGTCAATACCTGAACCACTCTCGGCCGCACCTCTGATTCAACGAATGGGGGTGACGGCCGGACAGGTGGTGCTCTATGGGGCCGCCGCGGGACAGTGGGCGTATGACGACGACCTTCGTCAGAACGGTGTATTCACGGGCGCCGTCCTCGACTCTCTTCGATGCCGCGCCGCTCAGGACAGCGGCCTGGTGACCGTGAACGAGCTTTCGGAGACGGTCGAAAAACACGTGCTCACCTGGATTCGCATCAATCGCGATCCGTCGATCCGAAACGCGACTCAGGCGAATGTCGACGGTGCGGCACGAGCCATGCCTCTGGCCATCTGCTCACGTCGGCCGCCAGCCGATCCCCCAGCCGCCGCTGGAAACGCAACAGGCCCGCTATCGCCGTCGTCGGGAAAGCAGGCGCCGCTTCGGCCGCGTCTGGCCCAATGCCGGGCCGATGGGGAGACGCTCGCGAAGCTGTACGGCTCCGCGGAGGCCGCTGAATTCGTCACGTCGTATCTCCGATGGCGCGATGGCTGCGTGGCCGTCCTCCGCGACCTCGACGTGCGACTGCCACAAAGCACGCCTAGGACGAGCGAGACAGCGCGGTTCCTCTCGGTGGCCAATTTCTGGTGCGCCACGAAATGCCCCGAGGGGCTGTCGGCCGGAAATTGCGCTCTCTTCCGGGAGAAGCCGCGGGCAGAGCGCTGCTTCTGGGATCTCGACAACGCGGTGAAGCGAATCGACGACATTCTCGTCCGCAATCCTTCGGCGCTGCAGACTCGGGGGTCACAATGACGGTTGTGCACAGCGTCCGCTGGTTGATCCTCACGGCAGCAGTTCTGTTCAGGATCACGGTCGGCGCACAGGACAAATGCCCACCCACACCCGAAAAGTATCGCGATCTCGAGTTCGGCGATGTGCGTTTCGCGGTCGAGGAAGATTGCCGGCGCGCTTTCACGCAAAACGAGCAGTTCTTCCTGGCCGGTGTCACAGGAGCCTTGAGAAGCAATTGCAAGCTGCCGCGGGATCGGAAGGGCCGCGCGCTGGTGGAACAGTTCACAAAGGCGGCGGCGCTGTCTCTCGAGCTGAAGGCGCGGCGCGGACCTCTTCAGGACAGGGTCCCCTCGCGGCCCGGGCGGGCGGCGGCATTCGCCACAGGGAAGTCGATGATGGAGGACATCCGCTGCAACGGACCGGAAGCGGCACTCCTCGCACGCGGCATCGTCATCTATCTCGACCGCACCTCCGGAAGCTCGCGCTTCATCACAGGATGCATGGAGCTCTATGCGGACCGGTACGGCGAGAAACAATGCCGCTGCATTGCCGACACCGTGCGATCGGTGTTCCCGGACGTCGACCAGCGATTCTTCGACAGAGAGATCGTGAAAGACAGCATTCACCAGTCGCCACGCACCGCCCTCACGCTCATGCTCTCGTGCGGCGTCCAAAACTACTGACGATCGCGCTCATCGGCGCTGCACCCGGATCGCACAATTCAGGCGTCGATTCCATCCGCGCCGGAGCACGAGCGTGCCGCCGTGATTGAAGCCTTCGACCGTCACGTCGTCGCCGGAAGCGAAGGCTCCCTGGATGACGTGCCCCTCCACGCGAACGAGCGACTCGGTTCCGTTCGCATCTCGAATCCGGAAATCACAGACCGGAATGCTCTTTCTCGGCCCGAAGAGACGGCCGATGATCAGAAACGCCGCGACCTGCGTTGCGAGGTTCTGCAGAAATCCAGGACGGTCCCGCTGCTTCCTCGCGAAAAAGAGCGAAAGCACCGCGACGATCACCAGGATCGCCAGCGCCGCGATGCCGAAGAACAACAGAATCGTGGCGATGACGCACACCTTCCATGCGATCTCCCACCATTCTTTCTGCAAGCGGCCCATCTGCTGCAGGCCGGCGTGGACGACCGTGCCGTCGAGCCGCCTCCAGCCGAGCCACTCCGCGAGCGATCGGCGGGGTGCGGTCGCACGAACCGGCACGGCCACCGCGACTGCGGCGGGCGCGGCCGCGGCGGCGGAACGGATGGCGGCCGGCACCCCAGCCACCGCCGGCGGAGAAGGTGATGCGGCGTTCGGACCGAGGACGTTGCCGCACGCCGCGCAATGCGTCGTCCCGGGCGTGTTCTGAAGCCCGCAGCGCGAGCAGTCGAACTGATTCGTCAGGATCATTCTCGGCATGGTGCCGCCCTCATACAGCGGTGACTACACGAGTACCGAACGGCGTGCACGCGCCTGGCTTTCACCCACCGGAGCCGCGACTCCCGATGCCGGTACCGCCCGCTCGCGGCCCCACGCACGAATGCTGTCGATCGCCTCCGGATTGGTTTTCGACAGCGGTACGACGTTCCGGAACACCTTCCGCAGGTATTCGGCGTCGACGGCGGCATCGCCGCGAAGCACCGCCTCGCGCGCGGCCTCGGCCACCGCTGCCTGCAGGTCACTCCCGGCGAAGCCTTCGGAGAGCTCGACGAGGTCGTCGATCAGCACGGCATCCCAGGAGCGGCGCAGATGTTTCTGCAGGTAAAGTGCAATGATCTCCGCGCGCTCCGGCCCGGTCGGGAGATCGACGAAAAACAGCTCGTCGAAGCGTCCACGGCGGAACAGTTCCGGCGGCAGTTTCGTAATGTCGTTGGCCGTGCTCACGACGAAGACGCGTGCCCGCCCTTCCTGTAACCAGTAGAGAAAATGTCCGATCACGCGCGACGACGTGCCACCGTCGCCATTGCCGCTCGCACCGGCCAGCCCCTTCTCGATCTCGTCGATCCAGAGCACACACGGCGCGACGCGATCCGCCGTCGCCAGCGCCTCTTTCAGGCGGCCTTCCGACTGCCCCAGGTACTGGCCATGAATGTTCGAGAGATCGAGGCGATAGAGCGGCAGGTTCCAGTCGTCCGCAACGGCCTTCGCGGAGAGCGACTTACCGCAGCCCGGCACGCCGACGAGCAGCACGCCGCGCGGCGGCCGGAGTCCGCGGTCGCGCAGATCCATCGTCAACAACGGCCGCTGCTTCTCGAGCCATGCGCGCAGGCCCGTGAGTCCGCCCACGGAGACGTCGCCTGGCGCGACGTTGACCCGCTCGAGCCCGGCGATGTCGGAGAAGATCCGGTCTTTCACCTTCGTCAACTCGCTGAGGTTGGCCTTCGTGATCGAGCCCGTCGCGAGCAGCGTGGCGATGGCGTTCTCCGCCTCGATGCGCGTCACGCCGGCGAGGATCGCCGCCGCTTCGGAAAGCTCGGCGTCCTGCCATTCGATCGGCAGAGTGCCTCGATACGGCGCGAGGCAATCGGCGATGATCGCGCGCATTTCGTCCTCGGTCGGCGGATCGAGCGTGAGACTCATCCCCTGCCGCTGGAGCCGCGCCCAGATCGGCGAGGTGGTGATGACGATGATGACGCCGCCGCGTTCCGTCGCCGAGGCGGCGACGTCCAGAAGCTGCCGGCTGGTGGGAGTGTCGTCGGAGAGATCCTGCGTCTCGGTCAGCACGAATGTGAGGTTCTGCCGCTGCACGATCTGCTGGCTCGCGAAATCGAGCGCACCGGGAACCGATCGGTCATCGTTTGCAGCCCTGCTCGTCGCCAGATCGCGTGTTCCCTGGGAAAGCGTATGGAAGTAAATCGGGATGTTCAATTGCGGGACGAGCTGGCGCAGCAGATCGAGCGCGCGGTCGCGTTCATCGGTCCGGAAGGAGATGAACGGGATGCGCGCCTTCAAATACAGCAGCATCGTCTGACGGCAGGCTTCGAAGTCGGGCATAAGCTCACTCGAGAATGCGACGGCCGCGACGTGGCGCGGCCTCAGGGACGTCGCTCGACGGGACGGGGACGGCCACAATGGTGGTGAGGGGATTGTCGCGGAGCGCCTTGAGCAGGACGTCAGCGCGATTGCGCTTCGCACTCGACTCCAGCGACGACTGCGTGCGCTCGGCATATCGCATGACCTCGCCGGCGAAGTGCTGGCGAACGGGATCGGGCGCCCATGACAGTGCAGTCACGGCGTGCAACGGTGCAAGCGCTCTCCGCGCCGCGAGCACCGCGCTCGACACGGAAAACACATCGCCGTGCGCACGATCGAGCGCGCGTTGCAACTGCGTCGAGACACTTTGCAACCGCGCGTTCAGTGCCTCGGAGAAACGCGCTGTCCAGCGTTCCGCGACGACGTTCGTCCATTCGAGCGTGCCGGCACGCAGCGCGTCGATCACCGTGTCGTCGCCGTCCCGGAACCGTTCGAGCAGCGGCAGCCACTCGGCGTAAGTTGCGGGCGGAGAAACGGGCATCATTTCTTCACCGGCCGCCGCCGCACGAGCAGCAGGTCGGAGGGCATGAGGTCCCATGGCGGCAGTCCTTTGGCGAGCGGTTGTTCCGCCGGGGCGGACGTCGGCTGCGGCTGTGGCCGGGAGGGAGTGACTTCAGCACCGAGGATCGGACGGGTTGTGGTCATCGCATTCTCCTTAGGCAACCGAGACTCGCTGTTCGGGACGCTGCAGAACGAACTGCGGCGAGCTGAGAGACTCGAGCAGCGTCGTCACGTCGGACGCGCGCGCGTCTTCCCTCGCCACTTCGTAGCGGTAATCGGCGAGCTCCGCGAGCGACGCCTTCAGGATCGCGGCAGCCTGCTCGTGTTCTTTTTCGAGGGTTTTGCGCGCTTCGTCCCGCTGACGATCGAGATCCTTACGCTTCACGTAGAAAAATGCGCCGGCCGCGGCCATGAGAACGAGGCCGATGAGGATCGCCGTACCGCCGGCCGTCATGATCAGGCCGCCGATGAGAACGCCGGCGATGAGCGCGATCCATACGCCCGGCGAGAGCGCCACCGCGCTGACCGCGGCCTCGATTCTGGCGTCGTAGTGCTGTTTCAGATCGGCAGCGAGCGCGGACTCGTTGGCGCCGTCGCTGCTCATGCCCGACCAGCTCGCGATCTTCAAATCAGCCTGCCTCGTCACCTGCATGCGGTCGCGGGCAACGAGGTCGTTGTGCGCGGCCATGATCCACTCGCGCGAGCGCGAAACGGCGTAGCGCTGCGTCGCACGCGTCGCGCCGAGCTGCTCCGGGTGCATCGCCGAGCTCGTGAGGACCGCCGCGAAATTGGTGTTCTCCTGATGGATCTCGTGTTCGGCGTCGAAGCGGCGTCGAGCGCTGTCCTTGTCGCCGTCTTCTTCTTTGATCAGCTGGAGCAGTCGCTCCTCACGGCGATACGGCAACTCTTCGTCGTCGAAGTTCGAGACCAGCGAATCGAGGAGCGAGTCACAGGCCGCTTCGATCGACGGCGGCACGATCAGCTCTCCCGTGAAGAGATTCGTAAAGAAGTCGTGGACGGCCTGATTGCGTCGTGCGGCCGAGAGCGCCGCCATGAGCTGGGGCGCATTGGTCGCGTATTTGCGCAGCGTCGGATAGTCGCGGTCGGACGGCTTCGGCGCCATGACGTCCAGCTGGGCGGCCCACCGTTTCCGCTGCTCGTCGAGGAAGCCGGCCTGCTCCTCGAGCTCCGCGAGCCACTGTTCGATCACTGATGAGCAGGCGACTAACGCTCCACCGCCGAAGACGCCGTTGGCGAGGCCGTCGAGCATGATCACGACCTCACGATCGATGGCCATCGGGTTCTGCATCTGGAAATAGCGCCCTAGCCAGCGCGTCAAGGCATCGGCGCGGCGTGCGCGGCGGCAGACGAGCGCAAAGAAGAGCGAGGTCTTGTTGTCGTCGCGGCGGATCGCCTCGGCAACGCCGCGCTCGGCGAGCGTACGATCGTCCTTGATCCACGCGGACAGCGCGACCAGCGCCGGCGCAAGCCAGTAATTCGGCGTCGTCACCATGAGCTGTTCCGTCACGGTATGAATCGTGTTCTGCCGGACCATTTCCAGGTCGCTGGCCTGCAGAATGCCGGTCGTCGTGCGGCGCACGATGTCGTGGTGACCGAATTTCTGGTCGATCTCCTGCCGCACCCGCACGAGCTCCGTGGCCGCGTATTGCTTCTGTTTCTCCTTCTGATCGGCCGCGACGAACGCCTGAAACTCCTCGGCCAACGCCTGGAGCTGATCCTTCGTCAGTTCCTGTTGCCGGTAGACGGCGATGACCTGCTCCGACACCGTATTGACGTTGTTATTGACGACCTGCATATCGCGCTGAAGCTGATTGATGTGCGAATGAACGCTGCTCAGGTCAATGACATTGGACATGCACCGTCTCCTTCAAATCGTCAGTACCGCAACCGATCCATCCGCGCCGATCGCGCGCAATGTAGTGGCGTAGATTTCGATGAATTGATAGGCGCCGTGCGCCGTCAGCGAGCGCGCGCGCTCGAACAGCGGCGGCATGGAGCGCGTCCGCTCGTAGTGCTCGACGATCGAGCCGCCGAGGTCGCAGATGTGCGCTTCGTATGGCGGGCCGAGATAGCACTTTGCGACGAGACCCAGCGGGCGCTCGTCGATGCCGAGCTCGGGAAACTCGGCGGTGATCGCATCCAGCAACTCCTGCAGCGCGGCGGCATTCTGATGGTGCGTTCCGGCGTCGAGCCGCCGGAGCTGTTCGAGGTAGCGCGGCGAGCGCCGCTGCCGCAGCCGCTGCTGCACCTGCGCGGGCGACAAGTGAGTCGTCCTCTGTACCGGAACCGCGGTGTCGACGGTCAGAGAAGGAGCGCGCGTACCTGTTCCGAGTACCGAACGTGGCATCAGGACCTCGTGAGTCTTCCGGGCTACGAACGGAAAGACACGAAGCCTGAAAATTTGTGGGGGGACACGGCGAATTTTTTACGGCCAGCGGAGGACCGCCGTCACCGTTCACCCGTCACGACCGCCATCAGCTCACCGGAGACGCGTTCCGCGAGCTCTCCGATGATCACGCCCGCGGCTTGCTGACGCGCATCCAATTCACCGAGGCACGCGGCGGCCAGGTAGCAATCGAGTACGAGCAGCACGTCCTTACGCGGGTTCAGCTGGAGTCCTTCCCAGGACCGGGAGCGGACAATCGGCCCGAGCCTTTCCCGCAATTCTGCGTCGGCGGTCAGGTCCGCAAGCTCGCAGAGCTCCGCCAGGGACTGACGCAAGAGCGGATGCGAGACGAGCGACGACGAGCGGACGAAGTTGCGGATACGCCGTGGATCCGGCCCCGGCCGTCCATGCCGGCGCAGCAGCCGGCACGCCGCGACCAGATCGGTCAGCAGATTTGCGGTCCCATGCTCCAGCCGCTCGTCGAGCAAAGTCTCGATGCGGTCGAGCATCCGCTCGAACGGAAACGCGCCGCGAAGCTCCGCTTCATCGACGATCGTCGCGGCAACGGTCGTCCAGTGCATTGACGGCGGCTGCCGCGGGCCGAGGGCAACGGTGTCATTCGAAATGATTTGTCGAAGGGAGTGCTCGATGCGACCGCGCCACCGCTCGAGCACATCCCACTCGCCGGTCTCGCGCGCGAGCCGCACCAGGGTCAGCAGCGGCGCGAGCGGCCACACCGCCCGCGGCTCCGGGAGGAGCGCATCAGGAAAGCGTTCATCGCGGAGCCATTGCGCGAGCGAGGCGTTCAGGCGATCCGCTGCCGCGGGACTCGAGATCCGCGCGGCAGCCAGAAGTGCATCCAATATCCGGAGCCAATCGGTGTCGAGCAGGCGGGCCGAGGGACCGCTGTACGCGCGGTAACGATCGGGGATGACGAGGATGAGAGCCATCACCCCGAACGCTCCAAAGAAGGTAACAGCGAGAGTCGTATTCGCGGGGAAAAACCCCAGCATTGCCTGCATCAGCAACGCGACACCGACGACGAAGAACGGCATCGCCACCACCTGCACTGCCATCGCGGCTGCCGCGCCCCGAGCCAGTGTCGTTCGCGACAGATCTACGTAGAAGTCGCGCCAGAAGACGCGAAAACCGTAGACCGGTGCCGTCGTGTCAAGCATTGCCATGGGCGCAATCATGCGCAGTGCCGGATTCGTGCTCCTCGCCATGCCGGTGCTGACGATGTACCCCACAAACGACATCAACATCAAAGGAACCCAGCCGCCGCTGCGGAATGAACCGATGCCGAGCCACTGCGATGCAACCACACTGAGCGGAACCAGCACCAGCGCCATCCCCGCGAGCAGCGGAAAGACCTGAACCCACGACGAGCGCGGCATCGTTTGCAGCTCACCGCCGCCGTCGTGGATGCCGAACGCTCCCGATACCCATATTCCGAGACCCACCACGACTGCGATCATCATCACTGTCACGGCGAAAAACGGCCAGGGTGGCATCAACGCGACGTCGAGGCGGACCTGAAAGCGGTACAGCGTGAGTGCCGAGACGGCGAAGGCGAGATAGAAGACGACGCCGACGATGACGCGCCTGCCGGTGTGCTTGACCTTCCGCACGCTCATGCGCGCCGGATCCACACGGAGCTCGCAAAAGATCGCGGCAGGTGCACTGATCAATGTCATGATCGCCGACATCCCCAGCGAGGAGATGACAGGCTCCGGGTCGATCCAAGGTGTGGCCACGAGCATCGCCGCCAGCAACAGCGACATCGACAGCAAGCCGCACTGCATCCCCATCAGTGCCGCCCACAGCACCGGCCGGGGCGCGCCGCCGGCGCGATCGCCGCCCGCCCTCTCCGACCGCTGGTGAATGTCGTCGCCCTCGGGCCAGGCAAGCGCGATGAGCCGCGAAACGAATCCTCCGTCCCGCGCAGGTGCTTGTACCTTCAGATCCGTCATCAGCTTCTCGAGCTCCGTCGGATTCGGGACGCCTCGCCGCCGTCCACGTCGCTCGAGCAATCGCGCCGCATCGGCGGGCGGCAACGTCTGCATCGCCCGCCAGTCCGCCAGTCGTTCGCGCTCGGCAATGAACCGTCGCGCCACGAGGCTCTGCGTCACCAACAGAAGGATGATCGTCCCAGCAACGACCAGTGGTGTCGCGGACGCTCCGCTGGCGAACACGAGCGATGCGGCCGCGGCCGCGGCACCGGCGATCCACACGAGATTCGCGATGAGCACGCTCCGCACAAAACGAAACGTGCGGTGATCGCCGTTGAGCACATGGGCGAGCTCATGCAGCACGGTGAAACGGGTGAAGATCGCCGCCACCGCGGCTCCCGCACCGTCCTTCTGTTGATGCCTCTCGAGCCATTCCGCGACGTCGCGCCGGACGCGCACGATCACGCGACCCTGCTGCGCGACAGCGACGCCGATCCCCGGGCTACGGCCGCCGACGACGACGGCTTCGAGTGAATCGATGCCGAGGCGGGGCGCGCCGCCGAGGAGTTGCTTCAGGTCATCGACAACCAGCTTCACCGACTTCGGCGTCTCGCGATCCGCGATCCTCCCGGCGTCGTCCCGAAGAAACGAGATTAGCGTGATCGCGAACGTTGCCGTCGCTGTGCAAAAGAGAATTGCGGAGCCATCACGGATTGCGATCGCGATCGCCGAGGCGTTCGCCAGGACGAGCGCCCATGCACCGAGAGCACTGATCAACTGAATGGGCGCGAGATTCCCCGGTTTTCGCTCCGGATGGTCGCGGATGATCGCCACCAGGATCCAGACAATCAACACGATCAAGGCGGAGATGGTCAGCACGAGACCTCACACGCAGGAGTGAGCGCCGTCTCTCTCGCCGAGGTGGTACGTTGCCTCTGCAATCGACTCGACG